>SXGT01375389.1_pt1 | contig 25066 bp, 4 predicted proteins | sample 3176221 | NCBI WGS metagenome assembly SXGT01 (sample SAMN11356862, study PRJNA531348) | freshwater metagenome | isolation source: freshwater sample F1-120 | place: China: Fuxian Lake, Yuxi | collected 2017-12-25
GACTTAGTCGGTCGAAGACCGACCTATGGGTATCGTCGGATTACAGCTGTTTTGAACAGGGTTCTTCGGAAAAATAACGCTCCACTCGTCAATCACAAACGCGTTTATCGCATAATGAAAGCTCATCATCCCTTACTTACCAGGCGTTATACTGAGCGTTGGGACCTTCCTCATGATGGTAAGGTTATAACGATGCGTTCAAATCTGCGTTGGTGCAGTGACGGCTTCGAGTTCACGTGTTGGAACGGTGAGGTTATTCGCGCGGCCTTCATCATTGATGCCCATGATCGTGAGATTGTCTCTTGGAAGGCCGTTGTGAATGCAGGGATTAGCGGCTCTGATATCCGGGACCTCATGCTTGAGGGGGTAGAGAAACGATTTGGATCCTTACGCGCTCCAGAAACAATTGAAATGCTGACGGATAATGGAGCTCCCTATATAGCCAAGGATACAATAACATTTGCCCGCCAGCTCAATCTGAAGTCTTGCTTTACGCCTGTGAGAAGTCCGCAAAGTAATGGGATGTCAGAAGCATTCGTCAAAACGTTCAAGCGGGATTACGTTGGTGTAAACCCGCTACCCAACGCAAAAATTGTTCTCGAACTGTTAGCGGACTGGTTCGAGGATTATAATGGTAATCATCCGCATTCCGGGCTGAAAATGCGCTCGCCTCGCGAGTTCAGATCAGCTCAAATTGTAACCGTCTGAGTGTCCGGTGAAACGGGGGCCAGTACAGTGATCCGTTGACGAAATTGATGTAAAATAGATGATCAACAAAAAAAAATTGCAATTTTTTGCAGGACTTACACCTGATGAGGCCGCGATTGAGTTTCAGACTCTCTCGTTGAAAATTTTATCGCATCACGCTCCAGTCACAATCCTTCCAAACCCAGACGAAATTCCTTTTGATCCGATCTGGACCCAAGACGCTCTTACAGCGCAGAAAGATCAGTTTCAAGATCGCTTCCCCGATGATAAAGTAGACCTTGTTGTCCTCCCAAACAGGAATACTCAAAGGCTTGCCGTGTCGGAACTCACCGACATTATCGAACCACAAAAAAATAATGTATCACAAAAATTATTTGAGCCTACGGAACACCCGACGCAAAATATTGCGCGACCCTCTCTTTCCATAGGAACAGAGTTAAATCCTCCTGATGAATTCCCAACCACCATCAACATAGCTCTGGAACGCGCAGCAAATGGGACCAGAGAACTCATCTCTATAGCTAAAAACACGAACCGCATTTCCTACAGCGATTTACTACATCAGGCATTGTCTATTCTTGGAGGGTTACAACAAGCCGGCATAAAGCGTCGTGAAATTATTCTTGTAGACATGCGCGACGCGCCACTTGGAATAGCTGGTCTTTTCGCCTGTATGCTTGGCGACTTTATCCCAACGCCCTTGATACTTCCCGAAGTCGTTGATAGTGAAATTCAACGTAATCGGCTGGCAGGCGCAGTGGATTTGCTTCATCCCGCGGTGATCCTCACAGCGCGTCCCTTAGCCGATCTAAATTTTAGCCTACCTGAGGTTCTATTTCTTACAAAACTTTCAAATTATCCTGTCGGCGTTAGTTGCGGGGACATCAATCCATCCCAAACAGCTTTGATAATTCTAACCTCCGGAAGTACTGGGTCGGCCAAAGGCGTTCATCAATCCCACACAGCTATACTGAATATGGTTTGGGGATATTTGATTTGCGGTCACGGCGTTGGCCCAAAAGACCTCATGATGAACTGGATGCCGCTGGATCATGTTGGCTCACTCGCCTTCGCATTGATTGCCTCAATCACTGCAGGCATTTCTTTTGTGCAGGTAGAAACTGCCCTGATCATGGGTAGCCCCGAAAGATGGGTAGAAATCGCCTCAGAATGGAACGCAACAATTACCTGGTTCCCAAATTTCGCCTTTCGTCTTTTGGCCGAGCACGCACCTTCTTCAGGCTCGCTTGAGTCGCTACGCAGGATCGTGAGCGGCGGAGAAGCTGTACAAGCTGAGGACACGGCTTTGTTCATTGAACGCCTTGCTCCGCTTGGACTGAAGACCACAGGAGTCATTGCACCATCTTTTGGGATGTCAGAGACTTGCTCGGGCCTGTGCTTCAGCCTGAACGAACTTGAAATTGGCACGTACGCATGTCTGGGTCGACCGACGCCAAATAGCGCTATACGTATTGTTGATGAAAACTTAAATATCTTGCCTGAGGGGAAAATTGGACATTTTCAGGTTGGTGGAAAACAATTGCTACTACGTTATCATGGCGAAGTTGACTCCCCGTTTACAACTGATGGCTGGTTTCAAACAGGCGATCTGGGGTTCATAGTTGATGGCGCACTTTATTTGACTGGTCGCGCCAAAGATGTGCTCAACATCAATGGTCAAAAATATTTCCCACAAGATATTGAGAATGCTGCACGGTCGACTCCAGGAGTAGATCCTGCTTGTCTTGTGGCTTTACCTCACAAAGGCGCTGGAACTGCTAGCGAGTCTCTCGTCATTCTTTTTGCACCCAAGCTCCCTGCTTCAGAGGCAGACGATCTGGTCATTAAAACACTAAGCGAAGGAATTCGGGCAGCAGTACGTGACAAAATTAATCTTCCTGTTCAACATTGCCTGCCCTTCGCTTCTGAAGACATACCTCGTACAAGCATTGGTAAGATCAACCGTACAACAATGACCTCCATGCTATTAGCTGGAGAACTTGATCCTATAATCCGGCGCATGTCTCGTCTCGAAGGCCTGAGCCCAACGATTAGCGTTGGTCTTCATCGCGTGGTTTCCTGTTCAGTTGCAAACTCACTCCCAAGACTGGAAACTATTCTACGCATCCAACTCAATTCTGATGGCCGCGTAAAAGTCATAAGCAATCCTCGTTTAGGCATTCCGCCAAATCCTATCAGCGGTCTAATCAACCGCTATAGCGCCACTTCGCAAACTCCTTATTCGCTAATTTTATCTATTGCTAAAATAATACTCGAGCTTGCGCCAACGGAAATACCAGACCGGATCCAATTCATGATCCAGGATTTTTCTGAAGAAGCTGCAGCTCCGCTTATTGGCCTCATCCGCTCCCTCAGACTCACGCAACAACAAAATTGGCAAGTAATCACCTGCTCTTCGAAAGAAGACTGCAATCTGGATATGCTTCCGCAATCCTCATTTGCACGCTTGCTGAACAAGACGAGCGAGACAGACAAACTCCAGAGACTTGTTGATTTACCGCCCCAATCCGCCCACCAGGACGGTTTCTGGATCATCTTTGGCGGCCTTGGCGGCATCGGGCGTAACATAGCCAAGAAACTTGACATGGGAGGCTTGAGCATCATCTGCATCGGCCGCACGCCGGAGGCAGATCTAACCCAACAGCAGCGAGAATACCTCCAAGGCCTCTCTCATGGAGCTTATTATGAAGGAGACCTATGCGAGATAGAAACTCTGCCCGTTGTCGTCACGTTCGGTAAAAGTTTATTTTCTAAATCACTCGCCGGAATTATTCTGGCTGCTGGATCCGGATACCCGATCCATCTCGATAAAGAAACAGAAGAAACTTACGATTCAATTTCAGCGCCACTGCTTGCTGGGATTGACGCAGCGCTTAAAATAACGACTGATCATCCTGGCGCCTCAGTAACAATTGTCGGATCGGTAGTCGGCTTTCTCGGTGGCAGGGTACACGGATATGCCGCAGCTCATGCCGCCTTATTTGCCGCCGCAAGAAAGGCAATACAGGAAGGTTATCCGCTTTCCTACATTGGTTTTAGCGCTTGGGCAGAGACAGGCCTAAGCCTCGGGACAACTAGCGAAGCCTTGCTTGCAAGAGACGGGCTTCAATTCATCTGCGCTGAAACTGGAGCCCTGCTCGTTGACGCCGTAAGAAGGCGTCCAGGGATGTTATGTTTCGCAGGAATTGATGACATGCATCCTGCCATAGCGCCATTAGTAAATGAAAAAAGCCAACCACTTGTTCGTGTGGCGGCAGCGATGAAGACACTGAACTATCCCGGCGCAATTGAGGCAATCGATGCTTTGGGACGCAGAGTGCTCATTGCAGCTCGTACCATGATTGCGTCGGATCAGCAACTCAATCCCGATGTTTTATGGGAGCGAAGCTTAGCTCTCCACCCATCCGACCTGCAGCCAGAGGGCCCCATCGAAAGAGTGGTTGCTTATCAATTTAGAATTATACTTGGACTTGAAAAAATTTCCCGAGACGATGACTTCTTCGGGCGTGGCGGAACATCTATTACTGCCGCGCGCCTTGCTAATACACTGTCCCGTCTCTTTTTTATCGACGTAAGCATAAGCTTTATCTTCCAAAACCCGACGCCTCGTAAACTCGCCACCGATTTAGTCGCGCGTGAAATCGAACCGGGCATTACTGAAGCTGTGGCAGAACAGATCGAATTAATATTGAGCGAAACACCAACCGAGATAAATAAATCGTGACCAAGCCCAACCTTCCCGAAAACATGGAAGAGCGTCTTCTAAGCGCCTTACGTCAACGTGGTTTCAACGCAGCATCCACGATTGGCATCGCTCAGAAAAACGAACTAGGACCCTACCTCGCCCTACCAGCTGCACGCAGATTCTGGCTCGAAGAAGAGTTGGACCACACCCTGGGCATAAATATCCTATCCTGCCTGATCCAACTCCCTCATTCAGCTACCATCGATGAAGTAAATGCCGGTCTTTCCGACCTTACACAAAGTCTCGAGACTCTTCGGACTATATTTTACTGGCAAGACGATAACGTTGTCGCAGAGCCTCTTCTATCAATACAACCAACGGTAGTAATCACTCAGCACGAAGAAAATATCCGCGACCACGCGATCAAAAATCTTCAATCGCTGCAGATCTGTGCGCCGAAACCACCCTGGCGCGTAATCGCACAAGTTGAAGATGGCTATATAAAAACGATTATGTTCCAAACGCACCATGCCCTCATGGACTGGTCAGCGATCAATATATTTATCTCGCATTTATGGGACCGCCTTTGCAATAGTAACAACAGTAATCATCATGCAGCACTGTCGCCATCGAACGCGAACCCAAGTGATGCAGGGCGTTGGTGGACTAAACGCCAATCTGACTCAGACCAAGATGCCAACTATTGGCGAAAGCGGCTCCAACGCCTTCCTCAACCACCCAGGCTCATAGCACAGTCGAAGGCTCAAAAGAGCACTGGAGTGACTACCCGCTCCGTCCTCATTCCCGCTGATCTCCGAGAATGCATCATCGCATTTGCCGCCAAAAGACAAACCACCCCCTTCACTCTTCTCCTCGGGCTTTACGGATTGACCCTGCAGCGCTTCACAGGAGCGGACTGCTTGACTATTGGCACCACACTCTCACATCGAGAAATACCCGGAGCAGAACGCATCGTTGGATGTTTAGCTGACTTGGCCCCGCTGCGTCTCGATTTGCAGAATGATCCCAGTTTAACGATATTTTTGGATCGAAATAGAACGGCGCTCATTCAGGATCTTGGACACGCACAAATTGGCTATGAGCGATTAAAGTCAGCAGTAAGTCAGGACGTCGCTGCGCCAGAAAGCCCTCTATTCAACCATCTCTTCGGGATGATCTCAACAGATAGAGAATTAGCAACTGACATCATAACCCCTCTTCCTGCACTGACACCAAGAGCAGAAATCGCTCTCGATATTCTTGATGAAGGACATCAATGGGTTGCCCTATTCGAATTTAATCTCGACTACGTGCAACCAGCAGTAGCTGACGCTTTTTCGGATGGATTTTTATCTCTCGCTACAGCAGCCCTCACTTCACCCGAAATAAAAAATTCGAGCTTATCTCTGATGAAATTTTCCTCAGAGGAGATAGGGCAAAATCGATGGCAAAAACCCGTTAAAACTCTCCAGTCGAATAATCTGGCTGACTGGCTTCAAATGGCTCTAGAGGATCATCGAAATAATCCTCTATTACTTGCAAACGGGACCTGGTTTACCGGAGAGGATCTCCTTCAACGCGCTAACTTTCTCGCAAATCAAATCAGAGCCATGAGCGTTCAACCAGGTGCGCTCGTTGCTATATGCCTGGCTCGAGAAGCAGAATTGGTTCCGGCTTTAATCGCAACCATCCAAATAGGCTGTACTTTCTTACTTTTAGACCCTGATCATCCCAGGGACCGCAATAACCGTATTTTAGAAGATTGTAAGCCTGCACTCTTGATTATAGGAGCGGGAGGCAATCTCAGAGGCCCCAGCGTAACGAAGAAACTGGTTCCAGAAATAAATCTTACTGCGCAGTCGTTTAGCGAATGGACGAAACGTCCAGCTGGCACGCCAGCCTACCTAATATATACCTCAGGCTCCACAGGTCAGCCGAAAGGCGTTTTAGGGCGAGAGGAAGGCCTACTACTGAGACTGAGTTGGGGCATTGCTGCTTTTCCTGCTTCGAATGCCGAACGGGCGTGTCTTAAGACCTCTCCTGCTTTTGTGGATTTTCTTACAGAACTGTTTCAACCCTTACTGGCAGGAATACCCCTAGTTATTGCAGACAAGGAAACTGCCTCTACGCCCAATTTACTTGTTGAATTAATTTCAGTCGAAAAAATTACGCGAATTACACTCGTGCCAACTTTGCTGCGCGCACTCCTAGAGGCCGAAAAAGAAAATGGGTTTTCTCTATCTAGCCTGCGTATCTGTGTCAGTAGCGGTGAACCCCTGTCATTTGAACTCGCCAAGCGTTTCTCGACGACATTGCCCAGGACTACTTTACTAAACCTCTACGGTTCATCAGAAGTATCCGGAGACGTTACTGCAGCTACCTTTTCTAGTTCAACTTGCCACATCAATATCGGACAACCCCTACCCGGAGCCGGCGTATGGCTTGTTGATGGTTTAGGAGAGCCGGTTCTACAGGGAGCTCTCGGCGAGATACTTGTTACCGGCCCATTTGTGGCGCACGGCTATTTGAATGGAGACGCTGATGGGCGCTTCAGCATAGCGACCAATCTGAAGACAGAAACGCTTCAATTCCGAACAGGCGATCTAGGCTATTGGATTGAAGATTCTGGCATTTACTTGCTTGGAAGACATGATCGTCAAATAAAAATCGAAGGCGTCAGAGTCGACTGCGCTGAAGTGGAACAGGCTATCCTAAGGCACCCAGATATCACTGAGGCTCACGTCATCCCTCTGACCAGAGCAATGGATGGAAGAGCGATCCAGCTCTGGGCTTATATCGTGGCCGCAATCCCAATCGACGCCATATCGCTGCGAACTTGGCTTAAGGATAAATTGCCCCGAACCGCACTGCCTGCAGGTTTGACTCAGATCCCATCTCTTCCTGTTGGGCCAACAGGAAAGCTCGATAGGTTAGCACTGCCGCCTCCAAATTATGAGGATACAAATTCAAGCAGCAAATTAGACTCCCCAATCCTTCCGCAGCATCGCTGGATCGCTGATCTCTGGCAATCCGTTCTGCGATGTCCTGTCGATCGGAGCGATGTAGATTTTTTTCGTTTGGGTGGCGCATCTCTTGACGCGATCCGCCTGACACATCGACTAGCTACACAAACAAAACGCCACATCCCCGTGTCCCTTCTATTCGAACACCCCGTACTTTCAACTTTTGCACAGGCACTCAACGACTTCTCCTACTCTGATAGGTGCGTGCACCCCATACAAATGGCTGAAGGAACCGATTTGTATGCGCCCGCCACACCAAACCAGACGTGGTTGTGGAATGCCTTTAAGTCCGACCCCACCTCGCCAGCCTTCAATTTGCAGCTGGGTTATTTGCTCGAGGGAGAGATTGATCCATCAAAGATCGATCGCGCTTTGATCATACTCATGCAACGACATGTTAGTCTTCGAATTGTATTGGCTGAATGGAACACGCAGCTTCGACAATCAGTAAAACTTACGCCCTCAACTCTACTTGCCGTCGAAGATCTAGCTAACTCGACCATAGCTGTCGAAGATCGAATGGCAGAACTCGGAAAGATCCCCTTCAATCTTTCTCATGACCTGCCTATCCGCGCCACTCTATTGATCGAGTCTCCACAACGCGCGACGCTTTGCTTAGTATTGCACCATGTCGCTGCCGACGGCTGGTCTGGACAGATCTTAATGCGAGATTTGAGCCATATTCTTGAAAATGACGGAATGCCTCCAGAAGATACGGCAGGTCTATCGCCCTTGGCTTACGCAAACACATTCGCCAGCCGCACTCATCAACTTCAATCTATGATTCCAGCTTATCTCAAAACATTAGAAAACGCGCAGGCACCTCGGCCGGCAGCAATGCGCCATGTAGATCGAACCCAGACCATAGCCACCATTAACGTTCAGATTTCACCCGCCTTATCCGCGGCATTGAGCTGGACGGCGCGTCAGAAAGGGGCGACTCTCTATCAATTTGTTGTAACGATCTGGTGCGTCTTGCTAACTCGTCTAACAGGCGCGGAGCGGCCACTGGTCAACATTGTGCAATCCGGACGCGAGAACCCAGAAATAGCTGAAGCAGTAGGGTTCCTGGCCAGCACGACCCTTATAGCTCCAGACTTTTCACATGACCCAACACTTGCCAAAGCCCTTGAAGCTACCCGCACTTCTCTTAAGCAAGCGCTAGCCTTCCAAGATATCCCGCTTTCTTGGGTTCAATTCGCTGGTTCCATGCTTGATGGATCTGTTGGTTCCGGCCTTGCTTGCTTTGTATTAGAACAGTCCCCAACTACTTGGAAACTTGAGGTGCCAAACTGCACGTCGTCACTAATTTTGCCGCCAACCTCCCCAGCAGCTCGTGCCGATCTGGCCCTAATTCTCAATCATGAAGAGAACCAAACGCGATGGACGCTGGAATATGCACCTTCCAGAATTCCCAAAGCTTTTGCGTACCAAATCGTCAATGGACTCTCCCAACTCGCCAGCGCAATGGCTGAGACAGTTGATCTACCCATCTCACACCTAAAGCTTAACTCGATTACGACGCCAATCTCCTTTCTTTCCTGCCCACCAATCCATCCGCGAGAAATCCGACTTGAACAAATGTTGTTTAAACAAAAATCGCTACAACCTAAAACTGAAGCCATTATTTATTTAGATAAAATCTGGACATTCTCTCAACTCAATACTCGCGTCAAAGAACTGAGCCGCATTCTAAACCAAAAAGAAGTTACAACAGGCAGTCGCATAGTCGTTTCACTGCCGCCATCTGCAGATCAAGTAGCATTGTTGCTTGCAATTTGGACGACCGGAGCAACAGCGATCTTACTAGATCCCGTCTGGCCAGAGGCCCGTCGTGTTCAGGCCTTAGACATTGCTAAGGCGACCCATGTCATCACTGATCTACTTGAGTTCGAAAAGGCAAGCTGCACAGGCTCTGTTCCTATTTCCGAGGAACCGCCATCCCCAATAGCAGCTGTGATTTTCACCTCTGGTACATCAGGCAGACCAAAGGCAATTGAGATTGAACATGCGGCCTTGTGTCGTCTCGGAGTGGCGCTTTGCGATCTCTATAATTTGACGCCACAAGATAGAATTTTACAAACCGTCTCTCCAGCATTTGATGTGGCGCTCTCAGATCTCGCCATGGCTCTTGTCGCTGGGGCAACGCTGATTGTTATGCCACGCACAGCAGTGATGCCTGGCCGCAGTATAACAGATACAATTTCACACCATGAGGCAACTGTAATGCAGGTCACAGCCGCATTACTTCAAGCGACAGAACCCATCCCATTACCGTCACTCCGCCTCATCGCTGTTGGTGGCGAGGCGCTAGGGCAACATGCCAGACAGGTCTGGTCAGCCGGACGGCGCTTATTAACAATTTACGGACCAACCGAAGCAACAGTAAGCGTTAGCGCCGCCGACTTAACTGAAGACAGTCCGCAAGGGCTCATCGGTTGGCCCATCGCAGGCGCACAACTCGCGATCGTTGACACAAATCTTATCCCCCTACCGCCAGGTTACCCTGGGGAATTGCTGATTGGCGGCTTGAATGTTTCTCCCGGATATACCGATCCCCTCGCTGCAGCATCCAAGCTTTTCCTTGACGACTTACCCCCTCACCCCGCACTACCTAACCAGCTTCGATGGTATCGAACTGGAGACCGTGCAGTGCTGCTAGAGCAGAAAGGTATCATCTTCCTTGGACGCATCGACCGACAATTGAAGGTGCGCGGCAATAGAGTTGAGCCGATAGAAATCGAAGCCTTACTTGAACGGACGCCAGGGATAATGCAGGCTCACGTTGATCTTATTATGCTAGAAAACGAAGAAACCCCTGTGCTCTGCGCTTGGATAAGGACATCGCCAGATAGTTCCAAAACAGTGGGAGATGATGCAAGAGCTCGCTTAAAACTTCTTGTTCCTGACGCATTCGTACCATCTCGAATTGTTGAAGTAACTTCATTTCCACTCAACAGCAATGGCAAAATAGACCGTTCGGCGCTGCCTCAACCCAAACAATCCGCACGTCAAAACCATTGCCCAGTATCCTCATCGACAGATCTGCAAGCCGCTGTTTGCAGCGCGTGGCGTGATCTACTGCAAACGGATGCTGAGCTTGATGATGTGACTTTCTTTGACGCAGGCGGCCATTCATTGCTCATTGTTAGATTGCAACAAGTGCTAGAGCGTCGCTTTGACATCCAACTCCCAATTGCAGAATTCTTTGCGGCTCCCACAATCTCTGCGATGACAGAGATGCTGCGACGACGACTTGAGTTACGAGACAGCCTACCCTTAACCAAAAGCGCCTCAGAAGAGGAGTTTCTCCTTTGATGATCGGCGAACTTGTTAAAAATCTTGCAGAAAAAGGGATAAGTCTCAGCATCTCGGGGGATCAGCTGCGAGTGCGCGGACCAAGCGGATCCATCGACGAGCAACTAAAATCCGAATTAAGCTCGCGTAAGCAGGAACTCATATCTTACCTTAGTCAAATTCGAGCGCTGCCAAATGAAACTACAAAGACGCCCCTTACCGCATCCCAACGCCGACTTTGGTTTCTTGATAAGCTTTCTCTCCTAGGTCATGAATATACGCTAATAGCCGCATGGCGCCTTTGCAATCAAGGCAGCCTAGTTGACTACGCACAACAACTCGATGAGGCTCTCGCAGGCCTTGTGAGAAGACACCAAATTCTGAGTTATACCGTCAGCGACTTAGCTGGCGAACCGCATCTGACGCCTCTTCCAAATGGATTCCCTGGGCTCCAAAGGGTCGAAGCGCCGGCTACCGCTGACGAAAGCGCCTTGCTCACAGCGGAAATGGCGCTGCCCTTTACCCTAATAGGCGGCCCTCTTTTTCGAGCCCGGCTGATCACCGGCAACGGAATATCACCGATTTTTGTATTAGCAACGCATCACATTATCTCTGACCACGCGTCGATGGCGCTTGTTATCCGCGACCTCTCCGCCTATCTATCTAAGTCGGCAGATGCTCTTCCGCCTGCTCCATCACTTATTGAGAGCTCCCTACCCAGCTCTCGTTCCCAGATGGATGTAGAGGAAGACCTGGCTTACTGGAAAACGCATTTAGAAGAAGCACCTGCAGATATTGCACTGCCCTTCGACCGACCCCGCCCTACAAGACGTTCAAACGTTGGCGCCGCTCTTCGCTTTTCAATTCCCGCCAATGCGGAATTGAATTCATTTGCCAGCCAACGAGGCTTAACGCCGTTTATGGCCTATCTCGCCGTTTATGCCCGCTTACTCGCAAACATCTCCGGTCAATCCGATCTCGTGATTGGCTGTCCTGTAAGCTCCCGCGACCGCCCCAATCTTATCAATGCAGTGGGCTTTCTTGTTAACACTTTGGCTCTGCGCATAAATTTGACTGATCCGGACGATGAAAAACTCCTGCAGCAAATCCGCCGAACAACGATCTCGGCTCTGGAGCATCAATCTACACCCTTTGAAAGCATCGTTGCCGAATTACGACCGCAACGACACCTAGATCGCAACCCATTATTTCAGGCCATGTTCCTGCTGCAGACTCAAGGTCTTCCTCAACTCAGCTGGCCGCAAGCCATTCCAGCGGCCGTTGAGATACCGACCATGGCACCAGAAGTTGATCTCTTCCTGCTAATCTCACGAGATGGGCAGCCTGAGGCTCCATACACGGCCCTTCTTGAATATGACCCAACTCTTTTTGACCGCGAAACCATCAATCATTTTGCCGCGCTGTTCGTTGCCGCCTGTCAAGATTTGGTTACTGGAAAAAAAGAAGCAACTCCGCATCTTCCAATATCACGGACGATCGGGCCACAACGTCTCTTGCCAAAAGAGCACCTCGGCGAACGGCTCTTAAAGACGCTAACCTCTTCTGATGCTGATCGCATCCTGCTCGATCCAGACAAAGGAAATTGCGTTAGAGCCTCTTTCTTTCTCGATCATGCGCAAAGTCTCTTAGCTTTTGGACTCGAGGGTCCAGGTCTAGATCGTCTACCTATCCGTATAGCCCTAGAGGCCGGCCCACCTCTTGCCATAGCTGTGACGGCTTGCCTTATTGCGAAACGCCCGTTTTTAATCCTGCCACCAAGCTTAGAGGATACAAGTCGCCTTAAAGAGTGCGAACGTCTCGGAATAAAACAATCCATCCGCTTCGACACAAAAATACAACAACTTGTCCTTGATGGTGCGCCTGAGTTCAGCGCGCCTGCTCTAGAGCCTGGAGTGGCATATATTTGTTTAACCTCTGGCTCCACAGGGAAGCCTAAGGCTGTTCTCATTCCAGAATTGGCCTTACGCAACCATGCGCTTGGAGTAATCGAATTATTTCAACTGAGATCTCAAGACCGCGTCCTGGCCTTTGCCTCTCCGATCTTTGACGTCGCTTTAGAGGAGATCATTCCGACACTCTTGTCAGGCGCATGCTTGGTTTTTTCTTCCTCAGATAAAACAACCGATCCTGCACGTTTTAATGAAGCACTTGCTGAACGCGCGATCAGCGTTGTGAATCTTCCTGCACCTTTTTGGCACGCTTGGACAGACTGGATGCTAGCCGAAACGCTTGCGCCTCCAGCATCTCTGCGTTTAGCCATTACGGGCAGCGATCGAGTGAGGCCGAACGCTCTCTTAGACTGGAAGGCGCGCTTCCCTCACATACGCACACTAGTCGGCTATGGCCCCACAGAAGCAACCATCACAACAAGTTTTTTATCCGACACAGCCTCCTTGCCTGAAACCTTGGCGAACGCACCACTGGGGACGCCTTTACCCAATACAAACCTGACGGTTCGAAATAGTTACGGTGAAATCGTTCCACTAAACTACGTCGGTGAAATCGTCATTGAGGGAATGAGCGTTGGCTCTGGCTATTCAGGTTCAGAGATTGGCGGATTTGGACACATTGACGCCGATAATTTGCCGACCTTCTATACTGGCGACATTGGACGAATGCGGCTGGATGGGACAATAGAGTTCCTTGGCCGACGCGACGCACTGGTAAAAATACGTGGCGTCCGACTGCATCCATCAATAATCGAGGCAAACTTAGAGGCGCACCCGCATATCGATCAAGCCATCGTTCTGGCTGTAGGCTCCTCGCCTGAAAATCTCAGTCTTATTGCGTTTTATGAAGGCGCAGCAGCCCCCTCAGTCCTCCAAGAATGGTCTCGAAAGCGGCTAGGGCCTGCGGCAACGCCTTCACGTTTCATGTCCATCAAACATCTGCCACGTCTTAACTCTGGCAAGATTGATCGAAACGCTCTGGCGCGGCTTTCTTCTATGCCTACCCAAGAGCAAGCCCCTGATTTGCCGCGTGACGCTCGTGAGTTGAAAATAGCAGAAGCTTTCGCAACGATCCTCCAACTTACTATCTCAGACAGACAGGCAAACTTCTTCGATTTGGGCGGAGACAGTTTGGCAACTTTGCGTTTGGTTGCGGAGGCGGCCCGCAAAGGCCTTCGTATCTCAGCCGAGATAATATTCCAAAGCCAAACAGTTGCAGGGATCGCTGAAGCAGCAAGCCCTCTTCATGCTGAAGAGCTGGATACAACTGATTCAGCGTTACCACTAACGCCAATCCTGTCATTCTTCCACAGAACAACTGGACCAGCCTGGAGACACTTTAACCAGGCTGTGATGATTGCATTACCCGAAAATTTAGACTCGACTAAACTCCGCTTAGCCCTAACCAGACTCATTGGCCGACATGCAGGACTGCGGATAAAAGTTGATCCGACTTCCAATCCCCCAAAGCATTTTATTTCTGAAAGCTTTCCCGAACTCTATTGGCGTGAATTCGACCCTAAAATGATGGATCGCGCGGCGGAGATTAACACTACTCACGCATGTCTAGATCCTACTCGCGGAGAAAATGTCGCCGCGCTTCTTTTTACTGATGAGCGGCGTCTACTCCTAGTCGTTCATCATTTATCTATTGATGTACTCTCCTGGCCAACACTGCTTGAAGAGATGGTCCAACTCTATGAAAATCCCGAAGCAAGCTTGCCAGCTCCTGGAACAAGTTTTGTTTCTTGGGCCCGTAGACTCCAAGAGCTCCTGTATCAAGAAAATGCACTGCCCGAAGTTGGATTTTGGCTTACGCGGCTCGCTGGTTTCGTTAAACCATTACTTCCAGCGATGGATGCCGACCCAGGTTTAGAGGCAGAGGTAACAACTCTCCGCGCGCGACTAAACTCAAGCTCCACGCGAGATCTGATTTCTGGCGGTCCTGTCGCTTATGGTCTTTCGGTTGACGAGCTTCTTGTTCTTGCAATTATTGACGAAGCAAAGAGCCGCGATGCAGCACCATTGCGCATCGATCTGGAAAGAAATGGTCGTGCGTTAAACTTAGGCGGACTGGATATTAGCCGCACTGTTGGCTGGTTCACAGCTGTTCTACCCTTGCGTCTTCCTGTAGCTGAAACAATCATTGATCAAGCAAGGATGATCCGTAACGCAATTGATGAACAACCACTCAACGGCCTTGGCTATGGCCTTGCGCGAGAATTGGGACCCGCAGCGCCGATCTTGGCAACCCTGCCTACGGCAGATCTACTCTTAAATTACATCGGCGTTCATAAAAACTGGAATCGAGGCTTCTGGCAGCCCGTCGATACAGACACCGGAGCAGCGATCGCTCCGGGAGTACGACGCACACACTTATTAGAGTTGAATGCTGGAGTAATCGAAGGTGAATTGCGGCTTGAAGTTAGCTTCCCAAACAGAACAGGAGCCTCTGAGCTAGTTTCAGAATGGCTTAAGGCTGTCATAGCGAAGCTTGCTCACCTAGCAAAATCTGCACAGCAGAAAAATTTTGGAGAAGCCCTGCCTGAGAATTGTGTTGAGATACTTCCAGCAACTCCGACACAATCCGCAATCTTTCGACACAGTCGTCGCAACGCGGCGACCTACCATGATCAACTTATTTTTTCTTTGTCAGGCTGCGTCGATGTAAACCTTTTACGTTCAGCTTTTGATGAAATAGTTACAGCTCACGCCGCCCTTCGTTGCATCTTCATATCTGACGCCAATGAACGATTACATCAGGCCATACTATCAGAGCTCAAGCCCGAATGGCGGCAGATTGACCTCAGCAACCACCCGCTAACACAAGCAGAGGATGATCTTGCAAGTCTTCAGGCAGCAGACCGCGCGCAATATTTTGATCCTTCCACCGGCCCTCTGCAACGCTTCCTATTAGTCACAATGCCAGAAGGAAGCTGGCGTCTAATTTGGAGTTGCCACCATCTTATTACTGACGGCTGGTCGGTATCGATTATTATTGAAGAATGGCTTGAACGTTACACAGCACTAATTGAGCGTCGGCCAGCCAATCTTGCACAAGCTGCTGAGCTCGGGGATGTTGTTCGCGCCCAAATTGCTCGTGCAGGCGGCAATGAGTGGATCGTTCATCTGCTAAGAGACGACGAGTTTCCACATCTTAGCGACCATACTTCCGGTGACCCCGAAAAAAAACTGCCTACCCTGCTAACCCGTCAATTCTCTCCAGAAACGATGATCAAACTGAGCGCAATAGCTCGGGAGATTGGAACCAGCTGGGGTATGCTGATTCAGGCTGCTTGGGCACTTACACTTAATCGATTACTCGACAGTGAAACTGTGATGTTTGGACTGCCTCTCGCCGGACGTCCCCTGCACTTGGCGGGCGCCGAGAGAACTGTCGGCATGTTTGTGAATACGTTACCAGTTCGCGTCGACATCAACGAGGAAATGACCTCACGAGATCTTATCGTCACAATGCTCGACCAGGCGAGTGAGAGAGAGAGCTATCCTCACGCCGACCTTACCATAGCGCTCCAATCAACCAACAGGATGGATCCACGGGTACCATTCGACACACTGGTTTTGATCCAGAATTATCCGCGACCAAAACAGCTTACAGCGAAAGGAATGATGCTTCGTCTGGAAAAAGTGGATGAGGCTACAGAGTTCACAGCTACTTTAGTTGCAGAAAAGAGCGATGGCCTTCATCTGTCGCTGCTGCGTGACCCAAACCGTCTCTCTCATGCTTCGGCTACAGCATTACTCGACAGGCTTACAGACGCTGTACAATTCATTCTCGCCTCATCTGATAAATCACTAAGAGATTTCGCGCCAACCGTTTTAACTCAGCCTCCAACACGTCAACAGCCCCTTAACAGCTCATTCATCGGACAACTGGATCGTTGGTCACGTCTCGCGCCTCGAATGACAGCTGTTGTCGGTCCGGACCGAAGTCTCACTTATGGTGAGCTTCTGGACGAAAGCAACACTGTCGCTCTCAAACTTAAAGCCGCTGGCGTTCAACAAAACGATCGCGTCCTTCTTATCCTACCGCCTTCGGCCGACCATCTAGTTGCTTTCCTGGCGGTTATGCGCGCTGGCGCCACAGTGTTCACTCTCGATATCGCCTATCCAGAAGCTGCTAAATCATTTCAGGTAAAAGACTACCAACCAAAAGCCATTATTCTTGGTCGCGGTGTCACAGAACCAGCAATAAATAGCGCTCCTAATGCGATCTGCCTTGCAATGCCCTTGCCCGAGACGGAAGATTTAGAAACTGATTTGCCAATCCTTGCGCTCGATAGCGCCGCTTATCTTATCTACACATCGGGATCGACTGGCTTACCTAAGGGTGTCTTTTGTTCGCATAAAGGACTGGCATCCCTCGCCGAACGCCAACGTGAAATCTTTAAACTTAAACCAGGCGATCGGGTGCTACAGGCCGCCTCCCTGGCCTTCGACGCGAGCGTTTGGGAAATTGCGCTTGCCCTTGGCGCAGGCGCAACCCTTTATATTCCCTCTGCTGGCATCACAAAGGCAGGCGACGAACTGGCCAGCTATCTTTCAGAACAAGCCATCACAACTGCGACTCTCCCGCCACCCGTTGTGGCAACACTCTCAAAAGTTGAACTTCGGAGCTTGCATACCTTAATTGTCGCGGGCGAGGTCTGCCCGCCTGATCTAGCGCTTCGCTGGGGACGAAATAGACGTTTTTTCAATGCTTACGGCCCAAGTGAGGCCACAATCTGCGCAACCGTGTTTGAGGGAATAGGTGATGGGAGAGAAGTCCCCATAGGTCGAGCCATTGGCGGCGTGGAGATCCATATCACTGATCGCGCTCTAAGGACTTTGCCAGATGGATTTTCCGGCGAATTAGTTATTGGAGGGGTTGGGATAGGTCTTGGTTACTGGAACCGACCCGAACTATCAGTTGAGCGATTTCCAATCGATATTTTCGGAGCTAGCCCAGGAAGCAGATTCTATCGAACCGGTGACCGTGCACGACGGGATCCTGATGGCACGTTACACTTTCTTGGTCGGCTAGACCGCCAGATTAAGCTACGTGGCTTCAGGATTGAGCCAGGTGAGATCGAGGCGCACATCAACAGAGTCGAAGGTGTTGAGCGGACGCTTGTTAACATAAAAACAATGAGCAATGGTCAAAGCTTCTTAATCGCCTGGCTGATCACCTCAAAAAATATTGACCTCACGTCACTCAAAGAACAGCTGCGACATGAATTGCCTGTCCAACTGGTACCTCACCACCTCATAAATATTGATACAGTTCCTCTAACACCCAACGGCAAGATCGACTGGGCACGATTACCTCTTACCTCCATTGAAAGTCTTTCTTCTGTATATGAGGCGCAACTCGCAACAGAGACAAATACAAGTCACCCTGCAGACAAGGCGTTAAGGCTTGTCCATGAAATATGGCGGCGCACACTGCCCTTTAGTGATGGTGGGCCAGACGTTAGTTTTTTTGACGTCGGCGGAGACTCGCTTCAACTCGTAAAACTATTAGGACTCATCGCAGAGGCTACTGGTGTCAATCTTACCTCTGGACAAGTCATTGCTAATCCGACTCAACGCGCTATCGCAGCGAGACTGGCTCAAGTTTGGCCTACTTCCTCAACAGCAGTTTTGGCTGAGGAACCCCTGGCAATTCTTCCACAACTCTCAGCGCCAAGAAAAAAAGAAGACATTGGCGAAAAAGTGCATGAGACGGGAGCGCCTATCGCCATCATTGGCATGGCTGTACGTTTTCCTGGTGCAAATAATATCGATGCATATCGTCGGTTATTAATGGATGGGCGCGAAGGCCTGATCCACCTCTCCCGTGAACAGATGCTAAATGCAGGAGCAGATCCTGAGCAAATTCATCATCCTAACTGGGTGCCCGTAGCTGGCGTTCTTGAAGATGCAGAATCCTTTGACGCCGAATTATTCGGAATGAGCCGTCGCGAGGCGACACTTTTGGATCCACAACACCGAGTTTTTTTAGAGTGCTCTTGGGAGGCACTTGAGTCTGCAGGCTATCCTGGACGCGGCGCAGGTAATGACTGTGGGGTATTTGCTGGCTGCGGTATGAACAGATGGGTGAAGGACGTACTAGTCCCAGCAGGAGAAACCACTGAAGGCTCTGCCGCATTTCACCTCGCCACTGCCAATGAAAAAGATTTCCTCGCAACACAAACTGCTTATCGACTTAATCTCACCGGTCCAGCGATAACAATTCAAACTGCCTGCTCGACCTCTCTTGTAGCCATCGCAAATGCGGTTTCTGCACTGCGGGCTAATCAATGCACAATGGCGCTGGCGGGGGGCGTGGCTATACCGCTTCCACAAGGTCGCGGCTATCTATACGAGCAGGACATGATCCTGTCACCAGATGGTCATTGTCGACCCTTTTCGGCTCAGGCCTCCGGAACAGTTCCAGGAGCGGGCGCTGGGGTCGTATTGCTCAAGGCGCTGGACCGCGCATTAGCAGACGGCGACGTCATCCACGCTGTCATACGCGGGATTGGCCTCAGTAACGACGGAGCAGCCAAAATGGCTTTTTCCGCCCCTGGCGTTGAGGGGCAGGCTGCCGCAGTTCAAAGAGCGCTTATCGACGCCGGTCTTAGCAAAGACAACATAGACTACATCGAAGCACACGGCACTGGCACTATCTTGGGCGATCCCGTTGAAGTTCTGGCCCTTGCCCGTGTCTTTGGCGGTCGCGTTGCCCCGCTACTCCTTGGCTCAGTAAAAAGTATGATCGGCCATTGCGACGCAGCAGCAGGCATTGCAGGACTCATTAAGACAATCCTGGCTTTCAATGAAAATAAATTGCCCGCAACACTTCACCTCGATCGTCTTAATCCGCAAATTGATTTCGCATCCGGACCATTTGAGGTTGTGACCAAAGCAAAGGACTGGCCTGAGGTGCAACGGCCTCGCCGAGCAGGCGTAAGTTCCTTCGGCATCGGCGGCACAAATGCTCATGTCATCCTTGAAGAGGCGCCAAAAAACGCCTGTCCGATCGTGAACCCAGATGATGGGCCCATACCAATCTTTCTCACAGGGCAATCGCCGAGTTCTCTCGAACGTCAATTGGAGATTGTTACAACAGCTCTCACCCAGGCGCCCATCACAGAACATGCCCGTATTGCCGCCACACTCCAAGGTCGCGTGAGCCAACTTCCTTATCGCCGAAGTCTAATTACCAGTAAAAAATATCCCTCTGGGCTAAAGCCAACAAGTGCAGCGCCACGCAGAATACTCAGTCGACAGAAACTATGTTTGCTGCTGCCAGGACAGGGAAGCCAAAGCCCTAGGATGGCTGAAAGCTTATATCGTTCAGAGCCTGTTTTTCGCGAGCATTTGGATCGCTTTGACGTTTTACTAAAACCCTACCTTCATCGCTCGCTTATCGATCTGCTTTACGATAAAAAATGTCTGTCTGCTGAGTCAATGAGAGATACTGAAATAGCACAACCTCTTGTGTTGGCCATATCTCTAGCCGCTGCAAGAATGTGGCAATCGCGCGGACTAAATTGGGATGCGCTCCTGGGTCATTCAGTCGGGGAAATAAGCGCGGCTCATCTTGCGGGGATTATGGACGAGGCCACAACGATGCGCCTAATCGCAACCCGCGGCCAGATTATCGCCAGGCAGCCCGAAGGCGCCATGATTGCAGTTGCTCTATCACCTGAAAATTGCGCCCCGTTCTTGATGGACGGCATCTCTCTTGCCGCCGTTAACGGTCCGGAACAATGCGTCCTTTCTGGTCCCTGCGAAGAAATTGCCGCTGTGGAACAACGCTTCGCTGAGATGCGCCGACCCAGCCGCCGCCTCTCAACGAGCCATGCTTTCCACTCACTAATGATGCGCCAGGCTGCTCACGAACTGGAAGCGCAAATTCAGGACTTGTCATTTTCACCACCGCAGACACCCATAATTTCGAGCGTCACAGGCGAGATGATGACAAAATCTGAAGCAACCAACCCTGCCTTCTGGGCAAGACAACTGACATCCACAGTTCAATTTGATCGGGCGCTTAATCAGCTAAAACAGTCGGGCATCACTTTAGGACTTGATGTCGGTCCTGGAAACATCTTGGCTGATCTCGGGCGCGCTAGCAATTTAGATGTTGTCGCAGCAATGAGCAGCGTCAACAACTCTGCCGATGAACGAATGCAAGACGTTTTCGCATTGGCCAGTCTCTGGGAACGAGGCGCTCTGATGGAAGCGCCGAAGGTTGGCCAACGGCCTCCTGTATATCTTCCAACTTATCCCTTTGAACGGGATCGCTTAGAGCCAACTACTAAACGCGCGCACTCAAGCGCAATGCACCCAACAGTAAATTATTTTGCTCCGGTAATGGAAGCGTTGTCGCCACCGCTCACCACCGCATCCTTAGGATCAACCCTTGTCGCCTGCAATGATTTAATGCTGGTCGATACCTTAACCGCAGCGCTTCAAAAGCTTCAAAGTAAAAATACGTCGCAAGTCTTGTCTCTTACCTTGCCAAGCCAAGAAAACGATCTCCTTTCATCATTCCGGATGTGCTGGAAGGAGGCTTTGGAAAACGCAAATGAACCTTTTGACACTATAGCGCTAATCGAAACTGAGCTGGAACTGAGCTCGTCGGACTTGAAGCATGTTCTCATACCAAGCCTTCGTGTTTTGGCTTTAGTTCAGGCTCTTGAAGAGAAATATCCCGGTCGTCCTAGTCGACTTTTATACCTGCTTGGCTCTGGACAACGCAGACACACATCTCAACCGCCAGAATTCGCTGCCGCAATAGCAGCCGCACAAATCGCCAAAGTAGAAAATCCACATCTTGATCTTCGTATCATTGAGATTGGACCTGGCAGTACGATCGATCAAGCTTTCCGCTTTGGTCTCAACCCATCAAGCGAAGAAAAACCAATCAGCTTACGCTTCAATAACGGCTTCAGAGAAACTGTCCAGTTGGTAGAACCCTTCAACCCAGACGCCTGGCCTGGGATGACATCGGGCTGCCTCCTGGTAACTGGCGGTTTCGGTCATGCTGGCCCAGCCTTGGCCCTTGCGATCGCCAAGCTTAGCGATATCACGGTCGTTCTCCTCGGAAGGTCGGTAAGAGAAGAAATTGATGATTCTTTTACTCTCTGTGACATTGATGTGCGCCGTTATGCGCTAGACATCACTGACGTTGATGCTTTGCAACGGGTCGTTCAAGAACTTGAAGCTGAAGGTAAGCCGGTAAAAGGCGTAATCCACGCCGCTGGAGTAATAGATTGGGCAGGTGTGATTCATCGCCGCACAAACATAGATCTGGAAGAAGTCTGGGCTGGTAAAGTCGGAGGCCTTCTCGCACTTGAGACAGTCTTAGAAAAAAAAGACCTAGACCTATTCATAATTTGCTCCACACTTGGATCCTTCTTACCCTACGCAAAATTCGGCCAAGTCGGCTACGCTTCAGCCAACGCCTATCTTGATGCTGCCGGCTCCGACCTATCTCGCAAACATGGCTGGCCCGTGCGCGTGATTAATTGGGATGACTTTACAGAAGGCGGAATGACAGTCGCTGCTGCAAGGCGGCGCGGCCTGACATGCCCAGCCCCACAAGACGGATTAAGCAATGCGCAAGCCGAGACCGCCGTCATCCGTGTAATCTCTTCGCCCTATCCTCGGCTAGCTGTTACAATACATGACTTACATAAGATGATTGGCGTTAATTCTGTTTCGAACAAATCCTGTTTGAATAAAGACGCAGATCCTATTTTGAGCCTAGAAAAAAATCCTATCTCTACATTGCCGGAAGCTATATTTGCGTCCTCTGGACTTCAAAGCTTTCTGATCAACGCATTCCGTCAAGTGTTAGGCAATGAGAATATTGACAGCGAAACGGACTTTTTCAGTGCCGGCGGTCATTCCTTGCTTGCAATGCAACTTCTTGGTCAAATTCGTGAAGATAAAAAAATCAATATTGGCCTAGCTGATCTTTTTGATGCGCCAACTCCATCACAACTCGCAAAACGACTTGATGAAAGGTTAAATAAACCAGCGAGAGACAAAGATTATGACTGATGCTTTTCTACTACGCTCCGACGTCGTAGTGGAGCCTTTAATCGCTCGCTGGCATGCATCAAGCCATCTGATCTCTCCCGCCACATCTGCACTATGTGTTAAATATCGCAATCTCACAACAATGCGCTCCTATGTAAAAGATCCCGACCTACATAAAGCTGCATGTGCAGATCCGGACTTACTAGGCGGACCTTTTCTTGATCTCAACGGCGACAAAATAGCAGAAATTAGTGAACTTATTACTTGGACAGAAACACATCAGTCCTCAGCTCTCGTCCTGGCAGAGGCTATAACAGAAACATGGAAAATACTCGAAGAGCATGACAATGACCGTGGCTTTACTAACGTTTATGATATATTACCACCTGCACTAAAAGGCATGGTTGAATTAGTTTACACACCAAATGGGTCAGTAGACCTGCGCATGATAGAACCTCTACTCTACCGGAGCGAAGCCTATGATGTCAGCCTGCAAGGTGCGTTGATCCACAAAACTGCAGAGTCTGATCGCAGCTTCGTCATGTCTACGCCACGTCTTGACACTTCAGAAAGTTACTACCTTGACCGCCCTTTCACCGATCCGGCTTTTGAATTGCTCGGTCGAATGCGAATGTTTCCACAATCTCTAGAAGTCGTTCGTGAAACATTGAATCTGACCCAAAAGGATGCAGATGATTTCGTTAAGTTCCTGACACCAGCGCGCACATCGATTGCTGCATCGGCGCCAAAGACCCGCTGGCGATATCTTGGTCATGCATGCATCCTAATTGAGACAGCAGGCGGCCAATCAATCCTAGTCGATCCGGTAATCGCTTATGAGGGACAACAAGAGAAAACGCCCAGATATTCTATGGCTGACCTCCCTTCTAAAATTGATTACGTACTGATTACACATAACCATCCCGATCATGTGCTCGTTGAAACTCTCTTGGCCATACGATGGCGCGTAAGGACAGTTTTAGTACCTGCAAGCGGTGGGAGCTTAGTAGATCCCTCATTACGCCTGGCAATCCAAGCGCTTGGTTTTTCCGACGTGCGCAGCCTTGAGTGGCTAGACGCTATCGTCGATGGAGATTTTATCATCCGCAGTCTACCATTTCTTGGCGAGCACGCAGATCTTGATATACGCGCCAAAACCGCTTGGTCTGTAATCGTCGAGGGCTCTCAACTCCTCTTTGCTGCAGACAGTAATAACCTCAGTCCAGATCTATATAAAAAACTTTCCTACGAGCTGGGGCCAGTCCGAACACTCTTCTTGGGGATGGAGTGCCATGGCGCGCCTATGAGTTGGTTTTACGGACCAATGCTTGCCAAGACAGTGTCACGGGAAATGGACCAGTCGCGACGATTAGATGGCTCAAATGCAATGCGCGCACTCGCACTCATTCGCTCCCTCGACGTTGCTGAAGTTAAAATTTATGCTCTTGGCATGGAACCTTGGTTAAAATTCATATCGAGCCTAGCGCATCAACAGGATAGTCCAGCAATAGTTGAGTCTAGCAAGCTCATAATCGAATGCCGAGCGTTAGGCATTGTGGCGGAAAGACTCTTTGGTCGGGCGGAATGTTTTCTGTCAGAAGAAGAAGTCATCAACTTTTAAGATGTAAACCAGATATTATAATTTAACACTTTTTCTTATTGAATGCCATGCCTCAAGCAGTCACACGTGAAGTATTATTAGTAATCTAATTCTATCAAAATCATTATCCATTGCATAAGAATGCTGTAAAATTGTTTGTTTCGAACTTTTCTTGCACACTTATGCTAGATCCTTAAGGATCTCTTGGAAATCCACCCTAGTTTCTCGACGCTGAATACCAAATTGTTGGCTAAACTTACGCACTCGACATCGTCTTTCGTCTAAGTGTCAATGGCGGAGACAAATTGTGCCAGATGGCGGTTTAAAAGTGTACCAGTCTGGTTAAGATTAAAGGGCCGAGAAGCCCTGTTGTTTACTACGCGCATTGAGACGCGCGGAGCGGAGCGAAGCGCGGTTCAATGCGCGTAGTAAAGATTAGATTTCTGGGTTGATGTCTCCTTTATTATTTGATGACGCGTTTTGAGCGCTACTGACGCGTCTTTGTGCTTTCTTTGCAGTCGCCAGCCTATAGCTATCTCCATTCATCTCCAGAATATGTACATGATGCGTCAGTCGATCTAGAAGCGCGCCCGTAAGCCTTTCTGATCCAAACACAGAAGTCCATTCATCGAATGGTAGGTTGCTTGTGACGAGAGTAGCTCCTCGTTCGTAACGTTGACTGAACACCTCGAAGAGCAATTCAGACCCAATCGCTGTGAATGGC
>SXGT01541578.1_pt1 | contig 25066 bp, 18 predicted proteins | sample 3176221 | NCBI WGS metagenome assembly SXGT01 (sample SAMN11356862, study PRJNA531348) | freshwater metagenome | isolation source: freshwater sample F1-120 | place: China: Fuxian Lake, Yuxi | collected 2017-12-25
CGCGTCGTGGTCCTGAAAGCTGCTCGACGGATGTAGTCCGCCCTCCGACCGCCGCGAGTTACTCGCGCGGTCGGAGTCCAAAGCGAGTGCAACGATTTGACCCGCTGCGGGTCAGAATCTTGCACGAGCGCTCAAGGCTTGCACGCGTCGTGGTCCTGAAAGCTGCTCGACGGATGGAGCCCGCCCTCCGACCGCCGCGATTTACTCGCGCGGTCGGAGTCCAAAGCGAGTGCAACGATTTGACCCGCTGCGGGTCAGAATCTTGCACGAGCGCTCAAGGGACGCCACGGCTTCCTCAAGCACATCAAAGATTGCATCGAGCATCCGGAGCGCCTGTTGCTCGGCGTGTGATCAGTCGCCGCAAATATTGATTGCTCGCGTGCCAATTCAATGGCCGCTGCTGGCGATCTTGCTCTTGGGCTCATACGGAAGGTCGAGCCCATGAGGCACACCGATGTATTCAAGCGCGCCGTTCATGATCTTCGCCGCGCATGGACCCGCAAGCGCACCGCCGCCGACACCGTCGCCCAGTTTCTTCTTGTCAGGATCTTCAATCGTCACCAGGATCGCGAGCTTCGGTTGATCGTACGGCGCGCCGAGCAGGAAACTCGACATGTATCGATCGGCGTAGTAGCCACCCTTGGGCGTCGCGAGTTGCGCGGTGCCTGACTTTCCAAAGCCTCGATAGTGCAAGATCGGCTTGAGCCGTTTTCCTGTGCCCTCGGTAATGACTTTCTCCATCGCCTCGCGCGTCACCATGACAACGGGCTCGGTGAGCACCGGGATCGGGGTCGCACTTGATCGAGCGCCGACGAGCATGCGCAATGGGACCATCGTTCCATCGCGGCAGAAGGCACTGAATGCATGGACGAGTTGCAGGGCAGAAACACTCACCCCCTGCCCGAACGCAACGGAAGTTTGCGCGCGTGTTCGATTCGTCCATTCATCGCGGGGTGGAAGTTGTCCGGCGGTTTCGCCAGGAATCCCAATGTCCGTCTTCTTGCCAAACCCAAACCCGCTGAGCATGTCCTTCATCTCTTGCATCGGCATGCGCAGCGCAACGGTGGCCATGCCAGCGTTCACGCTCTTGACCAGGACATTCTCCCAAGTCTTCGTTCCGTAACTCGTGCGATGCGCCTCATGAATCGTGCGCTTCGCGCGACCATCAGTAAGCGTCAATGGGCCATCGGGCAATCGAATCGTTTCATTCGGGCGCGCGAATCCGCCCTGCACTGCCCACGCCCAGACAAATGGTTTGAAAATCGAGCCGGGCTCAAACGGATCCGTCACCCAGCGCAGGCGCGCGAGCGATGCATCGATCTTCGCTCCAGGGTCCGTGGTGATTGGCGTACGACCCGTTTCGTTTCGAAGCGTGTCGCACGCCGCGAGCACTTCACCGGTTTCCGTGTCAAGGACGATGCAACGACCGCCCGATGCGTTCGCGCTCTCCACGGTCGCCTTGAGTTCTCGCTCTGCAATCTCTTGAATCACCATGTCGAGTGAGAGCGCGATGTCATCACCCTCTGCGCCGACCTGTAGGCCGTGTTCAGGAATCGAAATGACCTGTCCGCGATTGTCGCAGAGGTAGGTCACGCGCCCATCCGTCGGTGAGAGCGCCTTCTCTGCGCGAAACTCATAGCCAGAGAGTCCCTTGTGATCCGCGCCCACCTTGCCGATGATTGGCGCCGCGAGTCCACCGTATGGATACGCGCGAACCGGTCGCGGCGAGAGCACCGCACCAGGAACCTTCGCTGTGCGCAGGGCGTCGACTTGCGCGTCGCTCAGAGCGGTTGCGAGCACGATGTAGCGAGGAAATCTCGCCCACAACTCCGGCGAGAGTTCTTTCTGTAAGACATGCAAGGCTGGATCCGTGCGCTCCGTGATCTCAGCCAGGATTGGAGCGGCCTCAGCACCAACGGCAGTCGCCACTCTCGCCGCGAGATCCCCAAATGGATCGAGCGACGGTGGTTCGACACCCTTTGATTGCATCGCGGCGCGCTTGGTGTCGCTCGCGCGCTCCCATGTTTCGAGCGCGTCTTGGGCGTTACGGTAGACAACCTTCGGATCGCAGTACACAAACCAACCAGTCGTATCCATCGCAACCACTTGACCGCGTCGGTCGTAGATCGTGCCGCGCGCAAATGGCTCCGGCAGCGTGCGCTCATGAATGGACTGCCCGTTCTTGCGCACCATCGAGGCTTCGAGCGCCTCGGATGGATTCGACTTCAACCATTGCACGCGCCCAACAGTCAGAATCAGGGCGCCCGCGATCGAATAGGTCGCGAGCCGCGACCAGAACGCAATCGAGCTCGCGCGAGGAGTTCCGGCGGACTGCATGGATGTCATCCTCCCAACCTCTCACTAGCGTCGGCCTCTTGCGCTATCGCATCACGATCCATGAGAGGCTGTGCCTTCGCAGGGTTGTATCGATACAGAATCGGCTCCCACTCCTGCCCTCCGCTCGTCAGCAGCGCGCGCACTTCATCCGGGCGCACCGCACTCGCAATCTCCGCGCGCAGGCGACTCGCGGCGCGCTCATGTCGATGCAACTTGAAGTGCATGCGACTGATCTCTGCTGCTGCATCGACGCGTTGCTGTCGGTTCACAAGAAGTGCGCCAGCGGTCGCGCCGAGTGCAAGAATGATGATGCAAATCTTGGCAAACATGTTCACCGTCCTTGGCGGCTCCCGAGGGGGAGACGCGCGCGGCTCAGTTGTTGGGAACGCGTAACGAAGCACCGGCGCGCAGCGCGTTGGGATTACTAATGCGATCACCATCGGCCTGTGTGATCTCGCCCCACCGCGCGCTGGAACCGAGTTCGCGCTTCGCGATCTGATAGAGCGTCTGTCCTTTGCCGAGGGTCACTGTGCGATAGGGCGCAGATTGTGGTTCAACACCAAACGCTTGCATCTGCTGCGGCTCGACTGGAAACGCGTACCCAGCCGATGGATCCAGGATCGGTGCCACCGCGATGGCCTTGGATGGATCGATCACTTCGATCGGTGGGATCTGAATCTCTTGTCCGATCTTGAGCGCGCTCGAACGCACTCCATTGAGTGACTCAAGCTGCGCGGCGTATCGGGTTGTGTTGTAGTACTTCTTCGAGACAACACCAAGGGTCTCACCCTTGGCGATGATGTGGACGCGAGGCTTCGGAGTCGCGAATTCGAATGGTTGCTCGGGCGCTTCCACCATCGGCTGCGGCACTTCGAGTTGGAGCGGCGGCTGCTCGCGAACGATTCGAGTGTTGTCGAACTCTGGCATGGTCTGTGGAAGCGGACGATCCAACCGTCCAAACTCCCGCGGCTGCTCGACCTCACGCGGCAAACTGTTCGGTACCGGAGATCGGAGCGCGACTGGCACGGACGCGGGTCCGGCGCGCGCGGAAAGATGATCCGACACCAAAATCCCAACGAAGAGGAGGAATCCAAATCCGATGATGAGTGCCAGTTTGTTCTCGCGTGTCATGCCATGCATCCTTGCTGTGTTGTCCGCACGGGGGGCGACCTGTGCTTCGACCACCTTCAATCCGGACGACCGACCATGGCTGTCCGGAGTTTTGCTGAGCGAGCGCGCGGGTTCTCCGCCAGCTCCGCATCCGATGCGACGATCGGCTGCTTCCCCTCAAGGCGGATGATGCTCCGCTTCGAGAGTTCGACGAACAGGCGTTTCACCATGCGGTCTTCGAGGCTATGAAACCCAATCACTGCCACGCGTGCTTGAGGGTTCAGCCAGGTCGGCGCTCCCTCGCTCGCGCGCACTGCAGCAACTCCGAGCTGCTCGAGAAACGCGCGGAGCGCTCCGAGTTCGTCGTTGACTGCGATGCGCAAGGCCATGAAGGTTCGCGTCGCTGGATGCATCCTCGAAGTTCGCGCCCTTGAGCCATATGCCTCTCGGACAAGATCCGCCAGTTGCGTCGTTGTTGTGATCGGCGTTCGTGCGCGAGAATCGACAATCTTCGACGCAATTCGTCGAGCGAATGGCTCCTCGCCGAGTTGCTGAAGAATCTCCGCCAAGTCGCGTTCACTCAGACGCTCCACAAACTGCGCAGCTGTCTGACCCATCGATTGGTTGAGACGCATATCAAGCGGCGCGTCGTGGGAGAAACTCATCCCACGCGAAGGGTCATCCATCTGGTTCGAAGCGAAACCCAAGTCCGCGAGGAGTAGATCTGCACGGAGCGCACGCGCCTCGAGTTCTCGTCCAACCGAGGTGAAGCTCCCGTGAATCGGAATGGGTGTGAGGCCGGACTCCGCCGCGACGCGGGAGGTCGCGTACCGGAGGTTCGCCGCATCGAGATCGAAGAGCACCACGGTTCCACCAGGTGCCATGCGCTTGGCAATCTCGGCCGCGTGGCCACCTCGACCGGCAGTGCAGTCGACAAACACCTCACCTGCAATAGGTCGAATTGACTGAAGCACCTGTTCCATCAGAACAGGGATGTGGCCAGATGCGGCCGGCGCGGTGGTCACGAATCCTGCTGCGGCGCGTCGTCGGAAACCGCTCGAGGTTGAATTGACCCAACTGAATCCGCTGCCCCGACGGCAAGATCAGCTTCCCAACGACTACGAAGCGCGACCTTTAGTGCGAAGGCGCCAAACCCGCCAAAAAGCACGATGACAACCGCGTAGACAACTCGCAATCGAACCACTTGATCAATCGCGAGCGCCCCGAGTGCAACCCCGAGAAACGCGAACGCCGCTGCCATGAGGTAGAGCGTGAGAACGGCGAGTTTCACGCGGCCGTTGAATGCCCGCTTGAGCAAGTGATGAATGTGATTCGCGTCCGGAGCCGACATCGGCAGCCCCGCGAGTTTGCGTCGCACAATCGCAAGCGCGGTATCCATGATGGGCAGTGCGAAGATGATGAGCCCGGCAGCGACCAAGTGCGTGTCGCCGCGCTCGCCGAGCATGAGGATTATCACAACGAAGAGGTAGCCGATCAATAGGCTGCCGCAGTCGCCGAGAAAGATGATCGCGGGATTGAAGTTCCATGGTAGGAACCCGAGCATGCCTCCAAGCAACGCAAGGCAGAGCACGATGCGCGCACCCGCGAGTGATTCGAACGGGTCTCCCTCGACACCCTGCGCTGCCATGAACATGCAAAGCATCAAGAGCCCAGTTGCCATGATGGCACTCGTGCCACTCAACAGCCCGTCAAGGCCATCAATGAGATTGGCAGCGTTGCATCCACCCAAGACGAAGATCGCGATGAGCGCGGTCCCTGTCCAGTAGTAGATGTCTTGGCTCACGACCGCCATCCCCGCGAATTGCACGAGCACAGTTTCGGGCTCCCCGAAAATCGGAAACAGGGCACCCTCCGCGACGCGAGTGCCGACATCTTCAATCGCGAGCGCGGCGGCAGCCACAAGTTGACCGGCAATCTTCACACGGGGATCACACTTCCAAATGTCGTCCGCGAGGCCCGTGAAGGTAATCGCGAGCACGCCAATGAGCACCGAGAACGGAACCGATCCCAACAACCCCGCAGGCCCATCGACGATCAAGTAGCTCGCCCCGAGCGCGACCACGATGCCGAGGAAGACCGCAAATCCGCCGAGATATGCGATGGGGAACTTGTGCTCCTTTCGACTCTCGTTCGGATGATCGATGATGTCAAGCGCGATGGCACTCTTTCGCACGATCGGCGTCGCGACGAGCGTCACAACAAACGCCACGATGAACACGAGCGCGTATCCATTCAGGAGTTCAAGCGCTGCCTGCGCTCCCGAGGCAAACTCCCCAACGATCGGCATGCTGTCGAACCGCGTTGGAGTTTGCGCGAGGTTGTCGTTCGCTAGATGCATGATGCACCTCGCGAAGAGGATCCTGCTCGCGCCGTCGGCGCAAACTCCGCCGCCAGATCGCGAATGGTGTTGTCGAGCGAGATCTTGGGCGCAAAGCCGACGGCCGATCGAATGCGTGTGAGATCTGGCTGCCGTACAAGGAGATCGTCAAAGCCCTGCGCAAATGCCTGGGCATACGGAACCATTCGGACTCCGGAACGCGAGCCAAGCACTGCGATCACGCGATGTGCGAGTTCGAGAATTGAAATCTGCGTGTCGTTGCCAACATTGAAAACTCGGCCCGCGCACTCTGGTTTCGCGATCAACCGTGGAAGCGCGATCACGACATCCCGCGCGTCGCAGAAACAGCGCGATTGCGTGCCATCTCCATGGACTTCAAGATCCATTCCGAGGATCGCTGCTTGCACAAAGCGCGGCAAGACCATGCCGTATTCGCCAACCTGGCGTGGTCCCACGGTATTGAAGAATCGCACGACAAACGCGGGCAATCCATGCTCTCGGTGATACGCAAGGGCGAGGTACTCATCGATCGCCTTCGAGGCCGCGTACGACCAACGCGTGAGCGTCGTTGGACCGTAGATCACATCATCGTCCTCGCGCATCGGTGTACGAAGGCCCTTTCCGTACACCTCACTCGTCGAGGCAATGAGGGTTCGGCAGCCTCCCCGCGCCGCGAATCGCAACAGCGCGCTCGCTTGCTCCACATTGGTCTCAATCGTGTGAATCGGGCGCTCGACAACCAAGCGCACGCCCACGGCGGCAGCAAGGTGGTAGATCACATCGAAGTCGCGAGGATCAAGATCGGGCAGATGCGCCGCGAGATCTCCTTCCACGAGGCGGAAACGAGAGTTCCATTCAGGGTGCGCCTCAATGCGGGAGAGGTTCGACCGACGCCCAGTCGAGAAGTTGTCGATGACCACAACGCTCGCGCCCAGCTCAAGAAGATGCTCCGCGAGATGGGAACCTATGAATCCACCGCCGCCGGTGATCAGGACTCGCTCTCTAGGTAGGTGCGTCATCAGCAGTACTCTCGAAGTTCGGCAGGCTCCCTCACCACCATGCGCTCAGCCGCCACCGTACTTCGCCATCGTCTCGAAGTTCTTCTTGAAGTACCCGCCGGCAGTATTGATCGGACGGCTCAAGACCACACCAAGCAATTGGGCTCTCGAATCCGAGAGTTGCGCCGCCATTCGGGCAACGAGGCCCCGCTGCTCTTGGAATGCGCGCGCGACAATGAGCGCAGCATCCACACGATTGGCGAGGATGACGCCGTCGGCGGCGACAACCGCTGGCGGAAGATCGAGCAACACGAAATCAAACTTTGCCGCAGCCTCCGTGAGGAATGCGTCCATCTGCGCGGTGCCGAGGAGTTCGAAGATTCTCGAATCCGGTGTTCCCGCGCCGACGCAAGAGACGCGATCCCCAACCTCGTGCACGAGTGCGTCAAAGCTCGCGGCTCCCTTGAGGAAATCACCGAGCCCGACGGCGTCTGGCTCAAGCCCAGTCGCAGACGCGAGATGGCTGCGACGGAAATTCGCATCGACCACGAGAATCTTGCGACCCGCAGCCGCAGCACTCTCCGCGAGGTTGGTGACGAGGCAAGTGGTGCCCGCCTCAGGAAGTCCACTCATGCAGAGCATCGTCTTCAACCGCGAAGCATCCATCTGCTGAAAGACTTGCCCCGCAATCTGTCGGTAGCTCTCGGCAAGCACGCTGCGCGGGGAATCAAAGACGACCCGTTCCACCTTCTCAGGCGAGAGCGGGTCTTCAGAGAGATCCGGAACCATGCCGAGGAGTCGGAGATTGGGAATGCCTTGGAGATCCGACGCGTAGCGCACACGTTGGTCGAGGAACTCGCGCAAGAAGATGAACCCCGCAACTGCGCCGAGCGCGACCGCCGCGCCGAGGGGCAGCATGAGCTTCCACTTTGGAAACGCGAGCAAGCGAGGCGTGACCGCGGATTGCGAAATCGTCACGCGGCGCGCGTCTTCGCGAGCCTTCAACTGATCAATGCTTCCGATGATTTCGATCTGCTTCGCGCGCTGTTCCACGAGTCGCTCGCGACGGTCCTGGAGTTGCTTCACTGCGGAAAGCGCCGCGGCGAAATCCTTCATGCGCGCCTGCTGCGCGGTGAACTCGGTCTGGAACTTCTCAAGCAGCGAGGTGTAACTCTCGGATTGATCGGAAAACTCTTTGAAGTCGGCGGCGAGATTTCGCTGCAACACGCGCCGCACGAGCGCATCCTTCTCTTGCAGTGCCGCAGCGTATTGTCGCGACGCATCAATGGCGGCTGGATGATTGTCCCCAAACTTACGCTTGGCGGACTCCGCACCAATGCCAGTCACATTCACCGACTGCATGATGTCTTGCACTTGGAGATCGCCCTCCGCCAAGCGGATGTCATCCGCCGACGGCTCAAGCCGCCCGTCCATCTTGTCATGTGTCTGCTGCCGACGGGTTTCCGACAGCGTGAGGAAACTCTTAGATTCGTTGATCTGTCGAGCAAGATCCTCAAGGACCAACAGCATGTCATTTCGCTCATCATTCAACGAAGTCATGCTGCGGCTGGAAATGAAGGTGGCAATCTGAGTATCGAGATCGACCAACTCCGTTTCCATCGACTTGAGTTGCTTCGTGAACGCGCTCCGGTTCCTCACGAACCGCTCCTCTTCGCGGCGCGCCTCCTCGGTCGTGTAAGTCTCGGCGATGCGATTGAGAACAACCGGGACATCCGCCGCCACATGCGTCGACCACGAGAGTTCGAAGTAGGCCGTTCGGCGCTTGTGTCCCGCGCTCAGTTCGTCCTCAAGATCATCCACCGCATCCGCCGGCACGAACACGCCGTTCTCGTCTCTATAACTCTGGCTCCAAACGGTCTGCTCGACATCTCGATTCGACACCGCCTTCTCGAGAAGTTGTCGCGAGAGAATGCGCGCCGCTTCCGTCTGACCCAGTCGCTCGACAGCCTCTTCCGTGCGATCGTCCTTCAAAATGACATCGCCCACCTCTTCTGGTGGCGCTCGAAGTTCGAACAAGACATTGCCCCAATACAACGGATAGACCGCCGCACAAATCAGTTGCGCGGCCGCGCCAAGGGCAAGCCCTGCAAAAATCGCCCCCACGAGCGGCCAAACATTCTGTCGCAGGATGCGCACTGGATCAATGCGCGGAGCGGCTGCGCCGGATTGCGAACCACGAGGGCGACTCGCTGGTTGCCGCGATTGGGGAGGTCTGGATGGCGCTGCGGTCATGTGTATTCTCGGTCTCTTGCATCGAGCAGACTGGGGTTGGCTCTTGAGCGAAGTCTCGCTCTGTCCAATTCTAAGAGCCGAGCTTCTTCGCGACCGCATCCAACTCAAGCTGAACATCCGGACTCGGATTCAGTTCTCGGGCTCGTTGGAGCGCGGCTTCCGCATCCACGGTTCGACCCTGCAGGATGTACGCTTGCGCTAAATGCACCGAAGCGGAAGCGAGCGGACGAATGCCTGCCGCCCGCCCGAGGACAGTGATCGCCTCATCCGCATTTCCCGAAGCAATGAGCAAGACCGCGAGGGTGTCGAGGTACTCGACGCGCTGGGGCTGCATGAGCACGGCTCGGCGCGCGAATGTAAGCCCCTTCTGTGGATCATGTGCGCAATCGTTGACGAGAAATGCGTAGTTGTTCAGTACTTGATCGGCGTTAGGCGCGAGCGCAAGCGCCTTCTCGAACATCGAGAGCGCGAGAGTGCAATCGCCATCGCCCTTCCGCATGTAGTAGGCACCACCGAGTCGATCGTAGAGCTGCGCGAGCAACATCGGCGAACTGCTCAGCTCGCTCGTTGCAACCGCCTTCTCCAGCAACGAGATCCCCGTGGACAGGCTCGACGGATCTCGAAGCGCGAACTCCGCGAGGAATGCCTCATCCCACGCGGACTTTGTGCCGCCCGCAACTTCCGTCACCAACGCATCGAGTTTGGCGAACTCATTCGGCGCAAAGCCAGTGCGAAGTGCGGTATGCCACGACTCAAGCGACTGCGCCTTTCCGCCCTGCGCGAGCGAAATGCCCGCGTTGCGCGACTCGCGCAGGTAACGGAACGCTTCTGCGCGGTCGTTCTCCGCGAGGAGTGCAAGTCCGACCATACCTTGCAGCGCCGGACTCGCGGCAATCAGTCCAGCGCGACCACGAGCCATCGTGAGAAGTCCCTTTGGATTCTTCGCGCGGAGCAACGCGTCCGCCGCCTGCACAAACACATCGATGTCATTGCTGTGTTCTGCAGCGCGTAAGTACGACGCCGACGCGGCGGCGAAATCTCCACGCGCCGCGAGCAGATTGCCAAGGCCAATGTGCCAAGGCGCATAGGCTGGAAGCGTCGCGATGCCTTCGCGAAGCGCTGCTTCCGCCTTCTCCGTCTGCCCTGCGTCGAGGCAAAGCCGCGCGTACCGCTCACGCGCTTCGGTTGACATTGGTGCGATGCGAAGGAAACGTTCGAGCTCCAGGATCGCGCCCATCGTGTCACCACGGGCGAGCAGGACTTCACTGCGCACCGCGGAGGCCGTGTAGTACGCGCCGCCAATCTGCACCGCGCGATCCGCGGCAGCGAGTGCTTCGTCCCCGCGCTTACTGTCATTGGTCAACTCGTACAACTTGCGCTTCAACTGCGCGTCTTGCGCAAAAGTCGCCGGATTCCCGGGGGCAAGTTCTCGTGCACGAAGCATGAAGGGGAGTCCGGCTTCATACGCAGTCTTCGCGGCCGCGATTTCACCGGCGTTGCGCTTGGCATCGCCGGCCGCCATCTCGATCATGCCGCCCAAGAGTTCTGTCGAAACATCGGGCTTCCCACCGAGTTTCAACGCATTCACAAACGCTTCGCGCGCACGGTCGATCTGGTCGGCGCGAAGCGCAGTCTCGGAGAATCGAATCCACGCCACACGAGAAGGCTGGGCGATCGCAACGCTCTCAAAGAGCGGTAATGCGCGAGCGGGATCTCGCTCATTCAGCATTGTCTCACCGGCTGCGAGCGCGGCGCCTCGCGTCGTTGGATCATCCCTTCGGAGAATCTCCGCCACAGTCGCATCGACGAGCTCAAGATTGCGCTGCAGGTAGGCATCCTGCAATCTCAAGAGCAGCGCGTGCCAACTCCCGTTGGCACCACCAGCCGCGATGCAGGCGTCGATGACCGCGGTCGCCTTCCCCGCCATACCGACATTTCGGAGATAAGCAGAGTGACCGGCCGCAACTTGTGCATTCGATGGATTATTGGCGGAGAGTTGCTCGAGGACCGTCAGTGCCTTGTCGCGCCACACGCCGCGTTCGGTGTCGATCTTTGCTGTGCGCTCAGCATCCGTCAGCGCGCGCCAACTCAGTTCGGAGTACATCGGGTTCATGGATTCGTCGAGAATGTCCTCCCGATCGGGGTTTCCGCTCGCGAGGAGTACGACAAACGCCATTGCATTATCGAGGTCATCTGGGCTGCCCGCGTATCGCGTCTCGCGCATCCGGCGCGCAAGCGAGCGATCACCCTGTGTCGACTCGAGGCCAAGCCACATATCGGCGATCTGACTGTCTTCACCAGCCGTTCGGCGAATCTCGCGCAACACTTGGAGCGCGCGCACACTGTTTCCGACTCGCAGGAGTGAGTCCGCGAGCACCTTTGCGGTCGTCACATCCGTCGGTCGTCGCTTGTACGACTCTTCATACGCCATGATCGCGCCGTCAATGTCGCCAAGTTCTTGGCGCGCGACGCCGAGTGCGCGATAGATCGTCGATGCATCGACTCCACCCGCGATGGCATCGTCAAGCACCTGCATCGCGCCTCGCGTATCACCGCGCATCAACAGCATGCGCGCCTGCATCACTGGGACCTGTGTCGCATCTCGTGCACCCTGTCTCGCGATCTCAATGAGCGCGGTGAGAGAGGCTTCGTCGTTTGCCAAGATCGCGTCTTGGAACTGAGTCTCGATCAGAACTGGATTGAATCGGTCTGCTTCGAGCGCCGCGGCCTTCGCCGCGGGCAGCGCCTCATTCAAGCGCTTGCCGAGTTCCGCGGTCGCATTCGCACTTGGCAGCGCAAGGAGTTGTTCATTCCGAGCGCGGTCACTAACGAAGCGCGCCTCCTGTCGAAGGCGAATATAAAAGCCGATCGCGCGCTCCGTGTCATCCTTGGCGGTCTCTCCGACGAGCGCGCGCACGCGCTCCACCGGATCGTCCGAAGCGGTGAACGCTTGGATTCGGATAAGGACGGAGTCCCCAGGGAATTGCACGAGATATCCGCCAATCTCCGCGAGCGCCTTTTCTTTCGGGCCTTCATTCGAGCTTATGGTGGCAAGCATTCGAACAAGGCGCACATCGTCGGGCACATCTTTCAGAATGGCGTTGAGCTTGGCACGCGCCTCGGCAAACTTCTTCGCGGTTGCAAGTGCCTGCACTTCCCTCGCGAGCACGAAGATGGGGTCTGTCGGCTTCGCACTCGCGATGTCGGTCGCCATGTAGTTTCGTGCAACCTTCACGAGTTCGAGCATCGCCGCATCATCCGGAATCGTTGACAACACCATCTCCGCCGCGGCGATCGCGTCGAGTGGTTTCGAATTTTCCATCGACAGTTGCGCGAGCACGCGAAGAAGCGCGATGTTTCCTCGTGAGGACTCAAGGGCATTCTCGATGAGATAGAGCGCTTGCCCACGCTCGCCAATCTCGCGATTCGCAATCGACGCAAGCAGCACGATTTCAACTTCATCTCGGCTCAGCGGGCGACCGGACGCGACACCTGAACGATCCGTCGACTTCAACACTTCGTTGAGCTTCACGATCGCGTCGAGATACTTCTTCTGCGCGAACGCGAGTTTCGCGTCGGCACGCAGGAGCGGCAGCGGATTCGCCTTGGCATCAACCTCTGACTCCAGCACCTTACGGAGCTCTTCGCAGTGCTTGATCGCTACCGCGCGTTCAGTTGGATCCTCAGTCGCGCTGATTGCGTCGTAGGCGATATCGAAAAGCAGCGCCGCAGCCGCCGTGCGCGACTCCTCATAGGTTGCCGAAGCAAGTCCAGTGACAGGACGCTTCGCGTCCAGCAGCATCCGCGCTTGTCGTTCGGCACTCGCACGGTCGCTTTCCCGGAGGAGCGACGCGTAGATTCGACGCACCAAGAGATCATCCGGGAAGCGCGCGAGCCAACCGTCGAGGAGATCAGTGGCGAGCACGCTGCCGCCCTTTTCACGGAGCAGCAGCGCGAGGGCATCCATCAACTCCGCGCCGGACTTCGTCTGCTCCGCGCTTTCTGCGAGTGCTGTGAGATCCACCAGTGCATCGGGTACTTCGCCCCCGACCATGCGCAGCGAGGCGCCGGCGAGCCGCGTTTGCGAGGAATCCGGCGACGCGACGAGTAGTTCGGCAAACGCCGCTTGCGCGAGCGCGAGCGATTCCGCGGCTTCACGAGGACGAAGCCCGTTCTTCGCAGCCCCAGACACGCCCGCATGCAATCGAACGAGCGCGGAAAGCGCCTGGGCCTTCTCGTCGCCGGAGAGCGCCGCCGCAGCGTCGGTGAGGTCTGCAACAGTGAGTTCGCGATCCTCGGGACTCATTGCGTCCACGCGACGGAAACCCGAGACCCCGCGATGAAACTTCGCCACGGCCAGAAGCGGCGAGTCATCCGGGAGGGAACCCATCATCTCCTCCGCTGTGTCGCCCACGGACTTCCAGCCTGCCACGCCATCGCTGAGGTTGGCCTGCGCTTCGAGTTCCGAAAGAAACTCCGACCACGCGGCTCCGTCGGTCCGCTTCAGTCGAGCTTCCATCGCAAGTGCGGACACGAATTGGCTGTATCGCTCCTTCGCCTCACTCGCCGTCGGCGCGACATACACGCGGAGCGCCTTCTCGTACTTCGAGAGGTATTCCAAGTTGGTCGACTTCTTCCGCACCGCGCGACCATACTGATCGATTGCGGTCTTGAAGTCGCCTGCTGCAAAGGCGGCATCGCCCGCAGTGATGTTGCGCGAAGGGCCCAATCGAGCAAGCGCAAGCGGAACGATCGCGCCGACAACCGCCACGCCGACGAGCACCAAGAGGATGCGCTTGTTTAGTTTCTTCTTCGGGGCTGGTTTCTTGGAAGGTTGCGTTGCCATAGTGGTTCTCTTTATAGGCGCGGAGGGAGCCAGGGTGTACGGGGGGATTATGGCACTGCTGCCGGAGGAGCCTCGACGAGCGATTTCTGCTCCCAAACTGGCCAGTCCGGTAGGCGTTTCATGAGGTGTGGCAGCAACTCGCCAAGCAGTACGCGAACCTCGCGTTCAAAGATCGGGACCAGCGTTCCGTCGGGGTCTTCGACAGAACCGGACATCGTGAATTGCACCTTGCAGTAGTAGGCGAATCGATTGGTGAGGTCGAATGCAATCCCCCGCACGCCGAGTGCAGAGGAGGTGGTTCGGCCGTTTGCGAGGAAGAAGTAGCCCCCGACTTGGCGTCTGCGAGGATTGGCGGGATCTTGAAACTCCAACACTCGCATCGAGACATCTTCCAGCGGCATCGTGACGCGATCGAGTTCGGCCGTGACGGGATCTCGCACGACTGCCGTCCGATAGGGCAAGCCAGTCGCAAGATTGACCGGACCGCTCGACTGCAACCACTTCGTCATGTCCAATCGCAATGGCACCGAGATCGCCTCGCGCGTCATCTCCAATCCGTGCACTGCCCAACATCGCTCCGGAATGTGCGGGATCGCATCAATCGTTCCGGTGTAGTAAGCGATGTGCAACGCCATAACGCCATTCTTGGGATTGCCGTTGAGCACATAGGTTCGATCGAGGTATTGCTTTGTGCCGAGCTCTTCCACAAGTGCGTCATCAAATCGCGCATCCTTGCCGACGCGCGACCACTGACCAAGCTTGGTAGGAATCGAATCGAGTCCCTCGCGAAGCGGCACCGCTTCTTTCATCAAGTACAGATTGAGTTGCGCCACTGCCGCGCGAAAACCAAGCGCACCCACGACAAGGATCGCCAAACCGACGGCGTAAGCGCGATAGACGCTTGCTTCAATGCGCATCGGTCGGCTCCGAGGAAAGCGCGTCGTCGTGGTCATCGGACTCCACGAACATGTTGCGAATGAGCCAGAGCACACCTAAGTACAGCCCAAGCGCGGGCACGAGCCAGACGAGTCCAATGAAGGAATGAAACTCGCCCGTCGTGAAATTCACATCGAACCATCCGAGGATGCCAAGCGTCACGACGCGAAGCACATTCACGCCCAAGGAGACTGGAAATCCCGCGAGGATGAGCAAACCGCGTTGCCAGAATGAGGTCAGGCTGGTGTAGGCGATGAGTACGCCGAGCGCGAGAAACGCGACCAGCATGCGCATCCCCGAGCACGCCTCCGCGACATTGAGCGCCTGCTGTTCACCGTCGTGCCAGATCGTCAAGACATTGCCACTGCGTTCGACATCGGATCCCATCGCGACGAAAGACCAGTAGGCGCCGATGCTCGACCAATCTTGCATGCGCTCGGTCACCGGTCGAAGAATGCCATCGCTGACTTTCTGCCCGAAGATGATCCAATAGCAGAGCGCGAAGATCATGTACTTTGTCGCACGGCTCCCAAGGATGAGCCAGCAGAGACCAATGAGCGTGATGCCCACGCTTCCTCCGCGCGCGTTGTGGTGTTGCGCAAACCACCCAGGTCCAAAGGTCGCGAGCGCGTAGCCAAGGATGCCGAGAACAACCACGCTTGCCGCAGGCCAACACGGCCGAAGGGCCACCGAGAGGATCTGCTCGCGTCGCAGCCAAACGAGGTAGCCAGAAATGAACGGTATGGCAAAGGTGTGCCCCCAATCGGACGGCTCTTCGAGAGACATGCGCCACTGCGCTACGAAGAAGGTCCAAAAGCCCGCAACGAAGACGACCAGCAACGCGAGTCCGAGCAACCACGCCATCACAGGCTCTATTGTGAGCACGCGCGCGCTCGGTGAGCCGCCGTTGGTCGCAGGTGAAGAGGGAGATCGTGGCATACGCGAGGATCGGGAAAGGTCGGCGGCTCACACTTCTCTCACGCGCGACACCTCCGCGTGGAACGCTTTGATCGGCGCATCCACCTGACAGATTGAGCCAACCCGAAGAATGCGCTCCTTGGAGGCCAAGATCAGAATGGCGAACTTCCAGGCGGCGGCCCGAAGACATCGTTGCCGAAGTTGCGATCGAGCAAGAACCCAAAGCCATAAGTCATGCGGAATCCGTTTCGCAACACGGCCAAGGGTGTGGCGAAGAAATTCGTGCCGATGATCACATGATCACCAGGCCGAATGTAGAGGTCGGGCTCCGCACGATTCCGAATCGCCTTCAAATCGACGCGAATCGTGGCCTCGCGGTCAGATCCAATTCGGCGCACGAGATCAACACGATCGGGAATTGCGATGGGCGACAGTCCACCCGCCGCGCTCACAAATCGGCTGAGCGTGAGACGCGTGTTATCGTTGAGCAACTCATACACACCGATGCGATTCACTTCGCCGTCGATGTAGACGAAACCAGTCTCGGGGGGCTCGACGAAAATCTTGTCGCCCGGTTGAATGATGATGTCGTAGTTTGCTTCGCCCCGCGCGAGTGCTTGGTAGTCAACTTCAATGATGCGCGTGGCGTAGGCGTTTTCCGCACTCCCTGCTCGGATGACGGGGCGTGCGGGGTGCGCCTCGCCGCTCTGGGTCGGGGCCAGCGACGACTCCACCCACTGCTGGGTCGCGAGATCGAAAACCCATCGCGTGGCCGGAGTCGGGACGCGTTGTAACAACTGCGCTGTGCTTGGCGCTGCCTGCACGATCTGCGCGTCGGCTGATGTCACCTCGCGCACGTCGACACCAGTGACGTCATCCACATCGACGGGAGGTGGAGCATTCTGCATCGACGCGCCACCACGCATGCCGCGCAGCGAACCAGGAGCCGCCGCCGGAACTGGATCGACGGTCGGAGCAGCAGTCGGTGCTTCAGGAATCGTCGCGCTTGCGGGCGCGACAGGAGGGGGAAGCGGAGCAGCCGCGTCAGGCACTGGCAGTGCTTCAGGAGCGGGAGTTGGTGCGGGTGCGGCGCGATTTTCGAGTTGATTGATCAGCGCGTCGATGTCGATTGGAGCAGCCGAAGATCCAGGGTTGCCAACGCCATTGCCAGTGGAACCACTGTTTCCCGCACCATTGGATCCACTGCCTTCGGGCTGTTGTTGATCGGCGCGAACGCCGCCCTGCATGCTCGTTCCGACTGGCGCATCGGTAAAATCCTTGCGCAAGCGATCGTCAAGCGGTTCACTGCGAATGACATAGACGCGTTGCGTCGTTGGAAGTGTGCCGCCGGCGAGCGACATCGCCTCCATCAAACGGAAGTCCGGCCGCATGAGCGGGTAGAGGCCAACCGTCCCCACCGATCCGTAGACCTGAAACTGGAAACTGCGACCGTTCTCCAAGATCACGGAGACAATGGGATCGGCGAGATAGCCCTTGAGTTTCTGCTCGATCGCGTGGTGTGCTTCTTCGATCGTCAATCCACCCAAGCGCACGTCACCGACCGAAGGCAGGCGCACGATGCCACTCGTATCAATCGTGCGCAGCGCGACTTCGGTTTGCCCACGCGCGACGAGTTCAAAGATCTCGATACGAACCTCATCACTCGGCGCAAGTCGGTACTTCAAACTCGCGGGCTCAAGGTCAGATGGCAGCGGTGCGGAAGTGTTTCCCCAACCAATCCGTTCCGACTCAATAACATCAATGCGCTCAATCACCGGCATCGAGGTTGGTGTGTGCTCGAAGTAGCCGGTCTTCGATGGGTCCATGAACGAGTCAAGGTTGCATCCGGTGAGCGCGGAACTCGCCGAAGCAAGAGTGATGAATCGTGTGCAGATCTGGAGTCGGGAGGTAGATGGCATAAGGAACTTTGGCCAGGACTGACCGCCGAGCGCCAACAGAAATCTCGGCGCCATCGCCAAGTTCGCGCCCGGAAGCCTTGGCAAGATCGGCTTAGACCCGCCTGCGCTTTGAGAATACGGTGAAGACAAGCGACTTTATGCACGCAGCATGCACAGATGACCAACTTTGGCGAAACCGCATACACCTCAAATCCACCCGAATCGAGTCGCCTCACTGTGTCGGGCGAGTGCGAACTTCCACCCCTTCCGTGCAAACGCAACCGTTGATGAGCCGACTATCTCCGTCCACACACTCGTGACAGGATTGCCATCCGAACCGCCACCCCGGCCGAGACTTGTTCGAAGATAACGCTTGAGAAGGCATCATCCGCGACCGCGTCGTCTATCTCGACGCCACGGTTCATCGGCCCTGGGTGCAGAATCAGCGCGTCAGGGCGAAGGCGCCGTCGCCGAGCCTCCGTCAAACCGTAGGCGAATCTATAGTCTGGAGCGACTCCGCGATCGGCTGCACGCTCCGTCTGGATGCGAAGCATGATGATGGCGTCGATTTCGCCAATGATCGAGTCCATATCGTGCGAGATCGAGATGTTTTCGCCAGAAGCGAGCGCCCCCCAACTTGAAGGAACGAGCGCCGGGGGCCCGACGGCGACGACCTGTGCGCCGAGCGCAACGAGGCCATGGGTCGTGGATCGCGCAACTCGGCTGTTGGCGATGTCGCCGACGATGGCAACCCGCTTCCCGCGAAGGTTGCCGAGATGCCGACGGAGGGTGAGAAGGTCGAGCAGCCCCTGCGTGGGATGCTCGTGACGGCCATCGCCGGCGTTCACGACGGCACACCGGACATTGGCTGCCACGAGCGCCGCCCCACCGGAGATTGCGCATCGAACGACGAGGCAGTCAACGCCCATCGCCTCGATATTGCGAGAGGTGTCGACGAGGGATTCGCCCTTGCTCGCGCTTGAGCCAGACGCTGAGAGATTCACAACCTCCGCACCAAGGCGGCGGGCGGCGATTTCGAAACTGACTCGCGTGCGCGTGGAATCCTCGAAGAAGAGGTTGGCGATGAGCTTCCCCTCAAGCACTCGCGCAGCAGGTGCGTCCCCCACGGCGCAAGGCAACAGTCGCTCCGCGTCGTCGAGGATGGAAGTCAACTCAGTCGCGCACACACCCTCGAGCGCGAGGAAGTCAGGACCAAAGGAGCGTTGAATGATGGAGGGTCGCGTCACGCGCGAAACTGTAGCCCAGAGGCGAAGCGGAGGAATTCGGATGCCAGACGCTGCGGCGAAGCGATTTAGGAGCGGCAAGCGCAGGCGAGCGGCAAACGGGAGCCGCAAATCAGGCCCTATGTCTCGAAGCGAACAATTCCTCAGCGACGCGCTGCGCGCCACTGAGGATTCATGCGCGGCGAAGCTGTGGCCAGAAGAGAGCCCCCGCTTACCCCGCGTTGCTGACCATGGTGGGGTCGGCGACGACTTGGAAGGCGACGCTCTTTTCCGCAACGGTTGCCGTGGCTTCGTCGCGGATCGTCATCTTCAAGACATAACTGCCCACCGAGAGATGCGGGCTGAGCGTCACGATTTCTCCGACGAAGAAGTCATCGCGCTTCACATCGCTCGCGTCCACCACGGCCGTCCACTCAGGACTTCGACGCCAGACTTCCACGCCGTCGCGTTCGGTCAAGATCGAAATTTTCGTTGCAAGGCGTGTCGTCCACTTCGCGTCAGCCATCGCGCTGACGAAGTTTTCGAGTTCGCTATAGATAATGACGCGCGGGCTTGTCGCGGCGAGGAATCTTCGGTTGTCAATCGGATCAATCTGCCCAAACGCCTGCACTCTCGTGCAGAACTCCACGCGCGGCAGCGCGAGCATTGGCGCGGGCTTGAGCGCTGTCAGCAGTTGTTCCACCGCAGTCACGAGTGCGGCATCATCCTTGCCCTCTTGCAAGTCGCGCCCAATACGCACGAATGCCGCGTGAAACTTCTCCGCCGTCGCGCGCTCTTCGTCGGTGAGGTGCGTCGCGAGATCTGTAGGCAGTTGGATGGTCGGATCCGTCACCGCAAGCGCGCTGAGTGCGAGGAGTTGTCGCATCGGCGTTGCGCTTTTCGACGCATCATTCGCGAGAGTCGAGGCGAGACGACTCGCGATGCTGAACGCGTCCGCTGGAATCGGCGCAAGGCTTGGAGCGGGCAAATCCGCGGAAAGCGGCTCGTTTGCAGTGGTTTGCTCGGGTTTCGCCGGAGTCGTGGTCTCGGTTGGCACCGCGGTGGTTGCGGTCGCCTGCGCCGCCGCGGCGGCGCGTTCGAGCAGCGCGCGCTCGGCACTCGCTCGCATCGTCGTGACGCGGTCGGGCGCTGATCCGGTGGTTCCATCACTCCATTCGATCTTGGCGGGGATGGACGCGGTGGTGGACACGGGGGTCGCAGTGGGCGCGCCCGTCGTAACGGGCGAGCTCTTCGTCGCTGCCTGCATCGTGGCAAGTGACGCAAGGTCTGCTTCGTAGGTCGCTGCGAGATCGGCAACCGTTGCCTTCTTCGTGGTCGGTGCGGGCTCAGCGTAAGCCTGAGTTGCCACCGCATCAGTCGGTCCCGCGAGTTCTGCTCCTGCGGACGATAGGTCTGACGGAAGCTCACTCACCTCAACCTCGACTGCCGCAAGGCCATCGTCGTTGTGGGCCAGTCGCGTCGATGCGGAGGGGGTCGCGCACCCTCCAAAGAACAAGAAGACAATGCCGGTTCCGAGGACTGTCGAGATCATGCAACACGAGGTCATGTGCCGCTCCGCAAAGGCGCGTGCCATGAGTCGTCGAGAGCAAAGGGGGGTAGAGCACTCGGTCATAACGACGCCTCCATGCGTCTTGATCGAAGTTCGGCGGGCGGCCGCGCGAATTGGCTTCGCAGACTGCGTCTGACACCCTCCGGGCATCAACGATCACACAGCGCGAGGAACCCTGCCAGCGTTCGGACAGACCCAAACGAGGACTCAAGAGAAGGCGCGGCGGCGACCGAACTTTCACACAGAATCAATGCACGCTATCGGCAAGAAGTGCGGCGAAGCCTTCAATCGTTCTCGCGAGATCTCCGGCCTGACCCTGCTTGGACCGGCGATCGAGGTCGACGCACTCGGCAAACAGCCGCGCGGCACGGTTGGGGCCGAGTCTCCTTGCCATTTTCAGCGTCGGTGCGGCCGACTCTCCCCAAAGGCGGACGGTGCGGGAGACGGAGTTCTCGGGCTCGCCCTGCGCCAAGAGTCGGGCGCAATCGTGGAGTTTCCGAGAGAGGTCCACGAGTGACCAAATGAGTAACTGCTCGGGAGCCTGCGAAGTTTCGACGAGTTCACGAACCTTCGAGACCGCGCCACCCGCGCTCCCTCGCAGCACCGCCGACTGAATCTCCCATGCTTGCTCCTCCCGCGTTCGGCCCACGAGCGCTGCCACCGTCTTCAAGTCGATCTTGGGAGTTGCGCCAGTCGAACCAGCGTCCGCAACAAACGATGCCAACTTCGCGAGCTCGGAGTCGAGCCGCGAGAGATTCGTGCCGAGCCGATCCACCAGCGCGTCAGCGGCATTGGGGAGCAACTCCGCTTGATGGGCATGCAATGCTCGCTTCACGCACCAACCCGCTGCCGTGGATGCATCTGGCTCCTCGCACTTCACGATCGCCCCGCCATTCTTGAGGACGAGCTTGTCGAAGTTGCCGGGTCGCCACGCCTCCGCCCGCAAGACAAGCGTCGAATCTGGCGCTGGATCTTCCGCGTACCGCTCGAGCGCGCGGCGTCGTTCCTCCGCTCCGAGAAACTGATCGGCGCGATCGACCACGATCAACTTGTGCGAAGCCAAGAGCCCGAAGGTGCGAAGTTCATCCAAGACATCCGCAAGCGACGCACTCGCGCCGTCAAAGTCGAACCGAGCCACGGGCGCGCCCGCGTGCGCATCGAGCGCAATCTGCAGCCGCTTGAGGCGCTCCACCAACTGAAAATTGTCCTTCCCATGAAGCACAATGACGCGCATGGTGTGATTGAGATCCGCCGCCTTGGCCATGCAAGGAGTGTACGAAGGCATCCGCGCCCCTGCGTACACTCCAGCCTGTGCCCACCCTCCTTGCCGTGCATGGACCCGATCGCGGACGCGTGTTTGCGCTGCCGCCAGACGAGCCGCAACTCGTGGGTCGTTCGAGCGAGGCATTGGGCCTGACGGATCGAACAATCTCGCGATTGCATGCGGAACTGACGCCCGACGGAGATCATTGGCTCGTGCGCGACCTTGGTTCGAGTCATGGCACTTTTCTCAATGGCACGCGCACCGTTGGGCACGCCGCACTGCACCGAGGTGATCGCCTCCGTCTCGGAGACAGTGAATTCCTCATCGTTGACGAAGCGGTAGGAAACACTGGCGCGCGCGACCTCGGCGTGCCGTTTGCAGCTGCGACCAACATCGCGCTGCCCACGCCGGGGCCGAGTGACGCGATGCTCGCTTACCAACTCGGGCGATTGAGTGCCGAGCCCACGCGAACAGAAGACTTCCTCACCGAGGCCGCGCAAGTCATTCGCGTTGCTGCGAAACTCAGAGCTTGCACGATCTTGCGTGCGAGCGCGCAGGGTCTGGTGGCGCCAACAGGACTGGAACTCGCACCCATCGCCCTCGCTGAACAGGCGCTCGCGAACGGAGACGCGGTGCTCGCTCGCGACGAACAAGACGGGAAACACAACGCGATTGCGGTTCCACTCTTCGGATACGGCGATGGTGTTTCTTCCGCAGTCCTCGTCGCACAGGGCGGGACAGAAATCTCGCACCCCTCGACGCTCGCGCTCTTGAACCTCTCCGGACAACTCGTCGGCCTTGGCCTCGCCGCCCGAACCGCAAACGGCGGCAGCGACAATCGGCTTGCGGCGATTGGCGAGTCAATGGCGACGCTCTCCCACGCCATCAAGAACATTCTGCAAGGGTTACGCAGCGGCGCGGATGCCGTGGAGATGACAATCGCGCGCGGCGACCTCGCGCAAGCACGCGAAGGCTGGCCGATTCTTCAACGCAATCTCGATCGCATTCAGTCACTCGTCCTCAACATGCTCGCGTGGGCCAAGGAACGACCACTTGAGCCAGAGATGATCGACCTCAACTCGCTCGTGACGGAGGTAAAGGAACTCCTCCATGCGGCCGCCGCTCGCAAACGCATTCGGCTTGCGCTCGAACTCGATGCCTCGCTTCCGCCGGTGTACGCAGATTTGAGCGCGATCTATCAGGCGATCACGAATCTTGCGCTGAACGCGATCGAGGCGGCGCCAGACAAGACTGGCGTGGTGACGATGCGCACTCGCTCCAGCGTCGAAGAGGACTTGGTGTCGATCACCGTCATTGATAATGGCACGGGCATTCCCATCGCGCTTCGACAACGGTTGTTCGAACCATTCCTCTCCACCAAAGGGCAACGCGGCACAGGATTGGGTCTTGCGGTGACGCGCAAGATCGCGACGCGCCACGGTGGTAGTGCGCGGTTGATCCGAAGTGATGAACAGGGAACAGAAATCGCGCTCCTCTTGAAGGCCTCAGGTGCAACGGAAGATGCGTCGAGCGCGCTCGACGACCTCGATGCGACGCGCGCCCCCCGCTCCGCTCGGATGCGTGATGTCCCGTGGACCTTCGGGCCGTAAGTGCCGCGTGATGGCTGGAGTGGAGTCCGTGAGGATCGAACTTTCTCGATGGGAAGTTGAATTTGCTGCGGGGACGATGCTCCCTTTTTGCCGAAGAAGGCTCGAGCCTATCATCCGCCCCAAGGCTGCAGCTCCCCCTCCGCAAGACTCAACCGACAGAATAGCCAACTACTTCCGATGCGAAACTACAACGACCAATCGTCCGTCGGCGTGCTCAACGCTCTCCCTTCGCACATGCAGCGGGACATCCTTGCCTCGACGAGCTATCAGCGAACGCGCGAGATGACGATCGACGAACTGTTGCTCGAGAATCGCGTGATCTTTTTGATCGGCGAGATCAATCAATCCTCCGCGGCGCGAATCTTGATGCAGATGCTCTACCTCGAGAATCAGAAGAAGGGGCAGGACATCAACTTTTACATCAATAGCCCCGGGGGCGCGGTGGATGACACCCTTGCCATCTACGACACGATGCAGTTCATCACGAGTGAAGTGGCGACCTTCTGCATCGGCCGCGCGTACTCCGGTGGCGCCGTCCTGCTCGCGGCGGGTCATCCTGGCAAGCGGCACATTCTTCCGCACGCGAAAGTGATGATCCATCAGCCGCACGGCGGTGTGACTGGGCAAACGACCGACATCCAGATTCAAGCGGAGCAGATCATCAAGGCCAAGCGAACGCTCAACGAAATCCTCGCACGACACTGCGGTCGAGATGTCGAGTCCGTCGCCCGCGATGGAGAGCGCGACAAGTACTTCTCCGCGGCAGAGGCGAAGGCGTACGGGCTCGTCGACGAACTCTGTGTTTTCCCCGATAAGACGAAGCGCTGATTGCGTCCCCGCCGCGTTCCCCCCGCAAAGCCGATGTGAGTTGCTCGCCTTGAGTGAAGAAGATCCACCACTCCTCGTCCCGCATGTCATCGACAGCTCCGGACGAACCGAACGCGAGTACGACATCTGGTCGCGACTCCTCGCGGATCGCATTGTGATGTGCTCCGGCGAGATCGAAGAAGAGATGGCGAGTTCGATTTGCGCGCAACTGCTGTACCTCGCGTCCGACGATCCCAAGGCGGAGATTGCGATCTACGTGAATGGTGTCGGAGGAAGCGTCACTGATGGTCTGGCCATCATCGACACGATGCGCGCCCTGCCGTGCAGTGTCGCAACCTATGTCGTGGGTTGCGCGCCGAGCATGTCGAGCATGATCGCGGCGTGCGGCACGAAGGGACGGCGTTTCGCCACCCGCAATGCTTGGCACATGATGCACCAAGGGCGCATTGGCGGCGTGATCGAAGGCCAAGTGACCGACCTCGAAATCGAAGCGCGCCACATGCAGGCACTCGAAGAACGCTGCAATCTCCTTTACGCAGAAGTGACCGACAAGTCACTCGCGCAGATCACGCAAGATTGCGACCGCGACCGCTGGCTGAACGCCGATGAAATGCTGGAGTACGGCTTGATCGATTCGATCATTGAGCGCGTGCCCGTCCACAAACAATCACAACCGCACTTGCATCTTTGAGAAGCAAACCATTCCGCTGACTGAGACTGAACCCACAGAACCTAGGACCCCGCAATGAGCATCATTCCGATCGTCATTGAGAAAACCGGCCGCGGCGAACGCCTCGAGGATTTGGAAACATTTAACCCCGGCGACTACGTTGCGCAAATGCTGGCTTCAGAAAGCCAGCGCTAACGGCGCAAATTATTCAGCGGATAACCACTGGAGATCTGGCGAAATGGCAAG
>SXGT01162188.1_pt1 | contig 25062 bp, 23 predicted proteins | sample 3176221 | NCBI WGS metagenome assembly SXGT01 (sample SAMN11356862, study PRJNA531348) | freshwater metagenome | isolation source: freshwater sample F1-120 | place: China: Fuxian Lake, Yuxi | collected 2017-12-25
AGTGGATTCGGGAGGAGGTGTTCCTCCCGAGCGCGCATGAACTCGAACTCCAGCATCTGTACCTCGCGATGGACTTCTTCGAGACGCACAAGGCCGAAGTGGAGAAGGCGATCTACTTCAAGTTGGCGAATGTGTGCCTAGAGCATCGGGGGGGGTGTTTCAAACTAGTGCCTCGTCGCAGGGGATGTGAAGGGTTGCCCCGCGATCACCGTTCACAAGCCGCGCCGTTCCCAACGGTCGCCCATCAATCCTTCAATTCCCCTGCGACGGGGTACTAGGGTATGAGCTTGAGTATTGGCGAAGCGAGCGATGGAGATTGCCTGTTCATGGCTTCTCTCCCTGAGCGGTGCCGGTCGGCCACCGTCGCCTCGACGTCACGTAAGGCAAGCCTCGGTCCGAAGTCGAAACCGCTTCGTTTGCGGAGTTATGACGTCGCGCCGGGTGCACACTGCACGCGCGAGTCCAGACTGCACGCGCGAGTCCAGACTGCACCCCGACCTGGATCCGCCGCTCGAGCGCCACGTTGCCCTGGCGTTCGGCGCCGTGACCGCCGCACGACCTGCGGGCGAGCGGGAGCCTCACGTTCCTGCGTGAGTTTTTCTGTGAAGATCGCTATGCCGGAGGGAGTGGCTACAGAAGATGGCGCGCCGGCGGTCCTCTGCCGTGGCCTCGTGAAGCTCTACGGCGAGGTGGTCGCGGTGGCCGGGCTGGACCTCGTCGTGGGGCGGGGGGAGTGCTTCGGGCTCCTTGGGCCCAACGGGGCAGGCAAGACCACCACCGTCGAGATCCTGGAGGGCCTGCTCTCCGCCTCGGACGGCACCGTGGAGATCTTCGGGAGGCGCTGGGAGACCGACGAGGGCTGGCTCAGGGAGCGCATCGGGGTCTCGCTCCAGACCACGCACCTCCAGGAGAAGCTCACGGTCCGCGAGACGATCACCCTCTTCCGCGCCTTCTTCCTGGAGGGCAGGGGGGTGGAGGACACCCTGGATCTGGTGGCGCTCCGGGAGAAGGCCGACGCCCGCTACGAGACCCTCTCCGGAGGGCAGAAGCAGCGGGTCGCCGTGGCCTGCGCCCTGGCAGGAAAGCCGGATCTGCTCTTCCTGGACGAGCCGACCACGGGCCTCGACCCCCAGTCCAGGCGCGCCCTCTGGGACGTGATCGCCCGCTTCAAGCAGGAGGGCGGCTCGGTGCTCCTCACGACCCACTACATGGACGAGGCCGAGAAGCTCTGCGACCGTGTCGGCATCGTGGACCACGGCAAGATGATCGCCTGCGGCACCCCTTCCGAGCTCATCGAGTCCCTGGGGGCCGTGCAGGTGGTGGAGCTCCGCTGCGAGACCGACGAGGTCCCCGTCGACGCCGTGAAGGGGCTTCCCGGCGTGGCTGTCGTCCGCTCCGAGGGCGGGCTCCTCAAGCTCACCGTGGAGGCGCTCCACTCCGCGCTCCCCCCCATCCTCGCCGCCCTGGACGCCAAGGCCATACGCGTGACCAACCTCTCGACCCGGAGGGCCACCCTCGAGGATGTCTTCATCGAGCTCACCGGGAGGCACCTCCGTGAGTGACCGTGCCCGCCGAGCGCGCGCCATCCTGGCAATGGTCAGCGCCCATATGCGCGCATCCTACAGGGAGCCGGGAGCCCTCTTCTGGACCTATGGCTTTCCCATCCTGCTCTCGGTCGTGCTGGGGCTCGCCTTCCGCTCCAGGGGGCCCGAGCCTGCCCTCGTGGCCGTCGTCGAGGGCCCCGGGGCGTCGGAGGTGGCCGAGCGCCTCCAGGGCGCCAAGGACATCCACGCCACGAGGCTCTCCTCGGCGGAGGCCAGCAACGCGCTCCGCACCTCCAAGCTCGATCTGGTGATCACGCCGACGTCGGGCGGCCCGCCCCTCTCGGTCACCTACCGCTACGACGAGACCCGCCCGGAGAGCCGCCTGGCCCGCTCGATCACCGATGACGTCCTCCAGCGCTCGCTGGGGCGCAAGGACGCCGCCGAGGTGCGCTCCGAGCTCATGACCGAGATCGGCTCCCGGTACATCGATTTCCTGCTGCCCGGGCTCCTCGGCCTGGGGCTCATGTCGACCGGGCTGTGGGGCATAGGCTTCTCGCTGGCGGACATGCGCGCCAAGAAGCTCCTGAAGCGCATCATCGCGACACCCATGAGGCGGGGTGACTTCCTGTTCTCGTTCCTGCTCGTCCGGATCGTGCTCCTCTGCATCGAGCTGCCGCCGCTGCTGCTCTTCGCCAAGCTGCTCTTCGGCATCACCGTCCGAGGCTCGGTCGTCGCGTTCGGGGCGGCCGTGGCGCTGGGCGCCCTCACCTTTGCCACGATGGGTCTTGCGCTCGCCTCCCGCGCCGAAAATCCTCAGATCGTCGGGGGCCTCATCAACGTGGTGTCCTTTCCCATGTACCTCTGCTCGGGCGTCTTCTTCTCGGCCTCGCGCTTTCCCGAGAGGGTCCAGCCCGCGCTCGCGCTCCTTCCGCTCTCGGCCCTGAACGACGCGCTCCGCGCGGTCATGACCGACGGCGCCGGCTTCGCCCAGGTCACACGTCCGCTCCTGGTGCTCGCCGTCTGGCTCGCCGTCTCGTTCGCGGCCGCGGTGAAGCTCTTCAAGTGGCGCTGAGCGGGGCAAATGGGCGCCGCGTGGAACGCGTGGGGTGAGGGCTCGCGGGCCGGCTCAGCGGGAGCCCAGGGTGACCCCGATCGCCGCGGCCACGATCGCCAGGACGAGCACGACCACGACCACGGTGATGCGCCGCTTGCGCCGTGAGGCGTCGGCGATGATGGCGTTGTAGTCCATGGAGAGGCTCGCCTCGGGCACCAGGATCCTGAGCTCCTCGTGCGTGGAGAGCTTTTTGCCCAAGTACCCCTCCGGCAGCTTCTCCGGGGGCCTGGTCACGGGTGGAGGCGGAGGCACCTGGACCATGACGGCGAAGGGCGCAGGGGGACGGGACGGAGGGGGTTGCCCATGGAAACCCATCATCGCCGTGGGGCCGGGGCCGGGCACGCGCATGGCTGCGAGCGGCGGGGCGGTCGGGACGACCGCGGCCGCGGCCGGGACGACCGCGGCCGCGGCCGGGACGATCGCGGCCGCGGCCAAGCCCGCGTGCATGTCCATCCGGGTGGCGGCGTTGCTCGGCGTCCGCGATGGGATCGTTGACTTTGACGACGCCAGGCTCCGCCCGCTGCCCATGACCTCGGCCTGGAACACTTGCTGCGGGGGCTCTCGCTCTCGCCGCGAAGGGAGGGCAGGGCTGCCTGGTATGACCAAGGTGGAGCGCCTGGGGTCCACCCCTCCGACCTGAGAGGGTAGCCCGGGCCTCGGCAGCGCCGGCATCACGTTCGCGTGCGGCTCGGTGGGGGCGGTGGGGGTGACCGACGCCGGCGAGGGAGCCGCCGGGGCAGGAGGAGCGGGACGAGGGACAGCCGCAGGAGCGGGGCGAGGGGCCGCCGCGGGGGGCTCCACCGCGCGCAACGAGAGCGTCGAACGTCCGGGGCGAGGAGGCGCCGCGGGTGAAGGACGCGCGGGCATCCCCGGGCTTGACGCCGAGGGCATCCCTGACACCGAGGGGCGGCGGACGGCGCCCGAGGGAGCGCGCGTCGAGGGAGGCTCGAGGGCGCTGAACGGCGAGGGCTGCGTGGCCTTCATCGGGTTGGACGGAGCCGGATGGGGAGGCGGGGGAGCCTGGACCTTTTGCAGGACCGGAGCCGAAGGGATCCTCTGCGGGGCAGAAGATCTCCCGTCGCCCTGCGGGCCGGCGCGTCGCGCTTCGGCCAAGGCAGCGGTCAGGCCAGGGTGCATCTGCTCGATATTGAAGGAGAGGGTAGGAGCGTCCTCGGCCTCGTCGTCCTCGAACCGCGAAGTCCTGGCGCCCCGCTCGGTCTCCGGCTGGCTCTTGCGAGGGGTGGGATGCGCTGGCGCTCCGGAGCGCAGGGCGGGCATCCCCGGAGTCGATGGCGAGGAGCGCGGGGCGGCCAGGTGAGGCGCGGACGGCGGAGCCCAACCGGACGGCAGGTGCGAGCCTGGCCCGGCGGCTGGCTCGACCTGGTGGCGGCCGGACGGCGGGAGGGAGAGCGCTCGATATGCGCCGGAGCGGCTGGAGGGCGATCCGAACAGCACCGGCTGCTCGCTCGTGTCGCCCAGGCCGACGATGGGATCCAGACGCCCTGGCTGGGGAAAGGTGTCGATCAGCTCCCCGCGGGAGGCGCGAAGAGCCGCCCGGAAGGCCCTGGCATCGGGCCAGCGGTCGGCCTTCTTGAAGGCGAGGGCGCGATCCACAACCTCGACCACCTCGTCCGAGATCTCGGGCCCCGTCACGACGCGCAAGGAGCGCGCCCTCGCCTTGGCCGCGGCGACCAGCGCGGCGATGGGGTTCTCGAAGGTGTGGACGCTCTCGCCGGAGAGCAGCACAAACATCATGGCGCCGAGGGAGAAGATGTCGCTCTGGGCGTCCACGTGATCGCGCTGCCCCCTGGCCTGCTCCGGCGCCATGTACGTGGGCGATCCGACGACCATGCCCGCCGCCGTCATCTCCTGGGGCGGGACCGCCTCGCTGAGGAGGCGCGCGGTGCCGAAATCGAGCACCTTGACGCGGCCGTCGGTCGTCACGAAGACGGTCTCGGGTTTTAGATCGCGGTGGACGATGCCCTGATCGTGCGCCGTGGCCACGATATCGAGCAGGTTGTCCATGGTGCTGAGCACCTCGTCGAGGGGCAGCGTGCCCCCGGCCCTGTTACGCCGCTCCTCCAGGGTCTCGCCGTCGAAGTGATCCATGACGAGCACCGCGCAGCCGTCGTCGGTCTCGTCGTCGTCGATGACCTTCACCGTGTCGGGGTGGGGGATCGAGTTGGCGACGTAGGCCTCGCGGCGGACGCGGGCCTGGAGGGTGCGATCGCTCGACAGGTGGCTGTGGAGGATCTTCAACGCCACCTGCGCGCCGTTGCGATGGGTCGCCACGTAGGTCGCGGATGTATCGTTCGAGCGCAGCATGGCGTCGATGCGCCACTTGCTGCAGATCACCGATCCTGGTTTTCGTACCGAGCGCCCGTGCAGGTCCACGTGCTCCTGGGTTTGTGCGTTGAGGATGAGCCCTCGCCCAAAGGATACCAGAGCGAATTTGTCGCGGTGCTGTAAATGTCGCTCCCGGGCAAAGCTCTCAGAGGGTCACGCCGAAGAGCTCGCGGAACCGGCCGTTCGGCTCCTTGATGGGATCGACGTCCGCGAGGCCCACGCGGAGCGAGATCGTCTGGCCGTCGCCCCACGGCCACCAGAGGCCGAAGACCAGGAGCCCCGCCGACGGTCCCAAGGAGAGCACCAGCTGGCTGGGGCGGAGCCCGCCCGCGCGCTCCACGATCTCCTGGATGGCCCGGGGGGCGCGGGCGATGCTCGCCTGCGTGTAGTGTGCAGGCATCGTGTCGGCGACGGCCGCCCTGGCTTGCGGCTCCTGGTCGACCGTAAAGGACGAGGTCACGCAACCGAGCCTGGAATCCCAGGTCCAGCCCCGGGTGGGCCAGGCTCGTTTCAGCTTGCCAAGCGCGTCGAAGATGGGTTGCCAGCCCTCGTTCCAGCCACGGATCGTCATCGTCTGTGGGAGTGTAATCGGTCGTCGACGATTCGAGAACAAGAACGGCGCAGGCTGCTCACGATCCTTACTGGTAGGACATGGGGCTGCTCCTGATGAGCACGCCGTCGCCACCGATCGCGAAGAGGCATAGGGTCTCGCCGTCCTTGAGCGTGCCCAGGTTGGGGACATAGAGCTTCAGATCGTGGACGCCTGGGCCGAGGCGGACCTCGCCGCTCTTCGAGTTGATGATCTTCCCGCGCTCCTCGACCGCGATGCCTCCGCTCATCCGCCCCAGCTCCAGCGTGCCCCCGAGCTCGGGAGGGGAGGGCTGGTCGTCGACCGACGTGTTGGCGCGGAAGATGGTGTTGGGCTCGCACTTCGCGTTTGCAGAGGCGATGAAGAGCGCCCTGGCCGGACCCTTGACGCGCGCGAGGAAGGCGAGATCCATGCTCCCGTCTGGCCTGAAGTTGCCGTCCCTGAGGCCGATCTTGTCGACCTGGAGCGACTCCGGCGCGAGCGAGAAGCTGGAGATCTGGGCCGGCTCGCTGGGCAGGGTGCTCGGGTTCTGCACGGGGGGGGGCGGCTCGCAGGCCACGGCGAAGAGGAGGCATGGAAGGATCGAGGCGCGCTTCACGCTTCTAGCAATAACCAACGACGGAGCGTGTCGACAAGCTTCGTGAGAGGAAAACGTTCCGGTGGGATCCGCCGTTGGCTGCCCGCCTGCGCGAGACCCGTAGTAGTCTGTGGGCGTGCGTTCGCTCTCCCCCCTCCCTGGTGCGCTGATCTCAAACGGAAAACCCTGCATGGGATCCTTCGAGGGCGGTCTTGGCCGCCTGGAGCTCCGCGGCACGGCGGGCTTGTGGCAGCGCACCTCGAGGTTGAAGCGTTGGCTCTATCTGGGCCTCGTCACCGAGCGTCACTACATCGGGCTCGCCGTGGTGCGCCTCGGCTACCTGGCGAGCACCTTCGCCTTCGTGCTGGAGCGGGGCAAGGCGGGCCTGGTGGTCGACAGGGCGGCGTTCGCGACGCCTCGCTCGATCGACTTCGAGGACACGATGGGCGAGGGGGCCAAGGTCGCCATCGCCGCGCGAGGGGCCGAGGTCTCGTTTCGTCGAGCGGCCTCGGGCTCCTTCCAGCTCGAAGCCAGGTTCCATGGCCTGCGGGTCTCCGCGGAGCTCGATCCGCGCGTCGCCCCGCCGGCCATCGGAGCCGTGGTCCCCACCGAGCGTGGGCTCTTCACGACGACGGAGAAGCGGGCGCTCCTCGGCCTTCGAGGGGAGGCCTCGGTCCTCGGCGCCCGGGTCCCCCTCGACGGAGGCCTCGCCGGCTACGATTTCACCGTGGGATATCCTCCCCGTCATACCTCGTGGAAGTGGGCCTTCGCGTTGGGGTGGGTTCAGGGAGCGCCCCTCGCGCTGAACCTGGTCGAGGGCTTTGTCGGCTCCGCCGAGTGCGCGGCGTGGTTCGACGGACAGCTCTTCGGTCTCTCGGAGGGTCGCTTTCGCTTCGACCTCGCCCGCCCGCTGGATCCCTGGGACGTCTCGACCGAGGCCGGCGAGGTCGCCCTCGATTTCGCCCCGTCCGGGGTCCACGAGGAGCGCGTCAACTTCGGGCTGATGCGCACCAAGTTCATCCAGACGGCAGGCCTCTACGGGGGCTCGGTCACGCTGGGGGACAGGAAGCTCACGATCGACTCCATGCTGGGCGTGAGCGAGGACCAGGACTCCTTCTGGTGAACTGGTGAAGGAGGCGTGCGCGCGGAGGAATGCCGAGTATACTCGCGCGATGCGTCATGCTTTCTTGCTCGCGTCGAGCGCTCTCCTCGTATCCTCGCTGGTCGCCGCAGGCCCTGCATGCAGCTCCACCACGCCCTCGGTGACCCCCTCCGACGCAGCCTCCTCTCCTCCCCCGGTGGGCGGGGACGGCGGGCTCCCGGACGTCGCCATCCCTCCGCTCCCCCCTCCTCCTGCGGGCTCCCTGGTGGTCGACTTCGGACCGATCAAGGTGGCGCCCGGGGTGGAGCGCACCCAGTGCGTGACCAAGAAGCTCGGCAACACCCGGAAGATCCACGTCGGTCGCTTCCAGAACCGCCTCGGCGACGCGTCGCACCACCTCATCGTCTACCGGGTCAACGACACGGTCGAGCAGCCCAAGCCGGTCGACTGCAGGCCCTTCGCCGACACGCTCGATCCCACCAAGGGCGCGCCCATCATGATCTCCCAGAAGGCCGAGGACGAGCTCGTCCTGCCCAAGGGCGTGGGCTTCGCCATGGAGGCAAACCAGCTCGTTCGCCTGGAGATGCACTACGTCAATGCGAGCGCCACCGAGAAGACCGTCTACGCCACCTCCGCCATGGTCCCCATGAACGAGGCCGACCTGAAGGACGAGGCGGATTTTCTCTTCGTTGGAAACCCCGATATCCGGCTCCCTCCTCGCTCCAAGACCACGCTCGGCCCCACCTTCCTGAAGTTGCCGGAGTCCCATACAGGCGTTAACTTCTTCGCGCTCACCGGGCACGAGCACAGCCTGGGCACCGACGTGAAGGTCGCAGTGGCGCCCGACAAGACGGGGGCTGGAACCCCGGTCTACGACGTGCCTGGGTGGCTCTGGAACGAGCCCAAGACGGTCGTCCACGATCCCCCGTTCACGGTGCCTCCGGGGGGCGGCTTTCGCTTCTCGTGCTCCTACGACAACGTCACCGACAAGCAGGTCGGCTTCGGGGAGAGCGCCGGCAACGAGATGTGCTTCTTCTGGGCCTACTACTACCCCGCCAAGGGCCCGAGGGTATGCCTCCACACCGATCAGGTGCCAGGGGGGCTCGACGCCTGCTGCCCTGGCTCGAGCGTGATCTGCAACATGCTCAAGTGAGGATATGGAGCGGCTCTTCTGGGTTTGCCTGGCTGGAGCTCTTGGCACAGGGGCGCGTTACCTCATCACCCTCTGGGCCGGTCAGAGGCTGGGGCCCTTTCTCCCTTACGGCACCCTGATCGTCAACGTGACCGGATGCTTTCTCATCGCCCTGGTGATGCAGCTGGCCCTGAGCGTCACGACGTTCCCCCCAGGCTTGCGTCTGGCCCTCACGACCGGCTTCATGGGCGGCCTGACGACCTATTCGAGCTTCGCCTACGAGACGACCAAGCTCGCACAGGACGGCGCGAGGGGCGCCGCGCTCCTGAACTTTGGCGTCACCACGGCCCTGTGTTTTGGCGCGGTCCTCCTGGGCCTGGCCGCCGCCCGCGTGCTCGTCCGGGCATAAGCCAGAGAACCGGTCAGGGCAACCGGCATGCCACCGCGCCGAGTGTCAGGGCCGGCGGCACGCCAGTGAAAACTGTGAATCGAACCGCGCCCCCTCAGCGAAGCGCTCAAGCTTCGGCAAGGACAGGCTCTCAGCCGAGCTGCTCGGTGACCAGCACCGGCGGAGCGTGGAGATACTTGGCAAAGGTTCGTTTGCCCTCGATATCGCGGTAGACCCGCTCGACCTGCTCCGCGGTCAGCCCCAGGGCAGAGCCGGCCTCGGCCGGGGTGATCCCGTGGTTCTTGGCGTAGAGGGCCAGATCCATCTTCTCGTAGGGGAGGGAGTAGTAAAACTCCTCCTGCGACTGGGGCAGCGAGTAGGTGTCCGTGGTGGGAGGCCTGGAGCGTATCTCGGCCGGCACGCCCAGGTACTCGGCCAGAGCAAAGACCTGGGTCTTGTAAAGGTGGGCGATCGGCTTGAGGTCCGCCGCGCCGTCGCCCAGCTTCACGAAGAAGCCCTGGTCGTACTCCAGGAAGTTGGGGGTGCCGGCGACCGCGTAGTGCAGGCGATCGGCGTGGTAATACTCGAGCATCTTGCGGCAGCGCTGCTTGAAGTTGGTGGCCGCCACGATACCCAGGTAGCCCTCCAGCGGAAGGCGCGCCTTGTGGGCTTTGCCGTCCGGGCTCTCGGCGACCACGGAGAACACGCGGTACGAATCGGTGTCCACCACCGACGGGAGGACGATCTTGCTCTTCCAGCCCTCGCCGTACTCGGGGAGCGCCGTGCGGATGGCGTCATCCCGCCGCTGGTAGCAGCGCGCCCCCTCGAGCAGCGGCGACATCTCCTCGACCGCGAAGGCGATGCCCAGGTGCTCGCAGATATGGTTGGAGAGGTTCCTCGTGTCGTCCGAGTTCTCTTTCTCGGGGAGCTGGAGGCCGAAGACCTTGTCCTTGCCCAGGGCACGCACCGAGAGGGCGCCGACCACGCTGCTGTCGATGCCGCCCGACAGCGCGACCACGATGCCTTTTCGCTTGAGCTGCCCAAAGACGATCTCGCGGATGCGAGCGGTCGTGCGCTCCACTTCCCTGGCGCAGTCGATCTGGAGGACGTCCTTCGTGAAGACCATGACTTTGCTTCTCCTTCGGTGACGATGAGCGCGGCGTTCAGTCGTTGGGCGGGGGGGTCGTGCACTTGACGGGGGCGCCCTTGTCGTCGACCAAGGCCGTCTCGTTCTTCTCGCAGGCCGCCGGGGTCGGAGCCCCCAGGGCGACGCTGGCGATCCAGTCGGCCACGTAGTCCGATTTCACGTCGACGATGCCCGAGTGCGTCGCGTCCGGGACCACGCAGACCGAGAGGTTGGTCTTGTCGGCCTTCAGGCGGTCGAGGGCGCACTGCATGCGACCAGGATCGATCGTGGTGTCCTTGCCGCCATAGACGAGGAGCGTGGGCACCTTGGCCGCGGAGCCCGTGAGGCGGGGGCGATCGGCAGCGTAGCGCTTGAGCCATTTTTCGCAGATCGACCCCGCGGAGCACTCGTTGATGCCCGCCGCGGCGAGGGCCACCTCCTTGACGAAGGCCGGGTCGAAGAGCTCGTCGGCGTACTGCCCGACCCCCTCGAGGAGAGGGTATTTCCCCGCCCAGCACTGGCTGTCCACGAAGGTCTTTATCTGATCCTGCTTGCCCGGCAAAAAGAGCTTCTTGCCCTCGCCAGGGCCGTCGAGGAGCTCGGCGTGGGTATAGTGGTACCAGACCGAGACGGCGCTGGGCGTGGGCGAGGTGGCGATGGGAAAGTCGCGGTTCACGGTGGAGTAGAGCAGCGCGCCCCAGGAGCGCTGGGCGAGCCAGAGCGGGGCGTAGACCGCCACGCCGACGATGGACAGATCCGCCCCGTAGGTCTCGCCCATGGCCAGCGCCGAGAGGGCGCTATGGCCGCCCTGCGAGTGGCCTACGAGCACCACCTTCTTGTCGAGCACGGGGAAGAGCTTCTGGAGCGCTCTGGCGCCGTCCAGCGTGGATTTGCCCACGTCCGCGGCCGCGGCATACCCGCTCGGTGGGTTCCCCTCGGCGCCGTAGTTGGCATAGCCCGCAAGATCGGGGAGCACCACCGCATAGCCCGCGCCGACGAGGGGATAGACCAGGCTATAGAGGTCGTCGTTGACCGAGTCGGCCGCCTTGTCGAACTTGGAGGCGGTGCAGCTCGCAGCCTGGCCCCGGCTCCCCCGGGCCGCGACCACCACCGGGAGCTTGTCGGCCTTCGGGGTGTCAGGAATATAGACGAGCCCGCTCGAGGTGCCTCCGCTGTTCTTGGCGTCGCCTCGCTCGGTCCGGTAGAGCACGCGGAACACGCGGGCGCCGGAGGTCGGAGGCTTGCCCTTGTAGCCGACCTCGGTGAGCTTGGAGGTCAAGGCGTCCTTGGAGAGATCGGGATCTCGGCCGCAGCGCACCACATCGCCGCGCTTGCTGGCGTCGTGAGGGGAGAGGGCCCCCTCCGGATCGTACACCGAGCTGGGCGCGTCGGCGCAGGGCAGGGCAGGGGTCTGGAGGGTGAGGCCGCCCGCCCCTGCGTCGCACGAGGCCTCGCCGGGTTTACATGTCGCCGGCGGGTTCTCCTTGGGCGTGGTCGAGGAGCACGCCGAAAAGCCCAGCACCGGCACAGCCAGCGAGAGGGCGAGGATGAATCGACGAAGGTTCATGGAGCGTCTCCAGGCGTGGGGAGCGCCTCTCGGCGCCAGGGGGAGCATGCTCGTCGGAGCGCCGTGAGCGGCGCCCGCGACGCGCCTGCTCGCCGGCTGCGAGCTGTCAGAACGTGATCTGCGCGTTGACGTTCAGTAAACCGATCTGCGAGTTGTAGACGCCGTTGGCGCTGGGCGACTTGGACGGGGACTTGAAGACCGCGCTCTGGCTCTGGCCGTTGGTGTCGACAGGCAGGAAGAAGATGTGGTTGTAGCTCCCGGCCAGGGCCAGGCTCTTCGTCATCTGGTAGCGCAGGCCCAGCGTCGCGTAGATACGGAACGCGTCGATCGTCGAGGCGTCGATGGTCGCCTTGGGCACGGCCGGCGTGGTGAAGCCCAGGCTCCCGAACACGTCCGTCTTGGGCGTGATGGAGTACGCCGGTCCCAGGCGCACCCCGATCGCGTCCTTCCAGTCGCGCCTCAGGTTGAGCACCACGTCCGCCTCCGCCGCGGGCGTCTTGGGCCCGCCGTCCGCGTTGACGTCACAGTTCTTGCCCTTCAGGACGATGCACTGCTGGGTGAAGACGGACCAGCGCACATACTCGAAGTCGCTCTTCAGCTCCCACTTCTCGTTGATGCGGTAGCCCACTCCGAACCGGATGACGTCGGGGTAGGTCTGGAGGAAATCGATCTTCTGCTCGCCGCCTGGCGGGCCCGAGCCCAGGACCTGGGTGAGCGTGCCGCTCATGCGGGTGTCGCCGAAGCCGGGCTGGCTGGTGTACGAGAGGCCCAGCACCAGCCGCCGGTCGACGGCGCTGCCCAGCCTGGTGGGCGCCCAGTACAGACCGAGGCTGGCCGCGACGTTGAAGCCCGTGGCCGTGAGGTAGCTGCGCCCCTCCGCGAGCTTGCCGTCGAGGCCGACCGTCCTGTCGGAGTTGTCGAGGTCGCGCGCTCGAACGGTGGAGACGCGGTGGAGGACCCCGCTCACGTTGGCGCCGACGCTGAGGTCCAGGGGCTCGATGTTGTACGAGGCCGCGAGGGTGCCATGCACGGCCAGGATGGCGCCGCTGATGTTGTGCCAGCGCTGGGCTCCGTCCGTGGCGCCGGGCACCCCGGCGACCTCGGTGGATTTCCTGTCCCAGGTGGCGAGGCCTCCGTAAGGGATGTACCCGGCGACGCCCAGGCGAAAATCACGTGTGCCGAGGTCCGAGGTGAGGCCGAGGTACGGCAGCGCCAGGAGGTTGGTGAGCGTCCCCTTGCCCGTGTTGGCCGCGATGTAGTTGGTGTCGGTGCTCTGGGGGTCCGAGAGGGCCTCCTTGGGCCGATCGTAGGACGCGTACCTGAGGACGAGCGAGGCGTCGATCGTCAGGTTGGTGCCCTTGGTGCCGCCCATGGCCGCCGGGTTGAAGTACACCGCGTACCCGTTGGGCGACGCGGGCGTACCGTAGTCGGAGCCGAACCGAGCGGTGAGGTAACCGCTGGCGCTCGCGCGGCTTGCGGTGAAGAGGAGCGCCGCCGCAGAGCAGGCTGCGAAGGCGAGGCGGAAGTATTTGCGGGCCCCCATTGTGTTGAATGAGGTACTACACCACACGCAGGCTTTCGTGGTAGAGGAAAGCGGATGAACGTGGGGGCAAGCTTCTTGTGGGGACTCCTGGTGACGGCCGGCGCGGCGAGCGCGATCGCGGCGATGGCGGGGGCCTGCATCCCGCACCCCGACAAAGACTACGAGGATTTCCTCAAAAAGACGGAGAACCTGCGGGGGACCACCCCGACCGACTCCGGCCCCCCTGCCGACGGCGCCGCCCCCACCGACACCATCGAGGGCCTCTACTTCGCGTCCTGCTACCCGGGGGATCTGGCCGCGGGGGACATCCAGAAGGTCCTTCGCTTCTACACCGAGGTCAAGTTCGTGCCCGGGGTGGCGGGGGCGTCGGGCACCCTGGATCTCAAGCTGTCGCCGATGATCGGCTGGGACGTCGCGGGGAGCACCCCCGTGGCTCCCAAGAGCGTCTCCAAGAGCGAGATCCGGGGTAACGCCTTCATCATGCCCACCGCCAGCGTCAACGCTGGCGGGAAGTTCGAGAGCGTCTACCGCGAGGAGGTCAACCTGGTCGCGGACGCCAACTCCCTCAGCGGGCGTGCGATCACCCTCCAGCCCGTGAAGTTCGCGGGCATCTTCTCGGCGACCGCAGGTCCGGGCGACGGCGGCGCGGACTCCGGCACCGATGGAGGCGCCAAGCCCCGCCCTCGCTTCTGCTCGACCCTCGAGGGGGCCATCAGCAAGCCCATCGTCCAGCAGCTGGACCCGGCCAAGAACTTCTGCCTCTTCTTCCCGGCAAACGAGGGCGATCCGCTCCCTGCCATCACCTTGGGCGACTACGTTTGCAACGTGAAGTGAGCGCTGCCTCTCCCGTCGCCGGCGCGGTCCTCGGGGATCGCGCCGGCTCGCTTTTGTTCTGCTCCCTCGTCGCAGGGGAGCCGAGGGGGTTGTTCGGGTCTTGGAGCCGTGCCTCGCGAGAGGGTTCTCTTCCCTCACTTCTTCGACACTCTCCCTCCCTTCCCTCACTCCTTCGTCACTCTCCCTCCCTGTAAAATCCTTCCAGCTCACCGTTCAACGAGACGTTGTGGGCAGCCAGAGAAGGGGAATTCACAGGGAGGGGAGGGAGAGGAGCGGGTTGCTCATCGAGACGTTGTGGGCAGCCTGAGAAGGAGAATTTACAGGGAAGAGAGGGCAGGGTCGGCGCACAAACGAGGACGACGCAACCCCTGGGGGTCGCGTCGCCTCGTACGTTCAGCAAGCGCGGATCTTGATCCGCGCTCCCTCGCTCGGGCTCACGGCTCGAGGTTGGGGACTTCCGGATCGTTGGGGAAGATGAGGAAGTGAGGGAGCCGGTTGCTCGGCCCGGTGGGAGCGGCCTGAGGATCACCGACGGCGACGAAGGTGAAGCCCTTGCCCAGAGCGACCACGGTCTTGGGCGAGGTGGCCGCGACGCCCTGCTCGAAGGTGGTGGCCAGCGCGGAGACGCCAGGGTTCACAGTCACAAAGTCGCTGGCGACGGTGACTCCAGCGAGCTTGACCAGCGCGGTGACCGGGGAGCCATAGGCCACGGTGCTGGGCGCGGTGGGGACGAAGGGCTTGAAGGTTGCCGGGTCGCCCGGGGTCTTGATGATGCCGGGGAGGACCTGGTCCTTGAGCGGGCTGCCAGCGACCTGGGTGGACGCGTGGACGAACTGAGCCCCGAGCTGATCGGCGCCCACCGCGGCCCGATCGACCTTGTTGAGCTTGATGGCGAAGTTGCTCTTGGTCGGATCGTAGCCAGGGCCGCACTTGCCCTCGAGAGCCGCAGGAGCGCCTGGAGCGCAACCCTCGAAGGTGACGACGAAGGTGGTCTCCGTGGTGAGCGAGCCCTCGGGGATCACGCCGACCCTGAAGAAGTCGATGCCCTCCACGAGGGCCTCCGAGGCCGCGTCGGCGCCGGCGTCTGCGGCGGCCGGATAGCCCTTGGTTAAGAGCGTGCCGCAGTCCCTCTCGCTTCCGCCCACGCCCTTGGCCGCGAGGCGAGCCGAGTTGAGGGCATAGCCCTCGAGGCGGGTCTTGGAGAAGTCGGTCTTGGCAGGGAGGACTCCGCCGGTGCCGGGGAGGAGCGCGGCGATGGGGAGGGGAGCGCTGACCTTGTTGGGGAGCGGCGGGACCGGCAGGAAGGCGCTGGAGGCCTCGGGGCCGGCCTTGAGGCAGAGGCGGATGGCCCCGTTGATGGCGACCCGAGGATCCGGGGCCGTGAAGGACTCGAAGGCCGCGCCCATCCAGGCCGCGGCGTGGACGAAGATGATCTTGGCAGCCGGGGGAGGGGGCGGGATGAAGGTGTCCGGTTGAGATGCGTCCCCGGGCGGCGGAGGCGGAGGTTGGGGGGTGGTCGAGGTCGAGGCGGTGTCTGCGCCTGCGTCCGTCGCCGTCGAGTCGCTGCTGCAACCCTGGAGCCCTGCAGCCATTCCGGTGCCCACGGTGAGCAACGAAAGGAGCCCATAACGAAGCCAGTTCCTATTCCGCATAGCCTACTCCTTGGTACAAACGCTCAAGCTCAAGAGCTTCCCATGCCCGTCTTGGCAAGGAGTCTCCGGGCGAAGACTATTCTGCTTGAGCGTCCCGCGCAACCACGCGGGCTCGATCTCCTCCCACCTCCTTCTTCGCGCCGCGCGGGCCATCTGTTTGCCAAGACCCCGTCTGTCGGGCCATAACGGCCGCGATGCACCGCTCCCCGCCCTGGTCCGCCTCGCGTTCCCGCGCCTGCTTCTGCTCCGCCCCGGGCCTCCTGCTCTCTCTCTTCGCCCTGGGCGCGTGCAGCAAGGGAGATTCTGGCAAGCCCGCTCCCTCGCCCAGGGGCGAGCCGTCCCCCGTGGTCTCCATGGCGCCCGTGGTGAGGCCGCCGTCCCCGGAGGTGGCCAAGGAGCTCAACGTCCTGCTCATCTCGATCGACTCGCTGCGCGCCGACATGCCCTGGGCCGGCTACCCCAGGCCCATCGCCCCCCGCCTGACCGAGTTCGAGGGAAAGAGCGTGAGTTATACACGGGCCTACGCCATCTCCTCGTACACGTCGATGAGCGTCGGGGGCCTGCTGGCGGGGCGCTACCCCCACGAGCTCAAGAGGGACGGGTTCTTCTTCGGCCGGTACGCGGCGCAGAACCTGATGTTCCCCGAGGTGCTGAAGGGCGCAGGGGTCTTCACCGCCGCCGCCCACGCCCACGGCTACTTCGGCTGGGCGGGCTTCGACCAGGGCTTCGACCGCTGGGAGATCGTCCCCAACCTCAAGTGGAACCCCCAGGCCGACGACAACGTGACGAGCCCCCAGCTCGAGGGCCTCGCCGAGAAGCTCCTGACCGAGGCCGGAGGGAAGGGGCGCTTCTTCGCGTGGTTCCACTTCATGGATCCCCACGACGACTACCTGCCCCACGACGCGGACGGCATCCCCCCCTTCGGCGGCAAGCTCCGCGACAAGTACGACGCCGAGGTGCTCTTCACGGATCGCTGGGTGGGCAAGCTCCTCGATTTCGTGGCTTCCATGCCCTGGGCCAAACAAACAGCCATCGTGATCACGTCCGATCACGGGGAGGCCTTCGGCGAGCACACGCAGTACCGGCACGGCTTCGAGATCTGGGAGAACCTGGTCCGGATCCCGCTGATGGTGCAGCTCCCTGGCGGCGCCGCCCGCCGCGTCGACGAGCCCAGGAGCGCCATCGATCTCGCCCCCACGATCTTGGAGCTGCTGGGCGTCCCCCCCGAGCCGAGCTTCGTCGGGAAGAGCCTGGTGCCAGAGCTCCGGGGAGGGCCGGTCGAGCCCCGAGATGTGCTCGTCGATCTCCCGGCGACCAGCAACAACGACCGGCGCCGTGCCCTGGTGTCCGGCAAGAAGAAGATCTACGCCTACGGCAAGAGCGAGCTTTACCACAAGCTCTTCGACCTCGAGGCCGACCCCGGCGAGGAGCACCCCATCATGAAGGGCGAGGACCTCGACGCGATGCGTGCGAAATACAAGGAACGCAGCGCGCTCCTCAGGGACGTGATGCCCACCCAGTGCGGCGACGGCTGCCTGGAGGGAACCCCCAAGGAGGACGCGGGCGCCCGCCCCAGGTAGAGCAAGCGTGGAGCGGGGCTCCGAGGCGCGCTATGCTCGCGCTCATGCGCGTCGTCCCCATCCCTTGCCTCCGTGACAACTACGCGTACCTGGTGATCTGCGAGGATACGTGGACGTCGGCCGTCGTGGATCCGTCGGAGCCCGGGCCGGTGCTGGCCGCGCTCGCGGCCGAGCGCTCGGCCGCGCCGCTCGAGGTGAGGGCCATCTGGGCGACGCATCACCACCTCGATCACGTGGGAGGGATCGAGGCCCTCGCCGACGCGCTGCTCGTGTCCGAGGTGGTGGGCTTCGAGGGCGAGATGGCCCGGATCCCCCGGCTCTCCCGGCCGCTCGAGGACGGCGCGGCCTTCGCCCTTGGGGGCGTCGCGGTCCAGGTCCTCCACGTGCCGGGTCATACCCGGGGGGCGCTCGCCTACCTCTGCCAGGTCCCCGGCGAGCCGCCGTCGGTCTTCACCGGGGACACGCTCTTCCTGGCCGGATGCGGCCGGCTCTTCGAGGGCACGCCCGCCCAGATGCACGCCTCCTTCGCCAGGCTCTCCTCGCTCCCCGACGAGACACGCATCTACTGCGGCCACGAGTACACCCTGGCCAACCTGGCCTTCGCCGCCCACTGCGAGCCCGACAACGAGGCGATCGCCGTCGAGCGAGCCAGGATCGCCGGGCTCAGGGATCGAGGGCTCCCGTCGATGCCAGGGCTCCTCGGGACCGAGCGCAGGACCAGCCCCTTCCTCCGCGTCTCCTCGCCGTCGCTGCGCAGGACCCTCGGGGTACCGGAGGGGGCGAGCGACGTGGAGGCCTTCGCGGCCGCCCGGAGCGCCAAGGACGTCTTCGTCGCGCCATGAACGCGATCTCGGACCGCCGCTCAGCCGCGCTCCTCGTCGACGTGACGCAGGATGGCCGCCCGCTCTCGCTCCAGGTAAGGCCTCACCAGGGAGGCCAGGCGAGGGTCCTCGACGTGGTGCACCGAGTGGGTCACGGTGGGGGCGAAGCCTCGGACGCGCTTGTGCTCACCCCCGGCGCCTGGCTCGAAGGTGTGGAGCCCCTCCCGGATCGCCTCGTCGATCCCGTGGTAAAAACAGACGTTGAAGTGGAGGAAGGGCAGATCGACGAAGGTGCCCCAGTAGCGACCGTAGAGCACTCCGCCCTTCTTCACGTTGAAGGCGCTCGCCACGATCTGCCCGTCCTTCCTGGCCACGGCCCACGCCAGGCGGTGCGCGAAGCGCTCCGCGACCAGCTCGAAGAAGCGCGCGTTGAGGTAGCGCCGGCCATGGACGAACTTGTCGACGGTCGTCAGGTAGAGCCGGTGCATCGTACGGGCGAGCTCGGGGGTCAGCGCCCCGGGAGCCAGGGTCTCGAGCGTCAGGCCGTCCCTCGCGATCTGCGCCCTCTCCCGGCGTATCTGGGTGCGCCGCTTCCCGGGTAGGGTCGCGAGGAAGTCCTCGAAGGTACCGAAGTCCTCGTTCTTCCAGTGAAACTGGACACCGAGGCGGTGCATGTATCCTGCATTCATCCAGGCGCACGCCTCGGCCTCACGAGGGAAGAGGGCGTGCGCCGAGGAGAGGCCGAGCTCGGGGCACAGGGCGCGGGCGGCTCCGGCCACGAGCTCGGTGAGCTCGGCGCGGCGGGCCGGATCGAGGACCAGGACGCGCGCGCCCGCGGCGGGCGTGAAGGGGATCGCGAAGACCAGCTTGGGGAAGTAGTCCAGGCCCATGCGCGAGGCGACGTCGGCCCAGCTCCAGTCGAAGACGAACTCGCCTTCGCTGTGCAGCTTGACGTATGCGGGGGCGGCGGCGACGAGGACGCCCTCCTCGAACAGGGTGAAGTGCCGAGGGAGCCAGCCGGAGTCACCGCCCACGCAGCCCGACTCTTCCAGGCAGGCGAGCCAGGTCCACTCCACGAAGGGCGACGCGTCCTCGGCGACGAGCGCGTCCCACGCCCCTCGGGGGATCTCGTCGATCGACTCGAGGAGGCGCAGGGTGATGGCCACGGAGCCTGCGCTAGTGCGGCGTGAGGAGCAGGGCCAGGCCGGCGGCGAGCGCGGCGACCAGCACCACGATGGCCACGAGCGCGGAGCGCGACAGGGTTTGCGGCTTCTTGGAGGCGACGCGGCCCATGCCGGCCCATGCCCGCAGCTCCGCCGCGTCGGTGCCGACCCGAACGTGGCTGTCGACGAGGCTGTTGGCGCGGCGCCGTACCACGGGGATGTCGACCTGGCCAGCCACGGCGATCCGGGTGACCGCGGCCTTCTCGAGCTTGGACGTGAAGCCGCTCAGGTTCTCGGCGTCGACGACCGCCGTGAAGCGTCCGGTCCCGCGCTCGACGAGGTGGGAGTGGGTCTCGTCCGCGGCGCGCTGGACGAGGCCCGCCTCGTCCTTGGTCTCGATCGCCATGACGACCACCGAGTGCTGGATCGCCTCGCCCTCGGCCATCCGGGCCCGGCAGTCGACGCAGTGCACGACGTGCCCCACCGCGTCGGACAGATCGTCGCTGGTGTCGCCGCTGCGCAGGAGGGCGAGGAGCGGATCGTCGACGTGCTTGCCCTGGGGCGTGGGGTCCTTCGCGCCCCGCGCCAGCTCGACGAGGAGCCGCTGGATCTGCTCGGGGGAGCCTGGCGTGTCCCCCAAGGTCCCGAGCTCGCGCACCAGCGCCGCGACGCGCCCCAGGCACGCGGTCACGGTCGTCGCGGAGCCGGTCAGCGCGGCGGCGGCTCCGTCGATGCCCCGATCGTCCTCGATGAGCAGGGAGAACACGAGGGCGTCGGACGGAGCGAGCCCTGCGGTGATGGCGTCGAGCTTTGCTCGGGCCTGGATCGAGGCATCGCTGTCGGCCTTGGGGGCCTCGGGGAGCTCGGCGTCCACGACCGCGAGCTCGGCGGAGATCTGGCCCAGATCGTCGCCCGCGGAGACCTGAACGAGGAGCGTCTGCCTGCGGCGAGCGCGCGCCGCGGCGACGGGCATCGCGTCACGGAGGAAGCGATCCGGCGACGGCATCTTGAGCACGTCCGTGCCTCGCTTCTCGAGCGCCTCCAGCATCATCTGGATCTCGTGCGCCAGATCCTCGGGAGGCACGCGCTCGCCGCTGGCCCGGACGTGGGCACGCGCGAGTTTGAGCACGAGGGCCTGATGAAGCTCGACGAACTCGGCGTAGGACATCAGGAGGCGGGGTTCTTGTCTTGCCGGACAAGGACGAAATAGGCATCCATGAGCTTGCCGTTCTTCTCTGCTCGCCCGATCGCGACGTGGGAGGACAGGCCCCGCATGTAGTCGACCATCCCGTGGAAGACGAGGAAGCCCAGCTTGTCCTTGTTGGAGATGATGGCGGGCCAGGTCGGAGCGACCCTGCCGGTGGGGAGCTTGCGGTAGTCGATGACCAGCTCGCCGTCCCTGGCCGAGGCCACGTAGTATCCGGGGCCCGTCAGGCCACGAGTGGCTCCCTCGTTGTATCCGTAGAGCACACCCTCCTCTTCGTGTCGGCAGAATCGCTTCTGGAAATTGTTGAAGACGGGCAGGGTGTTCCTGCCGTGGTGGACGACCTCGGTGAGCGCGGGGACGTGGGCCGGGACGAAGTCCTCCAGGCTCAGGGGACGGAAGCCCTTGGCGGCCTCGAAGAGGGCGGCCTGGCGGGCTTTTCCCCAGCCCCGGATCGTGTGCAATCTGCCGTGGTGGCCCATCCCGTCGAGCACAGTAGCGAGGCGAGGCAGATCGAGCTTTGGCTCGAGAAGCACGGTGAGATCCATGCCTCCTACATAGCACGGCGCCTGCGGCCTTCACCCAACCGTTGACGCGGCGTCTGGGCGGCGAGCGGACGCGACCGTACAGGTGCACGCGCAGGTCAGGGAGCGCTCCAGAGCACCCAGCTCACGCGCGTGCCCGCTGCACCCTCCACGCGGAGACGCAGGGTGTCGCCTCGGCGCAGGCACACGGGGCCTCCGTCGCCCAGCGCGCCCTCCCGCCGAGGCGCCGAGGCCGACAGAGAGCGCCCCCTCCCGTCCTGGAGGTCGGGGGTCACCGGAGCGCCTGCCGAGAACCCCACCCGAACGCAGGTGTCCTCGGAGGCTCGCTCGAGGAGGACCAGCTCGCTGGAGGGGGCCGCGGGAGCGCTCGGGAGCACCAGGACTCCTCGAGCGCGCTCCCTGAGTCCGTCCGAGATCCCCGAGACCACCAGGGCTTCGATCTCGGGTGGCAGGGGCGCGGCCGCGGCGTCTGCCTCCACGTTGGCGTCCGGTGCCGCGGAGGACGAGGCGGTCGCCTGGGGCCGAGCTCGGGGCGAGCACGCCGTGACGAGCAGGATCTGGGCGGCTCCCGCCACGAGGGCGCCGCGCCGTGCGATCACGCGCGGATCTCCTCGGGCTCGTGCCCGAGGGTCGCCTCGCCCTCGGGCACGGCGTCCATGCGGCAGGAGCCCTGGAACTCCACGCCTCGATCGATGAAGAGCGACGGGGAGTGCACGTTGCCGACGAGGCGGGCAGGGGCGTGGATCTCCACCGCCACCTTCGCCCGGATATTGCCGTGGATCGTGCCGCCCCGGACGATGACCGTGCCCACGTCGATCTCGGCGTGGACCTCGGCGCCGTCGCCGACGATGAGCGTGTCCGAGCTCCTGATCTCGCCCCGGAACACGCCGTCGATGCGGACGACTCCCTCGAAATGGAGCTTGCCCTCGAAGCGAGTCCCGCGTCCGAGGAGCGCCGTGATCTCGCCTGCCGACATCGAAGCGGTCATGCGGCTCCGTTAGCGTACGCCAGGGCCTCGCGCAATCGTCATCGCCTGCCGGGGTCCGCCGCGCTACGTTGTCGCCCCCGAGGAGAAAACGACATGGCCATCCAGGTGGGCGCAGAGGCGCCGGACTTCGAACTTCCCACGAACCTGCCGCTGGAGAACGGACGCCCAGGCAGGAAGATCAAGCTGAGCGATTTTCGCGGCAAGAAGAACGTGGTGCTCATCTTCTACCCGCTCGATTTCAGCCCGGTCTGCACCAACGAGAACACGTGCCTCCGCGACGACAGCTCCAAGATCGAGGCCGGCGACGCCCAGGTCATAGGCATCAGCGTCGACAGCGTGTGGACCCACACGGCCTTCGCGAGGTCGCTCGACCTGAAATATCCGCTCGCGGCCGACTTTCACCCCAAGGGCGCCGTGGCCAGTAGTTACGGCCTCTTCCACGAGGACAAGGGCTTTACCTCGAGGGCGACGGTCATCGTCGACAAGCAGGGCAAGGTGGCCTTCGTCGAGGATCATGGTCTCGGCAACGTCCGGGACGACGCCAAGATCGTCCAGGCGCTCCAGACGCTCGCCTGACGCGTTCGTCGTGGAATTGTGGACGGCTTCGAGGCGTGGTCTACTTTCGGCATGCGCCCCGCGGTTCCCGTTGCTCTCCTCTCCGCGCTGACCCTGGCGCTCTCGAGCCTGGCGAGCGCCCAGGACGCGGGGCGGCCCGCCGAGGCGCCCCCGGCCGTCGCCCCGACGACTCCGGCGCCCCCCGGGTCGGCCGAGGCTCCGGCCCCCAAGCCTCGTCCCGGTCAGGCGAGCGGCTATGGCTGGTCGGACAGGCCCACCAAGGGGCGCGTCGCCGTGCCTCGTGGCAGGCGGGCGCGGGTCGGGGGGCCCGTCGCCACGTTCCCGGGCTTCGTGGCCCTGCCGGAGGGGGGCTCTCGCGTCTTTGTCCAGCTCACCGGAGCCGTGCAGGTCGAGGAGCACCGCGTTCCGGGGGCCGTCACCTATGTCCTCAAGGGCGCCCGCGTCGACCGCTGGAACAACACGAACCCGCTCGTCACCGTGCATTTCAACACACCTGTGCGTGAGGCCCGCCTGGTGCCGCGCGGCGCAGATCTGCACTTCGTCCTCGATCTGCGCTCCTCTGTGCAGCCCACCTGGAAGGTGACCCCTGGCAAGGACGGCGCGGCAAGTCTGGAGGTCGATTTCCCCTCGGGCAACTACCTCCCGGCGGAGGTCGCTCCCCCGGCGCCGGCCGCTCCTCCAGCGTCGGCCGCTCCTCCAGCGTCGGCCGCTCCTCCAGCGTCGGCCGCGGCGCCGGCGGCCGCGGATGTCCCCAAGCGCTGAGCGGCCAAAGCGCGAGCCCGAGTGAACCGGAGGCTCCTTGCTGCCGCGACGGTGCTGCTCGCCCCCGGGCTCGCTCAGGCCGCAGACGCGGAGGTGCGCGCGAACTCGGTGAGCTTCGACGCCGGGCGTCAGGAGGTGATCCTGGAGGGGGACGTCAGGATCGACGCGAAGCCCTTTCATCTTAGGAGCCAGCACCTCCGTCTGCGACGGGAGGGAAAGGGGCCGCTCGAGCTGGAGGGGAAGGGGAGGCTCGCCTTCTGTCCCTGCCTGGGTACTCCTCTGGAGCTGCAGTTCGAGGGGGCCCTCGTCGGCCCACCCGCCGATCTGGTTCTCAAGAAGCCGACCCTCGCGATCTACGGGGTGCCGGTCTTCTGGCTGCCCTACTTCTGGCTCCGAGCGCCGACGCGACCTGGCCTGCTCCCCCCCGACGTGGCGTATCGGGCGAGGGATGGCTTCTACACGGGCCTCGGGGTCCACCTGCCCTGGAACGAGGGGCAAGACGCCATCGATCTACGCGGCGGCGCCTATTTCAAGGGCGGCGGCGCCCTCGACGCCAGGCTCTTCACGCCGTCCAGCCGCACCCAGGTGCGCGTCGATCACCTGGGGACGACAGGGCTCATGGTCGACGCTCGAGGAGCCGCCGACCAGAGCGGGCTCCGCACCGCATGGGACGTGGATCTCCTTCGAGGTCCTCGGGCCGTCCAGGCGACGACGCGCCTCGACGAGGCCGCGAGGCCGTGGGATCGCGCGGCCTTCGAGGCCGAAGCTCGCCGTGGCTCGCTTCGCTTCTCGACAGGCCTCCGGGGAGCGCTGACACGCGGTGGCGACGTGGGCGAGCTCCGCGCGCTGGGCCCGGTGGTCGGGGCGCGAGGAGCGGGTGCTGCGCGCGGGGGGGCGCTCCGCTACGACAGCGAGATCTTTGCGGGAGCGCTGGGCGACGGCGCCGGGCGCGGAGCGAGCACCTTCGTGAGGGGGGAGGTGGGGGCTCGCTTGTCCGGAGCGGTAGGTCCCCTCGGTACCGGCGTGGAGTTGCGCGGAGCGGCCGACGGTGCCGTCGATGGGCGAGCGACTGCAGGTCTGGTCGCGGGGCTGGCCCGCGCCACGGTGGGGGCTCCGATCGCGAGGACCTTCGGCGGCCCTCCGGAGATCCTGCACCGGCTGGAGCCCTTCGTCTCCGGCGGGTTGGGCGCCAGGACCGACGGCCCGGTGCCCTTCTCCGTCCCGCCGCTCTCGGGCAACGTCCCGGCGCCGACGACCGCCGTGATCTCGGCGGGGCTGCGCTCCAGTCTGGGCCGCTCGGCCTCCAGGGAAGCCCTCGAAGCGGAGGCGGCGGCAGGCGCCCTGAGCTCGGGCCTCGACCCAGCAACCCCTTCGGCGCGCCTCAGCGCGACGGCCAGCAGCGGGCTCGTGGGGCTCGCCGCCGAGGCGGCGTTTCTCTACGCCGCCTCGCCCTCGTCGCTGCTGGTGGCGAGAGCCAGGATCGGAGCCTTGGACGGGCCGCGCCTCCTCGCTCACCTGGCCACCTCGTCAGGGCGCGATCCAGGCAGCGCCAGGCTGGTGGGCAGCGGCGGAAGCGAGGCGCCGAGCTCCTTCCTGGCCCGCGCCGGGACCACGCTCGGGGGCCGGGCGATCCTTCCTCTGCTCCGCGGGTTGAGCGCCACGGCTGGGGCCGAGGGGGATCTCGTCGCCTCGGCCTTGCTCGGAGCCTTTGGAGGCCTGGAGCTTCGCGACCCGTGCCGGTGCGTCGTGGTCCGGGCCCACGGCGCGCACCGCCTCGGGCGAGAGGGGATCGATGTCTGGCTCTCCCTCGACATCGTGACGGACGGCCGTGGGCCTTGAGCCGGCCCGCGCCAGATGTGAATGTGAAAATCGTTTTCCCTGAAAATTCAGATATTTACCTTGCCACGTG
>SXGT01330176.1_pt1 | contig 25052 bp, 25 predicted proteins | sample 3176221 | NCBI WGS metagenome assembly SXGT01 (sample SAMN11356862, study PRJNA531348) | freshwater metagenome | isolation source: freshwater sample F1-120 | place: China: Fuxian Lake, Yuxi | collected 2017-12-25
ATTGACCGCCACGCACCAGCCGAACAGCCTCCTGCTTGAACTCCAGCGTATAGCGCGCCCGCACGATTCCCGTCATATCCGTTCCTCCAAAACTGATGATACACATTCAGCCTTGGGAGACGTTCTTCGGGGGCAAGGTCATTCTTTCGTCATACCAACACCTCCAGTTGCGGTTCAAATTACCGCAGCCGGGTGTCTCAGTTATCCGGGCCGCACCCCAACCAAGTCGCGACAATGCAGTTTTTTGCGCATTGCATGACTTAATATCATGCTATTCCTGACAGCACGACATGCGGCGAACTCACAGCGCTTCTACTCGGTTGACGAATGAGCGCCGATGGCTCCTTCCGATGGGGGCAGGTCAGGGACTTAACGAATGGCGATTCCGGCTTCCCCAGCGATTTTCGCAAGGACGGGATAGAGTGCGCCTCCGGCGGCAACGATCGGATTTCCACACGCTTCGAACACGCCGTGTTCGAACGCGTTCGTTCGGCCGCCCGCCTCGCGGACGAGCACTAAGCCCGCCAACGCGTCCCACGGCTTCGTCCATGCCTGCATGTAGCCGTGCCGCGACCCCGACGCGACGCGCGCCAACGCGAGCGCGCACGAGCCTGCCCGACGAAAATCGAACCCTGCAGCAATCAAGCGCTCGAGAAGCGCCAGATAGGCCGACTTCGGCAGGTTCGACGCAGCATCGACGTCGAGGACAACCTCGTTCGGAGCGGCGAGATCGCTGGCGCGGATCCGCTCGCCATTGCGTTTGGCGCCCGATCCGAGTGCGGCTGCATAGGTTTCCGCAAGTACCGGCGCATGGATGACACCGACTACGGGGACGCCGCGACGCACGTAGGCGATCGAGATGCACCAGTCCGCGACCTTGGTCGCGAAATTTGCCGTCCCGTCGATCGGGTCGACGACCCAGACACTGTCGGCATCCGTACCGCCGCCTTCCTCGCCGATAAACGAGTCGCCCGGGAAGGCCGCCGCAAGACGTTCGCGCAGGAACGTCTCGACGGCCCCGTCGGCCGCTGTCAGGAAATCGTGCCGCCCCTTGAACGAGAGATCGAGCCCGCGCGTGCCGGACCACCATTCGAGTGCAAGACGTCCTGCCTCGATCGCCGCCGCCGCGGCGACCCGGTGACGCTCGAAAAGTTCGGTGTCGACGGCGGTCTCTGCCGTCATCGCGGCAACGGCTTGATCTCGGCGTCCCAACGCGCGAGCAACCGTCGCCTTTCGTTCGCGGCGCCGTACTTCGCGAAATCGTAGTCAATAAGCTTCACGTCGAGCTTCGGCGCTTGCGGCGGTGCGGGCGTGTTGCGGTTCGACTGGGTGTGGAAGAATTTCGCCTCCGCGGCGGTCACCTGCGCTTCCGGCGTCAGCGCCCAGTCGTAGAAGGTCTTGGCAAACTCAAGGTTTCGCGTGCCCCGGATGATGCTCATCGAGCCGACCTGGTAGCCGGTCCCCTCGCACGGCGCGACCGCCTTGACCGGAGCGCCGTCGACGAGCACGGCGACCATGTCATCGAGAAACGTGATCCCGATTAACGTTTCGCCCGTACCGGTATTGCGCGCCGCCGCACCGCCTGCGCGGTTGTACTGGTTGATGTTCGCATGCAGCTTTTTCATGTAGTCGAAGGCCGGTTCCTCGCCCATCAACTGCACCATCGTGGCGATCAGCGTATAGGCGGTGCCCGACGCGTTCGGGTCCGAGGACTGCACATCGTTCCGGTAGCGCGGGTCGAGCAGGTCGGACCAGCAACGCGGCTCCGGACCGCCCTTGCGTTCGAACTGCTTCGTGTTGAATCCGAAGCCGAGCGCGCCCGCGAAGATGCCAACGGTACGAAACTTCGCCTGCTCCGCCTGTCGCGTCGCCCAATCGTGCAACTGCGGCAGCATCGGGGACCGGTATTCGAGCGTGAGCCCCTCTTCTGCGGCCTGAAGGTGCGAATCGCCCGTGCCGCCATACCAGACGCCGCCGCGCGGATTGGTCGCTTCCGCCTTCACCTGCGCGTAGATCTCGCCGGCGCTCTTGCGCGTCACCGCGATGCGGATGCCGGTCTTGCGCGTGAAGGCGCCAAAGGTCGCGCGGCACCATTCCTCGGGAACACCGCAATAGACCGAGAGCGTGCCCTGCTGCGCGCGCACCTCGCCGGGCAAGACGGTGGTAGCGGCCAACAGCGCCGACAGTGACACGAAGGCCCGGAAGGTCCGACGCATCATTGTGCTTCCCCCATCGAATGGCAGCAGGCCGCGCCTTGCTGCGTTGCGAAACCTTATTCCGTAGACAATGGAACCGTTTTCATCCACCGTAATGTTACAAAAAAGAAATCGAACCGCAATACTGCCGAGAAAGCCGGAAGCGGAAATCTCGAGCCAAAGGGGGAAACCGATGAAGAAGATGATAGCGGCCATGGCGCTTGCTGGCGCGTTTTCGGCCCTGACCGCGAGCGGCGCGTTCGCGCAGGATCACGAAAAACAGCTCGTTGTATACGCCTCACATCCCTCAGAGATGGTCGACCATTTCATCAAGGATTTCGCGGACAAGAACGGCATCCGAGTGACCACCGTCAAGGCGGGTACCGGCGAGCTCCTGAACCGAATCCGTGCCGAGCGCGGCAGGCCGGCCGGCGACGTCATGTGGGGCGGGTTTTCCGACACGGGTTCGTCCTCGCCGGACCTGTTCGACGTCTACCGCTCGCCGCGCCTGTCGAACGTCGAGCCCAAGATGATCGATCCCAGCGGCTACAACACGCCGTTCGGCGCGAGCACGATGGTCATCATGTACAACAAGCGGCTCGTCCCCGCCGACAAGGCGCCGAAGACATGGGCGGATCTCGCCAAGCCCGAGTGGAAGGGCAAGGTCGTCCATGCCGACCCGTCGAAGTCGAGCTCGTCGCTCGGCGCACTGACCACCTGGCTGCAGATCTACGGCAAGTCGGATCCGGCGTGGAAGCTCGTCGAGGACATGACGAAGAACATGAACATCGTCATCCGCTCGTCGCTCGTCTTCCAGCAGGTCGGTCGCGGCGAATATCCGCTCGGCGTCACCTACGAGGAAGGTGCTTTCAGCTACGTGCTCGCCGGGAGCGCCGGCATCGTCTACCCGAGTGACGGCACCCTGCTGCAGCCCGAGGGCATGTTCATCGTCAAGGGCGCCCCGAACCCCAAGGCTGCCCGCCTGTTCGCGGACTACCTGCTGACCGTCGATGCACAGACACAGCTGGCTGAGAAGTTCCCCGGTCGTCGGCCAACCGTGAAGGGCGTCAAGACGCATCCCGAGATGCTGACGCCCGACAAGTTCAAGGTCATCGAGTACGACGATGCCTGGGCGGCGCAGAACCGCAAGGAGATCCTCGACAAGATGCAGCAGATCATCGTCCGTACGCAGGGCTGATCTCTCCGGCTGCCGCCGCCCCGGACGCCGGGGCGGCGGCCTTTTGCACGCAACTTCCCACCGGATCCGGGACCGCAACAATGGCGTCGACGTCGGTACGCATCGAAGGAATCACCAAGAAATTCGGGGAAACGACGGCGGTCGGCGGGGTCGACCTCGAGGTCGGCCGCGGCGAATTCTTCACCCTTCTGGGATCGAGCGGCTGCGGCAAGACTACGCTGCTGCGCATGATCGCAGGCTTCATGAAGCAGACAGAGGGCCGGATCTTCTTCGGCGAAACGTGCATCGACGACGTTCCGGCGCATCGTCGCAACACCGGCATGGTAGTCCAGAACTACGCGATCTTTCCGCACCTCACAGTCGTCGAGAACATCGCATACGGCCTGAAGGCCCGGGGCCTGCCGAAGCCCGAGATCGACGATCGCGTCGCGAAGATGCTCGCGATGATGCGCCTTGGCCATCTCGGCCACCGACGACCGCGCGAATTGTCGGGTGGCCAGCAGCAGCGCGTCGTGCTCACACGCGCCATCGTCATCGAGCCCGACGTCCTGCTGATGGACGAGCCGCTGTCAAATCTCGATACTGAAATGCGCGTCCACCTGCGCAGCGAGATCCGCAATCTGCAGCGCCAGATCGGCGTCACGACCATCTACGTGACGCACGATCAAGAGGAAGCGCTGATGATGTCCGACCGCGTCGCGGTTATGAGCGCCGGCAAGGTCGAGCAGATCGGTACGCCGACCGGGATCTTCCATCGCCCGGCGACACGCTTCGTCGCCTCATTCATCGGCGAAAGCAACTTTCTGCCTGCCTCCCGAGCCGGCGGCACCGCCGACGGCACGACCCACTATCAAGTCCCGGGCGGTGGCAGGATTGCCGTACCGGCGGCGCTTGCCGACCGGGCCGGTGCCGATGCTGAACTCGCCTTCCGCAGCCACGATCTCCGGCTGGGCCCCGTTGTCGACGGCGGCTGGACGGCATCCGTCATTGACAGCCAGTTCTACGGGGCGACTGTACGCTTTTTGCTCGAAGTCGCGCCGGACTGCACCGTCCAAGTCGCGCTTACGAGCCGGATCGGCCAGGCCCTTCCGACGGTCGGCAGCCGAGTCGGTCTCTCGCTGTCGCCGGAATCGCTCTGGCTGTTCGCGGCGTCTCCGCGATGAACGGCAAAGGCGCACCCGGCGCACTGACGCGGGCAGCGGAACGGGTCGGCTTCTGGCCGACCGTAACCGTGCTGGTCTTCGCGGCGCTCTTCGCACTGCTCGTGATGCCCGTCATCAACATCATCGGCCTCAGCCTCGACGGCAAGGGCTCCGAGACCGGTGTCCTCGCGAACTACACAAAATTCTTCTCGCAGCGCTACTATTATCAGACGCTCATCAACAGCATTTATGTGAGCATCGCGGCCACAGTCATTGCCGTCCTGCTCGGCGTGCCGGCGGCCTATTTCACATCGCGCTACGACATCTTCGGCCGCGGTTTCGTGCGCGCGGCGGTCGTGCTGACGTTTGTCTCGCCGCCTTTCATCGGTTCCTATTCCTGGGTGATCCTGTTCGGACGAAGCGGGATCGTCACGGCGACGTTCGAGGAGTTCGGCATTTCCCTGCCCTCGATCTACGGCCCCGCCGGCATAGTCCTCGTCTTCACGCTGCAGTTCTTCCCGTTCGTGTTCCTCATGGTGTCGTCGGGCCTCAAGTCGATCGACCAATCGATAGAGGACGCCGCCCGTAACCTCGGCAGCTCGGAGCTGCGCGCTTTCTTCACGGTCATCCTGCCGCTGCTGATCCCCTCGATCAGCGCCGGCGCACTTCTCGTCTTTGTCGCGTCCTTCACCGACATCGGCACGCCGATCATCATCGGCGAACGCTTCCGCGTCTTGCCCGTTCTGATTTTCGGCGAGTTCGTTAACGAGTTCGGCGGTCAGCCGATCCTCGCGAGCACGCTTTCGGTCCTGCTGTTGGCGGTGACGACGGCGGCTCTGCTGCTGCAGCGCTGGTACGCGGCTCGGCACGCCCACGGCACAGGCGCCATCCGTCCGCTCGCGATCCTCGAGCAGCCGCCGGCCAAGCGCGCGCTCGCGTCCGCGTTCGTGCTCCTCTTAGTCGGGGCCGCCCTGCTCCCAATCATCAACATCGTGATCTCGTCGTTCCTGAAGGCGAACGGTCCGCTGCTGATTGCCGAGCCGACATTCGACAACTACACCCATATCTTCCGGACGATCGCCACGCCGCTTGCCAACACGCTGATCTTCACCACGATCGCGACGGCGATGTGCGCTGTGGTCGGCACCGCGGTGGGCTATATCATTGTCCGCCGCCCGGGGCGGCTCAGCGGTTTGCTCGACGGCACGGTGATGTTCTCCTACGCCGTCCCGGGAATCGTGCTCGCCGTCGGCCTAGTCGTCACCTACAACGAGCCGCCGATTATCCTCACCGGCACGTCGGCGATCCTGATCCTTGCTTTTTTCATCCGCCGCCTGCCCTTCTCGGTTCGCTCGGCGGTCAGCATGCTGCAGCAGATGTCGCGCGACACCGAGGACGCCTCGATCAATCTCGGCGCGGGGCCGGGCCGCACTTTCGTGCGGATCACGGTTCCGCTGCTCGCGATGGCGATCCTCTCGGGTGTACTACTTACCTGGTCGAATACGATCCGCGAACTCAGTGCCACGCTGATCTTACAGTCCGGCAACACGGTCACGCTCAGCGTCGAGATTTTCACCGAGGTCGTAAACGCGAATTTCGGCATTGCGTCGGCGCTCGGGACCGTCCTGATCCTGCTGACGTTCCTGCCACTGGTCGTTCTTTTCACCTTTCTCGGCAAGAAGGAAGAGGCGCTGGTATGACCGCCGGGCGGGTGCTCGCGGTCCTCGACGTCGGCAAGACAGCGGCGCGCGTCGTCGGGATTGACGCATGGGGTTCAGTATGTTTCGTCACGAGGCATGCCTGTCGGTCGTTCGCCAACGGTGCGTATCCGCATCTTGACGTCGAATCAACTTTCAATGCGCTGTGCGACGGGCTTGCCGAATTGTCGCGTACGCATGTCGCCGACGGGATCGTATCGGTCGCGCATGGAGCGGCCGCTGCGGCGATCGCGGATGACGGTCTCGCGATGCCGGTGATGGACTATGAAGCCGTGCCGCCGGCCGAGATTTTCGACGACTACGAGCGGGACGCGCCCGAATTCCCGGAAACTTTCTCGCCGCGCCTCCCGGCCGGCCTCAATCTTGGCCGCCAGATGGCATGGATGGAAGCCGTCGATCCGGGCGACTTCAGCCGCGCCGAGGCGATCCTTCCTTTCGCGCAATACTGGGCTTGGCGCTTCGGCGGCGCGCCGGCGAGCGAGGTCTCTTCGCTGGGATGCCATACCGATCTCTGGAATCCGACTACAGGTACCTTTTCGTCCCTCGCCGTGCGGCGCGGCTGGAGTCGGAAGTTCGCGCCGATCCGGGCGGCGGGCGAAGCGCTTGGCAAAGTCGATCCGGGTCTCGCGCGTCGGCTTAGTCTGCCCGAGGGCATTCCCGTGTTCTGCGGGCTCCACGACAGCAATGCCGCGGCTTGGCGGTGCATCGGGCCCGCCGCCGGCGACGATTGTGTCCTGTCGACAGGAACCTGGTTCGTCGCCTTGCGTCCCGGCGGGCCGCTCGACACGCTGGACCCGGCGCTCGACATGCTCGCCAACGTGGCGCCCGACGGCAAACCGGTACCCAGCATCCGTTTCATGGGCGGCCGTGAGGCCGAGGTGATCGGCGACCCCGCCCTATTCGCGAAAGTCGACGAGATCGCCGTCAACCGGGTCCTCGCGTCCGGCGCGACTGCGTTGCCCTGCTTCGCGTCCGCCGGAGGTCCGTTCCGGGGCCGGATTCCCGAGTTGACCGCCGCCGACGGGCTCGGCTCGGCCGACCGGGCGGCCCTGTCGCTGCTCTACGTGGCACTGGTTGCCGATTGGTGTCTTGACAGGCTGGGGGCCCGCGGCACGCTGCACGTCACTGGGCCGTTCGCCGGGTTCTCGGCATTCTGCGGCCTGCTTGCCGCGCTGCGCCGCGACACGCGCGTCGTCGCCGACACCGAAACCGACGGAACACCGCTGGGTGCGGCATTGATCGCGCGCGGCCGGCGCGGCCGCGGCGAAGGGTTCCGTCAAGTGGCGCCCGCTGACCTGCCGGCAATCGGCTCCGCCCGCAACCGCTGGCGCGAAGCCGCGGCGTGCCGATGAAGGCCCGTCCGCCCGCCACGATCCGCGACGTCGCCCGGCTCGCGAAGGCATCGCCCGCGACCGTATCCCGCGTGCTGAACTCAAGCGGCCCGGTCGCCGCCGAGACGCGCATGCGGGTGGAGAACGTCATTTCCTCGCTCGGCTACGTACCGATGTTCGCGGCCAAGCAGATGCGCGGAAAGGCCGGAGCGCGAACCGTCGCAGTCATCGTCAACGACTTCCTCAACGCGTATTTCCACCAGTTTCTCGCAGAAATCGAGCCGCTGTTCCGCGAAGCAGGCATGACATTCCTGGTGACGTCCATCGCCGGACAGACAGAACCGCTGCCCGACCTCGTTCGGAGCCTGAAGCGCCGCGGGATCGCCGGCATCGTCATGTCGCCGCTGCAGGCCGTCGACGCGATCGCCGACGCTTTGCGCGACGAACTCGACGGGTATCCGGCGGTCATCCTCGACCAGCTCGATAGGGGCGGCGCCGTGTGCTGCGTGCAATCCGACGGCCGCAAGGCGCTGGCGACGGCCGTGCGTCATCTGGTCGAACTGGGGCATCGACGGATCGGGTGCATCGGACCGCTCGCCGAGATCGACGCCGGCCAGAACCGGATCGCCGGCTATCGCGAGGCGCTGGCCGAAGCCGGGCTTTCCGGCCGCGACGAGTGGCTCTTCCGATGCAGCTACACATTCGCCGGCGGCCAGTCGGCCGGCCGGCGGTTTCTCGAACTCGGCCGGCGGCCGACCGCCGTCGTCGCGGCCAGCGATCTGATGGCGCTCGGATTCATGGCGTCGGTCGCGCGTGGCGGCGTCCACGTGCCCGAAGACCTTTCGGTCGTCGGCTACGACAATCTTTGGCTCGCGGAAACCTTCGAACCCGCCTTGACGACCGTCGCCCAGGACATCCCCGCGATCGCTCGCGCGGCGATCGTCGCGCTGCATGCCCAGCTCTCCGGGCGCCGCCCCGCTTCCTCGGTCGTGCCGACGCGGCTGATCGTGCGCGGATCGACGGCAGTTCCCGCAAGAAAGGGATCAACACGATGAAGGACATGCTCGCCGAAGGAATCCGCCGCCAGCAGGCCGAGAACGCGACCGAACATATAGCCGACTTCGAACATGTCGCCCGCCTGCTGCGCCGCCGCGGCATCGACGCCGAAATGATCGTCGCGCGCCTCCAGCGCATCCGCGTCGCCGTCCCGAGCTGGGCGCTGGGGACCGGCGGCACGCGGTTCGGCCGGTTCACCCAGGCCGGCGAGCCGCGCGACGTCGCCGAAAAGGTCGAGGACGTTGCCGCGATCGATACCTTGACGCGGTCCAACGGCGAAATCAGTCTGCACATTCCCTGGGACCGGCCGGACGATCCGGCGGCGCTGCGCGACTGCCTTGCGGCCAACTCGGTCGCCTGCGGCCCGATCAACTCCAACACCTTCCAGGACGGCGGCGGGCCCAACGATCCGCGCGCCAGCTACCGATACGGCTCGGTCAGCAACGTGTGGCCCGAGGCGCGCACGCGCGCCGTCAACCACATGCTCGGCGTGATCGGCCTCGGTGAGGCGCTGGGCAGCAAAGCGCTGACCGTCTGGCTTTCGGACGGGACCAACCATCCCGGCCAGCATAGTTTCCGCGGGGCGCTTGATCGCACGATCGAAAGCCTCGCTTCGGTCTATGCCGCGCTTCCGGCCGACTGGTCGCTCTACACCGAGCACAAGCCGTTCGAGCCGGCCTTCTACAGCTCTGTCAATCCCGACTGGGGGGCAAGCCTGCTGATCGCCCGCGCGCTCGGCCCGCAGGCGCGCTGTCTCGTCGATCTGGGTCACCACCTTCCCAATGCAAATATCGAACAAGTCGTGGCGATGCTCGTCCATCAGGGCCGTCTCGGCGGGTTCCATTTCAACGATTCGAAGTATGGCGACGACGACCTAACCGCCGGCTCGATCCATCCCTACCAGCTCTTCCTGATCTGCCGGGAACTGGTCGAGGCCGAACGCGACGGGAGTTTCGCCGTGCACGCACCCGACTTGATGATCGATGCGAGCCACAACGTGAAGGACCCGATCGAAGACGTCCTCCAGTCGACCGAGGCGATCCTCGTCGCTTACGCGCAGGCGATGACCGTCGACGAGACGGCCCTTGCCAAGGCGCGCGAGGGGAACGATCCGGCGATGGCGCAGGAGGCGCTGCACGACGCGTTCCGCGGCGACGTCCGCCCGCTGGTGCGCGAGGCGCGCTGCCGCAAGGGCGGCGCGCTCGACCCGCTCGCAGCCTTCCGGGCCGCAGATTACCGAAAAGAAGCGGCGCGCCGCCGCGGCTTCCGCCAAGCGACAGGACTTTGAAAATGGCCACAATCGACCAGACCATCAAAGACCGTTGGGATGCCGGGCATGCAGCAACGCTTGCGGGCGACGAGGTCGCCTTGCTCCTCTACCGTTCGAACCTGCTTGGCGGCGACCTGCGGATCACGAATTTCGCGGGCGGTAACACGAGCGGCAAGGCCGACATGACGGATCCGGTCACCGGCGAGCCGGTAGGCGTGCTCTGGGTCAAGGGCTCCGGCGGCGATATCGGTACGCTGACCCGCGACGGCCTCGCCCAATTGCGCATGGAAAGGCTGGCCGCCCTGCGCAGGCGCTATCGGGGGCCGGAGGACGAGGACGCGATGGTCGGCTATTACGACCATTGCCTGTTCCATCCCAAGAGCCGGGCGCCGTCGATCGATACGCCGCTGCACGCCGTCCTTCCGGCGCGCCATGTCGACCACCTGCATCCGGACGCCGTCATATCTCTCGCCGCGGCGCGCGACGGCGAGGCCGTCACGAAGGCGGCCTATGGCGGCGAGGTCGGCTGGCTGGGCTGGATCCGGCCCGGCTTTGAACTCGCGCTGCGGATCTCGGAACTCGCGACCGCGAATCCGAAGCTGGTCGGCGTTATGCTCGGCGGCCACGGCATCATTTCGTGGGCCGACACGTCGGAGGCCTGCTATCGCCGCTCGCTCGACCTCATCAACCGGGCGGTCGCGTACCTCGCCGCGCGCCGCAAGGGTTCGGCCTTTGGCGGACCTCCCATCCGCTCGGCGCCCGACGGCTCGGAGCGCCGCCGGATCGCGACGGCGTCCCTTCCGGCCCTGCGCGGCCTCGCATCGCGCCAATCCCGCAAGGTCGGGGCGTTCATCGACAGCGAACACATCCTGGCCTTCGCGGGCAGCGCCGATTGCACGCGCCTGTCCGCGATCGGAACGAGCTGCCCCGATCATTTCCTGCGCACCAAGGTGACGCCGCTGCTACTGCCGGCTGACGCGCCGCAGGACCCCGCCCGCCTCGTTGAGTACGCCCGGCCGCTTTTCGACGCCTATGCCGCCGAGCACGCGGCCTACTACGCGCGGCACGCACAGGCGGACTCGCCGCCGATACGCGATCCACAGCCAGTCGTCGTGCTGTGGCCAGGCGTGGGGATGTTCACCTTCGCGAAGGACGCGGCGACCGCACGCATCGCGGGCGAGTACTTCACGAACGCCGTGAACGTCATGGAAGGTGCCGAACGTCTCGGCGGCTATCAGGGCCTGCCGCCGGCCGACGCGTTCAGCATCGAATACTGGACGCTCGAGGAAGCCAAGCTGAAGCGCCAGCCCCCCGAACGGGCTCTCGCGCGCCGGACGGCCCTCGTCAGCGGCGCCGCCAGCGGCATCGGACTCGCGATCGCGCGGCGCTTCCTCTCGGAGGGTGCGGCAGTGGCGCTTCTCGACGTCGACGCCGGCAAGCTCGATGCGGCCGTCGCCGATCTCGCCAAACGGTTTGGCGCGGACAACGTGAGGGCGGTCGCGGCAGACCTTCGGGACGCCGGCGCCGTCGGGCGCGCGGTCGATGCCGCGGTTCTCGCGTTCGGCGGCCTCGATACCCTCGTGAACAATGCGGGCCTTTCGATCGCCGGCGACGTCGATACATTCGACGTCGGGCAGTTCGACCTGATGCACGACGTCATGACGCGCGGGTCGCTCCTGCTCGCGCAGGCTTTCGTGCGGCAGCTCAAGCTTCAGTCGCTTGGCGGCGACATCCTGTACATCGCGAGCAAGAACGCGGTGGTGGCCGGGCCGAGCAATGTCGCGTACGGGACCGTCAAGGCCGCCCAAGCGCACCAAGCACGGCTTCTCGCCGCGGAACTGGGAAAACACGGCATCCGCGTCAACACCATCAATCCGGACGCGGTGATACGGGGGTCAGGCATCTGGGCCGCGGGCTGGGCGGCCGACCGCGCGAAAGCGCATGGCGTGGCACTCGAGGCGCTCCCGCAGCATTACGCCCAGCGCTCACTGCTGGCCGTCGAGGTGCTGCCCGAGGACATTGCCGACGCGGCGCTGTGTTTCGTCGGCGGCGCGCTTACGAAGACGACGGGGGCGATGCTGCCTGTCGACGGCGGTATTGCGGCGGCCTTTCCGCGCTGAAAGCGTGCAATGGCTACCTCCGTTTTCCTGATGGTCCTCGGCGCCGCCGTGGCCCACACGGTCTGAAACGCGATCCTCAAGGTTGGAGCGGAACGGGCGGCGGCCGAAAGTTTCGGCTACATGCTCGCGAGTTCTGCGCTCGGCGTCGCCTATATGGAGTTTCTGCAGCGTGCCTAACGGTGCGGTGAGTTGAGCCATGTCTACCCGCTCGCACGCGGCGTCGCGCCCGGGCTCGTTGCCGCAATTCCGGTCTTCATCCTCGGCGAAGAACTTGGCGCGACGGCGAAGGTTGCGGTCTTGCTCGTTTCCGCCGGGATCGTCAGCCTCTCGCTGTCGCACGGCGCCGACGGCCTTCGCGGCATGCGCCCGGTCGTCCGGGTACTGGGGGCGAGTTGCTTCATCGCCAGCTATACCGTCATCTACGGGCTCGGAGCCCGGCTTTCGGGCCTCGTCCACTGCCACATCGTCTGGCAGAACGTCATCGGCGGCGTGCTCCTGATCTCCGCGATCCGCGCGCTGCAGCCGGGGCCGGTAGCCTACGTCCCGGTTCGGGTACGACATCCTCGAAAATCTGCTTCTCCGGCGACAGGTCCGCGACCAGCCGCTTCAGCCGGGCATTCTCCCGCTCGAGCTCCTTGAACCGCTTGGCCTGTTCGATCTCGAGACCGCCGTACTCGTTGCGCCAATGGTAGTAGCTCTGCTCGGTGATCTCGGCCTCTTTGCAGGCCTGGCCGATGGTCCGGCCTTGCGCCACAAGCACTTCGATCTGCCGCAGCTTCGTGACGATCTGCTCGGCGCTGTGTAGTTTTCTGGGCATCTTCCGGGGCTCTTTTCCAAACTGATTATCTCAATCAGCCTGGCCCAAGAAAACCCGGTCACGTCACTCATGCGGCTGCGTAAGCGACTTATGTAGCGGAAGATTGTCGGCTTGGGGTTCCCACAGAAGGAACGTGGATGCGACTGATGAGCGCGACGCCGCCGAACGTGTTGCAAAGGTTACTTCGCATGCGGGCTTCTCTTTATCCAATTCGACAGATGCATTTTCACTCCGGCGAGACGATGGTTTCAAGCCGCTACACCGATGGGCTTTCGCTCCGGCACTTACAATCCGCGCAACCGCCCGTAGATCCACTCGCTTTCATAGGCCCGGCGGACGGTCGGGTCGGCGATCCGGGCAAGCCGGGTACGCAGGGCCCCCTCGAGGGCGGCCCGGCGATCAGGCCCGTCGAAGCTCTGGCCCGCCGTCTCGGCCGCCCAGATCACGTCGGCAAGGCCCTGCGCGCGGGCAGCAATCTCGCTCAGCCGCTCGAACTCGACCCTGGCCGCATCGACCTCGCGTTCGAGCTGGACCCGCACCGCATTGGGCGAGCCGTAGCCAAATCCGGGTATGAACACCTCGGCGTTGTGATCGCGGTAACGCCTGGTCTCGGTATTGAGTTTTTCCAGCCGCTCGATCGCGCGCTGCAGGGCGTCGTTGGCGTCATTGACGGGATCGCGCACGCGCGGCGCCGATGGTCCCACCAGATTGGCCGCGCCCGAGAGGGCGCCCTCGATCACCTGCAGCGTGATCCGCCCGACCGCCCCCTTGGCGAGATTGTCGACCAGCCGGTCCCAGGCCCGGCCGATATCGGTGATGGATTTCTGGGTCGGCGACAGCGCCTGATCGTTCAGCCCGCGAATGCGCGCATCGAGTGCCGCGATGGCAATCTCATAGGCCTTGGTGCGTTCGCCCTGCTGGCTGAGGAGACGAATGTTCTCACGCTGCGACGGCGCCAGGAACCCGCCCAGCGCCCGGTCGAGCTTGATGATGGCGTCATAGCCGCCGGTGGCGAACTCGCCGAGCTGTTTGGCCGCGTCGCTCGCCGATGTGCCCTGCGCCGCCGCAAGGTCAGGCGCCATGCCGGCCAGGCGCGCGATATTGGCGGTGCCAAGACCGGGTGTGCGCACAAGAGCGCCGATGGCGCCGCGCGCTTCGTCACGAGCGACACCGACATCGCGCAGTTTCTCGACCAGCGTGCCCAGCTGATCGGCGGTGACCTCGCCCTGCCGGCCCATGGCGGCGAGCGCCACGTTGAAGGTCCGCGACTGTGAGGCGAGATCGAAGGCGCGCGATAGAATAATGCCGAGCGGAATGCCAACCGCCGCGATTGCAGCAGCCGCCGCCAGCGCCACCGGAGGAATGGCCCGGAAGGTCGCGCCGATGCCGCCGAAGATCTGCGTGATCTGCGGGCCCTGCTGCAGAGCAATGGTCAACGGACTCATGCCCGTCGTCAGGGTGGTGAAGATGTCGTTGAGCTGCGGCTGCAGCTGGGCGAGCTGGTATGAGGTGACCCGAACTTTCTGCCCTTGCTGTTCGACCGCCTGGCCGAAACTCCGGGCGCTGGTCTGGGCTACGGCATATTTGCGGCCGATACCCTCGATGACACTGGCATGTTCGGCCTGGCTGAGCAGTCCCTTGCCGAGCAGATCCGTGGCGCGGCCCTGCTCCTGGGCCGATTGATAGCCTTCGGCGTATTGACGCTTCAGCCGCTCGGCCGAGCGCGATAGCTGTTGTTGCTCGCGATCGGTCTTTTGCGCCGATGCACTGGTGCGTTCAAGCGCAGCACTCGCCTCAACCGCGCCGGTCTCGATCTGCTTGAGGGCTTGCTGGCCGGTTCGGCCCGCCTCGATCAGTTCGGCTTTGAAGGCGCCGCCCTCGACCTGCAGTCGGACTGAGATATTACGATTGGCCATCTTCGCCCTTCGTCATGCGCCGCATCAGTCCCCGCATCAGCCCGGCCTCCGCGGAAGGCAGCAGTTCGGCAAGCGCCGTGCTGCAATAGCCAAGCGCCTCGGACATCTGAAACGCCGCGGTAAAGTCGACCCCGATCGGGCCCACGGGCCCCATGCGGAGTTGGCCGGCGCAACGTTCAAGCACGTCCCAGACCTCCCAACCCTCGATCGTGGCCGGCACGTCGCGTATATAAGGACAATCGGCACAGCGCTCCGGACAGGCCGCGCAGTATTCCGGCCCGCCGCCGAAGTGCCATTCAGCGCGGGCGCTCAGACGTTTTTTTCGGTTTCGATCTCCGCGATCGGGCGGGCGTAGAGGCGCTCGAAGGCGGCAGCTGCCTGCCAGATGTCCATCAATGCCTCGATCGCGTTCGGTTCGACCGCAGCCGATTTGCCCTGGGCGTCGCCGACGCCCTCCCATTCGAGAATGGCGAGCCGGGCGAGCGCCTTGATAAAGGCAAGGCCGCGGATGGCATCGACGAGATCGGGTTCTGCTTCGTCGGATGTCGGCGCTTTGACCATGGCGGTCTGGGCGGCGAAGAACAACGCCGTCGTGAACGGGCGGACCTTGACCCGAACGCCGGGGAAGAGATCGAGCCACTCGGGCTCCTGCTTGAGACCAAGGCGAATCATGGGGCGGCTCCATAGCTTGCGATGTTGTTCTTGAGAACGGCGGTCAGCATGCGTCCCAGGGTCGGGTCCTTGGCGCCGCGAAACTCGAAGGTGACCTGAATGCCAGATGGCCCTTCGATCGGAACCGAGGGGCGCGACAACACTGCTTCATGGACCGAGAAAATGAGACTGGTGTTGGCGTCGCGGACGTAGCCGAACTCGAGTTCCATCGCCGTTCCCGCCGTCGCCGCGTCGATCAGCGTAGTGCCGTCGATGCGCACGACCACATTGCCGGTGCAGGCGGCGACTGTCGGCTCCACCCCGTCGATCAGCCCGTCGGAGCGGATGGTCTCGATGCGATCGAGACCGTTGCGGTAGACGATCTCCGCCGAGACGACACGACCGAGCGCGGCACCGTCACGGCGAACCGCGCCCTGGAACGAGCCGAAGCGCAGCGGCGTGTAGGTCGTGGGCGTGGCATCACGGTCGGCACCGTCAGTGCTCTCGCCCTGCGCCACCAGCGACAGCGTCGCTGCCGTCAGTCCGTCGCGCCGCAACGGCAGCGTCAGACTATCGACCCGCGCCCCGAAATGGGTCCGCCGCAGCGGCACATCCGGATTGATGGCCTGCAGCGCGAGGCTCGGGATGGCAGCACCGCCCGACTGGAACGTGTGGGTGAAATTGGTAGTACCGGCGGTCGTTGGCTCGCCCAGGAGCGCCTTCAGCCAGAAGCCGATCTGGCGGGCGTCGCACGGCACGACGATTTCTCCGTCGCAGGTAAGCGCGCCCAACACGGCCGGTGCCGGATCGCGACCCTCGCCGAGCAAGTCGTTGTCGATCAGCTGCTGTCGAGCCGAGAGGCCGTAGCGGGAGAAGCCGAGACGATGATAGTCCTCCGTTGGCGGTGTGCCGTAAACGGCCTCGAAGGCGGCAATCAGGCGCGCGTTCGCGCCAAAACCAAGCGCCATGCTGGTTCTCCTTGCGTTGAAATTGAAGCGCCGTTGGTCGGCGCGGGATCAGCTGAGAGGGTGCGTCGTCTCGTAGGTGAGCCGCACCGCCACGATGGCCGCTTTGATGTCGGGACCGCCTTCGGGCGCCGCGCTGTCGAAATCAGGCGCGCCGGTATCCATCAGATCGATCAGTCCACCGAGAGTTGGATCGGCACTAAGTGCGTTACCGACGTCACCGAGCAGCGTGTCCATTTGAGCGTCGAGATCGCCAGCGGCCGAATAGACATCGATCCGGGCCGCGTGGGTCCAGACGTAGATCAGCGGCGACAACAGCACCTCTGGTTCGCCGAGATCGCCATCGCGCAGGATCAGCAGGCCTTCCGGCGGAACTCGCTCGGGTCGCAGGCGGTTGCGCTCGACTTTGACTAGTGGAATCGATTGAAGCCGCAGCAGCAGGGCCTGCAGAACCTGTTCACGCTTACTGGCCACCGCGGCTCGCGGGAGCTCGCGCCTCCCATTCCCTAAGAACCAGCCCTTCGAGCCGATTGCCCCAGTTCTCCGCCGGTCCCTTCCAGTCGAGCAGCCGCGGCATCTGCACCTGCCGGACTAGAATAAACATCGCGACCCATTCCACCGTGCGGCCCGCCTTGAGGCGTCGCGCGGTGGCTGGTCGTATGCGGCCCCCGTTGGCAGCGCGAACCACGGGGAGAACCAGCAGCATGATGCCCGGCCGATTGGTCGGCACCAGTTCAAGGTCTCGGCCAAACCCGCCCGACTTAGCACCAGCTTTCATCTCGTCAGGCGTCATGCGCCGCCGCGTTCCGGCCTTGATCGGCACGTTCTCGGTGGGGATCGCCAGATAATGACCGCCTTTGCTGCGGATCAGCGAACCTTCCTCGAACGCCGCAACAATGTCGGCCGCACCGCCGCGCCCACCCTGGCCGGGGCGGGCGAAGACAAAGGCGGCGGTACTTAGGCTGTCGCCCTTGTCCGGGTAGACGTTGAGGCGGACGGCATTGGCGAGCCTCCGACCCAGACCCGCACCGGCAACCTGGCTGCGCAAATCCGACTTGAGCCCATCGCCTGTCCTTCGCACGGCCGCGGTTACGGCGGTCGCGGCGGTCTTGGCCTCGCCGGCCAGGATCTTGGCAAGATCGCCATCGATGCGAACGTCGAGCTTCAAATCAGCCTCACATCGAGCCGACAGACCAGACCGTCCATCGAACGGATCGGCGTCGCCTGCACGCGATAAACCCGTCCGCCGGTCTCGACGGTGTCCGCCTCGTCGATGGTCGGCGCCAATGCCACTGGGACATCGAAGATCGTGCCGTCCCGGACCAGCTTGGCACCGCCAATGTCGAACAGCGGCTGAGGTTGAACACGGATGATCCGGATCGGTTGTCCCGCTCCCGTCCCGCCTGGCCGCCAAAGCGCGTCCTCGGCCAGATTCGGATCGGCGAACAGGGCCTCCAGCGCTGCATCGAATGCGGTCACGGCTGGCGCTCCTGAAGACGTCCATCGATCCGCCGCAGTATTTCAAGCTGGGTGTTGGACCGCTCCTCGATCCGCGCCAGGCGCTCACCGATGGCGGAGATCGCCCGCTGATCGTCATCGAGGCGTTGCTCGACACGGCTGAGTCGTTGCTCCTTGTTGGTAAGCCGCGCCTCGACCGACGAGAACCACCAGATAAAACCGCCGAACTGGACCAGCAGCGTGGCGATCAGTGCCAACGGAATGCGGCGATCGATGGTCCAGTGCGTCTCCGGCGGGTTCGATGGTATTCCGGTAGAGGTCATTGGCATTCTCGATCGAGGTTCGGGTTCTCGATGTTCAGTTACTGGAGTGAATACGCACGGCCAAGCGCGGCCGCTTGTTCATCGGCAGGACCGAGGCTTCGGTCTTGACCTCGATGGCGCTGCCATCCGGCCGGGCAATGTGGCGGGCGTAGATCGGCAGACCGACCGTGTTGACGGTCTCGATCAGGTTGGCGGGCGCTCCGTAAGTCACGAAGGTGTCAAGCGTGCCGAGCGGGAAAGCGATTCCCTCGCTAGCCGGGATCAGCGTCTCCGTGGCGCCTGTCGAAAGAGTGACAGTCGCGTTGTACTCTTCGAAAATGATGCCGGCGAATGGGAAGCGCCGACGAGTATCCTCACGCAACGGCTGGGCGCCGGTCGAGGAATAGTACTTGTAGGCCTCTTCGACCTTGGCGTGGCCGATCAGCTTGTCGAAGAATTCGGGGCTGACGAGCGCGAGCACACCGGTCATGGTCTCGCCCTTGAGCTCGGTCTCGACCTTGCGCAGCACCTCGCGGACCTTGGCCTGGATGCCGGTGCCGGCGGTACCGAGCACGAAGTCGACCGTCTGCTGGGCGAGCCCGAACTCGGTGAAGTAGTTGTAGAGCGTGGCGCCGGCGCCATCCTTGACGATGCCGCGGAGCGCATTGACCTCCATGTATTCCCGCGTCTGGGCGTGCTTGACCCGCATGCGGGTGAGCTTGCGCTCCATGACAGTGGCGAGCGGATCGGCGGCGTCGGCGACGGCAAAGCCACGCACCCCCTGGATGTCCTGAGGCGTGATCACATCGTCATGGGGAATCCACGGCACGGTGAAGGAGCGCATCGAGCGCGTGTCCCGGTTAGCGACGGTGGCCGGACCGCCAAGCGGCACGGTCGGCAGGAGGTTCAGCACGCCCTCTGCCTGCTCGACGATAACGGAGCGCTGAGTCACGCCCTCGAAGCGGAAGAAACCCATCTGCCCGAGCCGGGTGTGGACATTGGGCAGGATGTTGATGGCCTGGGTCATCTCGGCGAGCGAATAGCCGCCGGCGTCGAACGGGTTGATCATGGTGACCATGGGGTCGGGTCTCCTAAGATTGGAACGGGCACGAAAAAAGCCCCGAAGCGCTTGCTTCGGAGCCGGTGGTGGGCTTGCGGGCGAGATCCGGAGATCAGTCCGGTGATCAACCCGAGATCAGGCGGTGTCGCGCGGCACGATCCCAGCCATGCTGAGTTCCGCCTGCTTGGCGGCTTTCTCCGCTGGCTGATCGACCGAGGCGTCGTAGACGAGCCCGGCCTTGGAGACGATCGCCGGCCCGCGAGCGATAATCAGGCCGGTCCTGTCGCCGTTGGTCGCGTTGACGGCCTCGATCAGGACGGCGGTGGCGATCTCCGCCCCTTCGTCGCCGGTGACTTCGGCGGCCGGCGAGAGGCGGTACTTAGCCGTCGCGGTGATCTTCCCGAGCACGGCCCCGAGCGGATAGCTGGTCCCGGCCTTGAGCGTCACGGTCTCGCGGCAGTAGCTGGCGTTGAGTTCGAGTTTGAGCAGGTCACCGAAGGTCGGTGACATGGTGAGAACGGTCATGGTGATTCTCCTTGCCGTCAGCTGTGTGTAGCCGAGGCGCGTTCACGTGCGCGGCGGACAATGGGGCTGTCTCCGCCCCCTGAAATCGTTGACCCGGCCGGCTGCGGCGCCGCGGCGACCAAGGCACTGGCGTCGGCGCGCGCCGCCAGGGCATCGAGGACCGAACGTCGGAGCGCGTGCGGAGCGACCCCCTTCTTCATCGCGTCGGCCGCATCGACGGTGATGCCGAGCCGGCCCGCCTGGGCTGCGATGGCGGCAATCTCGGCGTACTCGGCACGCAGCCGCTCGGCCGCATTTTCTGTCGACGCCTCCAGGGAAGCGGCCGGGGCGACTGGACTCGCCGGGATGGGCTCTGACGTCTCGGAAATTTCAGGATCGGGGATCTCCGCCCCATCCGCTGGAGCGCCCCCCGCCGGCGCGTCAGTGCTTGTCTGGGTGATCATGTCAGGCTTTCTCCTTGGAGGTTGGTGGGTGAAGGCACGCTGAGGCGCGCTGATGGTCTTGGGGCTCGGATCAAGCGTCATCGCGAGATCGGCGAGAGCTTGGTCGAGAGTTCCAAGACGGTCGGCGAAACCGGCATCGATACCGCGCTGGCCCCGATAGATCGCGGCCTCGGTGGCGCGGACGGCTTCCGGCGGCAAATTCCGGTTGCGCGCGACCAGTCCGACAAGAGCAGCATGGAGCGCATCGACATCCGCCTGGATGGAAGAAAACGCGGCGCCTGACAGCGGCTCGTGGACATTGCCGTCTACCTTTCGGGCGCCAGCGTGGATGAGCGTCCATTTAAGGCCAGCCATGCCATCGGCGGCGCTCTCATCGACATGGACGGCGACCACGCCAACCGAACCGATCTCGGCGGTACGGGTGACATAGAGGCGGTCGGCGACACTGGCGATGGCAAAAGCGGCCGAGAGCGCACTCTCGTTGGCCACGGCCCAGAGCGGCTTTTGCGCCGCGTCGCGCAGCGCCACCAGACGATCGACCAGATCGAACAGGCCGCCGACTTCGCCGCCAGGCGAGTCTAGTTCGAACAATACAGCCCGAGTAGAAGGCTCGGCCAAGGCGGCCTCGACGGCTCTGCCGATCTGGCCATAGTCGCTGGCGCCGAACAGCGCCGTCAGCCAGTCGCTCCGCGTCACCAGCGGCCCGAGCACCGGGACCACCGCGATGCCGCCGTTGGTCATGATAAAATCGCGTGGCGACGCCGGGTTGGCATCACGCACGCCCAGCGGGATGGCGGATCGCATATCGCTCGACGCTCCAGCGGCGAGCAGCCCGTCGAGCGCACGCGGAGCGATCGCCAGCGGCCGGCTTGAAAGCCGCGCCAGTGCAGGATTAAGCGATGTCATGGACCCCTCAGTCGGAGGATAACGGGGCGGCGTCGTGGGCGGGGCCGGTCTGGTTAGGATCATTCAACCCAGTCGGGTCGGACTGCGCGCGACTGAACGAGAGGCCGAGACGCAGCTCCCGCGCCCGGTCGGCAGCGATTTCGGTATCGACCTCTGCGGCGTCGTAACCGCGCTCGGCAACGGATTGCGTGCGGCTCTTGAGACCCGCCTCGATCTGCTCGATCTCGGCCCGTGCGTCCTTGAGCGGGTCGATCCAGTCCCATTTCGGCGGCAGCCATGCGCAAGCGAGATAATCGCGCCGCCGCCGCTCGTAATCGGGCAGATCAATGGCACCCGATAGAACCGCGGCGTCCATCCAGCGGGCCAGAACCGGGCGGCACAACTGGAACACGATCACCGCATGCTGCCAGGCATCGACCCGTCGGCGGAACTCGAGCAGCGCCAGGCGCGAGTTCGAGTAGTTCGCCTTCAGCATGTCGTTCGAAAGATAGGCGTAAGGCACGCCGAGCGCGGCTGAGACCTGCAAGAGCGTGCGGTACTGAAATGGCTCGTAAGTCTGTCCGACGTCCGCCGGCGCCGAGGTCTGTACTTCCTCGCCCGGCTCCAGCATGACGATCTGACCGGGCTGCAAATCTATGCTGCGCTCTTGCCCATCGGCGCTCTCGGCCGAATCGAAGGGTTCGGCCGGCGCTGGAGTCGTGATGAAGAGGGCATGCATCGCTGCGACCTTCTTCCGGTCGAGTTCGGCGTCGTCGTACTGGTCGAGCAGGAACAGCTTCACGATGCCGGGTGCGAAGCGAGAAACGCCCCGCAGTTGCCCGGCATCGACCGGGTCGATGACATGAATGATCTCGGAGGCCGGCACCCGCACGATCTCGCCGACCAGGCCTGGATCGGTCACGTCGCCTGGATGGCGGCGCAGGAAGTGATAGGCGACGCGTCGTCCGATGCGATCGAACTCGATACCTTGCCGGATCACATTGCCGCCGGTCTGTAACTCGGTGCGTGACAGCGGCAGCATCTCGGACGGGATCATTTGCAACTGCAACGGCACGGTCAGGCCGTCTTGGTCGCGACGCGGGCGAAAGCGGAAGAACACCTCGCCGGCGATGAATACCTCGCGCGCGGCGCGGCGCTGCTGGCCGTAGAAATCGGTGAGCCCCTCGGCATCGCTCTCGTCGGTCCAGCGTTCCCACAGGCGCTGCAGAGCGGGCTTCAAGACATCGTCGCCGGGCTTGAATGAGGGCTTGATGCCATAGCCCACCACGTTGCCCGCCCAGCTCTCGATGGCATTGGCCGCATAACCGTTGTTGCGGACGAGCCAGCGGGCCCGCGCGGTGATGTCGGCTCCGGCGGCGGCAACCAACGTATTGAGATGCGCCCGGCTCGGTTGGAAATGCCGAAGCCGACGGCTCGCCTGGCCGGCCTCGAAACCGCCGACCAGGGCGCCGACGCGGCGGCGCCAGCGAGAGATCGTGCCCAGCACCGGCTACAGCCCCTTGCTCGCGGTGGTGCGAACGATGCGACGGCGCACACCCGCCTTCTCCCCGGCGATGCGCCGTTCGAGATCGCCAAGTGCCGCGGCCATCTCGGCGTCGGTCGCATAGGCGATCCGGCGGCCCTCGACCTCGACAGTGCGCACGCCGCGCCAACGAGCGGCGAGCAGCACATCGCGCTGAGCGATCATCTCTTCCAGAGTCATGGTTATCCGATCAGCTCAGATAGCTTGAGGTGAAGACGCGCCGGCCGCGCCCGGGACGTCGCCGTCGCAACAAGCCGGCCGACGGCGCAAGGTTCGCTTCATCGTTACTCTTCGCTTCGGTAATGCCGACTTCCGTCTCGTCGGCGTCATGATTAGCCGCAACCTGGCTCTCCAGATCGCTCCATTGTTCGTCGGACCAGCGATCGGCGCCGGCAATCCAGGCGGCGGCGCGGGCATAAACCCGGCAGTCGAGCACCTCGTTGCGCTCACGCAGCTTCTGCCACTCGAGCCGCTGGAACCCGCGCTTGGTTTTGACGGTGACCAGTTGCTCGGCGACGAGCTGCTTGGCCCACTCCGCCTCCAGCCCACGCGGCAGGTGCACATAGCCCCCCGGATACTGAGCCCCCTCGGCCAGTTCTTCGTCGGTTGGCCGGTTGAGTCGCAGAAACCGGTAGGTCTCGCTCTTGAAGGTCGAGACCGCGACGGTCCAGAGCCGGGCGCCTCGACGCAGTTTGCGACCGCCTTCCGTCACATCGACGTAGCTCGGCCCGACAATAGGCGCTGCCCGGTTGAACCCTTCGACACCTTTGACCGGCGCGACCTGGCCTTGGCCGACTTGGCGCGCCCAGGCATAGACCGCAGGCGCTTCGTAGCCGGTATCGATGCTGAGCCTGGCAAGTCCCAGCCGCGCACCATGGGCATGCGGAAAGGTGCGGTCGAGTAGCGCCGAAAGCTGCGCCCATGTCTGAGTGTGCTCGGGCCCGCCCTCGATGATGATGTGATCGACGAACCAGCTGGTCAGACCACGGCCCCAGGCCCAAACCGAAACTTCGATCCGGTCTTTCTGAACGTCGGCGCCGGCGGTCAGAAACAGTCCGCCGCTCGGCACCGTGCCGACCTGCCATTGTTCGCGTCGTTCGTAGAGCCGCTGCCAGTCGGGCGCTTCACCGGTTTCCATCCAGGTCTCGCCAAGCATGCTGTTCTTGAAGCTCCGCTTGGCCTCGTCCGTCGCCTGCGCCGTCTCCCAGGCCCGGGCGATCTCCACCCAGGACAGCCAACCCACCGGCGAGTAAAGCGCCGAGAGGTGGAATCCGATCGTGCCCGGATCGGACGATGTCGCGGTCGCCCGCCACTCGCCGGCGGCCAGCATGGCCGTCTTGTGATGTTCCTCCATCGCGCCGTCGCAGGCCTCGCAACGATAGCGCGCCGTCTCTGGCTTACTTTTCTCCCACCGGAGGCGCTCGAAGCGCAGCCATTGCCGGTGCTGGCAATGAGGGCACGGCACGACGAAGCGGCGCTGATCGGATGCCTCATATTCCCGCTCTATGCGCGAGATCCCGTGGATCGTTGGCGTCGAGGCCAGGAACACCTTGCTGCGCCACGCGAACGTGCGCGTGCGCGCCTCGGCCAATGCTACAGGGTCGCCTTCCTCGTCGGCCGAGGGCGGATAAGCATCGACCTCGTCCAGAAACAGATAGCGCGCCGGCATCGAGCGCAGCCCCACCGCACTGTTGGCGCCGGTCATGACCAGCAGCCCTGCCGGAAATTCCTTCGACAGCACCGTGTTGCCGGCGTCGCGGGAACGCGCCGGCTTCACACGCTCGCGCAGAATTGGGCTCTCCTCGATAAGCGGATCGATGCGCTGGCGCGAGAAGCGCTTGGCGAGTTCGACGGTCGGCTGCACCGCCAGCATCGGTCCTGGCGCTTGATGGATGACGTAGCCAATCCAATTGTTGCCTGCCTCGGTCGCTCCGACCTGAGCGGCCTTCATCAATACGATGCGACGTGTGGCATGCGACGGCGACAGCGCGTCCATGATCGCCCGCATGTAAGGGGTGCGATCGGTTCGGTACCGCCCGGGTTCGGCCGAAGCGCGCGGGCTTAGAACGCGATGCCGGTCGGCCCACTCGGAAACGCTAAGCGTCGGGTCCGGCGTAAGGCCGTCGCGCCACGATTGGCGAAATTCCTCGCCGCCCTCGAAGTCGATGTGGTCATCGAAACTCGGGTCGGACCTCGGCGAGGTCGGCGAGGTGAGCTCGGACATGGGTCTCCAGAACCTTCTGCATCGGGTGCGCCTCCACGCCGAGCTCGGCCGCCATCAAGGCGGCGACGCGTGCCGGCCAATTGACCCAGACATCCCGCTCTTCGCGCGCCAACCGAAAGACAAGCGCGAGGGCGCGGGCCCGATCGACCAGCTCGCCCTTCATGCGTTGCAGCCGCAGGCGCGCCAGATGCGCCTTGGCAATCTCGTGGGCGGTGCGCGCCTGGACGAAGGTG
>SXGT01626696.1_pt1 | contig 25052 bp, 27 predicted proteins | sample 3176221 | NCBI WGS metagenome assembly SXGT01 (sample SAMN11356862, study PRJNA531348) | freshwater metagenome | isolation source: freshwater sample F1-120 | place: China: Fuxian Lake, Yuxi | collected 2017-12-25
CATCGAGCTGCCCCCTCTGACGTGGCCGGACGACCCCGATCCCGGTCATGGCGCGAGCGGTCCCTGACTGGACCCTCGCGTGCGCAGCCAAGCCGCAGTCAGGCGGCCTCTGCGCTCAGAGGGGGCGGCCCGATGCCGCCCAGGAGGACGACCTATGCCCGAACCGATACCCGTATGACGACCGATTGGATCGATTTCGCCGAGGTACGCCGCCGGGTCTCGCTCGAGGACGTGCTCCTCCGCTTCTACGGACTCGAATCCCGCCTGAAGCGCCAAGGGCACAAGCTCATCGGGACCTGTCCGATCCACAACGGCGATTCGCCGAGAGCCTTCCACGCCGACTTGGCGAAGAACGCCTGGTTCTGCTTCAGCGGCTGCAAGCGCGGCGGCAATCAGATCGACCTGGTGGCCGCGAAGGAGAGCATCACCGTCCGCGAAGCGGCGATCCGGCTCCGTGATGCCTTCTTCGGGGAGGCCGCGCCCGGCGCGCGTCCGGCACCGGCAGCGAGCCCACCCGCTCGTCCCCTGGCACCGAACGCACCCGAACGTGCGGCTTCGTCGACGGCCGCAGCGCCCGGTGACGCACCGGCGGTGAACCCCGCGATCGATGTGCGCCTCACCCTTCAAGCCGATCACCCGCACCTCCTCACGGAGCGCGGGCTGTCGCTCGAGACGGTGAAGCACTTCGGCGCCGGCTACTGCCAGCGCGGAATCCTGCGCGGAATGATCGCGATCCCCATCCATGATGAGGACGGCGATCTCGTCGCCTACGCAGGGCGCCGCCTCAAGTGGGCGGACGTGCGCGAACACGGCAAGTACCGCTTGCCGACCGGGTTCCGCAAGGACCTCGTGCTCTTCAACCTCGATCGCGCGAAGCCACTGGCGGTCGAGCACGGGTTCGTCCTCGTCGAAGGCTTCTTCGCGGTCATGGCGCTCTTCGAGCGCGGCGTGCCGAACGCCGTCGCTGTGATGGGCTCAACGCTCTCCGAAGCCCAAGCCGATCTCCTCGCCGAGACGACGTCGCACGTCACGATTCTCTTCGACGGCGACGAGTCCGGCCGCGGCGGCGCGAAGGGGGCGCAAGCCCTCCTCGACCGGCGCGAGGTCGCCTCGACGCTCGTGACCTTGCCGGACGAGCTCTCGCCCGACGACTTGCCTCCGCGCCTGCTGCGCTGGGCGGTCCAAGGCGCGCGGCTCCTCGGGCTCCGCGAACTGACCTTCAGTCTGCCGCCCAAGCCAGCGGCGCCCTGAGTTCTCACCACGCCGCGGCTCGCGTCGCGCGGGCTGCGGTCCACCTCACTCCAAAGGAGGCCCCATGTCTGAGGCTGTTCCAACCGAACACTTCTTGTCCTTTCCCATCGACCGATCCGAAGCGCGACATCTGCTCCGGGCGCTCAACCGCGCCGCCGCCTATGCGGTGCGGGCCGCGACCGTCGATGAACGCGCCAAGGCGAAGGCTGACGCCGACGCCTATGACGACCTCCGCGCGCGGCTTCTCGACGACGTCGTGCGGCGCGACCTCGAGCTTGACCTCGATGACGAGGAGGACGAGTCGTGACGCTCGACTCCTCGCGCGTGGCTGACGAGCTCGAGAAGGCACGCGCCTTCGCCGATGCGATCGAAGCCCGCGCCGAGCTCGATGGCCGCCTGGCCACGCTTGCCGGATACGGGGCACCGCTCCGTACCCGCTGCGCGCTCGGCGCTGATCTCTCGCCGCATTCGTTCTCGTTCGTCATGGAGGTCGAGTCCTCCGACGGCGAGTGGCGCGCCTGGTTCGACGGCGCCCTCGTCTATCACGGCCCGCTCGACGTGAAGCGCGCACTCACGGCGTCCGAGCGCGGCTGGTCGATCCACACCTGAACGCTTCGCTTGCCCTAACACCCATTCAAGGAGATCCATATGTCCCAGAAGTCCGAACGCCTGAGCGCCTACTCCATCACCGAGCACGAACGCGGCCGCTCGACCTGGCTCAAGGTCGGCACCGCTTTCGTGAACCGCGACGGCTCCATCAACATCTACCTGGAAGCGCTCCCGCTCTCCGGGAAGCTCCAGCTCCGCAAGGAGGACCCGAAGGACGAGGAGTCTGCGGCCCCGGCTCCCGGGGCCGCGGCGTGAGTGAGGTCTTGAGCCATCTCGCCGTGCTCGTCGGCTCTCGGAAGCGCGCAGAAGCGCTGCTTGCCGAGACGACGCTGCGGCATCTCGCATCGGCGCCGCTCGACGAGCTCGAGCGTTTCCTGCCCGCGCAGGCCGCGCGCCGCTTCTACGCGGCCGTCCGCGTGGGGCGTCATACGCTGACGCCGACGCGCCCGCCGGTGCTGCTTACCGCCCACGACGTGTTCAAGCTCGTCCATCCTGTGCTTGCGGGCCGCGAGGCCGAACGCATGGTGGTCGTCGCCTGTGACGTGCGCCTGCGCGCCCTTGCGACGACCGTCGTTGCGGAAGGCACGCCGATCGACGTGACGGTGCGCATCGCCGACCTCTTTGCGCCGGCGGTGCGTCACCGCGCCTTCGCGATCGTGATGGCGCACAACCATCCGAGCGACGACCCGACGCCAAGCGAGGCCGACCGGATCCTCACGGACCGAGCGACCGCCGCCGGCGTCGTGCTCGGGATCGACGTGCTCGATCACCTGGTCGTCGCCGGCGACCGGTTCGTGAGCATCAAGAGCGATTTCCAAAGTCGCCTTGATGCGGCCGTGTCCGTTGTTCCCTAGAGCGCGTTCCGTGTCGGCATCGGCCGAGCGGTTCGCCACCCCACCTCCGGGACCGCGATCACTGCATCGCGGTTCCCGGAGTTCTTCTTCCGACGGCTCCCCACGCACGCGAGCATTCCGCTCGCGTCCGTGGCCGGCCAATGGCCGGAAGGAGGCAGAAGCTATGCAGACCGCACTTTCCACCAATCACCGCTTCGACGGCGCGCTCCTGGCGCCGCCGACCACAGAGCGGAAACCGAAGACCCTGACCGACGTCGCCGAGGAGTTCCGCGCGCTCGAAGCGCGCGAGCACCCCGACGTCGTCCTCGAGATGCGCGAGCTCCGCATGACGGACGTGGGCGCGATCGCGGTCCCAGGCCACGGCGACTTCATGCCGACGGACTGGGCGCGGCGCCAGCTCGCGGTTTCGCTTGGCATCCGCTGGGAGAAATGGTTCGGAACCGTGACCGGCGAGGAGCGCGCGTCCGAGATCAACACGCGGCTGGCACGCAATGCCGGACGTGTGCGGCTGCGGACGATGCGCACGAGCGACGCGGACGCGCCGAAGGAGGTGCTTCGCGCCTTCGTGTCGGCGAGCTACGCGCCGGTCTCCGACGCGCGCTTTGCCGAGCTCTTGGCCGAGGCGCTCGGGGATGCTCCCCACAGCGTCGTCCGTCCGGCCGTGACCGACCGCTCGACGTCCTACGTGATCGCCCTCGACCGCATCTACCGCCCCGGCGGCGACCGGAAGATCGGCGACCTGCGCGGCGGCCTCATCGTGCGGAACTCTGGCGTCGGCTACGCGAGCCTCGTCGTTGCGATGCATCTCGAGCGCCTCATCTGTACCAACGGGATGGAGGTGCCGATCGAGGACAACGTGCTCATCTCCTGCGTCCACAGGCACGTCTCCGAGGACAAGATCCGCGCGCGGCTCGCCGAACGCGGCAAGCAGATCGGCGGCGTCCTTGAACAGGGCGCCGAGCGTCTGTTGCGTAGCCGGGAGCGCGTTGTCTCCGATGACGAGCGTGAGGAAGCGTTCCTGGCGCTTCTCAAGCGGGCACGGCTCCCGAAGACGCACCTGAACGCGCTCGAGGCCGCCTACAGCCTCGAACCGGAGGCGAGTGCCTTCGGCATCGTCTCGGCGACGACCAGAGCCTCGCAGGCGTTCGCACCCGAGGATCGCTTCGCGCTCGAGCGTGCGGCGACCTCGTATCTCGTCGACGCGGCCTGACGATCGCGAGCGGTTTAGACCGCCCGGTGTCAGGCGTCGTCGACTCCAATCTCCGGGACCGCTCTCGCTTGAGCGCGGTTCCCGGGGTTCTTTTCAGAACGAGCTCCAGGCGTGCGTGAACGGGGAACGCGCACGCCCGGGTCCCGTTCTCGCGGCATGTCGCCACGCGGACCCGAGGAGGATTTCATGGTTCGACAGGTTCTTTCCCGACGCGCTGTCGTCGCCCGCTGCCCCGAGGCCCGCTCCGATGAGGCGTTCCGGTGTTCGCTGTGCGGTAGCGCGGAGCCGCGGTCCGGTTGTCCCCAGTGCGAGAGGCGTCAACCGAGCTTGTTCTCGCCGCCCCCACCTGAACCCACCCCCGAAGAGCTCGCGCTTGGCGACAAGGATCGCGAGACCGCGATCACCGCCGGTATCGAGAGGCAGCGCCGCATCGCGCGCCTGAACGCGATCGCCGCGGAAGGACGGGCGGTCAAGATCGGGCTCGTTGGTTGTTCGAAGCGCAAGCGGTCGGAACCGTCGCCAGCCCGAGAGCTCTATGAGAGCGATCTCTTCCGCGCGGCGATCGGGTATGCCGAGCTGTCTTGCGACGAGGTCTACGTCATCTCGGCGTTCCACGGGCTCGTCGAACTCGATCAGCTCATCGCTCCGTATGAACGCAAGCTCATGGACTATCCGAAACGCGAGCGCATGGCGTGGGGCGAGCGCGTCGCCGAGTCGCTTCTGCTGCGCTTGCCGCGCCTGCGCGTGCAGCTCGTCTTCTTCGCCGGGGTGGACTACATCGGGCCGGTGCAGGCCGCGGCCCTTCGCTACGGTTGGATCAGCGAGAATCCGCTGAGGACGATGGCGATCGGGCGTCGACGAGCGTGGCTTGTCGAGCAGACAGCGCGGCTCCTACCGTCTCCAGAACGAACTCGCGGGCGGACTCGTCACATAGAGAAGCGGCGCTAGCCGCTTCCTTTTCGTTGCTGTACTTGTGCTCAACCTGTGGAGAACGATCCAAAAATGCAGGCGCGACGATCCTTTACACGGCTTATGTAAGTTATCGACAGAGGTAGCGCGTATGTTGCCGCGCATGCTCTCCGCGTCGACCGGGCGGCGCGGGCGCTCGCGCGCATCGCGAAGCGCCCCGAATCAGGAATCGCTCAGGTTTTTTTCAGTTGTCGACCTGTTCGCAGGCGCGGGTGGCTTGTCGGAAGGTTTCCGCCAGGCCGGCTTTCAGGTGCTCGCCGGACTCGACAACGATCCCGACGCTGCGGCGACGTATACGCGCAACTTTCCCGAGGCACGGACGATCTGCGGCGACATTCGCCATCCGGAGATCCGCGAGCAGCTGCGCGAAGTGCTTCGTGCGCCGTCCGTCATCGTGGGCGGACCGCCGTGCCAAGCGTTCTCGCAGGTGCGGAACCATTCCCGCGTCATCGACGATCCCCGCAACCATCTGTACCGCGAGTTTGTCGCGGCCCTCACTGCGGCCCGTCCGCTTGCGTTCCTCATGGAAAACGTGACGGGCATCGACCAAATGGGCGTGCGCGAGCAGATCGCCACGGACCTCGAGCTGGATGGCGAGTACCACGTGCGCCCACAGGTCCTGGATGCCGCCGACTTCGGCGTGCCCCAGACGCGAAGGCGCCTCCTCTTCGTCGGGGTGCGGAAGGACGTTGCCGATACCGCGCCGACGATCACGGGCACCGGGGCCACGAGCGTCATTGCTCTTGAGCGTGCCGTAGGTGCCAAGCGCACCCGATACCGCCTCGCGGTTGAGGACAGTCTGCTCGGTGAACGGCTTGAGCTCGCGCTCCGCGACCCGAACGACACGAGCGTCGTGTCCGTGTTCGACGCGATCTCAGACCTCGCGGGCCTACCGGTCGGGAACCGCGACGACGAAATCGCGTACGCCGATCTGCCAGCGCCAACCTCCTTGTATCAGCGCAGGATGCGAAGCGCAGCGGGCGTCCTCCTTACGAACGTCCAGGTCCCGCGCATCAATGAGGACACCGCGTTGCGCCTTCGCGGCATCCCCAAAGGCGGGAATCACCGGGACCTCAAGGCCGAGCTGCTTGCGCGTTATCTGACGGGACAGCGTTGGGGGCAGGACAACGGCTCCGGACGCCTCTCGCGGCGCCATTTCTACGCGTACCGTCGGCTTCATCCTGACATCTGGGCGTGGACGCTGAACACCAAGGGTGATTCCGTCTACCACTACAAGCACGCGCGGTCGCTTTCCGTACGCGAGTTCGCGCGCATCCAGTCTTTCCCTGACCGCTTCGTTGTGACGACGGATCCTCGCAAGGGGATGATTCCTGGGCGACACGACGGCGGGCCAGCGCACTCACGCTACCGGCAAGTCGGCAACGCCGTTCCCCCACTGCTCGCGCGCGCGTCTGCGGAGCAGCTGCTGCGCGTGCTCAATGCATGGAGGGACGCTACTCCGCCGCTCGCGAAGACCGCGTAGGCTACGCGGCGTCATCTACGCCGACGCGTCGACACAGCGGCGCGATCGCACAGGACGAGCACGCCGGACTCCTCGGCGTGCAGACTTCCTGCCCATGAACGACGAGGTTGATGTGGAGCGACTTCCTGGCGCCTTCGGGCACCCGTGCCTGGACGGCGTCGTGCAGGGACTTCCTTCGATAGACGCTGCCAGCCGGTATCGCCCCGAGCCGTTTCAAGATGCGGAAGGCGTTGACGTCAATCGGGAAGGCGTTGCGTCGCAGGCTGTACATCAGCACGCAGCGCGCGCCCTTCCATGAGAGACCGTGCAGTTTCGTCAACGCGCGCTCCGCGGCATCGTCATCGAGGACGCGGAGACTGTCGAGACTGAGACGCCCCGTTGAAGAACGCACCTGCCGGAGCAGCTGACGGATCGCAGCAGCCTTCTGTCGATGCAGTCCGCCGGGACGAAGCACCTCAGCGAGCTCGTCCTCGGTTCCGCGCAAGAGACGCGTCCACGTCGGGAAGTGCTTTCGCAGTTCGTGCCAGACCGTCTTCGCCCGCGGCACGTCCGTCTGGAACGAAAGGATGATGTACACGCACTCATCCAGCGGGTCCCGTCGATTCCCAAGGCGTCGTTCGGGCGTGCCGTGCGCGCGATGCAGTCTCGCGTCGAGGTCGGCATACCACGCTTTGGATCCCGCCGAGGTTGGATGCAGGGCCGGACGTCCCATCGGCGTGAGGATACGCGATGCGGACCTACGACCGGAGCCCGTCAACGCGCCGCGCGCGGCGACGTTCGCTTCATCAATGGGAGGCGAACAGGAGCGTCGCGCAGGAGATCATCGAGTCCAAGAAGGCGGTGCGACTCCTTGTAGACAGCAAGCTGCTTGAACGACTCCTGATGCGTCGCCTCGAGTAAGTCAAGGTTGAGGTGGTACACGCGATGAAAGTGAAATCCGCCCGCGCCATGCGGAGGGTCTAAGACGTCCTTGAGACGCGCGACATCCATCTCGTTCGTGATGAAGACGGATTCGATCTCGGTCTGTTGAACCTTGTTGGCCTTGTAGAACTCGGCCTCCTGCCCGAACTGATCGAGTCGATCCTGCCGCAGGCTCCACTTCGCCGTGACGATCCAAAGGGTCAGTTGCTCGTCCGGGGAGAGCAGCGCGATGTCGGGCTTCGGAACCTTCGACTTCCGACCACCGCTCTTCGTACCCTTTTCTGGAAGGTCCGGTTTGAAACCCGGAAGTTCCGGCGCGCGGCAGCGGACACGAATCTGTTCGTCGGGAATCCCGGACACCCGGGTGAGCAGCCACTCCAGCGTGTCCTCGAACCCTTCGCCTCGCACGTTCTGCCGCTTGCGTTCGATTTCGTAGAAACGCTCCGCAGCCTGCTCGATCGAGCCTACGATTCCGTCGAGATCCGCGCCATGAGACGCGCCGAGGCGCGCGACGAGTAGATCACTCACTACGGTCGAGAACTCGGAGACGACGTCGTCCGCGTCGGTCGCTCCGGGGTCGTCAGCGTCCTCTTCGCGCTGTTCCTCGAATTTCTTCACGCAGTGCTTGAACATTACGTCGATAAGACCGGGGAGCTCCTTGCGTGTGATGCCCCATCTTTCGCACAGCAGGTCTGTAAAGCGGGCGGCGCGCTTGTGCCAGTTCCCGCCCTTCTGCATGTGGTTGGAGTCGTAGACGTGCGCGAGCTGAGTACGTCGATCGACCGACAGCAGCAGCCGGTAGACGTGCGTCCATGCGTTCTCGGCGGTGATCTCACCGGCCCCTTTCAAGTATCCAACGAGCGCCTTAAGGCGCGTTGCTTTGCCGAAAGGTGAGTCGGACGCCACTGCCCGCAGCGTACAACGGGAGGTTGCAACCGATCACTCGTCAACGCCGCTCACGTGCGGGAGTGACGGGGCTCAGCACGGTTCAGATGAGCTGAAACGAGTTGGGCGAACGAGCGAACTGGTAGGTGCCGGCCTGGAGAAATCGCTGTTGTGCTACGACGTGGCCGATAGTGCCCGGAACAGTCGCCGCGTGAGTAGGGCCACCCAACCGGGTTGCCACGAGCTCGGCACACTCGACGGCAACGTGCGGTGCCGCGGTGAACTTGCCGGGATAGAACGTGTAGAGGCCGTCCAATCGAGATTGGTCCTGCGCAGCATGATCCACGAGGTAGTGGCCTCGATGGATCTCGACTTCTTCGTCGTCATCCCGTTTCAGCTTCTGGCAGCAGAAGAGGTCTGCTTCGACGCGCTCCCCGAGCGCAACGTCCAGCGACGGAAACCAGTCATACAGCTGGCGCGGAATCCTCTTGATGGCCTCTGCGCGAGGCATTCGATCGGTGTGGCTCGCGACTCGGATGTCGTCCTTTCCCAGGCAGATCGTAGTCCCGCTGGTCCCGTTGACGGAGAAAGGGACGATGCTCGGCGCGCGGCGTGAGAGCGGCGTTGCCACGATCGCGCTAGACACCACCTTGTGCAGTGTGAGGACCTCGATCTTTTCAACGTAGAAACGAGACGCCAACGTACTGCCGACGTGAGCGAGCAAGGCCGGGATTGTCGCCCCGGATGCCAAGATCACGCTTCGCGCCGCGCCGGCGAACGCACCCCATTTCACTTCCCACTCCGAGCGCCTCTTGCTTGGCGGCTCCAGACTCGGAGCGGCCAATGGGTCAACTGGAACAGTGACGACGCCCCGCGATTCTAGCTCCGGCAGAAGGCGAGCCAGGACTTCGGCAGTGTCGAACGGGTGGTCCTGCACGCGTAGAACTGCGGCGACGCGCTGCGAGCCGGAAAGGATTGGGACATCGCGCATCGCATCCACGAGGTCGATTTCGTCGACGGCGATGCCGCATTTGTGGATAGCCTGCGCAAAATCCCTTCCTTCGTCTTGGTTCTCGAAGACGTAGTAGGCCTCGATCGCATCCTGCACGGCGTCAGCGCACAGGCTTCGCAGGCGGGCGTTTCCCTTCGCGCAGTGATCGGCGACGCTTGGCTGGTTGAGCCCAGCGTAGAGCGAGCCGCTGTGAATCCAACCCTGATTCCTAGTGGAAGCGAAACGGCCTAGCGGCGAGCTATCCAAGACGACGCATGAGTAGCCCCGTTCACCCAGCTCCAATGCCGTGAACAGGCCGGCACAGCCGCCACCGACGACAATCACATCGCTTAGCGACATGTTCCCCCGAGATCGTCAGAAAAAAGAACCCGCCAGTGAAGCGGGTGTCAGCCGAGATCCGCGATGAGATTCTGACGATGAGAACCGACGTAGCCCAAGAGCACGTGTTCTACGTAGGCGCTAAGACTCGCGGGATCGCTCGCATCCGCCTGGGCATCTTCGAGCGCGCGAAAGAACGCGTCGAGGACGGCATCAGAGAGTTGTTGTACGCCCTGGCTCAGCAACTCAGGATCGATTGGACCGCCCACCGCCACCGTCGCGTCGAAGTGCGGTGGTTCTGGGCCAGGCTCGTAACCGTTCAATGCTTCGCGCAGTCCGACACTAAGGCGTCGGCGTTCGTTCGCGAACGCTTCAGGCAACCCCGGATAGCGGCTGCGGAACGTCACTGCGGCTTGGAACGCGGAGACGAGTTGTCCTCGACGAGCCGCTACGTCTCTAAGTGCCGCGCCGAACGCTTCTCGCTGTTCCTCTCGCGTACGCATGACCCACCCTGCTTTCCGGGAGGTCGCGTTCTCCGTCCCCCCCGGAGGCGCTGGAGCGACAACGCCTGGCGCGGAGGACCGAGTACTGGTGACGGTGGCGGCATCGGGATTGGTTCCGCTCCGCGCAAATACAGGAGCTGGCGTAACGTGTTGATTGGGCACGGGAATCCTTGCTCTTGACCATAGCACACAGCAGCGTCTACCCACGACACAACTACCCCGTGCGTGTCAAGGCTCACGCAGGAGGGCACCGCTCGCGGATCCGAGCGTCTCATTGACTCACCGGGGACGCAATCAACCTTACGGTGTGAGGCCGTGGCAGTTCGTAAGTAGTGAAAACCGCGCGGAGATGCTGCGCCTACAGACTCATAGGCGACGCCGTTATGCGGCGCACGGCTCGTTGCGGCTGCGGCGTCGCGCGCGCATCCGACGAGCTGCTGCGGCACCGAGCGCCTCGATCGCTGCACGGTCAGCGCCCTCGACCGAGTGCACGTAGGTCTCGGTCGTCGACTGCTTCTCGTGGTGGAGGATGTCTGCGACGGTGCGCATGTTGGCCTTCCCGTCGTTCACGTGCACGGACGCGACGCTGTGGCGAAGCAGGTGCGGATGCAACCGTCGTCCGAGTCCTGCGCGCTCGCCGAGCACCTTCACGAGCCGCTGCACGGCGCGGACGGACAGCCGCTTTCCAGCCTGGGTGGTGAAGAGCGCGGCGTCCGCGCAGCGCGGCGGACGGTCTTTCAAGTACCGCTCAAGCGCAGCGGCCACGAGGTCCGGAAAGATCACGTTCTCGATCTTCCCGCCCTTCATGCGGACGTTGGCGAGCTCGTAGCGAGCCCAGTCAACCTGCAGAACGTTAAGCGAGACGAGCTCCGAGACGCGGAGCGCGCAGTGGTACAGCGTGTGGACGATGGCGGCGTCGCGCGCGCGAAAAAGGCGTGAGGAGCCCTTCGCGGCGTCAGCGACGTCGAGATACTCGTCGAACGTGAGCGGCACTTTCTCCTCGCTCTTGACGGACTGGTATTTGATGACGGCGGTCGGATCCTTTTCCACGAGTTCCTCCCAGAGCAGGTACGAATAGAGCGCTCGCAGGCCGCTGAGGCGTGTGTTCCAGACAGACGGCGAGACGTCCCGAACGCTGTCTTGGCGACTCGTCGACCGCAGAAACGACAAGCAATCGCGCCGCGTGATGTCGGTGGCGGTGAGGTCGGAGCGAAGGCTGGCGATGTGGCGCGCGAAATCCTCGAGGGCCTCGAGGTAGGCGGCGATCGTTCGCGTCCCTCTGCGGCGGTCGATACGCAAGAAGCGCTCGAGGCCGTCGAGATGGTCGCGGACCGCGGGATGGAGCGCGTCGCTCGCCATGTGCGCAACAGAGCCTAATACAAGTCTCTGACAGGACAAGTAGCATTGTGCGCCTATGAGTCTGTAGACGCCAGTTGACCTTATCCACATATCTGCTCGTTGTCGCGACGTGCCGTCGACGAATGGCGAGCCCAGTTCTGATTTGCTGTCGGAGGAGGAATGCAATGATGCGATTGATGACTGCCTGTCTTGCTGTTGTTTGTGGTCTCCTGCTCGGGGCGTGCGGCGGTGCCGCGCAGTCGAGCGAGAGGCGCACGCCGAGCGCTTCGACGGAACCCGTCGCGTACGAGGAGGTCTCCGTGCCGACGCTCGTCATGACGAAGCCCGACGGCAAGCACGTGCGGACGTCGGGCGCCTGGGGCGGCGTGCAGCCCAACATCGCCGGCGTGGCCCCCGAGGCCTTTGGCGTCCACTTCTACGACGGCGCCACCATCATCGCGCTCTCCGTACCGAAGTCGCTCGCCGATGAAGCAGGCCGCTTCGCGCACGGCCAAACCGTGACCGTCGAGGGCCGCTTCGAGGACCGCACGCCGTTCCCGATGGTGCATGTCGACCGTTTCGTCGAGGTGTCGCCGTGAGGAACGCGGCGCTCGCGGCGGTGGCCATCGTGCTGGCCTTCGCGCTGGCTGCGTGCGGCGGCGATCCTGGCGGGAACGGCGGCAGCATCGACGCCTCAAGCGGCGTCGACAGCGCTGTCGGAATGGGGCGCATCTCGGACGTCGCCTACTGCGCTTTCGCTCCCCAGGTTCAACGGTGCGAGGACGACCCCGACCAGTGCTGGAACGCGACCCATGACTGCGCCTTCCCCGCCTTGGCGTGCGGAGGCCGCATGTGGACCTGCTACGCCGACTACCCCGACGGCTACGCGAACTGCTGCAACGACACCTTCTATGTCTGCCCCTGGAAGCACTACTACTGCCCGGCGACGGGCGCGTGCTTTCCGTGGGAGAGGGACTTCGATCCGCCGATGGACCAGATCTGTCCCTCGATTCTCGACTGCACCTTCACCGGGGCCGAGTGCGTGACCCTGTGAACTCGAGCGGCCGACGACCGCGTCGCGCCGTTCAGCGCAGCACCGCGGAACCCGCATCGCTTCAAGGGATTGCGGGCGTCGTACGATTCTCGGCAACCGGAGCGAGGCGGTTCCGACACGTCGCACGTGATCGCGATGCAAAGCGAACCCGGTTCGTCGGCGAAATCACCCGAGAAGGGTGATGGCGATCCCCGTCATCCTCGGGGAGAGTGGCCCGACATCGTCCGTACTATGACCGGACAGGCTGTAGATCGATGAAGCGCGCGCGAGGACCAGGCGAGGACACGGGCGGCGAGAGCCCCGGCGCTGGCGGTACCGCGCCCGGAAAGCGCGCGCGCACCGATTCGCTTCGCCCGGTGCAGCGGCAGGAAGCGGCGCCCGGTCTGCCCGCGCCCGTTCGTTCGGCGCCTGCGCCGTCCGACGATCCCTTCGCGCTGCATCTCCCGCAGAACACTTCGGGTGCCGCCGACGGGGCCAGCGATGCGCACCTGCTGGCGCACCCGATGGCAGCGGCTCCAGTGCAGCTCCAGCGCGCTGCCGGACCGAAGAGCGCGCCAGGGCAAGCACCCGCGGTTCCGGATCCCATCGTCCGCGGCGCAGGCGACGCGGCGACGCGCCTGCCGCGGATCATTCTGTCGTTCGCGCCGCTCCGGCGCGACTTCGAGCTAGCGAGAAGCCAGCTCGACGGCGACCGCGTGGGAGAGATCGGCCTCAGGCTCGCCGCTGCGTTCGAGGCGGCAGAGACGGCGCTCAGAGAGCTCGATGAGGGCGTCGGCAACGCCGAGATGCTCGGCCCCGTCGGCGTCGACTACGCCCACGATCCGCACGGCGACAAGAGCGGCGCGTGGGGCGCCGAGGTCTCGCGGCTCGGCAAGCGGCGCGACGAGCTTGTCGGCGACCTTGCGGGGCACAGCCTGATCGTCTCGAACGCGGTGCGTCCGACGTCGTTTCGCCGCAAGGACGTCCCGGGCGCGGGCGTCGTGCTGCGCGCGCACGAGATGGCCGCCTTCGTTCGCGAGCAGACGGTGAAGACCGTCCTGCTCCTCGACACCGCCGACGAGATCAGCCTCATGCTCGCTGGCGCGGCGGATCAGCCGAAGGACGTCGCTTCGGCGCTCCGCAAGGAGGCCGCGAACCGCCTCGAGTCGTGGATCCCGGACCGCGAGGGCTTCTTGTTCCTCTCGCAGGTGCTCTCGATGACCGGGCACGGCGAGCTGCTCGGCGACAAGGGCGCGGGCGGAAAGAAGCTCTCGGACACGGTCGAGGCGGTGACCCGCGGCGTCCCGCAGACCGTGGACGACGTGATCCGCACCGTCCACCGCGCCCGCGACTATGCCGTCGCCGGCGACGTCTACAACGCGAAGTCGGTGCTCGGACTTGCGCTCGAGCGCGTGCGCGAGCTCTCGCACTACGACAAGGTGAAGGCCGCGCTGCCCAAGGGCGTGCATGGCCTGACACAGGATCAGGCCCTCTCGGTGATCCAGGAAGCGGCGAGCGCGCTCGAAGCGCAGTGGCGGAGCCTCGCGCGCGGTGAGCGCATGGGCGAGGGACTTTGGACCGATCGCATCCGCACCCTTGAAACGGCTGCGCAGTTCCTGAAGGTCGTCTCCGGCGAGACCGCGTTCGAGGAGTCATTCCTCGCCGCCGTCGGTCCTGCCTCGAAGACGAGCCTCATCACCGCGGGCATCATGGGTGGCACGATCATCGGCGGGGCCGCCGGTGGCACGTGGCTCGCCGCCAACGCCGCCGCCGTGGCCGAGGTCGCCGCCGGCCTCTACGCGGCGGCCGTCACCGCGATCGTGCGGAACCCGTACGCCGCGACCGCCCTTGCGGAGTTCGCGGCGGGCCTCGGCATCCAGGTGCTCGAAGCGGGCTCCTTCGAGAACTTCATGGAGAGCCTGAAGACCCCCGAAGGGGTCATGCAGCTCGTCATGGATCTCTTGGTCCTGAAACAGTCCATGGGCGGTGGGCGCTACGCCTCCGATGCCGACGCGCCCGACGCGCAGCCGCGCCGCGCACCCGACATGGACGAAGGGAGCAACTTCGGCGCGCAGGTCCGCGACGCGCTCGACCGCGTGCGGGCGTTCAAGTCCGCAACGATCGAGTGGGCCAAGCAGCGCGCGAGACCGGGACAGCAGACCGCGGCGGTGACGCCGGACGGCGACACAATGCCGGTTCCCGGCCGCTCGGGCGGCGACGCCGCTGGGCTCGGCGAAATCTACGCCGAGGCGCTCGCGGGGCAGCGCGCCGCGCGCGCCGCACGGGGCGGCCGCCGCATGTGGCCTACCGCCGAGACCTGGGAAGCGGAGTACCACCCGCCGCCTGCGGGCAAGGACGAGGTCGCGATCCGCGAGAAGGTGCTCGAGGCTGCCAAAGCGAAGTACCCCGTCACGCCGGACATGCCCTCCGAGCAGCAGGCGGACCTTCACCAGAAACAGCGCGACTACTTCGCGAAGGTCGAGGCCAACGCGCGAGAGCGGCGAGAACAGCTCGAAGCCGAGGCGGCGGGACTCTCTGGCAGCGACCTCGCGTGGAAGGAAGAGGAGATCAAGGCGGCGCGCCGGGTCGAAGTGGCGGCCAAAGTGAAGCCGACGCAAGGGCGCTTGCCGATCAACCACGAGTTCGCGGGCAAGGCGATCACGATCGACGACATCGACGCGAAGCTCGCCGACCTCACGCTGAGCGCCGAAGCGCGCGTGAAGCTCCAGCGGGCGCGCAAGGCGATGGTCGAGTCCGGCGTCACCCGCATCGAGTACACCGACGAGGGCTACCCGGATTTCTCTCCATGGGTCTATCAGAAGAACGGCAAGAAGGCCGACATCGAGATGTACCTGCAGGGAACGCGAGGGAAAGACGATGCCCTCGCCGAGAAACGCTTCGGCGAGATGATCAACGATCCCGATTTCGAGGCGCCCAACGGCTGGACGTGGCACCACAGCGAGCGGACGGGGAAGATGCTGCTCGTGCCGACCGCGATTCACGACGCCTTCAAGCACACCGGCGGCATTCCGCTCTGGCGGGTGCTCACCGGCCAGTACGACGGCTACCGCAAGTCCGGCGGGGAGGACAACGATGATTCCTGAGATCCGAGAGCCGGGGCGAGCGGTGACGCCCGAGGACGTCGCCTCGCTCGAGAAGCGCTTCGGCTTCGTTCTCCCGGAGGCCTACGTCCGCTTTCTTCGGGAGACGAACGGCGGCCGGCCGAAGCCGAGGGCCTTTCACGGCCTGCGCGAGAACGACGAGGCGATGGTCCAGCATTTCTTCTCGGTCGACGGCGACGAGCACACGAACCTTGTCGAGAACGCGGCGTTCTTCCGCGAGTACCACGACGTTCCGAATTCGCTGCTGCCGATCGGGCGAACGACCTCGGGCGACCTGGTTTGCATCGGCGTTGCTCCGGGCAACTGCGGGCAGGTCTGGTTCTGGTCGCACGACCATCCGGTGCGCGAGGAGGCGACGTGGAAGCTCTCCGAGGACTTCGATGCGTTCCTCTCGACGTTCCACGAGGTGGAACTGTGATGGTCGCCTGGCCCGACATGGATTCGACCGGACCGGCAGTGACGGACGAGGACGTGCGCGCGCTTGAGGACCGGATCGGCACGACGCTCCCGGACGAGTACCGAGCCTTCCTGCTCGACGTGAACGGCGGCAAGCCCGGAGCCCGGTGTCGTGCTCTGACGCTCGTGAACGAGCAGGTCGTGATCCGCGACCTCCACTCGCTCTCGAGCTCGGGTGCGCCCTTCGACATCGTGACGCGAATGGAGCGCCTCGGGGCGCAGGTGCCGTATCCGCTCATCCCCATCGGCAGCGCGGGGGGCGCCTCCCACACCGGCGTGATCTGCCTCTGCGTCGAGGGACCGGAGCGCGGCACGATCTGGTACAGCGCGCTCGCCGGCTCTCCACGCGCGCACAACTTCCAGCATTGGAGCGAGCGCCCTGACGTGCAGCATCTCGCTCAGAGTTTCCGCGCGTTCGTTTCCTCCCTCGGTCCCCTCGGGTCGATGGCCCGCTACGCGAATTGATCACCATGCCCACGAACATTCCCAGAACGCTCTGCCTTGCCGCGCTTGCGCTGTTTCTCGCCGCAGCGGACGCCTCCGCCCAACCGGCCACGGCGCAAGCCGAGGTGCTCTTCCGGGAAGGCAAGAAGCTCATGCAGGAGGGCAACATCACGGCCGCGTGCGACGCCTTCGAGGGGTCGTACAAGAAGGATCCGGCGGTTTCTGCCTTGATGAACCTTGCCGACTGCCGCGAGAAGAATCAGCAGTACGCGTCGGCCTGGGCGCACTTCGTCGAGGCAGCACGTCAGGCGACGCGCGATCCTTCGCTTTCCAGTCTGACCGCGACCGCGCGCGAGCGAGCACTCGCGCTCGAGGCAAGGCTCTCGTTCCTCATCATCAACGTGCCCGACGAAGCGCGCGTCGAGGGACTCTCGATCACGAGAAACGGCGTTCCGGTCGACCCTGTCGAGTGGAACCGCGACATCCCGGTCGACGGCGGCACGTACGTCGTCGAGGGAAAGGCGCCCGCCTACGAGCCCTGGTCGACGAAGGTCATGGTCGGCAACGCCAAGGACAAGCAATCGGTCAACGTGCCGCGCTTTCGCGAAGCCCTCGGCGGACCGTCCGCGAACCCGCCGCAGGGCGAGGAACCTTCGGGCTTCACCGGCAGGCGCAAGCTCGCGCTCGGGCTCGGCGCGGTCGGCGTCGCTGCCCTCGGAGGCGGCCTGGCCTTCGAGTTCAAGAGCGGCTCGACGTATGACGACGCGAAGGCCGTGGCCACGAACGACGAGCGCCACGAACTGACCGATCAGGCGAACCGTGAGCGGCGCATCGGGATCGCGGCGGCGTCGATCGGCGCGGTCGCTCTCGGCGCAGGGGCGTACCTCTGGCTCTCGGGCAAGCCTGAGCGGAGCGGCGTCGCGCTGGTCCCGGATCTCGGCGCCGGCCGCGCCGGAGTCCGCGTCACGGCCTCGTTCTGAATGGCGCTTGAGAGCGCCCTTTCCTGATACTCCTGGGTGGTTCGGATGAACGGTTCCCTCGTGCGCATCTGTCTCTTCGCCGCCGCGGCCCTCGCGAGCTGCGCGTACCCGTATCCGGGCGACGTGCAGCCGGACGGCGGCGGTCCTCTGACGTGCAGTAACGGCCGTCTCGACGAAGGCGAAGACTGCGACGGCCCGCTCCTTGGCGGCGCCACGTGCTTCTCCGAAGGCCGGATCGAAGGCGAGCTCGGCTGCAGCTCGAGCTGTGCCTTCGACTACTCCGCGTGCCACGACTGCGGGAACGGCGTGATCGAGGGCACCGAAGTTTGCGACTCGACGACGCTCGGCGGCGCGACGTGCGCCACGCGCGGGTTCGATGGCGGAGCGCTCGGCTGCGCGCCGAACTGCCTCTCGTTCGACGAGAGCGCCTGCACCGACTGCGGCGACGGCATGCGCGAGGGTGCGGAAGAGTGTGACGGCGCCGATCTCGGAACCGCGAGCTGTACGTCGCTTGGATTCGCGGGCGGCACGCTCTCGTGCAACGCGTGCTTGTTCAACACCTCGGGCTGCAACAACACCGTGCCGACGGTGCCGAAGTTGCGCCTGCCGATGAACGACAGCTACGAAGGCGCGGCCTCGGTCGGCGGGTCGCTTCGTCCGCGCTTCACCTGGGAAGCGTCGACGTGGTCGGGTTCCGGCACCGTGATGTACGACCTCCAGTACAGCGCGGACGCGACCTTCGCGATCGGCACGGTCTCGGTTCCGAGCTCCGCAGCGACGAGCCATCGTCCGGCGTCCGACCTGCCGGTGCAAATGGTCGCCCCGGTCGGCACCCGTTACTACTGGCGCGTGCGCGCATGCGTCGGCGCGGCCTGCTCGGCGTACTCGACTGCCTGGCGCGTGAACCTCGGCCGCAACCCGCGCGACGTGAACGGCGACGGCTACGCGGACATCGTGGTCGGCGCCTCCGGCAACGACGCCGGCGGCCAGGACGCGGGCCGCGTGTATCTGTACTTCGGAGCTCCGGGGTCGACGCTCGATCCGACACCGGACGCGACCTTGACCGGACAGTCGGCGACTGACTCGTTCGGCACCGCGGTCGCGATCCTCGGCGACGTGAACGGCGACGGCTTCGGCGATCTCGGCGTCGGCGCTTCGGGCAACGACGCGGGCGGCGACGGCGCCGGCCGGGCGTACGTCTTCCTCGGCGGTCCGGGCACGACGCTCGACACCACCGCCGACGGCATCATGACCGGAGCGGCGGTGATGGACTCGTTCGGCGTGTCGATCTCCGGCGCCGGCGACGTGAATGGCGACGGTTTCGCTGACGTGATCGTCGGCGCGCACCAGACCTCGACGGCATCGGGGCGCGCGTACCTCTTCCTCGGCGGAGCGGGCGCCGCCTTCGACACGACGATCGACGCGACGCTCATGGGCCAGACCAACGGCGACTCGTTCGGATACGGCGTTTCGGGCGCGGGCGACACGAACGGAGACGGCTATCACGACGTCATCGTCGGCGCGTACGCATACGGCTCGAGCGCGGGCCGCGCGTACATTTTCCTGGGCGGAGCGGGGGCGTTCAACACATCCTTCGACGGAACGCTCACGGGCGCGACGGCCAACGACTTCTTCGGCCACAGCGTGGCTGGTGCCGGCGACGTGAACGGCGACGGCTTCGCCGACGTCGCGGTGGGCGCGTACGGGAACGATGCGGGTGGCGGCTTCGTCGGTGCGGCCTATGTCTTCCATGGTTCCTCGAGCGACACGCTCGATCCGACGCCGGACGGGACGCTGATCGGGCCTGCCGACGCCCAGCTCTTCGGGGCCTGCGTCGCGTCAGCCGGAGATCTGAACGGTGATGGGTTCTCAGACGTCGTCGTTGGCGCGCCGAATACGGCCGTCGGAGGAATGTTCGGCGCCGGCCGGGCGTACGTGTTCTTCGGCAGCGCGGGGGCCTCGTTCGATGCGACCTCCGACGGCACTCTGAACGGCCTCGGCGTCGCGGACGACTACTACGGCACCTCCGTCGCGTCGGCGGGCGACGTGAACGGCGATGGATTCGCCGAGGTTGTGGTGGGCGCTCCGGGCGTCGACACGGCTGCGCCTAACGCCGGGCGCATCTACGTGTACTTCGGCGGCGCGGGCACGTCGCTCAACGCCGTCCACGACGGCTCGCCCTCCGGCGCGGCCATGAACGACGGCTTCGGCCGCGACGTGCATTGAGTCGCGGCGTCCACGCCGAGCCGTGTACTATCCGTCGTGATGCGCCGGCTGACGTTCCTCCTGTGCCTGGCCGCCGGCTGCGGCGGCGGTGACGACCAGGCGCAGCTCGACGGCGCGATTGCGATCGACGCCGACGGTAACGACGCCACGATCGACGGATCGAGCATCGACGCTGCGGTCGACGCCTCAAGCGTACCGCTACCCGGGTTCGGCGCGATCACCGGGATGTGCGGCCTGCTGACCGAGGCCGAGCTCGACGGCACGACGCCGCTCTGGTTCGAAGGCGCCCTCGACTTCGGCACCGACCGCTATGACGACCCGGCCGAGCGCCCGCTGCTCACACCAGGCGGTCGCCACATCGTCGAAACCCCCACCGCCGGAGGCAGCTCGCTGTACTCCGAGGTCTTCGCTTACGAGTGGCTTGCGCGCTGCGAGCTCGCGCCGCTCCTCAAGACGGAAACCGAGATCGTCTACGACGTGGACGGCAAGAAGGCCGACCTGCTGGTCGAAGTCGACGGGCGGAAGGTCGGCGTGAGCGTCGTGCGCTTCGTGAAGTATCCGTTCGGCACGCCGTACCCGATCGAGGACGCGCTGCCACTTGTCCAGCGGAAGATCGAGGACCTCCGCCTCGCGACCTCGCAGGTCTCGGCATCCGATCACTGGACGGCGCAGATGGTGGTCGCCCTCGCGTACGACCTGCAACACGCGCAGGTGGCGATGCAGGCGTGGAACATGCTCGACGCGACCACGCGCGGCGCGACGATCTTCATCGTCTTCGTGACCGAAGGTTCCGCGGACGCGTTCATCTACACGGACCAATGAGGAGCAAGTCCGCATCGGCCGCGAGACTCGTCCCGCGCGTCAAGCGGCGGAACATCCGTCGTGCGTGTAGCCGATGTCACGTCGCCGTCGCCCACGGACCAGGTAGACGTCCGTGGAAGCACAACTGCCCCCACGGCCAGCGCTGCCTGCCGTGGCCGCGCTCGGTCGAGCTCTCGATCACGCCCGAGTGCGCGCAGTGTCGCGATGAACGACCCCTGCGGATCCGCGAGGCGCGGGCGCGGCGCCGGCTCTGAGCGAGGGTCGCATCCGCGCGAACCTCGTGGCGTCGTACGACGCGGTCCGCTGCGCCGGTTAGACCGACGAAGCGGACCGCGTCAGCGCGCGGCGAGGGCGGTCACTTGCCCAGGTAGCGGCGCACGTTCGTCACCATGGGCCCGACCGCGCTGACCGCGGCGATCAGCTGCGCCCGCGTGCAGCCCAAGGTGCTGCACCAGTAGCTGATCTCGTGCTCCTGGTTGATGTTGATCCGAGCCGCATCGGCGGGACCGCGAAGGTTGGTGTTGTCGGCCATGACGCTCTCCTGTCTCGTGTCTCTCAGTCGTTTCACCGAGCCGGTCCCGATCGCTCGCAGCACGCGAGCGGCGGCGTCTCGTTCGCCGCTAGGCGATGAAGTCGGTGTGTGCCGCCGCGGTGAGCGGCGCGATGTCGCAGTCGGGCGCGCAGATCGACGTCTCGTCGACGCTCATCGCGCCCGGGTAGGCGTGGTAGGTCTGCGGCCCGACGCCGCCGACGCGGGCGTTGCCAGTCACGAGCCCCACAAGCTGCAGGACCTGGTGCGCGGCGACGCTCAGGCTGAACGCGAACACGTTGCGGCGGCCGTAGCGCTCGCGGTCGGCGAGCGCGAGGCCGCGCACGTAGTCGGGATCATCGAGCTTGCCGTCGCGGTCGAGCGCGACGTCGCTCCGGCGGAGCGCGTCGAGGCAGTAGAGGCACGCGTGCTCCGGCCCGACGGTGTGGATGCGCCAGTCGACGTGGAGAAGCCGCCCGTCCTCGCGGACACGCGCGAGAATACCGCCGTCGATGACGGGGATGAGGTGCGCGTACGCGAGCACGTTCAGGACGTGGCGCGGCAACGGCCGATCCACGCAGCAGAGGAGCACGTCGCAGTCGAGCGCGTGCGCGAGGCCCGGCTCCGCCTGGATAGCGCTGATCACCTCGGTAGCCAAGAACCAGCTGGCCGTGTGCGACGTCTCAAGCAGCCGCTTCGAGACGGACACCTTCGGCAGTCGCGCCTCGACGTCCTCGCGCAGAGCGCCGAGCGTGCGGTCGAGGTTGCGCTCCTCGAGGATGTCGTGGTCGATGAGCGTGATCCGCTCGACGCCGGTGCGGCTCAGCGCCTCGGCGATGATCGAGCCGACGCTGCCGAGGCCGACCACGCCGACGTGCACGCGGGAGAGATCCCGCTGCGCCGCCTCGCCCCAGACGGAGATCGTGGCCGCCTGCGACGGCGGCGTCGGCGAGGGCGCAGACAGCCGCGGATGGAAGCTCATGCGCAGCCGCGCGCCGACGGATCGCACCGTCGCGGCGTCGCGGCGCTCGTAGGTGTTCCGTCCGGCGCGGAGCCAGAATCGGGCGCTCCACGTGCCGTCGGTGCCCCAGGTCAACCCCAAGACCGGCAGCTCGGTCGAGCTCGCCACGAGCCCGCCGAGTCGATCGCGCTCGGCAACGACATCGTCGTGGCTCATGCCCTGCCAGCCGGGGCCGAGGTGGCTATGCACCAGCGCAATCCCCGAGCCCTCCGGCAGCTCGGCGAGCACGCGCGCCAGGTACTCCGACGTGAACGCCACGTTGCCCTGGAGGACGTGCTCGGAGTCCGACGGCAGGTTGAGCGCGTGGAGCACGCCAGTGAATCGGCGCGCGCCACGACTCGGCTTCCAGTACGCGAACGTCAGGTCCTCCTGAGCGGGACCCTTGTCGACGTGCGCGACGAGCGCGCGGTCGATGTCGGCGGTCATCGCGACCGAGAACTCGACGCCCTCATAGTCCGCGATCTGGTAGCCGTGCATGCGCATCACAGCTCTCCCACCACCGTCAGGATGTGCGTGAGGAAGTTCTTAGCCGACGGCGGCCGGTCGAAGCGGCGGCTCAGGTACTGCCACTCGCCGCCGAGCGGGCTCGCCTGCGACGCGGCCTGCCCCATGGTCACGAGGTGCGGCCGCACGTGGACCGCGTTCTCCGGAACCCAGGGGTTGCCGTCGCTGCGGCGGATGCCGATCGCGCACGTCTTGCCCGCGTGCGTCCCCGCGCCGATGACGAGCTCGGCGATCACGAGGAAGTCGCTCCGCGAGGTGTCGAGCTTGAGTCCCACCTTGACGATGTGGTCCTCGAAGTCGCGCATCAGCACGGGCGCACGTCCGACGTCGGCGTGGGACCGATGAAGCGCGCGTGGAAACGCATCTTCTGGTGGAGCTTCACCATGAGCGCATAGTCCGCGTACGTGACCGGCGGCTTCTCGCTCGACAACACGTAGTCGGTCGCCGGCGTGAAGCCCGCGCTCTCGAGGATGGCCGTCACCGACAGCTCGTGCTGATCGGTCGTCTGCTCCTCGCCGTTCACCGTGTAGGTGATGCGGTGGGGGCGCTCGGGCTTGTCCTCGCGCTTCTCGTTCGACTCGGGCTTGGGATCGCGATCAGGAGTGCTCATAGCGTTTACCTCTTCACTTTAGGTAAAGCTAAAGTACCCTCTTGTCAAGGAGGCTGAATTTACGTTCAGGCCCCTGGCCTCATAGAGGTCTGGGTTCGATCCCCACAGCTCGACGGATCTCATCAAGTTGAGAAAGCCGGTGTGCCGCTCCCTGCAGGAGGGCGAGGCCGTCTTTCTGCAAGACCCTTCGATGGCGAAGGACTAGCGACCCAAGCTACGAGAAGTGTTGTCATCTCGTGGGTCGCGCAGATCGCCGAACGATTGTCGGCGCCAAACGTCTATATGTGTGCGGCACCCACGCCGTGCGAAAGGTAGGTCCACGATGGCATCTCGCAAACGTACGAGCTTCTTTAGCGACAGCTACACCCAGCACACCGACCGACGGGGTGCGCCGACGGGAACATCGAGGACCGTCAAGAACTTCTTCGGCGGCACGACGACGTACACGCGCAAGAATGACGGCAGTTTGACGGTGTCGAACAACTACGGCCGCAACACCTACTCGAAGAAGTACCGCTAGAGTCGTCGGCCTCGAACCGAACCGTTTCCAAGCTAAGCCGCGAGAAGTGCTGGCATCTCGTCGGCCGTGGCAATTTCGATCGTTCGTAAATGCTTGGAACGGTTCGGTTTTTAGCGAAATCGCACTCTAGAGGTCTGGGGTTCGATCCCCCACAGCTCCACGGATTTCATCAAGGGTCTCGCAGAAATGCGAGGCCCTTGGTCGTTTCGGCGCCCACCGGTGGGCGTTCTGCGGAACGAAATGCGGAAGGAATCGTTCCGCAGCGTATTTCGCCCCACGATTCACGCGGCCACTCCGTCCTTGGCCTTGCCGCCGTTCAGTACCCGGAGCGCGGTCTCCTGCCGAGCTCGCCCGACCGCTTCCGGCTGGGCGTAGCTCTGCTGGGTCGTCGCGAACGACTCGTGCCCGAGCGCATCGGCCACCGCCCGCGCCGTGACTCCGGCCTCGACCGCGAGGGTCGAGTGGAGCCCGCGCTGGCCGTGGGCCGTCACCTCGAGCACCCCGACCTCGGTACAGATGCGCTTGACCCACTTGCGGGGCCAGTCGCGTCCGTACGTCTTGCCATCGGGGTTCGCGAAGAGCGGTTCGTTCGGCTTCTTGTCCTCGGTCAGCGCCAGCAAGTAGGGCTGGAGCATCTCGGGGACATGAAGCCGCCGTTTGCCCTTCGCGGTCTTCGAGTCCGGGATCCAGAGCTGCCGTCCGTCGTCATCCACGTCGCGCACCACGCGCTCGACGATCTCCGTGCAACGCATCCCCATGAGGAGCGTCATCATCGCGGCGATGGCTCCGGTCTCCTCCTGCTCGGCCAGCTCGGTCGCACGGGCGATCCACTTCCTCGCCTCGTCGATCCGTAGCTGCTCCTTGCCGTGGTTCCGCCGGCCGACGCCTTCGACGTCGGCGAGTGGGTTGACCGGGATCATCTTCCGCTTCACGCACCAGTTGAGGAACGTCTTCGCCTCGGAGAGCGCGTTGCGGTGGTAGTCGACAGACACGGGCTTCGTGATCGTCCTTGCGGGCGATCCATCGGCACGCCTCTGCGGCTTGCTGGGTGACTTGCGAAACGACTCGTACAGCGCCGCGCACATGTTCGGCTCGAGGTCGGCGATGCCGATCTCGACGTCTGGGAAGAAGCGCCGCAGCTTGCGCTTCGTCTGATCGACGCTGCGCGGCTTGTTGCCCTTGTCCTCCAGCATGTACTTGACGTAGTCCTTCATCGCTTCACGGATGGTGGCTGCTGGTTTCTGAAACTCGGCGGTGAGCGCTTCCTGCGTGCGAAGCGCCTCGGCCTTGCTCTCGAACACGCGCGACTCGCGCGTGCCGTCTTTCCTTACGATGATGATTCGGTGTCCGTTGCGGTCGGGATACGGACCCAACACGCGCGGACCTTCGGTCTTTCGTCGTGCCATTGTTCACGCTCCTTCCCGCGGCACGA
>SXGT01816271.1_pt1 | contig 25050 bp, 18 predicted proteins | sample 3176221 | NCBI WGS metagenome assembly SXGT01 (sample SAMN11356862, study PRJNA531348) | freshwater metagenome | isolation source: freshwater sample F1-120 | place: China: Fuxian Lake, Yuxi | collected 2017-12-25
TCGCTGCGGTATTTTGCACTGCCGATCTGACCTGCCTATTGTGATTACGGCCAGCACTTGGTGTGAGCGCATTGCTGAAGTGACTGCGCGCGAATACGGTATTAATTATTTACTGCCGCTCAATCACCTTGCCAAATTACCGAGTGTTATTCAGCAACTGACGCAAGAGCGCAGTCACGGGCTGCCTAAACCGACCCTGTTAGTGGTTGAAGATTCACCAGATACCTCAGACCTGATTGAGCGCGTACTCGCCTCTGCCTTTGATATAGAAGTTGCTGCGGATGGTGCTGACGGCTTAGCGGCGTGGAAAGCAAAGCGCCACGATTTAGTCCTGTTGGATGTGATGCTACCCACCTTGTCTGGGCACGATATTCTGATTGATATACATCACACAGACCCCAGCCAGCCTGTGGTCATCATGACCGCACACACCACCATCGACCAAGCTGAAGAGTTGATGTTCATGGGTGCTGTGGATTTTCTCCCTAAGCCTTTCCGCGCCGATCAACTGCGCAAAGTGTGTGACATTGCCATTCACCGCGAAGATTTTTTAGTCAGTAACGCGCAATTTGCGTCGCGAGTAAAATCGCTAGAAGAGAGCGAATTGGCGTTTCGCCATCTCTATGAAAGCCATCACCAATTGCTCGATGATTTGCAATCGGTGGTTATGGAGTTGGATGAAACATTAAAAATCTGCTTTTTAAACCGCACGTGGGAAACCCTCATGGGCTACCCCATTGAAGACTCCATTGGGCGACCAATTGAAGATTTTACTGCGCCCGAAGACGCACAGCAGTTTGCCATTTTCAAAGAAAAAATCACCACCGCCATTCGCGAAAAAAAATCCAGCACTGAAATTGAACTCTGCCTGCACGATGTCAACCAACAAAAGATTTGGACTCAGCTAAAAATTAGCCACTCCACACGCAGCGAACAATTTTCAACACTAACCATCTGCCTCGATAACATTACCGAGCGCCGCAAATCGCAAGAGCAGCTCAACTATTTGGCCATGCACGATTCGCTCACGGGTCTGCACAATCGCCACTACTTTGAATCCACACTGGAACAACTTTCAGAAGACTCAAAACGCAATAAACGCCAACACGGCTTGGTCTACTTAGACCTCGATCACTTCAAAATCATTAACGATACCTTTGGCCACCAAAAGGGCGACGAAGTACTGCGCGAAATGTCGGCACTGCTCAACCGCCGCATTCGCAAGCCGGATATCTTATGCCGCTTGGGCGGCGATGAATTTGCGGTGTTACTGCGCGATGTGAACGCGCAAGCCGCGCAAGATTTTGCGCGCGACATTCAAAAAATTATTGGCGAGTTTAGTTTTCAGCTACAAGAACAGCGCATCAATTTGGGCTGCAGTATTGGTGTGACCATGATTGACGGCAGTATACCGAGTGCCGAAGAGCACTTTATGCGCGCCGATATAGCGCTCTATGTTGCCAAAGGCCGAGGCCGCAACCTTATTCACGTTTATGACCCAAAAGATAATGAAAGCGATGAGCTGCGCTTGCGCATCAACATCTCGCAAAAAATTCGTAAGGCCATCTCTGAAGACAGAATGGTGCTCTACTTCCAACCCATTTACGATGTAGTCAACAGCAAAATTTCTTACTACGAAGCACTGATTCGTTTACGCGAACCTAATGGCACTATTGTCGGCCCCGCTGAATTTATTCCCGCACTAGAAGCCGCCGGTGAAATGCATTTATTGGATCGCTGGATTATCAAGCTCGCCACGCGCACGCTTAAAGAGCACCCAGCGTTAAATCACATCGCCATTAACCTGTCAGCGCAGGCATTTAAAGATGAAAACTTGGTGCCAACCATTTTAGAAAGTTTAAATGTTACCGGCGTGAACCCAAATCGCATCACCTTTGAGCTGACCGAAAGCGCGAGCTTATTTAATTTAAATATCACCCAGCGCGTTATTGCTGAGCTGCATAAATTGGGTTGTAGTTTTTCGGTGGATGATTTTGGCTCCGGCTTCAGTAGCTTCGCCTACTTAAAAGATTTGCCCGCAGATTACATTAAGCTGGACGGTTCATTTATTCAAAACCTGCATAAGGACACCATCGACCAAGCCTTAGTAAAAGCCATGATTCAAGTGATTCAAGCGCTGGGGAAAAAAGCGGTGGCGGAATATGTAGAGAACGAAGAAATTCTACACATTTTAAAACGCATGGGAATCGATTTTGTACAGGGCTACCATATTGGGCGCCCAGCTCCGGTGGAGACATTACTCGCAAAAAAGACACGGGGGTAGCTGGCTAAGCCTGCTACCCATAAAGGCTCTACAAGAGCCAATCTCTGTTCATATTCCAACTAACACGCATCTACCCCACCATCCACACGCCAGATAGCACCTGTGGTGTAAGTCGATTCTAACTGCGCGACTATCACAGCGGCTATCTCATCCGCTTTACCAAATCTACGCAAGGGAATTGTAGATTCCATATGCGATTTTACCGCAGGAATCATCGCTTCATCTAAACCTAACTTGTGAATAATGGGTGTATCAACCGCACCGGGGGCAACCACGTTAACACGCACACCTTGTGGTGCAAATTCAATCGCCAAACTTTTGCTAAAGGATTCTACTGCGCCTTTGGTTGCTGCATAGAGCGCTGCATTTGCAAGGCCGTTGCTCACAACCGCTGAAGACACATTGGTAATACTGCCGCGTGTTTTCTCCAACGACGGCAAAAGGCCTTTAATTAAATCAAGTGGGCCACGCACATTGATATTAAAAAACTCATCAAAATCTTCACTGGTACAAAAGCCTAAGGGCATAAAACGTGCGATAGCCGCATTGTTCACCAAGACATCAAGCGGCTTATCCGTAAATTGCGCAATCAACTGCTGCACTTGCTCTGCATTTCCCATATCTGTAACAACGCCCACAACACCCAACTCACTGGCCGCTTGCGCAACGCGCGCCGCATCTCGGCCGCAAATAGTTACCGCGTAATTTTTTTCCTTTAATAATTTTGCTGTTGCAAATCCAATCCCTGAATTTCCACCGGTCACTAAGGCTACTTTTTGCATACTTACCTCTTAAAATTAGTTGAATTCATTAAAGTGGGACTGCTCGCGCTGCAGCACCTTGATAATCCAGATCATCACAACGCAAGGGTAAAAAACTATTAGCAGGTTGATTGAAGGTATCTACATAACAAGCGGTTACCCCACTGGCAACCATCACGGCATACATGCGATAAACCTCCTCTGCAGTGAAGCCTTGATCAGATAAAAAAGCAGACATATATCCATTAATATTCATGCCCTCATCAAACTTTTCCATCAACACTTTTTCAATTTCATAGGCCAAGGTTACATGCTTGCCTTCACTAAAACCTAATTTTTTCCCAACTCGCTCCATGGTTTCTAATCGCTCATCACCTTTGGCGATGGGGCGAATATAACCCACGATATATGGCTTGCCGCGATTTGCATCTGTAATCTCCGCAACAATCTCTACCGCACTCATTCCTTGTTGATGTTGCTTAAATGCACTCTGTATAAAGTTAACGCCATCTAATAAGGTGTATGGGCCATATGAACGAGAATCCGCAGCAAGCGCACCAATGGTTGTCGCCGCCACAACCGATGTACGAACTGTGCCCGCTAAAGCACCAATTTGATTGCACCAAATACGCGGGTCTGGCCAGCTTAAACAGCCGTAAATGGCTTCTATCCAATCCGCTAAAGGTTTATCAACTAATTTTCCGGTTGCATTTAAAATTAAAATTTGAAAATACGTTTTCTCACCTACCAATTCTTCTAGCATGTTATAGCCATGGCTAAACACACCCTTACCAGGAAACCAACCACCGGTATTGCTAATAATGCGGCCACGACGTTGATTTAAACATTCAATCTGCTGGGGATTACTTTGAGTGGAGTTGCTTTGAGTGGAGTTACTTTGGGTGGAATTATTGTGGGTGGGCTTAGCGCTGAATGTCATAGTGTTCATCCTTCACAAAGGGCATAGCGGTAATGGGTTTATTGGCAAGCTCCAAACCATGCGCCAATAAACCGGGTGCGCCTAATAATTGAAATAAACTGCCACCGGCGCGGGGCTGAAAACCTAAATCGGCAAATACGGCGGCGGCAACGCCCGTGGTTAAAATGCCAACGCCATGCGCTTGTAATTCGGCGTTGACCGCACATGCCCAATGCAAGGCTTTACCCGCACCTTCTAATGCAACTAACCGCTGCGCGATATGGCTTGCCATTATTTCTATGCCGCCATTGCGTACACCAAAGCCAAAAAACTGTGCGGATATTTTTTCTTGCCGTGTTTCTGATTCTGTTTTTGCAACGGAAATAGTCGCCAAACCATCGGCAACACATTCAACGGGATTTGTGTGTTGGTGTTTGCGAAAAAAGCGCATAGCCGGTTCAATTTCGCCTCCGCCCATATAATCCCCACCGAGCACCGCAGTGGCTATGGGCAATATATGCAGGGGTTCTGTTTTACCCACCCCCACATTCATGGCGGCGCGCGTGGCAGGGTGGCGCGGCCCCGGATTAATCAATGCAATCATCAACTGTTGTAATAATTGCGCCTCTGCTTTGCTGGGCAATTCGCCGCGAAATAAACAATAAAAAACATCCACAAGGCTACGCTTTTCCATCAACTCAAAAAGATCGTATCCGTGACAAGAGGCTGATGCGGCAATGTAGGGATTATCGCTACTGGGTAACTCTTGCCAAATACGTGTTGCGGTGCGCTCCACAAAGGGTTCATTGCGGCTACGCACCTCATCGTGCTTGTGCTCTTGGGTCATGGGATTCACTCAACTATTGGAGGGCGTAGGTTATACCCAGCCACAGGCTGCGAGACTCCAAGGGGTAATCATCGGGAATGGTACCGCTACTCGGCTCGCGCGCATCGGCATTGGTTGCGTTGCGCAGGGCTAATTGCAAATCCACATCGGGCAATAGATTTTTACGGTTCAAGGTTAAATTCAATAGCGTGTAATCTTTAATAGGCGCGCGCGTATCGCTGGTGGCACGCTCACGACCCCCTATCCAATATAACTGGCTGTTAAGCGACCAATTGGGCGCCATCAACCAATTGAGATTTGCTTTAACCTGGTTTCCCGGCGCATCGGGAATGGGCTTATCCATTTTAGTATCAGTTGCATTTTGTTCTGAGTAACTCACGCCTAGCTGTAGCTGGCTCGTCGGTTTCCAATTTACCTCCCACTCAAAACCTTTACCGTCTTGCGCGTTAAAATTCCGTGCTGTTTTTGTTGTAGCCCCCTGATCGGATACAAAATCAATCATATCCTTGGCTTGGTAGCTAAACAGCGTAAAGGTAGATTGTAGGTTGTTGGTTGCACGGTAGTTGAGCGACCACTCTTCACTCTTAATTTGTTCAGGCCGTAACTGCGAGTTACCTAAACTCACGGGATTATTTTTGTAGTGCAACTCAGAAAAAGAAGGTGCTCGAAAGGCGCTGCCAAACAGTAATTTACTCGTCAAACTTTCATTTGCCGCCCATACCAAAGCAATACGCGGGTTGGTTGTAGTGCCAAAGTCTGAATAATTGTCATAACGCACGCCGGCAGTTAAATTCCAATCTCGCGCCACATGCCATTCATCTTGAACCGACAAGTATTTAACACGTCTGGTGCTATCCACTAAAAACACATTGGGCGTGTTTGTTACAGTCGTTAGCGTACCGTCAACCACGGCAGGGAGTGGCGATTTATCCAACACACCGGGGCCAAAATTTTTGCTTTCTGTGGTATGAATACTTTGCTCTCTCACCCCTATATTTAGGCGGATTCGCTGAGACTCAAAACCGTTATAGATTGAAATAAAATCAAATTTTGTGTCTCGCGTTAGGCCACCAGGGTTTCCTTTTAAGCCGTCTTTAAATACAGATACACCAACGGGCGCTACAAAATCTAGGTTGCCATCTGCACCTATGGGAACAACCGTACCGGCTGGTAATAGCGTGAATTGTGCCTTCAAATCGTAAAGCATATGACTTAGGCGAATACTGCTATCCCAATTGCTAGCGCTTTTTTGGAAGTGGTATGCGACATCTGCCATCAACAACCGATCGTCATCTCGACCGGTAGGGTCAAGTGCCTGCGCCCCACCAGCCCCTATACCGGCATTTATGGATGCCCAACTCCATAGGTTTGCCTGAATTTGATCTGAGCTAATGGAAAGGTGGGAATCAACAACTTTGTAGCGAGTAGAAAGTGACCCAGGCGCAAGTGACGCACGAGTACCAAGTGCGGCATCCAATGCGGTCTGTAAGTCTGCGGTTACTGTGCGAGAAGAGTCACCATCGGTTTCTGCATAGGCCACATCAAATGAAATACCAACACCGTTCCATTGCCTAGCCGTTTGTAACCACAATTCTTTGCTATTGAATGAACCTGTACGTGCACCTAAGGTTGTATTTTCTACCGCTGTTGCATCTTTGGTAATGACATTAACAACGCCCGCAAAGGCATCCGCACCATAAATAGCAGAGCCGGGGCCGCGAATAACCTCTATTCGCTCAATACTGGACACGGGCAAGCGAAATAACACGGGGCGGCCACCATTCACCGAGCCTTGAACAGGTACACCGTTCAACATCACCAATACTTGAGCGTTAAACCCCGTGTGTATACCGCGAATAGATTCCACCGAATCCAAACGGCTCAAGGAGGAAAGCGATATATGCAACCCTGGTACAGTTTCTAATACGTCATCTAACGTGCGTGCACCCATAGCCTCAATTTGCGCTGCGTAGATAACAGATGCAGTAGCAGGTGCTTTATCAAGTGAGGTGCTGTTGCCTGTAGCAATCGAAATTTGAACCTGACTTAACTCAGCCAGCGAGAGATTGTAAACATCTAAAGATGAATTCGTTGGCGATTGTTTGTCCGCATGGGCCCATGCGCTAGCGGCACAGATACATAACGGTAAGAATGCTTTGGCAAATAATTTCATAGCGGTCGGCTTATTTATTGGGTGCTAATTTTTGCACGGCAAGCTTCAAGGTTTCACGTCGAATCGGTTTGGTGAGGAATTCTTCCGCCTGACGTTTATAGGTGTATTTGCGATCATCCATAATGGAAATAATAATCACAGGGATATCTTTTAGCTCTGGGTCATCTTTAATTTTTTCAAATAAGAACCAACCGTGCTGATCTGGCAATAATAAATCGAGCGTTATTACCTGAGGCTTCACTCTTTGTAAGAGTTTGAAGCCAGTGTCGGCATCGTACGCAGTATGCACACTGTAGCCTTCACGGCGCATAGTGCGCGCCATTATATCGAGGAATGCAGGGTCATCATCAATCATCACTATATGATTGCCCGCTGTATCGAGGCTTCCCTCAACTTCATCCATATCTTGAGAATGTACCCTAACCGCTTGCCCCAAGAGCGCGCTCGCTTCAATGGGGAGAGGGATATCCACAATAAAGGTTGCCCCCTTGCCCAGCTCACTTTCAACTTCAATCGTACCGCCCATCAATTCACACAGCTGGCGAGTAATAGATAAACCCAAGCCGCTGCCCTGATATTTACGTGTAGTACTGTTGTCAGCTTGGCGGAATGAATCAAAAATATGCGCTTGCTGCTCTTGCGAAATACCAATACCTGTATCAGAAACACTAAAATACAAGCGATAGGGTTCGTGATGTGCTTTAAGCGTAATTATACCGTTAGGGGAAAACTTGCAGGCATTGCCCAACAAATTAATCATGATATGAAGTAACTTTTCAGGGTCAGCAATAGGCAAAACCGCACCATCATTTACATCGAGTTTTAATTGAATCGCATTTTTTTCTAGTAATGGTTTTACCGTGCCAACCGCATCATCCACCAAGCTTGAAAGCTTCACTTCCGTTAAATCCAGCACCATGCGGCCCGATTCAATTTTGGCTAAATCCAGCACACCGTTAATCAATTTCAATAGGCGTTCTGAGTTTGTAATAACGCGCAGAAGATCTTTAATATGAATTTGGTCATCCTTAAGTTTTAAATCTTCAATCACCACTTCGGTATAACCAATAATGGCTTGCAGCGGTGTGCGCAACTCATGACTCATGAGCGACAAGAATTCTCCCTTGGCTTGACTTGCATCTTCCGCTTTGCGCTTGGCAATCGCGAGGCGTTCTTTAGCGAATTGCAAATCCTGTGCGTGAGCGGCAAGGCGTTGGTTATCGCGGCGCTTCATGTTGTAGGCAACAAATATTGTGATCACCAAAAGCGCACCTAAGATTGCCAAGCCCCAAGCGTAGACCAAGGCCTTTTTCTGCGCGCCCACAATAATATCGAGATTGGTGATGGCATCACGCTGTTTCTTAAGATCAACTTCCTGCGTTTTAATGGTGTTATCTAATTCCGCTACACGCTTTTCGCGGGCATTAATTTGATTCATTACCATGGAGAGTTGTTTCTGCTGTGCCGCCAAGTCTTTGGTGCGCAACTCCACTTCACTCAGCAAATCCAAACGCTCTTGTTTGCCTTTTTCAAGCTGACTATTTTGCGCAGCAATTAAGCTATCGCTTTTCTGAATACTTTTGTTAAGTTCAGACATCTGCGCTTCCAAGCGCGCATTTAAGGCCTCATGATTTTGCGTTTTTACGGTTAGATCGGCGAGTACTTTTTCACTGCTTTGCAATTGCTTTTGCAAAGTGACAAGCGAAGCTTGACCTTCGCGAAAAAGCTTAGCTACATCAATTTCAGTGCCGCCATTTAAAATTAATTCTGGGAGAGGCTTTAAACCTTGGTTAAGCAAATTGGATTTATTAACTTCAAAACGCAAACGGTCAGAACCAGAAGGCACCAAGTTAATCATGACCAACTGCTTGTTGGTAAAATCGAACGTCACTAATAAAACCGGCTTACCCTCAACCGCCTCATAAATATCTGCCACTGCCTGACTGTTGGCATTCTCAATATAAACAACTTGATATTTAGAAAGGGCTTTAACCGAATTGATCTGGCTAACAGTGATAGGCTGATTTTTGAGCTTTACATTTTCTGCAAGCAACACAAGCTCATTGTAAACGGGCGTTTTATCTGCACTAAAAACAGCGATCTCAAAAGAAGTGATTGCAGCCTCATTTGGCCATTCAATATTTTTAGCAAAGTTGTATATATATGTAGCAGTAATACGTTGTTTATTGAGGGTTTGCGTTTGCGCAAATACAGGGCTACATACAACAAACATAAATATCAGCAACCCATAAATGCAATGCTTAATTGGCTGCGGTTTAAACACTCTTGGTTTCATCGTTCTTGGTTCAAACAAAACGCAGGCAAATACATTAGGCAAATATGATTGAAGCAACATCTAATTATAATTCCTATTGACTGCTATCCGTCGCATAAAATAATGGCATCAAAAGTATCTCTCGGTTTAGGATAACCTTTAAATTCAAATCTTGATAGTTCCCTCCATTAGCCTGCGACCGGCCGCAAAATCAGACCGGATCAACGTGGGTCATAAGATCCAATACAGGTAAACTTGCCATCACATTTTTACGTGCATTTACGGCTATATCGTGACCTTCCGCGACCGTAATATCGCCGCGAATTTCCAAGTGCACATCCACAATAATCAGATCGCCGGTTTTGCGAGTACGTAAATCGTGCAAACCTTGAACGCCGGGCGTGGCTAAAATAGTGGCGCGAATTTTTTCTATTTCTTCTATATCGGCAGCGCGATCCATTAAATCGTGCAGCGAATTCCACGCAAAACCAAAACCCATTTTGGCGACCATTAGCCCCACAATTAATGCGGCTATAGGATCGAGTAATGGATAGCCCAACAAACTGCCGCCAATCCCCAAGGCGACCACCAGCGATGAGGCGGCATCGGAGCGCGCGTGCCATGCATTTGCAATCAACATACTGGAGCGAATGCGCTGCGCTACGGCGAGCATGTCGCGGAACAAAACTTCTTTAGCAACCAAGGCAACTCACGCAACCCACAAGGCAATACTGCTCACTTGTACCAAGGCCGCAGGATGAATCATTTTATTAATTGCCGACCAGAGCATACCTACACCCACCGCCAGCAATAAAACTCCCAGCACCAAAGACGCCGCATTTTCGTAGCGATAGTGCCCGTAGTGGTGATCCGCATCTGGCTCTGCTTTGCTGTGGTGCCCTGCAAATAAAACCACAAAATCTGACACCAAATCTGATAAGGAATGAATACCATCAGCAATGAGCGCCTGCGAACCTGAAAGCCACCCCGTCACAATTTGCAGTGCGCTGAGCACTATATTCACTGCCACACTCACCAGCGTTGTCCGCTTAGCGGCCTCGGCATTGCGCGGGGAGCTTACATCATGCTCATCAATTTGTTCGTGGGAATGATCGAATAACCCCATAAGCTGCTCCTAAGAAATGATGTTTCTAACGGATGAAAGCAAGGTGTCACTTCGCTAACGTATACCGCTGCTCGCGATACAAGAGCGAAGGCAAGATCACATGCGCCATTGCCTTTTCAACATCGCGCTCATCCGGTTTATCTTTACTCAATACAAGCTCGCCTTTAGCCGCATCATAGTGCCCCAAGAGCGGCGATTGATTGGGGCGCAAGAGCGTTACCTTGGAACCTTCCAGCCACGCGAAATAATTATCAAACTGCATAAGTGCGCGACCGGGGGAGTCACCGTCTTTGACAAAATCGCGCCCAATCATGGGGTGCTCGCTGGAGACGCCCATTAATGACAACACAGTTGCACCCAAATCAATTTGACTCGCTTGAGTTGCAATTCGTTTAGGCTGAATATCCGCCCCCAAAATCAACCCAGGAATATGGAATTTTTTAATCGGCACCAAGCTGTCGCCATATACGCGGTTATCGTGGTCGGCCACAATTAAAAAAACCGTATCGCTCCAATAATCTTGCTTCTTGGCTTCGGCAATAAATTTACCCAACGCATAATCTGCGTATTTCACGGCATTGTTCACCGTTTGTTTATTGGCATCATGCAACTCAATGCGACCATCGGGAAATTCAAAGGGCTCATGATTAGACGAGCTAAAAATCAAACTAAAGAAAGGTTTTTTTTCTGAGTGTAATTGTTTTAAACGCTCTAACGATTTGTTAAATAAGTCTTCATCACTCGCACCCCAACTGCCCTCAAAAATAGGATTTTTAATATCGCTGCGATCAACTACCTGCTGAAAACCATTGCCGGTAAAAAAGCCGCGCATATTGTCAAAGTGCGCTTCACCGCCGTAGACAAATTCCGTGTGATAACCCTGCTGCCCCAAACCTAATGCGAGCGTATAAAAATTATGTTGCGCCAAAGAAAGCTTCACCACACTGCGGGCAGGCGTAGGCGCATAACCTGAAATAACCGCTTCTATACCACGCACCGAGCGCGTACCGGTTGCGTAAAGCTGTTCAAACCACCAACCTTCATGCTTTAGTTTTTCTAATTCTGGTGTCACTGGCAAGCCACCGAGCGACTCCACAAACGTTGCGCCCAAACTCTCTTCTAACACAATCACCAAGTTCAATGGCTTATCGCGTTTAATCGCCGCTTCTTGCTTGTGAAGAGTGGGTAATTCAGCTGACGTAAATTGCACATCGCGCAACCAAGGCGCAGCTTTAACCTGTTCAAATATTTTTTCGCGCGGGAATGAGCCGTAGATTTCGGAAGAGTTGGCTTCTTGTCGCATAGAACTCAACGCCGTCAGTACCGACCAACCAGAATTAATAATTAAGGAGTTCACCAAGGCATCGCCAGATAATGCAAAGAGCGCAGGGTTTGCCGGGCGATGATCGGTCGTTGAGCGCACTTGCATAAATACAATCACAAAAACAATTGGCCACAGCAGTAATAATTTTTTAGTTGACCACAGCGTCCCATCGGTAGATGCCGCTTTTAAAACAGAATAAATAGTGACACCCAAAAGCACCGAAAAGCCTACCCCAAGAATTAACGCCAACCGAAAGCCATTCCAGAGCGTAGAAAAAACTTCTTTCGGGTATGACAAGTATTCAATAAACAGACGATTGGGGCGCACATCAAATTGCATCATAAAAGGCGGTGATGACAACTCCATAAAAATCACAAAAAACAACGCAAAAGTTGCCCAACACACATTGACGCCACGCCAAAAGGATATCGCAAACTTATGCGCAAAAAATGGCGCAAGCAAAACGGGGATAGCGACAAAATAACCCAACAAAATAAGATCGGCACGCACACCCTGAACCAGCATCTCAATCAATAAGCCGGTGACACTCACGCGCTCCCACTGCCAAATAATTAGCCCCACACGAGAGAGCGATAAAACAATCAATCCCATCAACAACATTTGCAAAACGGTTGCATAGGGCCCCGCCCATTGCGTTAAACCTGCCAAGCGCACAGAAAATCTGCGCAGCACCGGCTTTTTCACTGTATCAATTGCGTGAACCATCTATCTGTGTCCTCTGAGCGCTGGGCGTGAAACTAGGCTAGCGAGTGAATAGCCGTTATAATTCTTGGCATTACAATAAAGTGCGCAAAAGTATACCTCACCCACTGATTTTCAGCATTAAGGGGCTTCGGCTTGACCAATTTACACGGCGGTAATGACACCATTAACCCCCAAATCACGCTCGGTGTTTATCAGGGAAGCTTAGCGCCCGAATTTGATGATGAAATCCTGCGCGCGCAATTAGTTCAGATTAGCGCGTTATTGAAAGCAAACAATGTTACCAAGCTCTCTGACGGCGCTGACTATGTGGTGAAATTACCACTGCAAACAGCACAGGGTGAAATACTTGTTGCGCTCAAAGTGTTTAAACGTCAAAGCTGGCTTAAAGATCGTTTTGATCGCACACATAAATCCAAAGCGGAACGCTCTTATATCGCCGCTCGCCATTTACAAAATCACAATATTGGCACACCTGCAGCCATTGCGTGGCTGGATCACTGGGAAAACAATCGCCTTATAGAAAGTTATTTCCTGTGCATTTTTCAACCGGCTATTTGTCTGCGCGATGCACTTACGGATATTTACTACAATGCCCGCGATAACGCGCCGCTAATGGAGTTATTACATTTAGTCGCGCCAGAAATTCGCGCCATGCACGATGCGAATTTTATGCACGGCGATATGGGCAACCAAAATATATTGCTGCCTAAAAATCCCGATGGCTCTTGGGCACAGCCGCAATTTATTGATTTGAATCGCGTTAAAATTACGGCCCGCCCACTCACCGCCAAAGAGCGCGCCTTTGATTTGTCGCGCCCTATATTGCCCGGCAACTATCTCAAGTTTTTTAAGCAGATTTATTGCCAGCATCAAGATATTCCGCGCGATTTAAATAAGTACGAACAAAGCTACCGCAAGCGTTTTGAGTTTCACCGCAAGTCGCGCAAGTTTCGTCGCCCCTTGCGCTATTTAAAAAATCGCCATATTCCACCTACGCACCGCACCTACCCCGACTCAAAAGATTATTGGCTGTGGGATGAAAAAACGGCGCAGCCAATGATTGCTTTATCGCGCAAGGAAAAACACCGCGAGCGCTTTTTGCGTGATTTGCTGGTTATGATTGGTCAAGGCTTATTAGCACTGCCAACACTTTATTCTGCTTACAAACACCTAAAGAAAGAAAGCTTTCAGCGTGAGGTTGTGCTCAAGGGGCGCATAGGCGTAGCGCTGCACCCCCATGACAATTATTTTTCCCCCGAACGCAAACTCTTGAGCGAGCTGGGCAACCCGCCGGTATTAATTCGTTTTTGTCATCACGAAGGCGAAGCCATTTGGAATCAAACAATTCAGCTGATTCAGCAATTACACCGCGATGATATTGAAGTGATGGTAGCCTTCATTCAAGATCGCCACGCAGTACTTGAACCCGCAAGCTGGTCAGCATTTTTAAGCAAAGTCATTCCCGCTATTGCAAACTTCGTAAGCCATATTGAAATCACTCACGCCTACAACCGCATTAAATGGGGCGTGTGGAGCATGCACGAATTGCAAGCGCTTATGGCACCCGCATTTGAACTACAAAATCTATACCCCAAAATTAAACTCACCGGCCCAGCCTGTATTGATTTTGAATATTTGCCAGTGATTGCCGCGCTCAAATCGCTCCCCAAAGGTAAATCTTTTTCGGCACTTTCACATTTACTGTACGTGGATAGACGCGGCGCACCAGAAAATCCACAAGGCCCATTTTCTACACTGGAGAAATGCGCGCTGCTAAAAGCACTCACCAGAATTTCACCACAGTGCGAAGAGAAAGTGATTATTTCTGAAGTGAATTGGCCGTTAGAAAATACCGATATCTGGTCGCCCATTGTGTGCCCCTATGTCACGCCCCATTGGCGCAAGCGCGCCTCGGGCGAAACTGAAAACGATTATGCCAACTTTATGTTGCGTTACATCGCTATTGCTATTTGCTCTGGTCATGTAGAGCAATTATTTTGGTGGCGCTTATCGGCCAAGGGTTATGGCTTGGTGGATGACCAGAATGAGTTCAAACCACGCCTTGCGTTTAATGCGTTGCAATATTTTTTAGTGCGCTTGGGCGATGCCACTTTTATTAAAAAATGGCCGTCGGCTAAAAATACCTATGTGCTGGAATTCCGCAATGCGACCCAGCAAATTTTAATGGCGTGGACAACGAAGGGAGAATCAACTGCGCTAGCTGATTTTGATGCGCAGAAAGTATATGACAGAGATGGGAATACTATAAAAGAGAACATTATTTCTGAAGCGCCAATTTATTTGGTTAGAGCGCTGCTGTAGCATCAAATCCTCGCTAACCTGCCACTCATAAACCCCACACCTGATGCCTGCACTTAGCACTGGTGGGCCTTGAGATAAAGCTTGCTAGTATCAGCGCCTGGGGAACTACACTTCAAGAAATAGTAAGTGCGATAAGAGACAGAAAATCCCTAGCCATAAGTTCATCGTATAACAATAAAACCCACTGAGAGCCGCAATGATGAACAAAATACTTCTTCTCTTAATCGCCCTGACAACCACACTTACGCTCACCGCCTGTACCGGAAAACCCGACGATATTAACCCCGTCAAAAACTTTCAAGCGGAAAAATATCTAGGTACATGGTATGAAATAGCACGCTTAGACAACCGCTTTGAAAAAGGCTTAACGCAAGTAAGCGCAACATATAGCCTGCGCGATGATGGCGGCATTAGCGTACTAAACAGAGGTTACTTGCGCAAAAACAACGAGTGGAAAGAATCACTCGGCAAAGCCTACTTTGTAGAAGACAAAAACACCGCTTATTTAAAAGTGTCTTTTTTTGGCCCTTTTTATGGTTCTTATGTGGTGTTTGATCTCGATGAAAATTATCAATACTCTTTAGTCACAGGCGGCGACAAATCCTACTTCTGGTTACTTGCACGAACCCCCACCATTTCTGGCGATGTAAAAGCCCGGCTATTAGAAAAAGCCACCGCATTGGGGTTTGATACCACGAAGTTAGTTTTTGTTGAGCAAACGGAAGCTACGCAGTAAAGGCTCCCCATCTTTACAAAAATTGAACACCTTTCACACCGCACCATTGATTAATGCCGCCTATACTCAATCCTTAGGATTTTCAGCCAGACCATCTACCCCACACATTTTGTAGGCCACCTATGCATAATAACAACGTGGTAAAAACACCCACTCCATCGATCACAACAACTGAAAAACCGCTACTGGCGGATTCGCTTTCCGCATCAACACCACCTAAGCCATCTGTAGGCGTGGCGGGCTTAGTAGCATTAGCGACTAGCGGTTGTGGTGGTGGCGGTGGAAGCAGTGGATCAACCGGCGGTGGCAATCAAACCAGTTCAGCGGCTAGCTCCGTTGCACCTCAGCCGCTTTACACCAAAGCCGAAGCCGCACGGTTTTTATTGCAAGCGCAATTCACCGCAACCGATGAAGAAATTCTCGCGGTAAGAACCTCAGGCTATAGCGCTTGGCTCACCTCACAATTTAATGCACCCATAGACCAAACCGGCGCGGCTTGGCTAACCGCCAGCGGCCACACAACACCCGATGACAAGGGCAATTATTTCAACCCTGTGTTTGGCGATTGGATGGCATGGAATCAATTGCTCACTGGCACAGGCCAAGTACGTAAACGCGTAGCGCTCGCACTCTCTGAATTTTTTGTGGTGTCTTTAAGCCCCATTGATGGTTTTTGGCCGGCGATGTTAATTGCACACTACTGGGATTTACTTAACGCTAAAGCTTTCGGCAATTTTAGAAATTTGCTTGAGGATATTTCGCTAAATCCTGCGATGGGATTTTTCCTCAACACCAAAGGCAATTTAAAAGAAGATATCGCAAGCGGCAGGCAACCCGATGAAAACTATGCGCGCGAAATCATGCAATTGTTTTCTATTGGGCTCTACGAATTAAATCTGGATGGCAGCGTAAAAACCAACGCACAGGGTCACCCGATTGAAACCTATGTGCAATCTGACATTACCAATCTGGCGCGCGTCTTTACCGGTTACGATTGGGATTATTCAAAAGTTACCCAGCAAAACGGCTTTGAGCCCTATCCCGTCCCCTCACCCGAATTTACCGGTGGACGCATGGCGTTTGATGCAAACAAACATTCCAACTTAGCCGTGAGCTTTTTGGGCACCAATATTCCTGCAAATACCCCCGGCGCAGATGCATTGCGTATTGCTTTAGATACATTATTTAATCACCCCAACACGGGGCCGTTCTTTGCAAAGCAAATGATTCAACGGTTAGTCACCTCAAACCCTAGCCCTGCCTATGTTCAACGTGTAGCAACTGCCTTTAACAACAATGGCGCAAATGTGCGTGGCGATTTAAAAGCAGTGTGGCGCGCGATTATAACGGATACCGAAGCACGCACCTTGCTCAATAATACTATCGCCGGAAAATTGCGTGAACCTATAGTGCGGCTCACACAAATCGCTCGCACCTTTAATGTGAGCAGCAGTAACGGCAAATGGGAAATTTACGATCTTTCTAATGCAGATACTCACTTAGGCCAAGCGCCTTTACGCTCGCCTTCCGTGTTTAATTTTTTTCGCCCTGGGTATGTTCCGCCCAACACTGCCTTAGCTACCCATGCTTTATTAGCGCCTGAGTTTCAATTACACAATGAAACCTCCACGGCGGGCTATATCAACATGATGACCTCTTTTATTCAATCAGGTTACGCGGATGTAAAATTAAATCTCAGTGCCATTGAATCCCTTGCAGCTGATGCAAAAGCACTGGTTGAATGGTTGAATTTGCATTTAACAGCCAATCAACTTTCCACGGCGACAACCGATTTAATTCAGCAAGCCTTAGAAGCGAACCCAGTGATAAGTGCAAGTTCTACTAGCGCGAAATATGATCGTCTTTACGCAGCCATTTTATTGGTGGCCGCCTGCCCTGAATATTTAATTCAAAAGTAACTATTCAAAAGTAACTATTTAAAAAATCACGGCTTAAAAATTACTGTTTAAAAGTCACTCTATAAAAGTCATTGGGAAACTAGCCACCATGCATATCAATAAAATAAATGACATGACTCGCCGCGCTTTTTTAAAACGCGCTGGTGCAGTTTCTATGATGGGTGTAGGCGCACCACTGGCACTCAATCTTGCAGGCATTAGCGAAGCGGCTGCATTTGAAGCCAGTGACTATAAAGCACTTGTGTGCGTATTTTTATTTGGCGGTAATGATTACGCCAATACAGTCGTACCCTATGACACAGCGAATTATGATCTTTACAGCAGCATTCGCGGCGGTGGCGCAGGCCGCACGGCGGGTGGCATAGCGCTAGGGCGCAATGCACTCACAGCAACAGCACTTAAAACCATTACACCGCAAACACTCACCAACAATATTCAATACGCTTTATCGCCAGAATTAAAATCCATGGCGTCGTTATTTAATTCCGGCAAAGCAGCCGTTCAGTTGAATATTGGGCCGTTACTTACACCGCTTACACTGGCGCAATACACAGGTTCAGACCGCGTAAAATATCCGCTGCCGCCAAAACTATTTTCGCACAATGATCAGCAATCTATTTGGCAAGCACTCAATAGCGAAGGCGCAACACGTGGCTGGGGTGGCTATATGGGCGACCTCGCATTATCGAGCAATAGCCTTAGTACCCTCACCTGCATTTCGGCTTCTGGCAATGCGGTATTTTTAGCGGGCAATAATGCATTGCAATATCAAATCAGCCCTTCGGGTGCCATCCCCATTTGGGCTGCCAAAGGCTCTGCGTTTAATTCTTCTGCGGTATCCAACGCGTTAAAGAAATTGATCACCCAAAGCAGCCCGCACCTTTTAGAGAATGAATTGGCTGCGGTGACAAAACGTTCAATGGATTTAGAGCAAATAGTAAACGCCGCCTTAAACCCTGTGAACCTATCAACCTCATTTGATCGCGACAGTAAAAAGAATTCACTCGCAGATCAATTAAAAGTCGTTGCACGTTTAATTGGCGCACGCAATGTGTTGGGCGCAAGACGCCAAGTATTTTTTGTGTCGCTGGGCGGGTTTGATACCCACGATGGTCTCAATGAAAATCATCCCAAATTATTAGCGCAAGTGGATGAAGCCATGAATGCGTTTTATCAGGCAACGGTGGAATTGGGTGTTTCCGAAAAAGTCACCAGCTTTACTGCATCGGACTTTGGCCGCACGCTCGCATCCAATGGCGATGGTTCAGATCACGGCTGGGGCGGTCATCACTTTATAGTAGGCGGTGCCGTTAATGGCGGGCAATTTTATGGCACAGCGCCACAGATTTCTCTAACAAGCGATGATCAAGTCGGCCAAGGGCGCTTATTGCCCTCAACCTCTGTCGATCAACTTGCCGCAACCTTGGCGCGTTGGTTTGGTGTTAATAGCAGTGAAATTAATTCCATTCTGCCGAATGTGAGTAGATTTGCCAGCAGCAATCTCGGCTTTATGAAATAAAATCTCACTGAAAAACTAACTTGTTTTTCAGTGAGATTTTAGAAAATCTTAATGGCTAATCATCCAAGGGCGAGCCGAAGGAAACATTTTATTGCCCTCGGCGGTATACATTAAAGCTGATTTACGAATCGGCTTATCGCCACAACCGCAACCCTTGCCATGCTTATGTTCACGCCGCGCTTTTTGTTCGGCGCGATAATCCGGCGTAGAAAATACCGGTTCATTCATCGCTTTTTCATTGCGTGCATGTGCAGCACGATTTTCTTTTTTCATATCCAAAAATTCTGGCGCAACCATAATCACCCGCGCAGACATTGCACCGCAACTTGGGCAGGCACAAGGTTGACTGGAAGCATCCATAGTATTCAATTCATGGAACAAACCGTGAGTTGCGCATTTGTAATCGTAAACGGGCATGATGATTCCTCTTAACTAATCTATTGTCACCCTCGGTAATGTGGGAATCATCCTCGCAAGCGACGATGATTCCCGGAAAACATTACTTATCCTTAGACAAGGGCACATCCATTCCCGGCGTTACTTTCTTGGTTGGCCCTTCTGCCGTTGGGTTCACATCAAAATCGAAAATATCCGTTGGCAACCAGAGCGTTGCGCAGGCATTCGGAATATCCACCACACCACTGATATGACCTTGTACCGGCGCGCAACCTAAAATTGAATAAGCTTGCGCTTTGCTGTAACCAAACTTGGTTAAATAATTGATTGCATTCAAACAAGCTTGACGATAGGCAACATGAACATCCAAATAATGTTGCTGACCATATTCATCAACGGAGATGCCTTCAAAGATTAAATAGTCATCGTATTTAGGTGTAATGGGGCTGGGTTTAAAGATAGGATTTTTAATCGCGTATTTCGCCATACCGTCTTTAATTAAATTCACGCGCAAGTGAATCCAACCCGCCATTTCGATAGCGCCACAGAATGTAATCTCACCATCGCCTTGGCTAAAATGTAAATCGCCAACCGATAAGCCACCACCTTTCACATAGACTGGGAAATAAATTTTAGAGCCGCGCGATAAATCTTTAATATCGCAGTTACCACCGTGCTCACGAGGCGGTACTGTGCGCGCACCTTCGGCTGCTGCCACTTTTGCTTCATCGGGCTTCATGCGGCCCATATGTGCGGTGTCTGCATAGGGCAGTGTTGCCAACGCAGGCACGCGCTCTGGCTCGGTGTCATACAATTCTTTTTCGCGCTTGTTCCATTCTTCCAACATTTCTTTGGATGGCAAGCAACCAATCAACCCTGGGTGAACCAAACCTGCGAATTCCACGTTAGGAATATGACGCGAGCTGGTAAACATACCGTTAATATCCCAAATGGATTTTTGCGCTTCAGGGAAATGCTCTGTTAAAAATCCACCACCATTTTGTTTAGAGAAAAATCCGTTAAAACCCCACAAGCTTTCTTGAAAGGCACCTATATCTAAAATATCCACCACCAACAAATCGCCCGGCTCCGCCCCCTCAATACCAACCGGGCCTGAGAGAAAATGTACTTGCGACAAATCCACATCGCGCACGTCATCGGCACAATCGTTATTGGCAATTTGGCCGCCCGTCCAGTCGTAGCACTCAATAATAAAATCATCGCCGGGCTTAACGGTTTTCACCATGGGAATATCAGGGTGCCAGCGGTTATGAATCATGTCATTTTCGTAAGGCGATTTTTTTAAATCTACTTTGATTATCGTTTCAGTCATAGTGCTGACTCCTGCTGAGAGTGGCTAAGTGCTAACAAATACCTTGGCGCTTACATGAACAGCTTTTGCGATAAAGACAAGGCTAGCGGTCAGACTTAGTATCCATTCGAGGAGGTTGAGGAACCATACGATAAATAGCCAAGACAACTGCGTTATTTAACGTATGGACTTGGCTGGATAAGGCATAGGAAGAACGGGGAACAACATGTAATTTACTAATGAGCGTGCAGTAAAGAATACTGTTCAATTCAAAACCCGCCGTGAATACTTCCCTGTAGGCTCGGACGCGGCATCCATGCCGCATACGGTTTTGAATCAAACAGTATTCTTTATTTGTGCCCCGTTAGTAAGTAGCCTGCTATGTACGCAAACGCACCGACATGACCACACAATTTTCTTATTATAAAAAGTCTTCTAACCATTATTTAATCTACTCAGAATTTATCAGTAGTTCGCAACCATGCTAAAAACGCTTTTTTTTCTGAGTACGAGGAGTAAATCATATGAACAAATCCATGATTATTGGCATTGTGTTGGGCGCAGGCGTTGCCACTGCAGGTGGGGCGATTGCCGGTTATAAATATTTTGCCGAGCCAACCCATGCGGATGTGCTGAACGCGCAAGCGATTGTTAAAAAAACAAAAGTGCCGCGTAAAGAATGCCATGAAGAAACCCTTACCCATCAACGCGAAGTGAAGGATGATAAACGCATTGCCGGCAAAACCATTGGCGCGGTCTTAGGCGGTGTCTTAGGTCATCAAGTGGGTGGTGGCGATGGTAAAAAAGTAGCGACGGTTGCAGGTGCTGTTGCGGGTGGTTATGCGGGTGATCGCGTACAGAACAACATGCAGGAAAAAGACACTTACACCACCGTGGAGCAAGTATGTAAAACCGCGTACGACACCCGCGAAGATATTGCGGGCTATGACGTAACCTATCGTTTAGACGGCAAAGAATCGGTAGTACGCATGTCTTATGATCCGGGCAATAAAATTCCACTGAAAAATGGTTTACTGGATTTAGCGCAACCTGCCGATATGAAAAAGTAAATGGCTCTAAATGCGGCCCAAGCAGTTAGCGCTGAAAAGTTATAACCCCGTTTTCACTAAACCCAAGATTGTGTGTTTAGAATCACAATTCCCTCCAATTAAATTCTATTTTTACATTGTTCAGATTCGCTTCATGTTGTGCTTGATAGTCTGAAGCTGCTTCTCTTGCATTGGGCTAGCTGCATTATTCGATGCAGTTAAAAATCACGAGGAAATTTTCATGAAAAAAATTATTATTTCTGTAGCAGTAGCAACAACACTTTTTTCAACCGCTGCATTTTCTGCCAGCGATATCCACTTACAAATTAAAAGTAGCAAAGGTTCATCGCAAGTTGTAAGTTGCCCTAATGGCGCATGTGTAGTACCAAGCTTGGTGGCCGACACCTATACCTTTTCTGTAGTAGATGCTCAAGGAAAACCCGCTTCAGTAAGCAGCGCAATGAGTTGCGATGTTAAGTCACCCCGCGATTCAGCCTCTGGCTTGGCTACCGGTAAACGTCAGCACAAGCCTTTTAGTTTAAGTACAGAGTTGAGTTCCTCTTCTGTTGTGGTAGCGCAGGATGAAAGCAACCTCGCCATCACCTGCTCAAGTAGCACAACACCACCGGCCTCACCCGCAACTGCTACGGCGCTGGATAAGCCCGCAAAAGCCACTTACGATTTAAAGTCAGCCACTAAGTAAATGTATTGTAGAAAAATCCCTCTTGGAGAAATTCCAAGAGGGATTTTTTTATGCAGAAATTTTTGCGAATACAAAAACCCACCCTTTAGCCGGAGATACCAAAGGATGGAAGAGCAATTATTTTATGGACGAAAAAATCAAACCGAAAGATAAGAAGCCACCTTGGCTTCATCAACCGATGACCGTAATTCTTCATGCACAATTTCACCTTTCTCTATCACCAAAATTCTATCAGCAATATCCAATGCAAAACTGAGCACTTGTTCCGAGACAATAATCGACAATCCACGTGTATCGCGTATCGCCTTTAAGGTGCGCCCCATCTCACGAATAATAGACGGTTGAATGCCTTCTGTAGGTTCATCCAATAACAACATTTTAGGGTCGCTCGCCAGTGCGCGCGCAATCGCTAATTGTTGTTGCTGCCCGCCCGATAAATTCCCGCCGCGCCTAGCGCGCATTTCATGCAATACGGGAAACATATCATAGAGTTCTTGCGGCACATTTTTTTTGTTGGTAGATGTTAAACCCGTTTCAATATTTTCTTTCACAGTCATACTCGAAAATATCATGCGCCCCTGAGGCACAAACCCAAAACCTGTTGCAACACGCTGATAGCTTTTTAAACTACTCACTTCGGTTTCACCGAGTTTTACGCTACCAGACGTGCTAGGTATTACCCCCATTAAGGATTTCATCAAGGTGGTTTTCCCCATGCCATTGCGCCCCATAATCGCAACAATTTCATTGGGCCGAACGGTAAAGTTTAAGCCGTGTAAAACTTCACTTTGACCATAACATACGCGGTAATCAGAGACTGCTAACATGATTTTTTCCTCAAAAATTTATGAGATAGCTCATTAGAATCAGATGCAATGATTTTTTCCGTCATTCCCGCGTAGGCGGGAATCCATAGCTTTAAAACTGACTCGCATATAAATACAAGATACCTTCTCACAATGGATACCCGCCTACGCGGGTATGACGACGGAGAGCTAAGTTCTTAATGCCCTAAATACACCTCAATCACGTTGGGGTCGGCTTTCACTTTGTCGATTGAACCTTCAGCAAGAATTTTCCCTTGATGCAACACCGTCACTCGGTCTGCAATTTTTGCGACGAACTGCATATCATGTTCAATCACAATGACCGAGCGATCTTTGGTAATGCGTCGTAAGAGATCTGCCGTTTGTTGCCGCTCTGCTACCGACATTCCCGCAACAGGCTCATCGAGCATCAGTAATTCAGGGTCTTGAATAAGCAACATGCCAATTTCCAACCACTGCTTTTGCCCATGACTTAACAGCTCCGCTTGCTTATCTAAAAATTCCGTGAGGAAAATCATGTCCGCAATTTCATGCACTTTGTTAATCACTTCAGCATCGCGCTTAAAGGCAAGTGCACCAAAGACTGAGCGACCACGCGGAAAAGAAATTTCCAAATTTTCAAATACACTCAGGTCACCATAGATTGAAGGGGTTTGAAACTTTCTACCGACACCCGCTTTTACTATGTCGTGCTCCTTCATGGCCGTTAGCTCTTTGTTGCGAAATTTAATGGAGCCTTGCGTTGCTTTAGTGCGACCACAAATTAAATCGAGCACTGTCGTTTTACCGGCACCATTGGGGCCTATAATCACGCGAATTTCGTGCTCGTCCACATAAAACGTTAAATCGTTTACCGCTTTAAAACCGTCAAACGAAACTGTGAGCCCTTCAACCGCCAACAAAAAATCTGTGTTGTTACTCATGGATAACTCCTTGGGTTAAAGGCGAGGCACCGAGATTGCCAATCGTTTGAACTTTTGGCTCAGGCCTAGGGGCTGGCTTTGCAGATTCTTTGATTGCTTCAAGCTGTGGTTTAGGTTGTTTGGGTGTTTTAAAATCAGCAAGCCACTGTTTAATTTTTGGCGCAACATAAGTTGTATATAAGCCTGCCAAACCATTAGGGAAGGCCATAACCACGGCGATAAATAAACCGCCGAGCGCAAACAACCAAAGTTCCGGAAAACTTTCTGACAAACTGGATTTTGCCCAATTCACCAAAAGCGCACCGTAAACCGCGCCTATGATAGACATGCGCCCACCCACCGCACAGAAAATCACCATTTCAATGGACGGTACAATCCCCACTAAGGTTGGCGACATAAAACCAACTTGTAAGGTAAAGAGCGCACCGCCAATTGCTGCAAACACTGCACCTAAACAAAACACAAATATTTTGAAGTTAGAGACATCGTAACCCGAGAATCGCACACGATCTTCCTTATCGCGCATGGCAACCAGCAAGCGGCCAAATTTACTTTTACGCACAAACTGGGCGACAAACAAACACAAGAACAACATGCCCACGCACACAAAATAGAGAATATATTTTGCTTGATCGGAGCGAATGTCCCACCCCAAGAGCGTACGCAAATCGGTCATACCATTTACACCACCGGTATAACCTTGTTGACCAATAATTAAAATAGTGAGGATGGCTGCAATGGCCTGCGTAATAATCGCAAAGTAAACACCGCCTACGCGGCGCTTAAACATGGCAGCACCTACTAGATAGGCGATGATGGCCGGGATGATTAAAATGGCTGCAATCGTAAACGGAAAACTGTAAAAAGGTTTCCAAAAAAATGGCAGCGCCGTTATTTGATTCCAATCCA
>SXGT01181243.1_pt1 | contig 25047 bp, 21 predicted proteins | sample 3176221 | NCBI WGS metagenome assembly SXGT01 (sample SAMN11356862, study PRJNA531348) | freshwater metagenome | isolation source: freshwater sample F1-120 | place: China: Fuxian Lake, Yuxi | collected 2017-12-25
TCGCCGCGCGCGGTCGAACGGCTTCAATCCTATACTCCGCCCTGGCCCCTGCCGAAGATCTTCCGCCTGGTGAAGGGTGGCAAGCTGATCGAGGGGCTTTTCCGCGGCGACACGATCAACACCCCCTCGATGCTCTGCGTCGAGGACGTCCTCGATGCCCTGCGCTGGGCCGAGTCGCTTGGCGGCCGCGACGCGCTGGTGCGACGCTCACGGGCAAACCTCGGCGCAGTGGAACGTTGGGTCAAGTCGAGTACTGTATTTGATTTCCTCGCCAGCGACCCTGCCACACGCTCCTCGACCTCGATTTGCCTGCGCTTCCGCGACCTCCACCGTGCCTCGCGTGACGACGATGCCCTGCGCGCCGAAGCGAAAGCGATCGCGCAACGCCTCGACGCCGAAGGCGTGGCGCACGACATCGAGGCCTATCGCGACACGCCGCCGGGGCTGCGCCTCTGGGGTGGCGCGACGGTGGAGGAAGCCGACATGGCCGCCCTGCTGCCGTGGATCGACTGGGCCGTGGGGGCCTGAATAGACGCCCCGGCACGGCTCTCGTCGCCGGCAGGCGCCGGCGTGTTTGCGCGGCGTCCGCCGGCGAGACAGGCTTGGCCCCATGAGTGATCTTGGCTTCACCCACATCGCTCTGCTCGCGCGCGATCCCGCCGCGAGTGCTGCGTTCTACGCTCTCTACGCCGATATGAAAATCGTCCATGACCGCACCGATGCCACCACCGGGCAGCGCGTCATCTGGCTCGGGGACGGCACGCGCCCCTTCGTGATCGTGCTGATCCAGGCAGCCTTGGTGACGCCCAAACTCGATGGCATGGCCCACCTCGGCGTCGCCGTCGCCACCCGCGCAGAGGTCAATCGGCGCTGCGAGCTCGCGTATGGGAACGGCCTCAAGATCGAGGGCCCCTTCGATTACGGACCCCCTGTGGGCTACTGGGCGTTCATCGCGGATCCTGACGGGCACAACCTGGAGCTCTCCTGCGATCAGGAGATCGAGCAGGCCACGCAGTCCGCCGCACGCTGAGATACCCGCCGGCGACGGGGTCCGGTCGTCGCGCCCGTCGGCCGATCAGACCGGGGTGTCCGACGAAGCGCACCGTGTTGGGCTGCGTAGAGCCGTCGTCGCGCCCAAACGCGAGCCGAGCGCTGGATCAACGGCTGGACAGAGGCCCCGGGTTCGGCAATTCTGGGACGATGTCCGCCAAGCCCACCACACCGAAGCCGCCCGTCACCCTGACCATCGACATCGGTGGCACGGGCCTCAAGATGCTCGCCCTCGACGCCGCCGGTACGGCTCTCTCCGAGCGCTGCCGCGTTTCAACGCCGCGCCCGGCGACACCCGATGCCGTGATCTCGGTACTTGAAGGCATGGTCCGGGACCAGCCCGCCTTCGATCGCATCGCGGCGGGCTTCCCCGGCGTGGTCGTCGCAGGCGTGGTCCGGACCGCACCCAACCTCGATGGCGACTGGTCGGGCGTGCCGCTAGCCGACGAACTCGCGCGCCGCTTCGGCAAGCCGGCCCGCGTGGCCAACGACGCCGATGTCCAGGGATTGGCCGACATCAGGGGCGCGGGAGTCGAAATGGTTCTGACGCTCGGCACGGGCCTTGGCTCGGCCCTCTTCCTCGAGGGCCAGCTCGTGCCGAACCTGGAACTCGGTCACCATCCCTTCCACGGCAGCAAGACCTACGAAGACTGGGTGAGCAACAAGGCCCTCAAGAAGATCGGCCGCAAACGGTGGCGGCACCGCGTACGCGAGGTGATCGAACAGATCCAGCCGATCTGGAACCCTCGCGCGATCTACCTCGGCGGCGGCAACTCCCGACTGCTGCGCCCCGGAGACCTGCCCGAAGGGGTGGAAATCTGTTCGAACACCGCCGGCCTGCTCGGTGGGTTGCGGCTCTGGGGCGACTGAGGAGCGCCCCCGCGGCCCTCAGCGTCGGCCCCTGCGCCCTCGCGTGATCGGCGGCGGCGCGCCCACCGGCGCGACCCAGCCGCCCCAGTCTTTCGTCAAGCGGTCGGCCGCCGCGGGCCCCATGACGCCGGGCGCGTAGCGGTGCACCGGGACGACGTCGCCAAGCACGCGATCGAGCACACGCCAGGTACCTTCGACCACCCGTTCGGTGGCAAACAGGGTCGCATCCCCCGCCAGGGCATCACCCAGCAGCCGTTCGTAAGGCAGCGGCATGGCGCCAAGCGCGGCCGAGAAATCGACGTTGAGATCGACCGCCTCGGTGTCGAGACCGGGCCCGGGGCGCTTGGCCTGAACCCGGAGCGCCACGCCGGCGTCGTGCCCGAGCCGGAAATGCAACCGGTTGGTGTCGGGAATTGCACTCCCCACGTGACCAAAGAGTCGCTGCGGCGGTCCGCGCAATTCGATGACGGCCTCGGTAGCCGTCACGCCGAGCGCCTTGCCGCTGCGCAGGAAGAAGGGCACGCCCTGCCAGCGCCAGTTGTCGATCTCGAGCTTGAGCGCGCAGTAGGTCTCGGTATGCGAACCGCGCCGGACTCCCGGCACGGAGAGGTAGCCCTGGTACTGCCCGCGCACGATCTCGTCGGGCGCGACCACCTGCATGGCATCGAAGACCTTGACCTGTTCGTCGTGCAGATGGTCGGGAGCCGTGGTCACCGGTGGCTCCATCGCGATCAAGGCCAGGATCTGCATCATGTGGTTCTGGACGACATCGCGCAGGGCGCCGACGCGGTCGTAGAACGAGCCTCGATCTTCCACCCCAAACGATTCGGCCATGGTGATCTGGACGCTCGAGACGTAGCGACGGTTCCAGATGGGCTCGAAGAGCGTGTTGCCAAAGCGGAATACGAGAAGATCCTGCACCGGGTCCTTGCCCAGGTAGTGATCGATCCGCAGCAACTGGTCGGGCCGGAGCACCCGCAGCAAGGAGGCATTGAGCGCCTGTGCCGAGGCGAGGTCGTGCCCGAAGGGTTTCTCGACCACAACACGGGCATTCCCGTGCAGACCGGCGGCATGGATCTGCAACACCACGCTCTCGAAGAGACTCGGGGGAATCTCCAGATAGAAGAGCGGCCGTCGTGCCTGGCCGAGCTGCTCGCCGAGCCGCTTGAAGGTGGCGGCGTCGGCGTAGTCCCCCCGCACGAAGTGCATCCGCCGCAACAGCCTCTCCAGGATCTTGCGCTCGGGCTGGCCCCCGGCCGCGGCCACGGCATCCCGCGCAAAGCGGCGGAAGCCCGCATCGTCGAGGTCGGAGAAAGCGACGCCGACGATCGGCACCCCGAGCGACCCGCGCTTCTCCAGCTGGTAGAGCGAGGGCAAGGTCATCTTCCGCGCCAGGTCTCCCGTCGCGCCAAAGATCACCAATGCATCAGCGGTCCAGCCCGTCGTCTTTGTCGTCTTCATCGTCCCCCCCGCGCACCCAGGTCTGCCCCTATCCAGCGAGCAGGCCGAGCGCCAACTCTGGGCGCTGCGGCGCTGGGCTTCGTCGCCAGGGAGGGGGTACAGCCAGTCGCACCACAGGTGGGCATCCGTAAGGCGAAGGTTCCGCGACGGGCTCGATCACGGCGGCCGCGCGCGATTCGCGGCAGTTCAGGAGGCCGGCCGCAAGGGACCCGGCGAGCGGCCCGCGGCCCAAGTGCGATCGAGCGCCGAAAGGATCTGCCGCCGCGTGAGCGGCAGACCGATGGCCACCTCGCCATCGAGTCCGCGGGTCCCGGTCACGACACGGGGCTCGCTCAGGATCACCACGACCCGAGCGCTCCGAAGGCGTTCGCGCAGCGCGCGGCTCTCGGGTTGGTCGATGCCGGGGCGACCGGCCTCCACCAAGGCCACCGCGACCCGCGCAAGCACGGCCTGCACATCGCCACCCAGCTCGGCAAGAGCTTCGGCCGAAGAGTCAAAGACACGCACCTCGAAGCCGAGCTCGGCCAGCGTGCGCTCGAGGAAGCTCCGACTCTCGGCATCGTGGTGGACCACCCAGGCACCCTCGCCTGCAGCGATGCGCCGCAGCGGCGCCGGCCCTTCGGCGACCACCAGCAGCAGCGAGATCCGGAACACGCTGCCGCCGCTCGGATGTGTCTCGACGTCGACGTTGCCGCCCATGGCTTCGACGATCCGCCTGCTGATCGCGAGTCCGAGCCCGGCGCCCTGGTGCGTATGGCCACTCGTATCGGCCTGCCAGAAGGGCTCGAAGGCACGCCGCGCCTGCTCGGAACTCATGCCGATCCCGGTATCCGCGACCGTCAGGGTCAGAGTTGACCAGGCGCTCTCGGCCGCCGGCGCGGTCCCACCTTCGAGGGCGAGGCAGACGCTGCCACTCGGCGTGAATTTGATCGCGTTGAAGGCGAGATTCAGCAGCACCTGCCGGAGGCGATGGCCGTCGCCGAGCATGCGCACGGGTACCGTCGGGCCGACCGAGACGATCAGGCTCAGGCCACGACGGGCAGCCTCGGGCGCCAGGCTTTCGGCGACGGACTCCAGCACAGCACTCGGTCCGAAGGGCGCCGTCTGCGACCGGATGCTGCCGGTGTCGAGGCGCGAGAGATCGAGGATGTCGTCGACCAAGCGCCCGAGCCCGAGCGCCAGCTCGCGCACGCGCGCCAGCGCCTCCTCGCGGCCCTGCGGGTCTTCGGCGTCGCCGGCAATCTCCGCCATGCCGACGATGCCGTGGATCGGCGTCCGCATCTCGTGGCTCACCTGCGCCAGAAAGGCGGCCCGCTCGCGGGCCCACGACTCGGCCGCCGCCAGCGCGCTGGCCCGCGCCACCTCCTCCTCGCGCCGTTCCGTGAGGTCGCGCACAAAAGCGGTCACCCGGAGCTGATCCGCAATCCGCTGCACGGAGAGCGCCAGCGCGACGGGGATCCGCCTGCCGTCGCGGCACAGACCCTCGATCTCGACCCTGCGCCCGATCAGCGGCCCCTCGCCGGTCGCCTGCCAATGCGCGAGGCCCGCTCGATGCGCCGCGCGTTGCTCGGGCGGAATGATCAGCTCGGCGATCTCACGGCCCAGCACCTCGTCCCTGGACCAGCCGAAGATCATTTCTGTGCGTCGGGACCAGGCGGTGATATACCCGGTCGGCTCGATCACGATCACGCCGTCGAGGGCCGCGTCGATGATGGCCTCGCTCTGTCGACGCGCGACTTCGGCCTCGACCACCTGGCGGGTTCGCACCCTGGTCACCAGCACGGCCAACCCGCCGGACACCAGCAGGTCGATGATCCAATGCGCGCCGAACGGATCGCCGAGCCGGGCGGCCGTGGCGATCCAACCCAGAAGGCCGAGGAGCGCGGCCACGATTGTGATGCGGACATCGAGCACGAAGCAGGCCACGCCCAGCGTCGCGATAATAATACTCGAGGATTGCGAGAGATCGCCCGTCCCCCACACGAACCCGACGGCCGTGAACTCCGCGACCAGTGCGGCCGCGAGCTGGCTCGGCCCGAAGCCCGCCGCACCGGCGCGGAGATGATGGCGCTGTGCCGCGGTCACCACCGCCGCGAGCAGGCATACCCCCGCGACCGCGTCGTTCCGGTCGAGGGGACTGATCGGACCGTAGAGCACGGCCAGCCCGAGGTAGAGTGCCACGAGCCAGGCCAGGACCGGCCGCAGCGTCGGTCGCAGTCGCTCTTCGGAGAGCCTGCGGGAGTCTTGCCCCACGCCCCAGAGGTAGCGCAGGTGTCAGCGAGGTGGAAGCTCGGCCGCCGAACTCGCACGCTGTCGGATCACGGCGCGGAGCTGCCGGGCCCAAGCGTGATCGGGGTCCTGCGCGAGAACCGCCTCGAGTTCGGCGAGTGCACAGGCGTCCCGCCGTGCCAGCACACACGAGGCGGCCCGCACCAATCGTTCCTGCCGCCGCAGCGTCGGATCGCCGGCCAGCACCCCTCCGACCGGCGGATCGCGATAGCCCGTCCGCCACTGGCCGGCGTCCTCGGGGATCCCGGCGTCGCGCAGGGTCTCGGCGATCGCTGCCGCGAGGAGCTGGTTGGCGTGCAGATTCGGGTGCATCGCATCGACGAAAAGGTCGTCGCCGGGCAGCGGCCGCGCACTCGCCGTGGCCAGCACGGCACCGCCGTCGAGGAAGAGCGAATCGGTGTCGCGCGCGACCTCGCGCACGCTCGAGTCGAAGGCCGAGGGTGCCCCGTGCGGTACGCGGTCGAGATCGCTCGCACGGCGATAGTGCCGGGCGGCACGCGCCGCATCGCCAAGCTGCTCTGCGCAGCGGGCGAGTTCGAAGTGCGCCTGCGCAACCTCGTCGTCGACGGCCAGCGCCTGTTCGAATTTGGGGATCGCCAACGCGCAGTCGCCGCTCGCGGCATCGCCGCGCGCCGCCGCAACGAGCCGCTCCCAGCGCTCGCGCTCGTCCCGGCGAAGGTCGCCGCGGTGCGCCGACGCCCCCGGCGCCCAGTCAGCAAAATTTTGCCCAAGAGAGACGAAGAGGGTTCGGGCTCCCGCCGCGCGCATCGCGCCGGCCATCTCTTCGAGGTTCCAGCGGTAGTGCAGCTCTCCCCAGCGCCGCTCCCGCTCGTCTGCGTAGGCCTTGCCCGCAAGCCGCTCGTCGGCCACCGCGAACATCTGGCCAGCGTCGTCGATGTCGTCGAAATTAACTCTTGGAGTCTTGTCCCAGCCCAGCGCCCGCTCCAGAGCGCCGTAGAGCCGGGTCGTTGCCGCCAACGCCCGCAAGCGAAAGAGGCGCGGGTCCATCGCCAGCAGATGGGCGTACTGGCGACTCTCCGCGAACTCATTGTGGCCACAGTAGACAATCAGCAAATCCGGCTGAACCGCCGCGAGTTCGCGCACCACGCCAAGCACGCGGCGACTCGCGTAGCCGGGAACCGCGGCATTGACGACCTCGACCACACGGCCCGGCAGAGCGGCCACGAGCCGGCGTGCGAGCCAGGCCGAAAACGCCTGCGACGCGGGGTAGGGCACACCGGCCGCCGACGACTCGCCCACCACGAAGACCCGGAACGCCCCCGGTGGTTTCTCGACCAGGAACTCCTCGACATGGGGCAGCCCGCGCGCCGGGTCCGTCCGCCACACGGGAGTGCCGTCGGCACGCTGCGCGCGGGTGAAGACGGGGCGGGTCGCACCGAAGCCCGCGAAGGGATCCCGCTGCGCCGCGGGCACGCCCGCGAGTCGCAGCACACCTTCGGCGACCACGAGCGTGCTCAAGCCCAGGCCAATCCCGAGGAGCACGAGGCCCAGACGTGCCCACGGGCTCGAGCGACCTGCGGCGGGTCGCACGTCGCTCATCGGATCACTGGGTCCGCTCGGTCAGCCGCCGGAGCCCGCGACCCTCGTCCCGACCAAGGACCAGATTCAGGTTCTGCACCGCCGCCCCCGCCGCCCCCTTGCCCAGATTGTCGAGTATACAGACCAGCAGGACGTGGCCGTCGGGCTCGGGCACGACCCAGAGCCGGATGCCGTTGGTATCGTTGGCGGCGCGGGGATCGAAGGTCCACTCGTCTGACGGCAGAGGTTCCCGCCACGGGACCACCTCGACAAAGGCCTCGTGTTCGTACTGCGTTCGCAGAACCTCGTGCAGCGAGCGCGCCGTTACGCCGCGTCCGAGCAGAGTCCCGTGCAGTGGGATCTCGATTCTCATCCCGCAGCGAAAGGCGCCGACCGACGGAACGAACTGCGGCGCGTGCACGAGCCCGGCGTAGCGCACCATTTCGGCGATGTGCTTGTGAGGCCGCTCGAACGCATAGGGCGCCTCGAAGGGCAGGACCGCGAGCCCCGCATCGGGCTCCTCCCAGCGCTCGATCATCGGCCGACCTCCGCCCGTGTAGCCGGAGAGCGCGTGCACGGTGACGGGGAACCCGGCCGGCAGCAACCCCGCGGCGACGAGCGGCCGCAGCAGCAGGATGACGCCGGTCGGGTAGCAGCCAGGATTGGCGATCCGACGTGCCGTCGCGATGGCCCTGCGCTGTCCGACGTCCATCTCGGGCAGCCCGTAGACCCAGCCCGCCGCCACGCGGTGCGCGGTGCTGGCATCGATGATCGGAACGTCGAGATCGGCCGCGAGCTGCACCGCTTCGCGCGCGGCCTCGTCCGGCAGGCAGAGCACCACTGCGTCCGCCCGTTCCATGCACTCGCGGCGCGCCGTAGGATCCTTGCGCCGGGCCTCGGTGGGCGACACCAGGTCGATGTCGGGATCGCCAGAGAGAAGCTCGCGGATCTGGAGTCCGGTCGTGCCGGCATGACCGTCGATGAAGATCCGCGTTCGCTTCATGCGCGCCCTCCCTGCCCCGACCGGCCGACTCCCGGATGTTCTCCGCTTCGTCGCGCCCGGGCGACCCGTGGCGCGATCCTGCTAGCATGAACGCCCGGCCGCGACGCCGGCTGTTCGCGCTGCCGCCGAGCCCGCCATATCCACGACCGTGAAGAACCCCGGCACAGCTCCACGCCACCGGCTATTCGCGCTGCCGCCCAGCCTGTCATGTCCACGACCGTGAAGAACCCCGGCGCAGCTCCACGCCACCGGCTATTCGCGCTGCCGCCGAGCCTGCCATGTCCACGACCGTGAAGAGCCCTGGCGCCTCGCCACGCCGCCGGCGGTTCGCAGGCACGCTGGTTCGCGTTGGGGTGGCGGCGACGGTGATGGGTGCCTTGCTCGGGCAAACCGGCGTGGCTCCGCTCGCCCGGATCGTCGAGGGGGCCGCGCCCGCGCCGCTCGCGGCAGCACTCGTGCTCTTCGCCGCCGGCCAGGTCGCGAGTGCGTGGCGCTGGTGGCGCATCGCCCAGCACGCCGGTTTTGCGGTCAGTTTCCGCTCTTGCCTCGGCATCTACTGGATCGGCATGTTCGTCGGCGTCGCGACCCCGAGCACCATCGGCGCCGACGGCACGCGCACGCTGCTGCTCGGCCGAGCCCGACCGGGACGCCGGGTAGCCCTCTCGACCGTGCTCTTCGACCGGGCGATCGGCCTCTTGACGCTGCTCTGGATCGCACTCGCAGCATTCACCCTGGATCGCACAGCCCTCCTCCCGGTCGAACTTCGTGTTGGGGTGGCCACACTGGCCGCCGTCGGCAGCGCGGGTCTCCTCGGCGCGCCACTGCTCGTGCGCGCTCTGCCCACGGGTAGCCGCCTGGCGGCCGCCAGCGCACGCCATCTGCTGCCCTTCGTCAAGAGTCGTCGCCTGCTCTTGACCACCGCCGCGAGTTCCCTCTGCGTCCACGGCCTCCATATCGCCGCCCAGAAAGCCCTCGCCGAAGCGCTCGGACTCGACCTGCCCTGGACCTTCGTCGCCCTCTATCACCCGCTGGTCGCGCTGGCCGGTGCTGCGCCGATCACGATCGGCGGCTTCGGTGTGCGCGAAGCCGCCTACGCACTCCTGCTCGGCGCGGCAGGCGTACCGCTCGACGACGCCGTGGCTCTTGGTCTCCTGTGGTGGGCCCTCGGTGCGACGGTCGGGCTCAGCGGCGGTCTGGTGTGGCTCGCGGGCCGGTTTCAACGCAGGGCGCAGGCCTGATCCGGAGCGACACGGGGGTTCGAGATCCCGCGCCTTCTGCCGCCCGAAGAAAATCTGATCGCTTGCGCCCGACAGCCGCGGCGACATCCCACAGCAGGCCGGACGCCGGCTAGCGCCTGAGCCAGACCAGCGAGTTCGGGCTGTGCGGCGGCGAGCCCCGCCGTCTCCTGCGCCAGGGCTTCGCGCAGCGCGGGCGCCCCACTCGTCATCGGCACGGCTTCCGCGAGCGCGCGCGCCAGCTCGTCGTCGAGCACGTCGATCGCCGGACGAAGCTCTCCGTCGAGCGAAAAAACAGAGGCTCCGGCCACTTCTGTCGCGAGCACCCTCTCCTGAACGCGGCGGGCTGTTGCCATCTGAGCCTCGACCAGCGCCAGAAACCCATCGTCTTCGAGGCCGTTCGCGCGGGCCCGCGTGCGTGCCCGCTGGCGGATCTCCGCCTCGCGGGCCGGAGCCAGCACGGCTGCCACGGCGCCCGGCGGCGTGCTGGCCGCTCGCTTGGCCTCGGCGACCAGCGGCATGAGCGCGAGCCGTCGCGCCACAAAATCGACGACCTGATCCTCCGCCGCGCTGAGGACAGAGCCGGCCGGCTTGGGTGATGGCAGCCCCCAGCGCTGCCGCAGGCGCGCGATCCGCCGGCGGCCCTCGTGCGAACTGGCCCAACGGTTCATCTGGGCCACCAGCTCCGGGCGTCCGGGTGCGGCCCACCAGGCTTTGCGATCGCTGCCGAGACGACGTGCGCGCACGATCCCCGGCGGAAAGGAAGCCGCTTCGGCGCCATCGGCGACGATCGCGTCGACCGCGCCGCGCTGCAGGAGATCGGGCAGGGCACGGTTGTCGGAGACGAGCTGGAGTGTCGCTTCGGGCAAACGGGCGCGGGCCAGCCGCTCGAGATGGCCCCCGCGGTTGACGGCGACATGAAGTCCACGACCCTCGGGCGACAGACGGGACGGCCGGGGCAGCGGCGCGCGAACGTAGAGTCCGGCCTCGGCACGGGTGACGGCCACGCTCATCGGCGAGCGTGCGCTCCGCTCGGCACGGACGGTGACGCCACTCATCGCGACGTCGAAGCGCCCGGCCCGGAGATCGGCCTCGAGATCGGGCCAGCGGAAGCGGACGAACTGCACGTCGTGACCCCGCGCCCCGGCCCAGGCCTGCGCCGCATCAATTTCGAAGCCTCGCAGTTCTCCCGCGTCACTCATCGAAAAGGGCGGGTAATCGCCGCTCGTGCCGATCCGTACCGGCGCAGCACACGCCGCCGACAGGTGGCAGCAGAGGATCGCCGCCACAGCACACCACCCGCGCGCGGCGGCAGGCTTGTCGCTCCGGAGGACCTCGGTTAGCGTCCGCGCATGATCGTGTGTCTTGATCTGGAAGGTGTTCTTGTCCCGGAAATCTGGATCAACGTGGCGGAGAGAACCGGCATCCCCGAGCTGCGCCGCACCACGCGCGACGAGCCCGACTACGACGTCCTGATGCAGCAGCGGCTCGCGATCCTCGATCGGCACGGGATCAAACTGCCGCAGATCCAGGAGGTCATTGCCGGCATGGGCCCGCTCGCGGGCGCCCGCGAGTTCCTCGACTGGCTCAGGGCCCGCGCCCAGGTGGTCATCCTGTCCGACACCTTCGAGCAATTCGCGACCCCGCTCATGCGCCAGCTCGGCTGGCCGACCCTCTTCTGTCACCGGCTCCAGGTCGAACCCGGCGGCCGCATCTCGGGCTACCGGTTGCGGATCGACGAGGGCAAGCGGCGCGCGGTCACGGCATTTCGCGAACTCGCGTTCCGGGTCGTGGCCGCGGGCGACTCCTACAACGACACGGCAATGCTCGGCGCAGCGGACGCGGGGATTCTCTTCTGTCCGCCGCGCAACGTCATCGAAGAATTCCCGCAATTTCCGGTGACCACCGACTACGAGCAACTCCGGCGGGTCATCGTCGGGGCCAGCGCGGGCGAACTCACCCTGGCCTGAACCACTGGCGGACGGGCCGCCCGCGACCGAAGTCGGCGCGGCAGAGCGGCTCCCGTGCTGCCCGCGCCCCGTCCCGGACCGGGCTGGCAGCGCGGGCGCGCCTCGACCCAGCGCCGCGTCCGAGAGCGGATCCCCTCCGGCGGAGGGCGTGGGCACGCAGGCCGGGAGCACAGTCGCCCGAGCGCCACACGTGGTCCCAAGGCCCGCAGCTTGGTCCCGGGAGGGCCGCTCCCGAATCCGCAATCGTGCCGCCCACGTCGTGCGCTCAGCCGGAGCGCCGGGTCGGCGAACCCGCGACCCTGGATTCGCTTTCGGGGGACCACCTCCATTCGCTAGACAAGGCCCCCATGCACCGGATCGAAAAGGCGCACTACGGCGAGCTGCGCAAACACGCGCTCGAATGTTTTCCGGAGGAATGCTGCGGCTTCATCGTCGCCGACAGCGAAACAGGAGTCGCGAGTGTTCGCCCCGTGCGCAACGTCGCCACCGAGCGTCACCAGGCCGACCCCGAGACTTTCCCGCGCGACGGCACCGACGGCTACGTGATGGACGAGAAAGCTCTTTTCGAGATCCAGCGCGCCCTCGATGCGGGCGAGATCGAGTTGCGCTGCATCTACCACTCGCATCCCAACGGCCGGGCCTACTTCTCCAAGGAAGACGCCGCGCGCGCCATGCTCTTCGACGAACCGCTCTTCCCCGACGTCCTCTACCTCGTGCTCGGGGTCGATCGGATCTCGGTCAACGCGCTCTCGGGTCATCTCTGGAATGAAGAACGGCGGGAGTTCGAGGAAGTCAGCGTGAGCCACTCCTGAAACGCCCGCTGACAAGCCAGAGAAGTCCGGGCAAGGTCCAGACCAGATCTCGCACCCGGGCCACGATCGCACCGGTGACCTGAATCTGGCGCCCGCCTCCGGCTGCGGCGAGAAAAGTGACCTGGGCCCCCTCGAGCGCACCGAGCGAGCCGGGCAGCGGCAGAGCATGGGCAACGCCGATGCCAAGCATGGAACCGGCAAGCTCGGCGAGATCGAGCCGTACTCCGAACGCCGCGAAGAGCACGGCAACTTCGAGCGCGACAAGAAGATTGAGGGCGAGCGAGATCCCGAACGCCAGCGCCAACAACCTGCGTTGCTCGAGCAGAAGCCGGCGCAGGGCATGATCGGTCGCCGCGAGCACCTCTCCTCTGCGCCCGAGGCGGGCCAGGACCGGCGCGAAGCGCTTCGGAACGAGTTCCCGGCCGCTGCCCAGCCGGCGCGCGATCCACACGGCCCCCGCCACAAAGGCCACGCCCACCGCCACAAGGAGCACCAGCACCCGCCCGGCCGTGGTCGTATCGCGACCGGCGAAGAGCGCACAATAAGCCACCGCAAAGACCAAATTCGCGGCGAGTTCGAGGACGCGATCGATGACGACACTGGCAACGGCCGCCCCCGCCGCGACCCCTTCCCGCGACACCAGCCAGGCGCGCAGCGGCTCGCCGCCCAGCTTCGCCCCGGGAGTCAGGGCGCCGACCGCAACCCCGGCGAGCCGGATGCCGAGCAGTCGGAACACGGCGGGCCGCGACCCGAGCACGGCCAGCAGTGCCCTCCAACGCAGGGTCGTGCCGAGAGCGACCACGCCGAAGAGGGCGAAGGCCAGCACCAGCAGTTCCGGGCGGGCGGCGCGCAGCGTCGCTGCGATCGTCTCCGGGCCGACCTGCCGCACCAACCAGAATAATCCAAGCGCTCCGACCAGCCCGGGAACGAGACCGGCGCCCGGGCGACGCAGCAGCGGCGCCCTGCGCGGGGTCACGCTGGCGGGCCTGCGTCCGGCAAGTGCGTGCCGGCCGGCAGCAGCACGATGGTCAGGACGAGGCAACACATCAGGCCGACGGCACCCGCGATCCCGAAGCCGGCAAGCGCTGGATTGAGCGAGAGCCCCAGCGCCGCGAAGCCGACCACGGTCGTGAGCGTGGTGACCAGCAACGCGCGACCCGTCACAATGATCGCCGCCGTCACGTCCCCGAGTTCGCGGCCGCGTTCGAGTGCGAAGATCGCATCGTCGATACCGATGCCGAGCACCAGCGGCACCACGGCGATCGAGACGGGATCGAGCGCACGGCCCAGCAGCCGCAGGATCGCGAGCGTCAGCAGCAAACTCGCGACCGGAACCAGCACGGCCAGCAGCACCGCACGCCGGCCATGGCCGCGACCCAGCAGCAAGGCCACGAGCGCCACCAGCAACGCCAGCAGATACATCCGGGCTTCCCGGCGCAGACCGCGATCGAGCGCTTCCTCGAGGATCGAGCGACCCGTCACGGCGACGCGCGGGCCTGCGCCACGGCCAAACTCCGTCCGCAGGCCGGGAGCGATCTCGAGCAGAGCCGCCCGGTCGCGCGGCTCGAAGGCGACCAGCGCAAGCACACGGCCGTCGGCCTGACGGACGAGATGTTGTTGGCGAAGGGCTTCGAGCCCCGGCAGGGGAATCTCGGGCGCGGACAGCGGCTCGGGCTGGGTCCGCAGGGCAGCCAGCACCGGCGCGAAGGCTCCCGGTGCGAAGCCCTGCGTCACGAGTCCCGTCGAAAGCCGGGCCGCCGCCGCTGCAAGCGGCAACCGCTGCCAAGCCGCGAGACGCCGAGCCTGTTCGCGCCGCGACGGCAGCAGTGCCGCCGGACCGAATATATCCTTGATGTCCCCCTTCGCCACGGACATGCCGAGCCGCGTGGTCACGGCCTCGCTGCGCTCGAGCACCGCCTCCAGCGCGGACTCGCCGCGTTCGTCCCCACTGTCGATCACCACCGCGCCATCCGGATCACCACGGCCGAAGAGCGCGACCAGCTCGGCCTGCACGCGGGCCGCCTCGGTCGGGGGTAGGAGTCGATCGAGCCTGCCGTCAAAGACCCCGTCACGCACCACGATCCAGATCGCCGCAAGCAACGCCATGGCCAGTGCGCCCAGCACCGCGCGACGGCGGCGGCGGGCCAGCTCGGCGAGGCGTTCGAGCCAGCGCGGGGAGCCCATCTCGGCCGCCCCGGCCGGCGTGGCAGCCCACGGCGGCCAGGTGCAGAGCAGAGCCGGCAGCACGAGCAGTGTCGCTGCGGTCACGACGACCATGCCGACGGCGTTCAGCACGCCAAGCTGGGCGATCGCCGGCAGAGAGGAGAGCTGAAGGAGACCGAAAGCGGCTGTTGTCGTGGCCGCCGTGAGCAGGGTCGGCCAGACCAGGGCGAGCAGGGCACGCTCGAGCGCTGCTGCAACATCGCCGCAGGCGGCCAGCTCCTCACGTGCCCGGGCACAGAGATGGACCGCGGCATCGGTTCCGAGCCCGAGAAAGATCGCCGTCGAGGCGAGAGCCAGCGCATCGATCGGTCCATACAAAATCCGACCGATCGCCAGCGTCACCACCCCGGCGGCCAGGACCGGTGGCAATACCAACCCGAGCAGACGCACCCGACCGAGGCCCCAGCTGAAGATCAGCGCCACGCCCAGCAGCGAGAGCGTGCCGTAGAGCGCAAGATCTCGCCGGAACATCGCCTCGTTCTCGAGGGTGTAGGCAAAGGCTCCCGTGGCCGCGACGCGCGGCCCGGCGCCCGAGAGTACGCTCTCGCCGCCCGGCCGCCCGGTGAGGCGCTGCCCTGATTCCAGCCATTTCGTCGATGCACCTTGCCGGCCGCCCGCGCTGTTCGGCCGCTCGGCGACGCGCAGCTCGTCCTGCCCGACACTCCGGCAGCCGGTTTCGGCGCAGGCTTCGCGCTCGGCCGTGGCCAGCGCGGCAGCGATCCGGCGTGCCCCCGCCAACTCGAAGCCGTCGTCCCGGGTCTCGACCAGCAGCAGAACCGCGCGACCGTCGGCGGCGATCGGCCGGCCGCTGCGCGGGTCAATGGCTGCATCACGACGGCCCCTGCCGAGCGCTTGCGCCAGCAGGCCGGTGAGGCCGAGCGGGTCGGCGGCAACCCACGCGCCCACACCCGCACTGCCCGGCAGGGCGAGAACACGCCGGGCACCGATGAGGGCCGCGTCGATCGAGGCCGGCGTGAGGCGCTCCGCCACTGCGGCGTGGGCCTCGACCGGGAGGAGTCGTGCCAGGTCGCCACGCGCGAGGATCGCTCGCCATCGCGCGGGGGCCGTACCCCTCTCGACGGCGGCGATCGCCGGCTGCGTCGCGAGTCGACGGGCCAGCACGTCTGCGAACCCCGCCACCTCCGCCGCGTCGTCCCCCTGCACCAGCACCGGCACTCGCTCCGCGCGGAGAAAGTGCTCGACATAGAGCCGATAGTCGTCGGCGGCCGGCGATCCCGCCGGCAGAAGACTCAGCACGCTCGCGTCGAGCCGCAGCGTACTCAGGCCAAGCAGCGAAATTACCGTGATCGCCAGCGCGACCACGAGCACCGCGCGACGACGTGCGATGATTCTGCTTGCCCACGACGACGGCGTACCCGGCAGGATCGAGTGACCGGCCGCGGACGCCATCAGACGACGCCTCGCTGGCTCCCGACCCGCGCTTCGGCCGGCCCGCGCCGCGACACGGCCGGTGCCCGCGGCGTACCCGTCGGCACTGGCCCCGGTGGGACGCGCCGGCGCTGGCGCAGCATTTCGATCTCGGCGCGCACGTTCCGCCCGACCAGTTCGAGGACGATCCGGCGGGGTCGCCCGGTCGCCGGATCCGGCCGCCCCGCGCGGACCCGGAAGGCCGCGGGACGGCCTGCGGGGCCAAGCACGATCTGCTCCTCGAAGCCTCCGTCCTCACAAAATCGAACACGGCGTGCGAGCACCCGGGCCGGGCGGGGATCGAGCTCGACCCAGCCCTCACTGTTCTCCATCGCGTCGGCGCCGAGCGGGCTGCGATCCTGCCAGAGCACCCAGACCAGGCGAGAGAAACGTCCGTCGTCTGGATCGAGCAACGCCGCCGCGGTGGCCGTGGGCCGTGGGGCCGCGGCTGCGGAGCCACTCCCGGCCCGCAGCCGCGGCTCGGCTTCGCTGGCGTCCTCGACGACGCGCTCGCGCCGCCGGTCCAGTGGCCAGCTCAGCTCGCCCACCAGCGTCTCGCCCTCGAGCCCCCACGCGGCCCGGTGCACGGCAAGCGCCAGAGGGCCGTGGATCTCGAGTCGCACCGCTCCACCCGGCTCGGCGAGCAAGGCCCCCTCGGCCACGTGACGACTTCCCTCGGCGACGACCACCGCGCGAAACACGCCTTCGACGGGCGATGGGGGGATCGGCCCGCTGAGCCGCTGCAGCGCTGCCGCGGTCTGGACCGGAGTGCAGACGCCTGGGCCGTCACGCGAGGCCACGGGCCGCTCGGCGGCGCATCCCGCGGTCAGCACGAGCACCACCGCGAGAGCCGCCCGCAGCGGGAACGTAGTCACGGCGCCGGCTCTCCGTCCCCAGACGCGCGCTCGAGCACGACATCGAGGAGGCGCAGCTCGGTGCGGTCGCCACCGGGCTCGACGATCACGATGCGCGCCGGCACCGCTCGATTCGGGTCGAGTTCCACCCGGATCTGAGCGATGGCATCCGCGAGCTCGTCGCCGCGCGGTTGCAGGCGGAGGGTCGCCGGCGCATCGGGCACGAGCGAGATCTTGAAATCTGCCTTCGACGGCCGGCCACGCAGCAAATCGGCGAAGGTACGCAGCGCGGGTGCGGACGCCAGTGCGGGGTCGAGCCTTTCCTCGTGGCCGGGTGGACCACCGCGGGCCCCACCCGCCTCCAGCAGAAGCGACCACGGCTCGGGCTCCTCGACGCGTAGCGCGAAACGTTCGGGCGGGCGGATGTCGAGTTGCCCGGTCGAAACCAGCGGCTCGAGCAAGAGCGCCGTGCGCCTCTCCTGGCGGAAACGGGCACGGATCCGCACGGTGCCGCGCGTCGCTTCCTGCCACGCGACGAGGCACGCGTCGGCACTCGAACAGAGCGCGTGCGCGGTGCGCGCCACTGGCTCGACCGTCGCGGCCCGACCCGTCCCGGCGAGCGGCGCCAGACAGAAGATTCCCGCGAGGAAACTCGCTGCTCGACTCGGGCGACAGCGGCCTCGCTCCAGCCCGCCCCGGACAGCGGACGCGCCGGTCATCGACGCAGCCGCCGGGCCAGCCGCGCTCATGCCGGCGCAGCAGCGATGATGTAGTCCGCCAGAGCGCCGAGCGACGCGAAAGCCTGGCGAGCGGCGTCTTCATCGGGAACGGCGACCCCGAACTCTTCCTCGACCAGTACGACGAGTTCGAGCGCGTCGATCGAATCGAGGCCCAGGCCTTCGCCGAAGATCGGCGCGTCCTCGACGATCGCCGCCGGATCGATCTCGAGCCGGAGTCCGCTCACCACCAACCGACGGGCTCGCTCGACGATCTGGTCGCGTTCCATCAGTCTCCGTTCATAACCCAAGGTGGTAGCCCGGTCATCCCGACCTGCGTCGGACCCTGCGCGCGACGAGCGTCGCGGGTCAACCGAGCCGCGCCACCACCGCCTCGGCAAAGGCCTGCGTCCCGAGCCGGCCACCGATGTCGGCCGTCGTCTCGCCACAGGCCAGCGCCCGGTCGTAGGCCCCGCGGATGGTTGCTGCGATGGCATGGCAACGCGGGTCCGCGCGAACTTCGGCAAGGTGGTTCAGCAGCATGACCGCCGACATCAGCAGCGCCAGTGGGTTGGCCCGATCCTGCCCGGCGAGGTCGGGTGCTGAACCATGCACCGCCTCGAACACCGCGCAGCCCTCGCCGAGATTCGCCCCCGGAACCACCCCGAGCCCTCCAACCAGGCCGGCGCAGAGATCGCTCACGACATCGCCGTAGAGATTTTCCATCAGCAACACATCGAATCGCGACGGCTCCTGCACGAGCTTCATGCAGCCGGCGTCGATGATCAACGCGTCCAGCTCGATTTCCGGGAACTCGGCGTCGTGGACGCGACGCGCGATGCGCAGGAAGAGGCCATCGGTCAGCTTCATGATGTTGGCCTTGTGGAAGATCGTCACCCGATGCCGGCCGCGCGAACGGGCGTAGTGCAGGGCGAAGCGGGCAATGCGTTCGCAAGCACGCTCGGTGGCCACCTTGAGACTGGTGACGACGCCGGGGGTAATTTCGTTCTCGACCCCGCTGTAGAGCCCCTCGGTGTTCTCGCGCACGACCACCAAATCGATGTCGGCATAGCGACTGCGGACGCCGGCCAGGTTCCGTACCGGGCGGAGCGCGGCATAGAGGTCGAGCGTCTTGCGCAACCGCACGTTGACCGAACCGAAGCCCTCGCCCACGGGTGTGGTGCATGGCCCCTTGAGCGCCACGCCTGTCTCGCGGATCGCCTCGACCGTGCTCGCCGGCAGTACCTCAAGGCCCTGTTCGAGCGCGGCCAGACCTGCGGGATGCTCGTGCCAGCGCAGCGGCGCGCCGGCGGCACCCAGAATGCGTTGCACGGCGCGCGCTACCTCGGGCCCGATCCCGTCTCCAGGAACCAGAACGACGTCATGCAGAGCCATGCGCAAGGCTCTCGACGAAAATCGGGGATGGAGCAAGGTCCCGGCGATTTGCACCATCCGGCGCTCTCGGGCAGGCACGGGAGGTGGCCGCTTCTGCCAGCACCTGTTCCACCGGAGAGGAGATCGAGCGTTGCGACGTGCTCGTGATCGGCGGCGGCCCCGCCGGCTCGACCGCCGCCGCACTGCTGGCCCGCGCCGGTCGAGCGGTCGTCCTCGCCGAGAAGGACCATTTCCCGCGGTTCCATATCGGCGAATCGCTTCTGCCGGCGAACGTGCCCCTGCTCGACGAACTCGGCGTGCGGGCCGCTCTCGATCGCGCCGGCACCATCGTCAAGCATGGGGCCCGGGTGGTCTCCGCGGATGGCCGCACCGGCACCACCGTCCGCTTCTCGGAAGGATTGCTGCCGGGGCCCGCGACGACCTATCAGGTCGAACGCGCGCAATTCGACGAGCTCCTGCTGCGCAACGCCTGCGGGTTCGGCGCGGATGTCCGCGAAGGCACCACCGCCCGAGAGGTCGAACACCGGGACGGAATCTGGCAGGCGACGCTCGCGCAAGACGATCGCCCGTCGCGCCGGATCGAGGCGCACCATGTCGTCGACGCGAGCGGCCGCGACGGCGTGCTCGCGCGCGTCTGGCAAAGCCGCCGGATGCTGGAGCACCATCGCCGGGTCGCGGTGTTCTCGCACTACCGGGGCGTGCTTCTCGATCCCGGGATCGACGCCGGGAACACGGTGCTGGCGCTCTTCGCCGACGCCTGGTTCTGGCTGATCCCGATCTCGCCCGAGGTGACGAGCGTCGGTGTGGTCTTCGACAGCGCCGCGTGGCAGGCCGCCGGGCTCGCTCCGGAAGCAGCGCTCGAACGCGCGATCTTGAACGCCCCCGAGGTTTCGCGCCGGCTCGCAACGGCCGAGCGCGTCGCGCCCATCCGGGTCACCGGCGATTACTCGTACCGCAGCACCATCGTTGCACGCGACGGCGCGGTTTTGGCCGGAGATGCGTTCGCCTTCCTCGACCCGGTCTTCTCGTCCGGGGTCTGGCTCGCGATGCGCTCGGGAGAGAGGGTGGCGCGCGTCCTCGATCGCTGCCTCGCGCGGCCAGAGCGGGCTCGATCCCTGTTGGCGCGGCATGGGCGGCGCGAGCATCGGGTGCATCGCCACTTCTGGCGGCTGATCGAGGGCTTCTACAGTCCAGGCTTCCGGGATCTCCTGATGCAGCCGCAACCTCGCCTCGGCCTCGCCGCCGCCGTCCGCACGGCACTGGCAGGAACGGTGTCGTACGACCCCAGATTTCGTCTCCGGCTCGCCCTCTTCCTTGGCCTGACCCGCCTCCAGGGACGCTGCGGCCTGTCCCCGCCCATCCCGCTGACGGCCGCGCTGGCGGCGCCGGAACCGCTCGCCGAGGACGCGGTGGCGCTCCAAGCGTGACCTGCGGCTTCGCTGGCGGCGGCACTATGGCACACTCGCGAACACCGGGGGGCCTTGACCGTGATCTCAGACGGCGCTGAGCAGCGCCTTGCGATCGAGCTTGCCCCGCCCGTCACGCGGGAGTTCGGCCACGAGCCGCACCCGCCGTGGGCGCTCGTGGGGCGCCAATCGGTTGGCACAGTGCGCGCTGATCTGCTCGACCGGCACGACACCGTCGATCTCGACCCAAGCCCAGAGCTCGCCGCGACCTGCCGCCGTCGCGACCCCGACCACGGCCACGTCCCGGATCCCATCGATTTCCCGGATGACGCGCTCGACCAGTAAAGGGTGGACCTTGCGGCCACCGACGTTGATCTGGTCGTCGATGCGCCCGGCGAGGTGGAGCCGACCGGTTTCGTCCAGCCAGCCGAGGTCTCCCGTGCGCAGGCGCCCCGGCTCGAGCCCCGCATCCGACGCCGCAGCCGAACCGTGAAAGCCGAGCGCGACCGAGCCGCTCTCGACGATCACCCGGCCGACTCCCCGATCATCGGGATCGTCGATCCGGACCCGCACGCCCGCGAGCGGCCGGCCGACCCGGCCCTCGGCGAGGGCACCCTCATCCGCGACGTCGAAACAGATTCCACCGCATTCGGTCGAGCCGTAGAAGTTGGCGGGCCGCAGACCGAAGCGGGTCGCGAAGGCTTCCCGGACTGCCGCCCCAAGCGGCGCACCCGCGGAGATGACCAGCCTGAGGCTCCCCAGAGTTCCCGCGTGCGCCGGCATCCGGGCCAGTGCTGCGAGTTGCGCCGGCACACCGGGCCAGACCGTCGCGAGGGTCTCGCGAGCGGCCGACAGAATCGCCCGCGGGACGAGATCCCCGGCGCATACCGCGCAGAGCCCGCCACCGAGCAGCCCGAGCACCACGTTGTCGAAACCGTAGGAGTGGGTGAGCGGAATCGTCACAAGATTACGATCGGCCTCCACCAATCCCATCGTCGTCACGATGTTCGCCAGGCCGATCTCCAGCGCCGGGGCGGTGAGTTGGACCGCACGCAACTCGCCGGTCGATCCCGATGTCACCTTGAGCAGCACGCACTCGGCGGCCGGCGCCACACCCGTCGGCGTGAGATCCTCGATCACCACGGCGTCGCCCACCGTGGCGGGCCAGACCTCGGCACCGCATGCCGCGGCCAAGGCACGGGCGCGGCGATCGGGGAGGGTCGCGTCGAGCAGGAGCGGCACACCCCCGGCCATCCACACCGCCAGAGTCCGGACGATCACCTCGCTCGGGTGTCGTGTCCAAATCGGCGTCACGCCACGCCCCCGCGCACCGAGGCCGCGCTCGACAGCGGCAGCCGCCTGCGCCAGTCCGTCGCGCGAGACCACGGCACCTCCCGGCTCGAGGATCGCCGGCGCACTCGGCCGACGGCGAACCAACTCGTCGAACAAGGCGGCAAAGCGCGTCCGTGGCGAAATCACGGCTGCGCGTCCTTGCTCGACGTCACGACATCCGCAACCCTGCCGATCCGAACCATGGAACTCGGACTCTCCGGGAAAGTCGCGCTGGTCACGGGGGCAAGTCGTGGCATCGGCCTCGCCATCGCGCGACAGCTCGCGGCCGAGGGCGCACGCGTCGTCCTCAACGCCGCCCACGACCAGGCTCGCCTCGACGCCGCTCGGGCAACCATCCCCGGGGCCTCGAGCGAGGTCGGAGACGTGGCCGACCCCGCTGCCGTCGATCGCATGTTGCGCAGCATCGAGACCTCTTTGGGCGGTGTCGACATCCTCGTCAACAACGCGGCCCTCGCCCATGAGGGTCTGGTCATGCTGACGCGCCCGGAGAGCTGGCGCGAGGTCCTCGCGGTCGACCTGGATGGCCCCTTCCACTGCTCGCGCGGCGTGCTGCGGGGGATGGTGCGGCGGCGCTGGGGGCGAATCGTCAACGTGGTTTCTCCGGCGGGCCTGCTCGGCCGGGCGGGTGCTGCAAGCTACGCCGCCGCCAAGGCGGGGCTCATCGGCCTCACCCGCTCCCTCGCGCTCGAGGTGGCCCGCTATGGGATCACGGTCAATGCGGTCTGCCCCGGTCTCGTCGAAACGGAGCTGACCCAGCGCGTCGCGGCGGAGATCCGAACCAAGGATCTCGCGCTCGTCCCGATGGGTCGCCACGGAACCCCGGCCGAGATCGCCGACGCGATCGTCTTCCTCTGTTCCGAGCGCGCGGCTTACGTCACCGGCGCAACGCTGGCCGTCGACGGCGGCCTGACGAGACATTAGAGCCATGGCGCAGCCTGAACGCGAGCGTGCCTGGATCACCGGCGCCGGCACGATCAGTGCCGCCGGAATCGGTCTGCCGGCCTTGCGGGCCGCCCTCGGCGACGGTCGCACCTGCATTCGCGAGGTGCGCCACCTGCCGCTGCACGACGTCCCGGGCGCGCTCGCTGCGGAAGTTCTGGCGCTGCCGGACTTGCCGCGAAATTGGGTGCGACGTGCGGCGCGCACGGACATCCTCGCTCTTGCAGCACTGGTGGAGGCGCTCGCCTCGGCCCGACTGGATCCTCTGGTGCTCGATCCCGCGCGCACGGGCGTCGCAGTCGGCAGCTCGACCGGCGGCATGCTCGAGATCGAAAACTGGTATGCGGCCTGGCACGCCGGCCTCTCGGGGCGCGCGGCAGCCACGCGGCTCTGGTCGGGATCGGTGGCCGCGCCGGCCGAGCGCGTCGCGCTCGCGCTGGGCGCACTCGGCCCCCGCGCCGCACCGTCAACGGCCTGCTCGACGGGGGCCGTCGCACTCGCGATCGCGCTCGACTGGATTCGCCTCGGCCGGGCCGACGTGGTGATCGCCGGCGGCAGTGATGCCCTCTGCCGGATGACCTGGACCGGATTCCACGCTCTGCGCTCCCTCTCGCCCGAACCCTGCCGGCCCTTCGATCGGAACCGGCGCGGCCTTTCGCTCGGCGAGGGCGCAGCCCTGCTGGTGATCGAGAGCCGCGCCCACGCCCGCGCCCGGGGCGCTCGCCCGCTGGCCGAACTCGCCGGTGCGGGCATTTCCTGCGATGCGCACCATCCGACAGCACCAAGGCCCGATGGTCTCGGCGCTGCCGCCGCCATGGCGGGCGCGCTCGCGGATGCCGGACTCGATCCGGCCACGATCGGCTACATAAACGCGCACGGCACTGGCACGCCGCAGAACGACGCCGCCGAAGCCGCTGCCCTGCTCGCGGTCTTCGGCGATCGGCAGCCGCCGGTCTCCTCCACCAAGGGCACCGTCGGGCACCTGCTCGGCGCGGCGGGAGCGCTCGAAGCCGTGATCGCGCTGGATGCGATGCTCTCGGGAAATCTGCCCTCGACGACGGGCCTGGTGGACCCCGACCCGGTCTGCGCGGTCCGGCACGTCACGCCCGGCGGCGAACAGGTCGCTTGTCAGGCCGTGATGAGCAATTCGTTCGGTTTCGGCGGCAACAACTGCTCTGTCGTGCTGAAGGTCGCATGAGCGAAATCGTGGTGACCGGGCTCGGCTTCGTCTCCGCGTGGGGCTGCGACGAAGCCTCGGTGCTCGCGGCTCTCGAGGGCGGCACCGATGCCTGCCGCCGGCTCCCGGCAGACGACCCACGGCGCCTCGGCCGGGTGGATCCCGCGCTCGTCCCTGACACCGATTTGCGTGCCGGCTGGGTCACGGACTTCGCGCCCAGTCTGGCCATCGACCCGGGTCGGCTGCGCCGCATGGATTTTGTCTCGCGCATGCTGGTCACCGCCTGCGGAGCCGCCCTCGCCGATGCCGGCCTCAGCGGCGACGCGGGCCCGCCCCGGAACCGGGTCGGGCTCGCGATCGGCTCGCGACTCGGCAACCAGCGCGAGACGGCCGCCTACCTCGACCGCGTCCTCGAGCGCGGCGGCGGTGCAGGTCAGCCCTTCCTCTTTCCCAATCTTGTGCTCAACGCCGCCGCCGGACAAGCCGCCATAGAGTTTAGCTTGTCTGGGCCGTGTCTCGCGGTCTCGCTGGCCGAGGCCTCGGGCGAAGCCGCGCTGGCGGCCGCGTGCGGAATGCTCGCGACGGGCCGCTGCGACGCCGTGGTCGCCGGCGGCGTGGACGAGTTGAGCCTGCCGCTGATCGACCTGCTCGCCATGCAGGGACTGCTGGCCCCTGACGTCGCCGCATCCAACCGCGTCCGCAAGCGCAGCACCGGTCGGCTCGTTCCCGGCGAGGGTGCGGCCTGCCTCGTCCTGGAGCGGCGGCCGGACGCGCTGCAGCGACAAGCGCCGGTACGCGCCGGGATCGCGAGCGCCACGACACACGGCGTCCCCGCCGCGCCCTGGGATTTTGGGCGGGCAGACGCGATCGCCCGGATCTTCGCTGCGTGCGCCGACTCGCCCGAATCCATAGCCCTCGTCATCGCGGGCCCGCGCGCGCTTGCGACCCGCTGCCGGGCAGAGAGGCTTCTGCTGGAGCAGCTCGCGACGCAACGCAGGGCCGCCGGCCCGGCTCTCGTCCGCCCTCGCGAAGGGTACGGCGATTTTGGCGCCTGCGGGGCCCTCGACACCGCCCTCGCTTGTCTCGTCGCCGCGCGAGGAAGGCTTCCGGCAGCGTGTGGTCGTTCAGATCCACTGGTTCCGGGCGAGCACATCCTCGTTACCGGCTGTGGGCGCGCCGGCAGCGTGGCACCGGTGCTGATCGAGGTCCCGGGGCCCGCTTAGCCAGCTATTCCGAGGGCGCCGCTACCGGGGCCCCGGGCGCGCCGGACCGGCCGCCACGGCCGCGCCGCCGCCGGCGACCACGGCGTCGCAGCGGCCCGTCGCGA
>SXGT01361929.1_pt1 | contig 25042 bp, 22 predicted proteins | sample 3176221 | NCBI WGS metagenome assembly SXGT01 (sample SAMN11356862, study PRJNA531348) | freshwater metagenome | isolation source: freshwater sample F1-120 | place: China: Fuxian Lake, Yuxi | collected 2017-12-25
ACTCTGGGAGTGCGTGTAGATCTTGAAGACGATATTTGACGTTCGGGTATCCGTCAGAGGTTGGGTAAACACCTAAGATCAATAAATCAGTTTGGGGGTTGGCTGGCATCAGGACAAATTCGGCTGGGACACGGGGATAATTGTGCCATTTTACCCAAAAGTGCGTGGCTAATGCCTAAAGCGATAGCATAAAGTTTATTGAGTTTATGTTGTTCAAAACCAATAATGGTGAGTGTTTCAAGTAGCAGCCGTGCGCATTGTTTAAGACACCAAGCGGGTTCATCTTGCCAGTAGGTCAACATGGTGGTTAAGCAATTACGAAAAATATAATATTTACGTAAGGCCGTATGTTCGGGAATACGAAACAGAGCGGGTCTTTGGAATGTATGCGAATTACCTATGCTTTGGCGCATCAGAATCCGCGTACTCATCCACAGTTTTAAACCAAAACGCCGAGCCCGTAGCGCAAATTCATGGTCGACTGAATCGATAAAATAATCCTCGCGTAATAATCCCAAGCGCGGGATTAGCCCGGTCCACAACAACGTGCCAGAACTAATCAAGGTTTTGCGTTCAATACATGCGGCGCCTACGTCTTGGGGAACAAATGCTTTATTTAAGGCATCATGCCAGTAATTGCAGCCTAAAATTAAAGGCTTCTCCTCCACGTTGCTATAGATTGAGGTCAATTCTTCAAGGAGATATGGATAGATTAAGGTGTCTTGATCGAAAGTGATGACCCACGTAAATTTGCTCTGTAGCGCATACGCTAAGCCTTGATTAAGCGCCTTGGCGACGCCAAAGTTTTCCGGGTTGATTTGCAGGGTGATGTTGGCAGACATTGCGGCAATCGTCTGATCTAATTGACTATAAAAACCGCTACTGGCGCCATTACTGATGATAATGAGATGTTTAAAACCAGTGCTCCATAGCTGCAGGCGTTGGAAAAATTGCGGATCAGGTTGGTAGATCACGATAACGGCGCAACAGTTTGCAGGAGTTGGCGCCTGTGGGGCACTGAAAAGAAGACGACTCATGGTAATTCTCGGGAAACGGGCTTAATTTTTAGAATACTACGTTTGAAAAACCAACCAACGGCAGTTATAGGTTGGCAGGCTTCGTTATCTTGCTTAAATTTGCCCGCACACGCACTGGCAAATTTGATTTTATTATCTCGTAAAGTAATGACAGGTGTAAATTTTGGCCGTGAGCACTATTGCGTTTCAAGCATTCTACAAAGGGTTAAACAAACTAAGTACTCGATAAGTATAAATAAAATTAAAATTTTTTACTGCAATAGCAACATAAATATTAGGATAGAGTTTAAGTTTTGGGCGTTTTGCAGTATTACATGCTCGCTAAGCGCTATACTCAAACAAAGGCTGACGCCGAACGCGCTTTCGTGCTATACCTAAATACAGACAGTTACAACCAAAACTTGTTGATCTCCCAATAAAATTAGGATTTAGAATGACCCGTGCTTTAGAATCATTATTACATGCCGCTAATCAAGTAGTTTTGGGGAAGGAAATACAGATTCGATTAGCTATCTGCTGTTTGTTAGCCCGTGGCCACTTGTTAATTGAAGATCTGCCGGGTGTCGGCAAAACCACGTTAGCACACACGTTAGCAAAATTGATGGGGATGGATTATCAGCGCATTCAATTTACCAGTGATCTGCTGCCAGCGGATATTCTAGGTGCTTCGGTTTTTGAGCCTGAAAAGCAGCAATTTACCTTTCACCCTGGACCCATATTTAGACAAATGGTGTTAGCGGATGAAATTAATCGTGCTACCCCCAAAGCGCAAAGTGCATTATTAGAAGCAATGGAAGAGCGCCAAGTGACGGTGGAAGGTAAAACTTATGCTTTGCCCCAGCCTTTTTTTGTGATTGCCACCCAAAACCCCTCCCACCAATTAGGCACATTTCCGTTGCCAGAATCACAGTTAGACCGATTTTTAATGCGCTTAGAATTAGGCTACCCGAGTGCAGCTGCCGAGCGAGCTTTGCTTGCTGGGCAAAATCGGCAACAGCTTATTCAGACGTTGCAGACACAATTGTTGCCAGAAGACTTGCAAGCGATGCAACTGGCGATAGCACAGGTACATACTGCCGAACCCTTGTTAGATTATGTACAGGCCATTTTAGCGTTTACCCGCAGGTCACAGGAATATGCCTGTGGTTTGTCGCCACGGGCGGGACTTGCTTTGATGCAGGCGGCTAAAACGTGGGCATTTATGCAACAGCGGGATGCCGTCATTCCCGAAGACGTCCAAGCAGTGTTACCTGCTGTGGCAGGCCATCGCTTACGTCCCAGTTCAAATGATGCTGAGGCCATTGTGGCACCCATTTTAGCGCAGGTAGCCATTCCTTGAGCGGACTGGGCAAATTTTGGCGTGAGCTACAAGCGCATCCTCGCTTGAGTCGGTTTTTTTTGGGGGAAGCGCCGAGCAAAACTGCGATCCATTTAAATCATAGGCGTATTTTTATTGTGCCCACTCGCCAGGGTTTTGGCTTCCTACTGTTAATCGTGGTCCTGCTGTTAATCGGATTTGTCTACAATAATAATCTCACGTATTTACTCGCGTTTTTACTCATAGGCTTAGTCATCGTGACCATTCTGCATACCTTTAGGTCATTATCGGGTTTGCTATTGACGTTAGGTTCGGCAAAGCCAGTGTTTGTGGGGGAGCGTGCCAACCTACCGTTGTATATCGAGAATCCTTCCCAAGTTAAACGCTATCATCTAGAAGTCAGTTTAGAAGAGCAGGTCTTTGTGGGTGTCGAGGCCATGAGTGTGCAACAGGTGAATGTGTATTCCACAACGCTGCAGCGTGGCTGGCATCAGTGCGGAACTATTCGTTTGACCAGCCGATTTCCGTTAGGGTTATTCCGTGCTTGGTCATTATTACGCTTTGCTTGTCCAGTGCTGGTGTATCCCAAGCCTGCCGTATCTGGCTTAGCTTTTCCTGAGCAAGCATCCGGCGAAGGTCAGCAAGGACAAGCGCGTCGGGGTGGCGTTGAAGATTTTTATGGTTTGCTGGAATATCGGGCTGGCGATGCAATTAAACATATTCATTGGAAATCATACGCTAAAGCGCAAGGGTTATTTACCAAACATTACAGTCACTTTCAGGCAAGTGCATTGACTTTAGACTACGCATACACACCAGGCTATGGGGTGGAAGAGCGCGTAAGTCAATTGTGTCGCTGGGTGATGGACGCCGAGGCGTGTGGTCGACCCTATAGTTTAAGTTTACCCGGGTTGACGCTGCCACCGGGATGCGGGGAGCGTCATTATGCGAGTTGTTTACAAGCTTTGGCCTTGTTTTAGAGGGTATCGGGCATGAGTAACAGTAAACAAGCAGAATTGGCCTCCGCTCAGGTATTTAGTATGTTACTGGGCGCCGTGGGATTAACCGTGTTGCCACATGCCTGGAATTTGTCCTGGGACATTTTCTTGGGATTTTTCGTGCTCTGGAGCTGGCGCTGTATTGGTGTTTGGCGGCCACGGTATTTACCGAGTAAGGCATTGTTGTTTGCGGTCACGCTCCTCAGCTTGGGATTTTTGTATAGCCAGCATCAGGGCGTGTTCGGCCGGGATGCGGGGACACGGATTTTTGTGATTGCCTTAGGGCTAAAGCTGTTAGAGATTAAAACGATTCGTGATGTGCAGCTGACGGTTAACTTCGCTTTTATTATCGCGGCAACCTTATTTTTGTACCAACAGTCTTTGTTAATGGCGGCGTATATTATCGTGGTGTGTTTAAGTTTGTTGATGACCTTAAACGCGATCCACAGCAAAATTACAGACGTAATGTTGTTGGCGCGATGTGTAGGGGTAATGCTGCTGCAGGCGTTACCCGTCTGTATTGCGTTGTTTGTGTTATTTCCGCGCTTAGAAGCGCCGCGTTGGGCATTTTTAAACGAGCGCACGCTTACAAAATCGGGCTTGAGTGATACTTTAGAACCCGGTTCAATCACGGATTTGGGCTTATCCGATGAACTGGTGTTTCGGGTAAAGTTTACTGGTTCAAGGCCTCCGCCAGACGAGTTATATTGGCGTGGACCGGTATTTAGCCATACCGATGGTAAACATTGGACGCCATCACTCTCCAATAAAGCCCGACGTCACCCAGATGATCTTCGCTTTGCTGGTAACAGTTATAACTATACACTTTTGCTGGAGCCGCAAAGCAAACCTTGGGTGTTTGCCTTGGACATGCCCGCAAGTCTGGCGCCCAATTTAGTGATGAACGCTGATTATCAGCTGATTACAACGGTCAATCCCGAGCAACGCGCTGAATATGCGTTGCGTTCCTATCCGCATTATAATACTGGTGTGCTTCCTCCCATCGAAGCTCAAGAAAATCTAGCCTTACCGCAGACTATTTCGCCAGAAATTAAAAACTTGGTGGGTGAATTAGCAGGTTTTACCCAGCCACCTGCAGTCTTTATTCAAGCGGTGCTCAGGTATTTTCGCGAGCAACCCTTCTACTATACTTTAAGTCCACCGTTAATGGTGGAGCATCCCATAGACACGTTTTTGTTCCAAACCCGCACAGGGTTTTGTAGTCATTATGCGACAGCTTTTGTGTATTTATTGCGTGTGGCCAAGATCCCGGCGCGTGTGGTAAGTGGTTATCAGGGCGGTAAGCTGAATGCCATTGGCGAATTCTTAGAAATTCGCCAAGCCGATGCGCATGCTTGGGCAGAAGTATGGTTAGCAGGACAAGGCTGGGTGCGTTTTGATCCAACCGCGGCGGTTGCACCCGAACGCATTCAACAAGGCGTCAATATTGATATGCAATTAGCCAGTGGCACGGTGAATTTTTCGTTGTTTGATGCGGCGGCGCAGCATGGCGTGCTCGCGCAATGGTATCAAACCCTTAGACAAGGCTGGCAAAATGTGGACTACAGTTGGCAGCGTTGGGTCATTAATTACAATACGGCGAATCAGGCAAGTTTTTTACAAGGCCTAGGCATGCAGGATATGGCAACAGCGCTACGTTGGTTGCTTATTAGTATTGCCTTGTGCACCTTCAGCATTTTCGTGTTTTTAATGCGGCGGCCAGTGCGCGTGCCTGATAGGGCTTTAAGACATTATCAGCGTTTTTTGCGGCAATTGGCGCGTCACAATTTAGTGTGTGCGACTGGCGAAACGGCGAGTGCCTTTGCGCAGCGTGTGGGTGAACAGTTGCCAGCGTGTCGCGCAGAGGTAGAACAAATCACGCAACTTTATCTACAGTGTCGCTATGGCAAGCAAGTCGAGGTGGCGCAACTGCAGACCTTGGCGAAATTAGCTGCGGGATTTAAGCTTAAAGCCTAGCTACCTTAAGTCGTTAACGCGCCGTTTTTAAGCTTAGTCGCATTCGTGTTTTTGGAAATAGACTAATATTAATACACATCTGTTGATAGGCGAATTACGATGAAACCAAAAATAATTCCAAATAACATCGAACGCAAGCTAGAAGATCAAGATTTTATTGTGTCCAAAACGGACACCACTGGCAGAATTACCTACGCAAATCGAATTTTTATGCAAATCTGTGGCTACTCTGAAGAGCAATTGCTGCATGTGCAGCATAATATTATTCGCCATCCCGATATGCCGCGCGGGGTATTCAAATTTATGTGGGATACCTTAAAAGCGGGTAACGAGTTTTTCGGCTTTGCGAAAAATATGTGCTCCGATGGCGGTTTTTATTGGGTGTTTGCCAATATAACGCCTGATTACAGTAGTGAGGGGGAGTTGCAAGGTTACTACTCGGTCAGGCGTAAACCCCCAGACTCTGCGATCCGCATCATAGAGCCCGTTTATGCGCATATGTTAGAGATCGAGCGCACTAGCAATAAGGCGGACGGTCCAAGTAACGCCATTAATTATCTCGTGGATGTGGTTAAACAAAGTGGTGCACCGGATTATAACCATCTGGTGTTAAGTTTGTATAAGCCCAAAGGTGTTTAAGGAGCGGTAGATGCAAACCAATAGCAGTGCAAATATTCCCTTCTTAAAGCAAAAGGCAAGCTACGCGGTGAGCGGCATAGTTTTTTGCAGTTGTCTGCTGTGGGGAGCCACCTTTTATCAATATGGGTTTTCTTGGCTTATTCTGGCGTTACATCTCCCTATATTGGGCATCGCGTATTTTGTGGCGACCACGATGCACAGACATTTGGATGTGCTTGAGCGTATGCAGAAAATCTTAGTTAAAACCAACCAGGGCGAGCTATATCATCGTTTGACCGAAACCAAGGGCATGGGCGAGTTGGGTAAAATTGCCTGGGAGCTCAATGATACCTTGGATATTTTTGAGTCCTACTTTAAAGAAATTGCCACCTGTTTTGCGCATAGTTCTCAGGGTAATCCAGATCGCTACGCGTTAGCCGATGGTTTTCCCGGCGTGCTCAGAACTTCTGCAAAGTCGATCAACCTCGCGCTGCAGCAAATGAGTGAAAATAGGAAATTAATTACTAAAAATCGCTTGTCTGCAGGCTTGCATGGTTTAAATACGTCCAATCTGTTAAATAATTTAAAAACCAGCCAGGCAGATTTACTGAAAATTACGGAGCAGTTGGAAAAAGTAGAATACATCACCAGCGATACCGGGCAGCGGGCTGAAGCAAGTTTAGAAGTCGTTGCTTGTATCAGCCAGTTGTTAGTACAAATCGATAGCAACATCCAATCGGTGAGTAATGTGATTGCGGAATTAGTGACCGATAGCCAGAAAGTCACGGAATCATTATCCATGATTACCGGGATTGCTGACCAAACCAATTTGTTGGCGCTCAATGCCTCGATTGAGGCTGCGCGAGCAGGTGAGCATGGGCGGGGGTTTGCGGTGGTGGCCGAAGAAGTTAAAAATTTATCCGAGCATACTAAAAATGCCGCTTTGGAAGTTGCCTCAACATTAAATTCGTTTAATCGCCGCGTTCGGCAAATGCATGAAGAGGCCGATGCCTCGGCAGAGTTATCGGGTGAAATTACCGATAAAATGCTGCAGTTTAAAATCCAATTTTCTGAATTATCGAGCGCCGCTCAGGATTCGGTGAGTTATATCACTTACGCTAAGGATAAAACCTTTGCTTTGCTTTCTAAGGTTGATCATATTGTTTATAAACAGAATGGTTATATTGCTTTAGAACAGGGGCATAATTGTGCCGAGGCGGAGGCCATCAGTGTCACTAGTCAAGAGTGTCGGTTGGGTAAATGGTATATTGAAGGCATTGGTCATCAACAATTTCGTTTTACGCACGCCTATGGACGCTTGCAGCAACCCCATACCGAAGTACATGCGGCTACGCAAAAAGCCTATGCGGTTTCCCGCCAAGCTTGGCAAGATAACGCTAGCATGTTAGACGAAATTATTCAGCACATGCAAGAATCTGAACGCTCCAGTAATGAAGTTATGCAATATATTGATGCTATGGTGGAAGAAAAGCATCAACATATTAAGCACAAGAAATAGCGGGGCCTAATCCGCATAAAGTCATATTATTCAATCTGGGTATTCCTTGCTGTTGCGCGCTTTCCCCTAAATCTGGCGCCATGTGGCTGCAATAGCGAGTCTGGGTTAAGCAGATCAGTGTTAATGGATGAAAAGGATTTTTCCCTATCCCTGGACGCTGAATCCCGACAATCCCTGTTGAGAGGACGAGATTCTTTTAGACCTCGAAGGGCGCGGGGGGATTCAAGAATCCTCCTGTCTCACCCAAATCTCTGGAAAACCGCTACACATCTCCTTTATAAATTCCGAATGTCAATGTCCAAGCTCACTGGATATTTAATGCAGTTGCGACAAGACGGTTGAAAAATTATGTCTGCCTTAGTTTTAGTGCCTTAATCCTTGTTATCCCTACATTTGGGGGGATTGTTATAACCGAATAAACAACTAAACTCAATTTATGGCTATCGGAAAGATCATTCAGGATGAGATCTACTATTTTGCCAATACTTCATTCTTTTTACTCATGCCGTTCTGGATATAAGCAAATACCCATATTTGCATACATGTTCATAAAAATGCAGGCAATAAATACAGGTTGGTTGACGATGAAATTGCTGATATCGCTAGTCTTGGCTGGTTTTTGGGGGCATGCCGCTCTTGCTACAGAAGGCGGGGGATCGAATTATCTGCCAGGCTTTTATGGCGATTTTCAAATGGGTTCTTTGCCGGGTAAGGGATTGTATTTGAGTAATTTGTTTACCGCCTATCAAGATCATACCGGGGCGACTGGCAGTGCTCAAGAAATACCCGGTTTGATGTATGTTCCGGGTAATGAGATTTTGGGAGCAAATTTTGCCGTAGGCGTCTGGCCGAGTGTGGTGGTTATTAAAGATCATTCGAATGGCAATACACTGGAGCGCCTGTCCTTTGGTGATCCTTATCTTATGCCAGTATTACTCAACTGGAATTGGAAGGATCTGCAAATATCGCTGTATGAAGGCATTATCGCACCGGTGGGTTATTACCAAAAAGACCATCTGAATATTGGGCGCAATATTTGGACTTTTGATCACAATCTGTCATTAACTTATAACTTGCCTGCAGACAATGAGTTATCTTTCAATTTTGGGTTTATGAATAATACCGAAAATGAAGCGACCCATTACACGACCGGGGATGAATTGCATCTCGATTATGTGCTAGGGCATTACTTTACCGAAGAATTTGCAGTCGGTGTGGTGGGTTCATATTATAAGCAAGTGACGGCAGATCAAGCGCCTAAGGAAATTCTCGCGCAAGAATATACGGAGTCTAGTACCGTGGGCCCAGTGCTTATGTATAACCCATCAATTGCGGGTAAGAGCATTTCAACCTCGCTCAAATGGTTACATGAATTTGATACCCAAGGTCATGTAAGACAGGACTATATTTTTTTTCGCCTGTTTTATGGATTTTAGAAACATGTCTGTGTTAGGAATATCCTTAACCCTAGAAAGAGCAGTTGAAAGCTTGAAGCACCGTTCGTGCTGAGCACTGTCGAAGCATGGACGGTGTTTCAAGCTTTCACCCGATGGGTGAGTCCTATAAATTCCGCTCATGCTTCGACTAAACTCAGCACGAACGGAATTTATAGGACTCAACTGCTCTTTCTAGGTTAACGATTATGGAGTGGCTTTCAGCTTAAATTATTCTGGGTTAAATTGTTAACAGTGAATCTAATCGTTTGCTGGCTGTGTAATGACGCTCGAGCAAGCGTTAGCACCAAAAATTCCAGCTTTAGCGTTAATGCGGTATTCCCCTAGCCCAAAAAGTCACGACTCCCCCTATAATATGGCTTTTTCCCCAACGTACTTCAGTCGCCATGTTATCCCTCTTAATCCGGTTTTCCATACGTTACTCTGGCATTGTTATGGTGTTGGCGGTACTTATACTTATGTATGGTATACACCGTTTTGCAACCGCTGGCCTAGATATTTTTCCGGATTTTGCCCCTAAGCAAGTCATTATTCAAACAGAATCGCCGGGATATTCTGCCGATCAAGTAGAGATTTTGGTCACCCAGCCTCTAGAAAAAGGCTTAAGTGGTTTAGCGGATTTGCAGATAATCCGCTCAGAATCTATCCAAGGTTTATCGGTGGTCAAAGCGATTTTTCAGGAACACACGGATATTTATCGTGATCGGCAATTAGTCAACGAGCGTTTAGCAACGCTTAATCTCGGGGTCGCGACGCCGCGTATTGTGCCCTTGTCATCCGCGTCTGCCACCGTATTAACACTTGGCGTGCACTCGACTGCGCAGAATTTAATGACGTTACGCAGTGTGGTCGATTGGGTGTTGCTACCTCGATTGTTGGCGGTTCCGGGGGTGGCAGATGTGAATGTATTTGGCGGCGAGATTAAACAATTACATATCCAAGTAAAACCCGAGCAATTGCGCCGTTTTCATCTGAGTTTGGATGAGGTCATTGCGGCGGCGGAACAGGCTGGGAAGATTCAGGGCGGTGGATTTATTGAAAACCAGAATCAAAGATTTACGTTAGAAATGACAGGATATGCTGTTACCCCAGAGCAATTGCAACATATTGTCGTGCAGCGTGCTCAAGGTGAAAATATTACTTTAGGGCAAGTAGCTGATATCCGTTTTGCCCCTGAACCGCCGATGAGTGCCGCGCAAATTATGGGCACGCCTGGGGTGGTCTTAATGGTGATTGGGCAGCGTGAAGCTAATACGCTGACGGTCTCGCGTGCTGTTGAACAAGCCATGCGGGAATTACAACCGTTGTTACAGGCGCAAGGCATTGAATCAGGTGAACCTTTATTTCGCCCGGCAGATTATATTGAGCGTTCAGTACATAATTTATCGGGACATTTGCTGTTAGGTGGGTTGTTTGTACTGTTAGTGTTGTTTTTCTTTCTGTTCAATCTACAGGCTGCTTTTATTGCGGCGTTAGCAATACCCGTGTCCTTATTCACTGCCGTGATTATTTTGTTAGCAAGTGGTGTGAATCTCAATATCATGGTGCTGGGTGGACTGGCTATCGCCTTGGGGGAAGTTGTCGATGATGCCATTATCGATACCGAAAATATTTTTCGCCGCTTGCGTGAAAATCTGCAATTGCCCCAGCCTTTGCCCGCAGCTGAGGTAGTTTACCGAGCCTCGATAGAAGTACGTAGTTCTGTGGTGTATGCCAGCTTTATTGTCGCGTTAGTGTTTGTCCCGTTAATGACGCTGGGTGGGGTTGCTGGTCGGTTGTTTGCGCCTTTAGGGATGTCGTATATTTTGGCGATTTTGATGTCGTTATTGGTGGCATTAACCTTAACCCCGGCACTCTGTTTTGCATTATTGGCGCGAAAAAATCCCGTGAGCTTGGGAGTCCCGCCACTGGTTAAATATCTACAATTGAGTTATGGGCGGCTATTGCGCAAGGTCAATCAATATTTTAAACCGTTACTCCTGATCGGCGGGGTGCTCTGTGTCCTCGGGGTTTACACCTTTATGCAGTTAGGACATAAATTTTTGCCGGAATTGCGCGAAGGTCACTTTATTGTGCATACCGCGAGTTTGCCAGGCACGGCACTACAAGAGTCCTTGCGGATAGGAACGGAATTGACGGAGCAGTTTAAGGGGATTGCTGGCGTGGTTTCGGTGTCCCAATGGGCGGGACGGGCGGAACGTGGCGCCGATACTTATGGCAGTCATTACAGTGAATATGAAGTGCGCTTAAAAGCTATGTCTGGGCAGGAACAGCAGCAGGTATTAGACCAGCTGCGGCAAATCCTCGCGCACTTCCCCGGTATTGTTTACGAAGCGAATACCTTTTTAACCGAGCGCATTAATGAAACATTGTCAGGCTATACTGCGCCAGTGGTGGTTAACATTTATGGCAATAGCTTAGCTGAATTGGATGAAAAAGCACGCGCAGTGGCCGCGGTAATGCAAGGAATTCCTGGGGCGACGGATATTCAACTGCGCTCACCTCCTGGTACTCCAGTGGTAAATATACAGTTGGATTTGCAGCGGATACAGCATTATGGTTTGCGCCCCGCGCAAGTGATGGATGCGGTACAAGCTGCCTATGCGGGCAGGGTGGTTGGGCGTCATTATGCGGACAATCAACCCTATGCGGTTGCCGTGATTTTACCTAAGCTTAACCGTGAGGATCCACAGCTTTTAGGCGACTTGCCTCTGCGTTCTGCAGAGGGGGTGTTGATAAGTTTGGCGCAAGTGGCGAATATTTATCAAACTGAGGGACGCTATAATATTTTACATCAACAAGCGCGTCGCTATCAGGCAGTCACGTGTAATGTGAAGCAGGATGATTTAGGCGTATTTTTAGCGACGCTAGAAGCCAACATCGCGCAGCAGGTTGTGTTAAGTCAGGGAATGTATCTTGAATATACGGGGGCCGCGGTCGAACAGTCCGCCGCAAAAAAAGCCTTATGGATACAAGCATTATTTGTCAGTATGGGCGTTTTACTGTTGATTTATATGGCTATCGGTAATTTGCAACAGCTGGTACTGACCTTATGTAACCTTCCTTTTTCACTGCTGGGCGGCGTGGCGGCGATTGTGCTGACTGGCGCCAGTTTTTCTGTGGGTTCGATGGTTGGGTTTATTACCCTTTTTGGTATCACTGTGCGTAACAGTATTATGCTATTGTCGCATTACCAGTATCTAGTGCATGTAGAACAAAAGCCCTGGAATTTTGCAACCATGCTGCAAGGTGCCGAGGAGCGTTTGCCTTCCATTTTGATGACGGCTTTGGTCACCGCGCTGGCGATGTTTCCTATCGCATTTAATAGTGATAATCCGGGACGTGAAATTATGGGGCCGATGGCGGCGATTATTATTGGGGGGCTAGCGAGTTCTACTATTCTGAATTTATTGTTATTACCCGTGATCTTATTACGCTATGCAAAATTTAAAACAAGCGCCGCTTATTAATTTCAAATAAGCAGATGCGGGTTATACTGTAGCGGTTTTTTAGTTAATTTAGAGTGGATTTGCAAAAATTATGGTGAAAAGTAATAAAGTCGCAGCGCCGCGGAATAGAGGCATCTATTTGTTGCCCAATTTATTTACTACAGGTGCCATGTTTTCAGGTTTTTATGCCATGACTTCGGCGATTAATGGGCATTTTGAAACTGCCGCAGTTGCGATTTTTGTTGCCATGATCCTCGATGGTTTGGATGGACGGGTCGCGCGCTTAACCAATACCCAAAGTGAATTTGGGGTGCAGTATGACAGTCTCTCCGATATGGTTTCATTTGGTGTGGCACCAGGCTTAGTCATGTATTTGTGGGTGCTTTCTTCCATGGGTAAATTTGGCTTATTTGCCGCATTTGTGCACACTGCAGGTGGAGCATTGCGCTTAGCTCGATTTAACACTCAAGTGACCACTGCAGATAAACGCTATTTTCAAGGTTTACCTAGTCCCGCGGCGGCGGCAATTTTGGCGGGCTTTATTTGGGTGTGCAGCGAATTTCAATATGATGTGCAGTCGATTAAGTTTTTGGCGGCAGTGTTAGCGATTTCAACGGGCCTATTAATGGTGAGTAATTTCCGTTATTCGAGTTTTAAAGAAATCGATTTAAAAGGTAAGGTTTCCTTCTTGGTCGCCATTGGCGTGATGTTGGGGTTAGCGTTTATCTTGGCACAGCCACAAGTACTCTTGTTTTTATTGTTTTTGGGGTATGCCATTTCCGGTCCGTTGGTGACTTTAGTGATGCGCAAACGCAAACGACAAAGTCGCAATTCCTGAAGCGCTTGAGCGCTAACACATAATCGCGTATAGTTGCCACATGAACATTTTTAAAAGCTCAATTACCCCTATCTGCATCTGCTTATTCAAGCTCAGCGTCCTGCTGCCCTGAGGGGCTAAAGACTGCGTATCCGATTATCTAAAATTCTATCTGCATCAACCTATGGGTTGATTGTGCTTCCTATATGGCGATATTCATATGAACGATAAATTAATTATATTTGATACGACTTTGCGCGATGGCGAGCAAAGTCCTGGGGCGTCGATGACGCGTGATGAAAAAGTGCGTATTGCACGGGCTTTAGAGCGTTTACGGGTCGATGTGATTGAAGCAGGATTTCCTGCGGCCAGCGTCGGTGATTTTGAAGCGGTCGAAGCCGTCGCCCAGGCGATTAAAGACAGTACTGTGTGTGGTTTAGCGCGGGCGCTGGACAAAGACATAGATCGGGCGGGCCACGCCTTGAAAGCCGCGCAACGTTCACGTATTCATACTTTTATTGCAACCTCGCCGATACATATGCAACAAAAGTTAAAAATGCAGCCAGAAGAAGTGATCGAGCATGCGGTCAGGGCAGTCAAACGTGCACGTCAATTTACCGATGATGTTGAGTTTTCACCTGAAGATGCGGGACGTTCGGAAGAGGATTTTTTGTGTCGCATACTCGAAGCTGTGATTGATGCTGGCGCAACTACCTTAAATATTCCCGATACCGTAGGTTACAGCGTTCCGCAACAATTTGGGGCGACCATCGCTAATTTGATCCACCGTATTCCCAATTCTGATAAAGCAATATTTTCAGTACATTGTCATAATGATTTAGGTCTTGCAGTGGCGAATTCCTTGGCAGCCGTAATGAACGGTGCGCGGCAGGTCGAATGTACTATTAATGGCTTAGGTGAGCGCGCGGGGAATGCTTCTTTAGAAGAAGTCGTCATGGCTATACGAACACGCCGTGATATTTTTGCCTGTCAAACCACTTTGGATACCCGTGAAATTATGACCTGTTCGCGTTTGGTGTCCTCGATTACTGGTTTTCCAGTACAGCCGAACAAAGCTATCGTCGGTGCCAATGCGTTCGCGCATGAATCCGGTATTCATCAAGATGGCGTGTTAAAACACCGGGAAACCTACGAAATTATGCGCGCCGAAGATGTGGGTTGGGCGGCGAATAAAATGGTGCTTGGTAAGCATTCAGGACGTAATGCCTTCAAAAGTCGCATGACCGAATTAGGCATGTTATTTAACTCTGAAGAAGAGTTGAATGATGCGTTTTTCCGTTTTAAGCAATTGGCAGATAAAAAGCACGAAATATTTGACGAAGATTTGCAAGCCCTGATTTCCGAAGCTAGTTTTGAAGCGGAAGACGAACACATTAAATTAATCGCATTAAAAGTCTGTTCCGAAACAGGCGAAATTCCTAACGCGCAGGTAACTTTGCGCATTGATGGGGCAGAAGTTAAAGGGACGGCCGCGGGTGGCGGCGCAGTCGATGCTAGCTTGAAAGCCATTGAAAGCTTAGTGAATACTCAAGCTACCCTAGAATTATACTCGGTGAATAACATCACCAATGGTACTGATGCTCAAGGTGAAGTTACGGTGAGGTTGGAAAAAGCTGGGCGTATCGTGAATGGTTCGGGGGCGGATACCGACATTGTCATTGCTTCGGCCAAAGCGTATATCAATGCGGTGAATAAGTTATTAACGCCGAATCAACGCCAGCATCCACAAAAGGGGGATGTTTAATTCTATCTAAAGGCTCAGAATTATCTATTCTGAGCTAGGTAATCGACCAAGGATTGAGTTGTTTGGCGCTTATAAGCGTTAGGCAACTTTATTCTTGTTACACCTAGCAAGTGCATAGCTTTTAGGCTTGTGCACCCAAGCTAAGCCTATGTCGCACTGTTACATTTTGCACAACTACGTTCAAAAAGACGTACCTTGGAAAGCGCGATAATCTGCGCACTCACGTGTCTGTTACTTCAGATCGGTTTTGAAAAATTCCGTAATAAATACTTTATGCATCAGCGATGATCGCTATACAGTATGAGGTTAATACTAGATGTCCCCCTAGGTATTACCATTATGAGTACTCGGTTCTGGTGATGCAATTTCAAGTGGTTGCCATGTCTTAAAGTTTGCTGCATCTAAGTCGGGCATTAGATCATGCTGTTAGGGCAATGGCTAGATCTGTGAGCAGATAATTTTTTTTCTCTGTAATAGCTGACCTTTTGGGTACAACATCGCTACAATAGCGCAAAATTTACTCCCTTAAGAGGATGGGCATTCATGGTTTTGGAATTTTTAGATCGGATGAAAAATATAGTTACTTATGATGCTGATCGAGAATTTTATGCGAAAGTTTTTCCCGATTCGGTGCCGCGTAAAGATTTAATGCGCTTGCGACGCATGCGAACTGCCGACTTGCCCCAAGTTTTGGCCATTGAAAATGCAAATTATAAATTTCCGTGGTGTCAGGAGGTGTTTGAAGACTGCTTGCGAGTAAACTACAGTTGTTGGGTGTGCGAGGAGTCGGACAAAGTTCTTGGCTTTAGTATTGTCTCGATTGCAGTGGGCGAAGCGCATATCTTAAATATTAATGTGGATCCTGCAGAACAAGGGCAAGGCATAGGCCGCATGATGCTAGAAAATCTGATTGCCGTCGCGCGTAGCAAAGATGCTGAAACGGTGTTTTTAGAGGTTAGGCCTTCTAATTCGGTGGCAATTGCGTTATACGAGTCGATGGGCTTTAACGAGATTGGCCTACGGAAAGGCTATTATCCCGCGGAACATGGTCGTGAAGATGCATTAATGCTGGCTTTGGAGTTGGTTTAAGGCGTGTCTCAAGGAACTGCAAACCGGGTAGTTTAGTTAGACTACCCGGAAAAAGCTGAAAATTAGTCGGTAATTTCGACGACTGCGGCGTCTGGGGCATTTTTTTTAACGGATTCTATGCCATTGTCACGACTCGCTTCTGACTCATACATTTGACTTTGACCAATAATTTGATGGTTGGCGGCTTTCAATACAAAGTAAGCCTTGTCGTTATTTGAGGTTTTACGTTCATAGCGAGCATTGTCTTCGGCATTTTTTTTTTGACCGACTCAATACCATTTTCCGCACTCGCTTTAGTTTTATACATTTCACTTGTTAAAATAATCTGCCCATTTCCTGCGAGTAGATTAAAGTGATATTCGCCATTTTTTGCCTGCTTTAATTCAAATTTTCCAGCCATAATGATGTCCTTTAAGAGAGTGTTGAAGTAACAGATAAAATCTGTTTTTTAGTGTAAGCTGCTGTAAATAAATTGTAAACCTTGTAAGCTTAAAAATTGTAACTATAGTGGTTGCAACTGGTAGGCGTCAAGTAGTGCTTAAAATTTGGTGATGTAAAATAAAGGTTATCAGAAATGATAAATGTCACTGTGCCGTTTAAGCGCTACGCTAAAATGTTAATTTGCTAAATCACATTTGGGAGTCGTCATGGAGATTATTAGCATGCCAAGACCCATGCGCTGGATCTGGGGCAGTTTGGGCGCATATTGGCTGGCAGATATGATTAATCCTGGGTTTTTTTCGATTGCTTTGATGGCGCTATTGATGGTTCCCGTTTTAATTTTGGATATGTATTTTCCACCTGATCCAGAGCCGCTAGTCGGATCTGAAGAGGAGGTGGCAGAAGAAGATGAGCTTGTAGCAGAGGAGGATGCAGAGGCTACGGCAGAAATGGCCGTGGACGAAGCTGCTGGAGATCCTGCGAAAACACCGTAATTTTTGCGAGGGAAGAAGGAGGTCTTTGATACAATGGATGGTTTTTATAGCGGTCAGTGGCTCAGTTGCTGGTCGTGGGTGTAAACAATTTTACAGAAGCAACCAATGTATAAAGTCCGTTATCTTGCGTTAGTGGTGGTGTTACTTTTACAGGCCTGTGGTCAGACTGGACCCTTGTACTTGCCGACCGATCCTCCTCCATCCTCTGAAAAACAAAAATAATTTACTATGGATCATTTTAATTATCGTGGCACTGAGTTATTCGCCGAAGATGTTGCGGTGCAAGATATCGCTCAGCAATATGGTACCCCTTGCTATGTCTATTCTCGTGCAACATTGGAACGGCATTGGCATGCTTTTGATAGTGCCTTTGGGACGCAACCGCACTTGATTTGTTATGCGGTAAAAGCGAATTCTAATTTGGCAGTTTTGAATGTACTTGCACGACTGGGCTCTGGTTTTGACATTGTGTCTGTGGGTGAGTTGCAACGTGTGTTAACCGCAGGCGGGCAAGCGAATAAAATCGTGTTTTCTGGCGTAGGCAAACGCACAGATGAAATCGTTGCGGCGTTACAAGTGGGAATTCGCTGCTTTAATGTTGAGGTAAGTGCGGAACTTGATCGCATCAATGCAATCGCTGGCGAGTTGGGGGTCGTGGCACCTGTTTCGTTTCGTGTCAATCCCGATGTCGATGCGAAAACGCATCCCTATATTTCGACTGGCTTAAAAGAAAATAAATTCGGCATCGATTTTGATTCGGCGTTGCATGAATATCAGCGAGCTGCCGCTATGCCCAATATTCGAGTTGTGGGTATTGATTGTCATATTGGATCACAGTTGACGGAAACACGCCCATTTTTAGATGCGCTGGATCGGGTTTTAAGTATTGTGGATGTGTTGGCGCAGCAAGGAATTGTATTGCAGCATATCGATTTGGGTGGTGGTTTAGGGATACGTTACCGTGACGAACTGCCTCCAGAGCCTGCGGAATATGTGCAGGCGATGTTGCAGAAATTGAATAATCCTGCGATTGAAATTATGTTGGAACCCGGTCGGGCAATCGTGGGTAACTCTGGAATTTTGTTGACGCGGGTCGAATACCTAAAGCCTACGCCCAATAAAAACTTTGCAATCGTTGATGCAGCGATGAACGATTTAGTGCGTCCATCACTCTATAGCGCCTGGCAAGATATCATCCCTGCTGTTCAGGGAGGCGATGCGGCATTGGCTACTTGGGATATTGTGGGGCCAGTGTGCGAAACAGGCGATTTCCTGGGTAAGCAACGCGAGTTAGCCTTAGCGCCTGGAGATTTACTTGCTGTTCGCTCCGCGGGGGCGTATGGTTTTAGTATGAGCTCAAATTATAATTCTCGTCCCCGAGCGGCAGAAGTTATGGTCGATGGTAATCACTTAACCTTGGTGCGCGAGCGTGAGCATTTAGAGCAACTGTGGCTTGGTGAGCATATACTGGCATGAGCACGTTAAACTTCACAAAAATGCAGGGCTTGGGCAATGACTTTGTGGTTATTGACGCGGTGAATCAAGCTGTAAATTTAACTGCGGCACAAATTCGTTATATTGCGGATCGCCACTTTGGTGTGGGGTGTGATCAGATCTTGCTAGTTGAGCCTGCAGAGCAAGGCAGTCAAGCAGATTTTAAGTACCGTATTTATAACGCCGATGGGAGTGAAGTTGCTCAGTGTGGTAATGGCGCTCGGTGTTTTGCGCGGTTTGTGCGGGATAAACAATTATCCTTAAAAAATGCGATTTTAGTCGATACCCAATCACGGCAACTGCTTTTAAGTTTTACGGCGGATGATTTAATTACCGTGAATATGGGGGTGCCGTTACATCAGCCTGAGGACGTGCCGTTGCTCATTGCTGCTGCCTCAACAAGCTACCATCTGCAAGTTGATGGTCAGGATTGTGTTTTTGGAGCAGTGTCGATGGGAAATCCGCATGCGGTTCGGTGTGTGGATAATCTCGCCAGCGCTCCGGTGTTGGAATTAGGTGCACGCTTGGAAAGTCATCCTTGTTTTCCTGAGCGCGCCAATATCGGATTTATGGAAATTATAGGCCCTGAGTCGATCAAGTTACGTGTTTTTGAGCGGGGGGCGGGGGAAACGCTAGCCTGTGGTAGTGGTGCGTGTGCGGCGGTTGTCGTGGGTATCGAGCAACACAGATTAGCAAATGCAGTTGAAGTGCAATTGCCAGGTGGAAATTTGCATATTCAATGGCAAGGACGCGGGAAGCCCGTTTTTATGTCTGGGCCTGCGATTTCAGTATTTGATGGGCAGCTAACATTAGACGCGTTATAGTGACTTGGCAAGAGAGTTGCTGTTTTAAGCTCGGGATGGGTTTAAGTATGTTAAAAGTTTGGTTTTTTGAGCGTTGCAAAGCGCGATGGTTGTTAAGATTATTATGAGTGAAGCAGACGTAACTGGGTTGGATGTGGCGGAGGTGACTGCGTTTTTGCGGGCACACCCAGATTTTTTTTATGAGCATTTGGATTTGCTCGAAGCCATGCATATTCCGCATCCCAGTGGCAATGCGGTCTCGTTGATCTCTAAACAATTAGAAATGTTTAGAGTTAAACATAATGAGCTTGAAAATCAGCTCACTGCCTTAATTGATATCGCGCGCGAAAACGATACGTCGTTTACGCGTCTGCACCAACTGACCCTAGCGTTATTAGAAGCAAATACCTTGGGGCAAGTCATTACTAATTTGCAACTGGCGTTGGCGGAATGTTTTGCCGCCGAGTTTATCGCAATACGCATAGTGCGAGATTCTGTGATGGAAGGCATCTTGACTGAGTTTTTTGTATCCCCTACGGATGAGCGTTTGCAACATTTTGCGCAGGAGCTCGCCAGTGCACAGCCTCGATGTGGACGTCCAACGATTGGCCAGGCGCGATTCTTATTTGGTGAGCAGGCTTTGGCGGTTAAGTCGTGCGCCATTATTCCATTATCGTATACACACATCACCGCAATTCTCGCTATCGGTAGTCGCGAAGAGACACGCTTCCATTACAGTTTAGGGAGTTTGTTTCTAACGCAAATCAGTGAAATCGTTGCTACCCGTCTGGTTTCGCTATTATAGTCATGGAGACTGAAGCAAAGCAGCATTTGGACGATTTTTATCAACAATTGCGTGTGCTGCAACGTTATTCAGAGCATACCTTGGAAAGTTATACGCATGATTTGCAGTTGCTTGTAAATTTTTGTCAGGCGCATGCGATTATGCAATGGCAGCAGGTGCAAGTAACACACCTTAGAGCGCATATCTCTGCAAGACATAGGCAGGGAATGTCGGGTAAAAGCTTACAACGTGAATTATCCGCGATTCGCAGTTTTTTTAAGTATCTGGTAAAGATGCAGGTTGTGACTGCAAATCCGGCAAAATTAATTCAAGCACCTAAATCTAAACGCAAATTGCCAAAAGTTTTGGATGTAGATCAAGTTTGTGGTCTATTGGAGGCTGGCGCAGATTCGCTGTTGGAAATTCGAGATCTTGCGATGTTTGAATTGTTATATTCTTCGGGTTTGCGTTTAGCGGAATTAGTCGCCTTGGATTTGGCAGATATTGATCTAGCGGCAGGTGCATTGTTGGTGCGCGAGGGTAAGGGGGGGAAGTCTCGCTATTTACCTGTGGGTTCCAAAGCGATTCAGGCGTTGCAAACTTGGCTAAGTCGACGTATTGCCGTCCCAGAAGAACATGCGATATTTACCTCCAAACAGGGTAAGCGTTTGACTCGACGTAGTGTGGAGTTGCGTCTTGAACGTTGGTGCAAACAAAAAGGCGTCTCCGAGCATGTTTATCCTCATATTCTCAGGCATTCCTTTGCGAGTCATTTGTTGGAATCGAGTCAGGATTTACGAGCTGTTCAGGAATTGCTCGGACATAGCAATATTAGTACAACCCAGGTCTATACCCACTTGGATTTCCAGCATTTAGCGCGAGTTTATGATTCAGCGCATCCCCGTGCAAAAAGAACAAAAGGCCAATGAGTCAGTGGCAAATCAGGCATATTTATAAGTTCTTCGGGGAATAGTCAGCTGATTTGTTGTTAGCGCATTTTAAGGCTTACGGCAAAATAATTAAAAATCTGTTAAAATCATAGTAGTTATTCATTTAAAAAAGGTAGTGCTTGTGCCTTGATTTGTGTCGGTTTTATCAATTTTCAAAGCAAGCTCATCATCAATAAGGGTTCAGTTAATGGCAGAAAGCGACTTCTCGGAAGATTCCAAATCCAGAGGGATTATTTGGGGTTTTAATGTATTCATCGATATCGTAGCCTTGGTGCTGTTTGTTCTTGGTGCCTGGTGGGGACGTGAGCCAAATACCTTTAATGTGCAGGAAATGGCTTTAGAGCGAGCAAAAGAAATGGAAATCAATGAAATTCCGGTGGGTTTTGTGTATACCAATACCCTGGCTGAAATTGCAGATGTTTTATTACATAAGCCAGGCGGTTATTTGACCAATGATGTCGCGCCTCCTGGGGTGTTCTTGGATAACGTACCAAGTTGGGAGTACGGTGCATTAGTGATGTTACGTGATGCCACCACGGCGTTGCGTAATCACTTTGCGCGTAATCAATCGCAATCGACTGAGGATCCAGATTTATCTCGTGCAGAGCCGTATTTTTATTATGAAAGAAATTCTTGGGCATTGCCTTCCACTGAGGCGGAATATCAAAAAGGGATAGAAGCTTTGCATGCGTATATGGGGCATTTAAGTAAGCCAGATGCTAATGGTAAAACAGCGCCTTTTTATCCTAGAGCAGACAATCTTTGGCAGTATGTTGAGGTTGTAATTAAGCGTTTAGGGGGGTTGAGTTCTCGATTGACTGCCAGTACGCAACGTGGCGTGGGTAACCACAAGATTAATACAGAACTGGCTAAAGCCACTTCTGAAGCGGGTTTACAGCAGGATGAATTTGATGTGCAAGTAGCCTCTTCCTGGTTAGAAATTGATAATATTTTCTATGAGGCTAGAGGGGCAAGTTGGGCTTTATTACAGATCTTGCAGGCAATTAAGCAAGATTTCTCTTTGATTCTATTAGATAAGCGTGCAATGAATACTGTGGATATTATGATTCACGAACTTCAGAATGCTGTTGCGCCTATTTTGAGTCCTATGGTGCTCAATGGAGATGGCTTCGGCTTGTTTGCTAACTATTCCTTGACTATGGCTAATTCTATTGCCAGGGCAAACGCTGCGGCACTAGATTTACGTGACGTTATGAATCGGGGCTAAGGTTATGGTTGAGCATATTTCAGAAAAATTTCAAAATATTAATATTTGGCATCGACTGTTTTTGATGTTGGTTTACGCAATGTTGGCAGGTCTCGTGCGTATGTTGATTTGGTTGTTAGTGGTATTGCAACTTGGTTCGATGCTTATTGCAGGCGATGTTAACAGGAATGTACTAGGATTTGGGCGCAGCTTGGCGGCCTATATGTACCATATCTATCTGTTTTTAACCTTCAACACAGATGATAAAGCCTTTCCATTTGCTAAATGGAGCTTATACAGTTCCCCAGATTTGCATGAGTTTAATCTTAGACGTTAAAGCGATGCTTGTAGGTTTGAGTACATGAAATAAAAAAGCCCTGTCACACAATGCTGTGGCGGGGCTTTTTTTTTACATAAACAAATGAATATATTTATGCCTTAGAGAGATATTGGTCTTTAAGCGTTATGTAATGTTTCGCTGAGTAACGCAAAAAATCAAATTCAGATTCGGTTAGTGCTCTTGCTTCTTTGGCGGGGGCGCCAACATAGAGATAACCACCTTTAAGTCTTTTTCCGGGTGGTACTAAAGCGCCCGCGCCCAAGATGATATAGTCTTCTAGTTCGGCGCCGTCAAGAACAATGGCGCCAATGCCAATCAAGCAAAAATTGCCAATTCGACAAGCATGTAAAACAGCTCTATGTCCAATGGTTACATGTTCTCCAATAAATAATGGGTAACCTTCGGGAGAAAAAGGTCCTGCGTGTGAAACATGCAGCACAGCACCATCTTGGACATTAGTACCTGCACCGATGGTTATTTGTTCGACATCTCCACGAATTACTGATGTTGGCCAAACTGAAACATCGGCGCCTAAGCAGACATTGCCAATTACAATGGCAGAATCATGAATAAAAACTTTTTGGCCAATCTTTGGATGGTAACTGCTAAAAGTTGAAATAGACACATTGTTCTCCAAATTTGATGAGCTATGACTCTAAAACTAAAACATTGCGGCAACTATGCTTAGGTACATGCAACACAATTAAATGAAATCAGATTCAGAAGTAATGGCCAAATAGAATGGCTGTGTTATAGCTTGTCAATACCAGAAATACCGACAACATTCCAATTCTCTTTATTGCTAACGCCAGAGGTGTCTTTGCCTTGTGAATATTGAATTCTACAGGCATATTTTTGCGTTTGAGGTGTAGCGTTGGTTTCGCTTAGCGTGACTTCCGCGTTGATCAGGTATTCGAAATTGCCAAGTGCCCACGAGTTAATAGGTTCTGCGGCAAAAGAAATTGTAGTTTGGTCTCCTAGTTCATCCTTAATATATTGATTACATTGATTGAAAGCTTGCAAAGTCATCACGGTCGATGTGGCTTCAACAGATCCTTCATCGCCGCTGTCATACATAAATAAATCGGACTGTGCAGCTTTGTAAGCTAAAGGCATCACTCCCTTGTATTGGATCAACAATAAAATTGCAAGGCAGATTACCAGGGTAATAATAGGAAATTTTTTCTTCACGTTGTTCGATCCTTAATTTTAAAAATAATATTTAACGGTGATTACTATTTGCGAAGTTTAACAGAATTATTCTAGATAATAAAATTGGGCCTAAATGCGTAAACCACAAGTTGCCAAAGCTATGACTAACGAAAATGTAATAAGTTGCATGCTAAAAAAAATGAATGAAAACGAATGGGACTCGATCAATAAAAAAGAAATAAACTTGACATAAATATGCGTAATGGTAAACTGAAAGCAGCCGAAGATTCGGGGGTACTACACAATGTAGTACGACTTAAATGGAATTAAACTGAAATGAACAGATTCTGTGTTTTCGCAGAATTTTTTAAATTTTATTAGGAGGTAGAAATGGCTGCTACAACTGAATCAGTAAAAGCTGATGCTGCGGAAGCTCCGCTGTTAAATGTAAAAAATATGATCCTGGGATCACTAGTATATCTAGTGTTTTATGCATGGGTTCGTTGGTATGAAGGTATTTATGGATGGTCTGCAGGTTTGGACTCATTCGCACCTGAGTTCGAAACATACTGGATGAACTTCCTGTATATCGAAATGATTTTAGAAGTAGTAACTGCATCTATTTTGTGGGGCTACATCTGGAAAACTCGTGATCGTAAAGTAATGTCAATTACTCCACGTGAAGAATTAAGAAGACATTTCCATCATTGGGTATGGTTGGTAATGTACGGATGGGCTATTTACTTCGGTGCTAGCTACTTCACTGAGCAAGACGGTACTTGGCATCAAACTATCGTTCGTGACACTGACTTTACTCCAAGTCACATCATCGAATTTTACTTGAGCTACCCAATCTACATCATCACTGGTGGTGCAGCTTTCTTGTATGCTAAAACTAGATTACCAGCTTACCAAGAAGGTAATTCTTTACAATACTTGGTTGCTGTTGTTGGTCCTTTCATGATTCTGCCAAACGTTGGTTTGAATGAGTGGGGTCACACTTTCTGGTTTATGGAAGAGTTGTTTGTTGCTCCTTTACACTACGGCTTCGTATTCTTCGGATGGGCTGCTTTAGGTGTATTAGGTGTTGTAAACATCGAAACAGCTGCAATCGGCAAATTATTGAAAAAAGATTTAGCATAAGCTAATCTGCTTCAATTAAAAAAATCTATCTCCTAAGGTTGTGCAGAGTTATTAATAGCTTTGCACAACTGAGTAGAGAATAGAAAACATAAAAAATATAATTTTAATTTTTAGGAGGTAAGCCAATGAGCGCATCTCAATCAGCTGTACGGTCACGTGCAGAAGCTATTAAAGTTTCTCGTACTTTCGACTG
>SXGT01617248.1_pt1 | contig 25036 bp, 20 predicted proteins | sample 3176221 | NCBI WGS metagenome assembly SXGT01 (sample SAMN11356862, study PRJNA531348) | freshwater metagenome | isolation source: freshwater sample F1-120 | place: China: Fuxian Lake, Yuxi | collected 2017-12-25
CATCGACTGGAACGTCACCGCCCGCCTCGGCGAACCCTACCGCAAGAAATTCGTCGAGGAGCGCGAGGTCACTCTCCTGCTTGTGTTCGAGGACTCACCCTCCCTTCACTTCGGCTCCGGCGCCCAATCGAAACGCGAGGCGTTGCTTGAGCTGGCCGGTCTTGTCATGCTCTTGGGCGCCGTCAACCGCGACCGCGTCGGCTTCGTGCATGCCGCTCCCGGGGCCGTGCTCTTTCGCGAACCAGTCCGCGGTCGCGGGCAAATCCTGCACTCGGCCGCGACCCTGCTCGCCCGCCCGGCGCCGGCGCCGACCGACGCCGCCCCTGAGATCCCGTGGCGTTTCCTCGCGCGGGCGGCTCCGAAGCACAGCGTCATGATCTGGCTGGGCGATTTTCCTCCCGTGCCGCGCGGAGGGCGGGACCGGGCGCAACCCGAGGGCTGGCCCGTCTTGCAGCGCCGCTATCAGACGATGGGGTTCCGCGTCGACGATCCCTGGGAACGGGAACTGCCCGTCGGCGAAAGTTTTGCCGCGTATGATCCCACGGCCGGCCGGCTCGTGACGTTTGATGGCAGCGCCGCCGAGCGCGCCGCGCATACCACCTGGGCGCGCGAACGTGAGGGCGCATGGCAATCGCTTTTCCCTGACCCGCTCAGCCGGCTCGCCGTCAGCACCGGGCAAAACCGGCTCGACGCGCTGGTGCGTTTCTTTCACGCCCGGATGAAAATGGGCCGACGATGAGCCACCTGACCCTCCACGACCCGCTCTGGCTGCTCGCGTTCGCCGCGTTGCCGTTCATCGCCTGGCTGCGTGGCCGGCGGAGCGTGCCAGTGCTGCTCGTGCCGTTTGCGGCCGCCTGGTATCGGCCCTCGCTCGCCGCGCCTTCCCGCTGGCCGGTGGCCCTGGCGTTTGCCGGGCTCGCCTTGTTGATCGCCGCCCTCGCCCGCCCGCAAAAAGTCGAAGACAAGCGGGAGGTCCGCTCCGAGGGCTACGACATCATGCTCGCGATCGATCTCTCGACCTCAATGCGGGCGGAGGACTTCGAACGGGACGGCGAACGCATCAACCGGCTGCAGGCCATCAAACCGGTCATCCAGGCGTTCATTGAGCGCCGGCCGGCTGACCGGATCGGCATCGTGTTGTTTGCCGGGCGCGCCTACACGATGGCCCCGCTCACGTTTGACCACGACTGGCTGGCCCGCCAGCTCAGCCGGGTGCGCATCGGCATGATCGAGGACGGCACCGCCATCGGCGATGGCCTCGGCGTCTCCCTCACCCGGCTCGAACAGGCGAAACGCGACCGCGCCGGGAAACGCATCGGCGCCTTCGTGGTGGTGATGACCGACGGGGCCAACAACCGCGGCTCGCTCGCGCCCAAGGATGCCGCCGAGATCGCCAAATCGCGCGGAATCCCCGTCTACACCATCGGCTCCGGCAAGGACGGCTACGTCCCCGTCCCCATGTATGACGAAGCGACCAACCGCAAGACCGGCTACCGCCGCATGCTCTCGGATCTCGACGAAACCGCCCTGCGCGAAATCGCCGAAGTGACCGGCGGCAAATTTTTCCGCGTGGCCGACACCGACACGATCGAGAGTGCGTTCAAGGCCATCGACCGCGCGCAGAAGATCGAATTTCAGGCCAAGAGTTTCCTGGTGACAACGGAGCTCTTCTGGTGGCCTGCCGTACCAGGACTGCTCGCGCTCGCCACCGCCGCCGTGGTCGCCCGCCCCCTGCTCCGGAAGGAGGCGCCGGTATGAGCTTCGCCTGGCCCCAGCTACTCTGGATTCTGGTCGTGCCGTTCGGGCTCCTGATTTGGGACCTGACCCATCGCAGGCGCGCCGCTGCCGTCGCGCACCCCAAGATTCTCCGCGCCGAAGCGGGACCGGCCTCGCTCACGCTCGCGCCCCTGCCCTCGCCCTCGGCCCTGGCTCCGCATCTGCGCGCCCGCCCCTGGCTAGCCGCCGGGCTGGCCCTGGCTCTCTTCGCCATGGCGCGCCCGCAATGGGGCCGGATTGAGGAACCCGTATTTGATCAGTCGCGCGAAATCCTCCTCGCGATTGATCTCTCCCGCTCGATGCTTGCGACTGACGTGAAACCGTCGCGTCTCGATCGATCGAAACTGCTCATCCAGTCGCTGCTGGAAAAACTCGCCGGCGAACGCGTCGGCCTCGTCGTATTTTCCGGCACCGCTTTTTTGCAGGCCCCGCTCAGCGCGGACTATGAGATCTTGCGGGAGTTCCTGCCCGCGCTTGGGCCAAATTTCCTGCCGGAAGGCGGCACGAACTACGGCGCGATGCTTGGGACCGCCCTCCAGGCGTTCGGCGCAACGAACTCGGCGGACCGTTTCCTCATCGTGCTGAGCGACGGCGAGGCCACGGACACCGAGTGGAAGGCGCGCACCGCCGAACTGAAAAAGAAGAATATCCGGGTGCTGGGGCTGGGCGTCGGCACCGCCGGCGGCGGCATGATCCCTGACACCAGCGGAGGATTGGTGAAGGACGAACGCGGGGCGGTCGTGCTTTCCAAACTCGAGAGCGCGACGCTGCAGGAACTCGCCACCACGACCGACGGGGTTTACCGCGACGCCAGCAGGTGGATCGACGTCGCCGCGCTGGTCAACGAAACCATCGAAGCCGGGCGCAAAGGGGACTTCGTGGAGAAAAACACCGTGCGGCTCGTCGAACGATTCCAGTGGCCGCTCGCACTCGCTCTCTGGTGCCTGCTCGTGAGCTTCTACTACGAATTTCCGGTGCGACCGCGCGTCCGGGAGGTCAAGTTGACGCCGGGCGCACGGCGCCAGCCCGCCGTGGCCGCGGCCCTCCTGATCCTTCTCCTTTCTCCTTTCTCCCTTCTCCCGTCTCCTGCGCTCGCCGCCGCCAAACTCGCCCCCCAGTCCCGCGCGCCGGCGAACGCTCCCGCTCCCAGCAACACCGTGGCCGCTCCCGCGCCGGCCGAACCGCCGGCACTCGCCAAAATCGTCGGCCGGCTCTCCGCCGCCGATCATCCCACCGCTCGCGATTGGGCGGAACTGGGCCGCGAAACCGTCACCTGGGGCTCGCGTCTGCAGTCCCAGCAACAACCCGTGGCCGAAGGCCCGGTCCGCGATGCCCTCGGCGCGGTGGACCTCGGAGAGAAACTCGATGCGAAGACGACGGACTGGTCGAAGCTGCGCGAAGAACTGGAAGCCCTGTTGAAAAAGCCGGACGAGGACCAGCAACAGCAGCAAAAAGACAAATCGGACCAACCCCAGGACAAGGATCAAAAAGACAACCAAAAGAAACAGGACCAAGAGAAACAGGACCAGCCGGACCAGCAACAGCAGAAGGATCAGAAACAGTCCCAGAAAGGGGACGACAAGTCGGAGAAAAACTCGCCGTCCGAGAAGCAAGACGAGAAGAAAGATCCCGGTGAGTCGGCGTTTGGCGACATGAACAAGAAGGAGGAGCCGCCGCCACCTCCACCCGAGAATATGCAGAAGGTCGGTGGCAACCAGGAGCAAAAGGAAGGGGAGCCCAGGGAGCAGATGGATCCGGCGCTCGCACTGCCGATGCAAAAGCTCGAACAGCTTCGCAACCAGGATTCGCCCGCGCACCTTTTTCAGTTGATGGAGGGCGGCAAAAAGCCCGCGAAAAAAACCGGCAAGGACTGGTAAGCCATGCATCCCACCCGATTCCCTCTCTTCCTCCTCGCCTTCTTCTGGGCCACCCTCGCCGCCCGGGCCCAGTCCGTGCGCTGGGAACCCGGCGAACGCGGCCTGGGCAACACGATCCTGCTCGTGTTCGAAAGTTGTGAGCCCGACGGCCAGCCCGCCATTCCCGCCATTCCCGGAGTCTCGTTTACCCTCACCGGTCGATCGACGAGCACGAATATTGTGAACTTCAGCGTGACGCAATCCGTCGTGCTTTCCTTTCTCGTCCGCGGCCCGCAGAACCCGCCGATTCAAATTCCCGCCTTCGCCGTCAAGACCAACAAGGGGACGCTGCGCGTGAATCCCTTCAACGTGGCCGCGCCGGCGGTGCCGCTCGACTCCGTCGCCAGCGCCAAGCTGATTCCGGCGCGCCTGAGCGTCTGGGCCGGCGAGGTGTTTGGTTTGAATTACGAATTGTCCGCCTCGCGTCGCACCAATCCGCAGATTTCCCCGACCTTCGATTGGAACGCCGCGCCCCTCATCGCCGAAGATTGGTCGAAACCCGAGGTCAACGAGAGCGTGGTGAACGGCGAGGGGCGGGTGAACGTCATTTTCCGCTCCCGGGCCATCGCCAAGACGCCCAACACCATGAAAGTGGAGGCCGCCACGCACCTGCTGAGCATCCAGACCGGCACCATCGGTTTTGGGATCATCTCCCAGCCGCGCATGGAGCAGGTTTCCGTCACCTCCAATCAGCCGGTGATCGAGGTGCGCCCGCTCCCGTCCGGAGCACCGGCGGCCTTCAGCGGCGCGGTGGGTCAATTCAAGCTCGTTTCCAAAGTCGTGCCGGAAAAGGCCTCCGTGGGTGAGCCGGTCACCTGGACGCTCGAACTCAGCGGCACCGGCAACTGGCCCGATATCGCCGGCCTGCCCTCGCGCGACGTCTCGAACGATTTCCAGGTCGTGCAGCCCAAGGCGAAACGCACCCCGGGAGAGGGCAAGCTGTTCGATGCGACGCTGCTCGAGGACGTCGTGCTGGTGCCGTCCAAGGCCGGTAACTACACGCTGGGCCCGGCCTCGTTTGCCTACTTCGATCCCAAGAGCGGCACCTATCAGACCCTCACCGCCCCGCGCACCACCCTCTCGATCACGGCTCCCGCCGCCCCGCAGTTCAATGTCACACCCCAACCCGGCCCGGCGGGCCAGCCGCCTGCAGCGGGCGAGACCGAAATCGCGGGACCGTCCGGCCCGCGCAAACCAATCGCCGCGCCCTCGCTGCCCACCGGCATTCCACGCGACCCGTTACCCGGCGCGGCCACGGCGCGGATCCCAATGTCGACCCACACCCTCGTGCTGGCGCTGCTGGCACCGGCGGCACTCCTGCTCGTCTTCTGGTTCTATCTCGCCCTGCGCCGGGCGCGGGAAACCGATCCCGTCCGGTCCCGCCGCGAAGCGCACGACCGCCTCACCGCCACTTTGGCAAAATTCGCCCACTCCACCGAAGCGGGTCGATCGCAACTGCTGCTCGCCTGGCAACACGACACGGCCGTGCTTTGGCAATTCCGGCACGCCGCCCCTTCCGCGCGCGCGTTTGTTGGAGACGGGGTGCCCTCACCCCGTTCGTCAGCCGCGCGGGGCGAGGGCACCCCGCCTCCGGTCAACTCCAGCGAATGGTCGACGCTCTGGTCCGAGACCGACCGCGCCCTCTACGGCGCAACCTCCACCCTGCCCTCCGATTGGGTCGCCCGCGCCCGCGCCGCGCTCGCGGCGATGAAGGTGCCGGGCTTCAAACCCCTGCGCCTGTTCCTGCCGCAAAATTTCATGCCGTTCGCCGCGCTGCTGACGGTGGCTTTCCTCACCGCCGCAGGGTTGCTCCACGCCGCGGCGACGGCGGGCGTTGATGGCGCCGCCGCGTATCGCAAGGCGGATTTCCCCGCCGCCGAAAAGAGCTGGCGCGCCGCCCTGGCCACCGCGCCGACAAACTGGATCGCGCGACATAACCTCTCACTCGCTCTCGAGCAGCAGGAACGCCCGGGCGAAGCTGCTGCGCAGGCGGCGGCGGCGTTTGTGCAGCATCCGGCGGATCCGGCCGTGCGCTGGCATTTCACGCACACCGCGGAGAAACTCGGCGCGGCGCCCGCGGCGCTCGCGGATTTTGTGACACCCGGATTGCTCCATTCACTCGCGCAATCCGCCTCGCCCGCCGACTGGCAACTCGTGTTGGTGCTCGCGGCCTGGGCGGCGGCCATCGGCCTGGGCGGATTGTTCACGCGGGCCTACGGCCGGGGCCCGCGTGCATTGAAGTGGAGTTCCATCACCGTGCTCGTCGCCAGCGTTCTGCTCGCGGCCGGCGCGCACGCCGCGATCCTAGCCTACGGACTCACTGCCAGAGCTGAAGCGATCGTCGTCTCTCGCGCCACAACCCTGCGTTCAATTCCCACCGAGGCCGACCTGACGCAAAAAACCTCGCCGCTGGCCGCCGGCAGCCTCGCGCTCGTCGACAAGACCTTCCTCGGCTGGAAACGCCTCGCGTTCGAAAACGGTCAGACCGGCTGGGTGCGCAAGGACGACATCGTGCCGATCTGGAAGTAGGAAGGTGAAAGGGAAAGTGAGTCCCTCCTCACTCCCGGCGCAACCCGGCCGTCTTCCGCACCATCCGGGCCATCGACTCTTCTGGGTTGAGCGCGGTGACTCGATCCAGCTCCACCCACGCGAGGTCCTTCGACTCGTCTGAGAGCGTCAGCGGCTCCCTCGGATCCGCTTCGAACATGAAACGCAAATCATAGTGGTGGTGGCCCGGGTCGGCTTTGCGTGGCGGAATCCAGTGTCGGTCGAGATCGAAAATCTCCGGGGCGACGGCGTGCAGGCGCACGAGACCGCTTTCTTCGCGCGCCTCCCGAAAGGCCACGGCGAGCAAATCGGCCTCGCCATCGGCGTGCCCGCCCAGTTGCAGCCACTTGTCGAGCTTGCGATGATGCGTGAGCAGTGTGCGCCGGCGGTCCGGGCTGACAATCCACGCCGACCCGGTGAGATGGCCCGGCCCGCAGGAGCGCAGCAGAACGTCGGCCTGTTCCTCGACAAAACGAATCGTGTCGGCTGTCATCGCCGCCTCGTGCGAATCGAGCGCCCCGCCGGACGCGTGAGCGCGAAGGAGCGTCAGGACCGATTGACGCTGCATCAGCTTAACGGGTCTCGAACCACTTCGAATCCGCTGTCACCGGGGCCGCCGTTTCCAGTAGCGCGAAAACCTCCGGCACGGTCGCCGCCACCTGGAACAGCTGCAGGTTGGAAGGTTTGAAAAAATTCTCGGCGAGCATCCGATCGAACAGTTGCAGCAACGGATCGTAGAATCCGTCCTGGTTGAGAAAGACGCACGGCTTCTGCACGACGTCGAGCTGTCGCAGCGTGAGGATCTCCAGGATCTCCTCCAGCGTGCCCCAGCCGCCGGGCAGCGTGACAAAGGCATCGGCCCGCGTCTCCAACAGCAGCTTGCGCTCGCGCATGGTGACCACGGTCACGAGTTCGTCGGCCTCCTCGTACGCCAGCTCGCGCACCTTCATGAACTCCGGAATCACCCCGACGACTTTCCCGCCGGCCTGTTTCACCGCCCGCGCCACCGCGCCCATCGTCCCGGTCTTGCCACCGCCGTACACCAGGCCCCAGCCGCGCGCCACCAACTCGCGGCCCAGTTCCGCCGCCACGGCGTAATACTTCGGATCGAGCCGGTCGCTGGAGGCGCAGTAGACACAGAGCAGCTTGGACATGAAAAACGGGAAACCACTAATGGACACTAATCCACACTAATAAATTTTTGTTCCGTTGTCCGGGATGGTGCTGATTATCGTTCCGCAGTGGTTACCTCCAACAGCTACCGTGGCCGGCTCGCGCCATCTCCCACCGGCCTCCTTCACCTGGGTCATGCCCGCACCTTCTGGCTGGCGGCGGAGCGGGCCCGTGCGGCCGGTGGCACCCTTATCCTGCGCAACGACGATCTCGACGCCGTGCGTTTCCGCCTGGATTTCGTCGACGCGATGCTCGAGGACCTGCGCTGGTGCGGGTTCCACTGGGAGGAACCCATGATCTCGCAAAGCACCCGGCGGCCGCGCTACCGCGCCGCGCTCGAACGCTTGCACGCGGCCAGGCTGATTTTTCCCTGCACCCACTCGCGGCGCGATGTGCTCGAGGCCGCCGGGGCACCGCACGAGGGCGGGGCCGACGACGAACCCGTCTATCCACGCCAATTCCGGCCGCCGGCCGATGCACCGCTGCCCGCCCTCGGGGAGAGCATTTCCGTCAGCTGGCGCTTTCGCGTGCCCGACGACGAAGCGATTGATTTCCACGATGAGAATCTCGGTCCGCAGCGCGCGGTGTCCGGGCGCGATTTCGGCGACTTCCTCGTGTGGCGGAAGGACGACACACCGAGTTATCAGCTCGCCACGGTCGTCGACGACGCCGAGTTGGGCGTCACCGAGGTGGTGCGCGGAGCGGATCTGGTCAAAAGCACGTTTCGGCAATTGTTGTTGTTTCGCGCCCTCGACTGGCCGGCGCCGAAGTTTTTTCATGCCCCGCTGATGCTTGATGATCACGGTGTGCGGCTGGCGAAACGGCATGACGCCCTGGCGCTGCGCACGCTGCGGGTACAAGGAGTGAAGCCGGAGGATTTGATCAGGAGGTTCCAATACCAGGCCACCATGGGCGCATCTGCCGATTGAGGATGGCCGGGGGGAGTTTCGGAGGGCGCCGCTTTGTCGGCGCCGACGCGTCCAGTCGCGGACACGGCTGCGACGAAGCGCAGCCCTCCGAGATCGAATGAAAAGGGTGCCACTCGGCCGTACCGACCGCGAGACGGGCCGCGAAACCCCGAGTTCGTGATTCTCTTTCCCGGCTTCCTAGTTTCTGAATCCACCCTGCATGAATCCAAGCATCGGCATCCTCAACATCTCCGACCGTGCGAGCGCCGGCATCTATGAAGACACCCCGGGCAAGGCCTGCGTGGCGTTGTTGCGGGAGTGGCTCGCGACGCCGTTCGAAATCGACTACCGCGTGGTGCCCGATGAGCGCTCCGTCATCGAGGCGGAATTGCGTCGGATGGCCGACGAGGCGGGCTGCTGCCTGGTCGTCACCACCGGCGGCACCGGACCCGCGCCGCGCGATGTCACCCCCGAGGCGACCGCGGCGGTCTGCGAAAAGCTACTGCCCGGTTTCGGCGAATTGATGCGGGCCACGTCGCTGCGCTACGTGCCGACGGCCATCCTTTCCCGCCAGACCGCGGGAATCCGGGGCCGCACCTTGATCGTGAATCTGCCCGGTCGGCCCAAGGCGATTCGCGAAAACCTCGAGGCGGTTTTCCCCGCGATTCCGTATTGCATCGATCTGCTCGGCGGTCCGCGGCTCGAGGCCAACGAGGCGGCGATGAAAATTTTCCGCCCGAAAGCGTAGTCACCTGGCGCGCGCCGGCGGGTTCTGCCACTCGACCGGCAGGACCGACTCCGGCCCGAGGATGTAGATGCGATGGTAGAGCCAGAACACGCCGACCCCGAGCACCAGCAGAAAGAAAAATTCGCCGAGACTCCCGCCGCTTTGGCGGCTGCCGCGATGGAGCGTGCCGATGAGGATCCCGATGGCCGGCGCGACGAGCAACGTGACCATCGAGGCACCAACGAGCACCATGCCCATGATCGCCGCGGTGCGCAGCCAGACATCCTCGATCATCTTCGCCTTGTAGCTGGCCAGCTCGATGCAGAGATTGAGCAGCAGCAGACAGCACGGCAGCACGTAGTAGTTCCGGACCAGATTCGGGCCATTCACAGGCGAAGGATTGGGCGAGAGCGCGGCCATCTGGCAAGTCCGCTTGCGTAAACCGAACTTCCCGACTCACTCGCCGTTCCAGAACCAATCATGATCAACTACTCCGCTCCCGACCTCACCCAACATCCACCGCGCAGCATCCGGGTCCGCCTCGGTGGCTACGTGCATCTCGCCCGGCTGCTCGACAAGGCCCGCGCTGTCCTCGCCGGCAAGAACGGTGAGTTTCACTACAACTGCCCGATCGACGAATTGTTCTTCGCGTTTACGCGAATTGATCACGCGGCGCTGCTCGCCGAAATCAAGACGGGCAAGACCGACCTCGAGATCCTCGCCTGGGTTGACGAGCAATCGAAACGCCAGCGTCACGAGATCATCGCCTGGTCGGCGTGGCTGGAGCAGCACGGGCCCGGCGGGGCCGAGGGTCACGAGTGGATCGCCAGCGTCATCAAGGCCCACAAGTCCGAGCGCGACGACATCCGCTCCTTCGCCGACCTTCTCGATTTCGACGACTACCACAGCTACGGCGGCAAGGCCTGAGCCCCTGATTGGGCCGGGGCCGATCGCGTCTTTCGCCTCCGGCGAAAAACTCAGAGCTCGGTATATTTGTCGGAGCGACCCCGTGATTTTTCCACGGGGTATTTCTTCGCGTTGGCCGCCATCTTGGCCTCGATCGCGGCGGCGACATCGAGTCCGGTGATGTTGGCAAATTCCAGCGCGTAGATGACGACGTCGGCGAGTTCGTCGGCGATCTTCGCCCGTTTCGCCGGCTCATTCGCGATCACCTGCGACTCCGCGGGCGTGGCCCAGAGAAAGTGCTCCATCAGTTCGCCGGTCTCCGCCGCGAGGGCCATGCTGAGGTTTTTCGGCGTGTGAAACTGCTCCCAGTCGCGCTCGCGCACAAACGCCAGCACCCGGGCCTTGAGGTCGGAAATCGTCGTGGTGGAATCGTTGAGGGCGGCCATGCGAGCGAGCCTGCCACCGGAACAGCCCCACGCAATCTCCACCCGCACAAAAAAAGCCGCGCTCGAAAGCGCGGCTTTGTCGGACTTGCAACTATGGCGATCGATCAGATCTTCGCAGCGCTGGTCCCCTCAAGGTGCACAGCCTTGTAGCCGCCGATGGTCTTGAAGTAGAGAAGCATTGCCAGATAAACGGCCGCCATGAGCGCCGGAATGATCGAATCGACTTTCAGCGTCTTGCGATCACCCGCCTGGTCGGCGGTCACGATCGCCTGCTGTGCGGGCGTGCGTGGCTTCGCGTCCTTGGCCTCGGCCAGCTTCTTCCCATCGATGGCATTGACCGGGGCAAAAATGAGAAACGTGGACGGTTCTTTCGTCTTCACTTCGGCGTACGCGGCACTGTTCGTCAGCTGGAGTGACTCTGCGGCGAAACGATCCTTGCTATAACCGAGGCCGGGACCGCCGATCAAACCGGCGGAGAGCATTCCAATGCCGCCCATGATGGAAATGGCGACGGCACCCGTGCGCGGAAAGCGATCTGAGGCGACGGCGAGCATGGTCGGCCAGAAGAACGTCTTGCCCACGGCGTAGATGCCGAGTGCGACCAGCGCCATCGCGAAGGTCTGCATCACACTGGCCATCTGCAAGCCGACGACGGCCAGAATTGAGCATGTGACCAGCAGCCCGACCGGCGAGAGCTTGAGGGTCTTTTCAATCCAGTGGGCGCAGAACCGCAGGCCAAACATGATCGCCGAGGTCCACAGGAACAGCGCTTTCCCTTGCTCGGAAGTGAAGAGATTGCCCGTGATGTTTTGAATCCAACCATCGGTGCCAAGCTCAACCGCGCCGACCATCGCATGGGCGACAAACAGGAAGAAGAGCAGAAACGAGCCGATCGAGAACTTGGTGATCACGCCGACCACGAGCAGAAAGGCGCCGGCGAGACCATAAGAGGCCCAGGTCGGGAGTCCAAGGTTGCCGGAAAAAAACAGCGAGAGCAGGTAACAAATGACCAACGCGCCGGCGAGGCCGACATCCTTGAACATTTCGCCCAAGCTCGATCCCTTTTCCGAGGCTTCGGACTTGGGCATGTGCTGACCAAGGAACATCAACCCGTAGGCCACCGTCGGGATCAGGTAGAGGGCGAGTTGAATCTTCCAGTTCACCTTCATCGCATCGTCGAGGAGCCAGCCGGCGCAGACGCCGATGATCATGCCGAGCGGCCAGGACGCATGGAGGATATTGAGGTAATGGGTGCGGTTGTTCGGGAACAACGTCGCGACGAGCGGATTCGCCACGGCCTCGAGCGTGCCGTTGGCAAAGGCAAAGATGAACATTCCCCAGGTCAGCATCATGTACGCGTTCTGCGGATTGGTCGCCCCAAACGTGACGAAGGCCGACAGCACGTGGCAGGCGAACGCCGCGATCACCAACTTGCCGTAGCCGATCTTGTCGCAAACGACTCCGCCGATGATGATGCCGAAGCAGAAGCCGGTGAAACCGGCCCCGCCGATGGCGCCCAGCTGGGTGGCGGTGAAGCCGAATTCGGCACCCCAGTTGTCGAAGATTCCGCCGCGCAGGGCGAAGCCCACACCGGCGGCCAAAATGGCCATAAAGCCCGCCCACAACAGCCGCTTGGCGTTGGGTACGATGGCTTCGTTACTGACTTGTGCGTTACTCATAGGAGGGAATTAACGGAGTTGAGGTTGGAGCAAGAAAACAGATGGGCCCGCGCAAAATCCGGTCGATCCGGCGGGCGTGCACTGGGGAAATAGAACGTGACGTGGCAGGGGAGATGACAATCGCCGGCCACGTTGAGCGGCGTCCGCGCGCTCGGCAAGGTCGCAATTTAACTCAATTCGCGCGTCGGATTGCCGATACAGAGGCTACATTTGTTCGAAAAAAACTGGTCACGAACCCGCCTCCGAAAATCCCGATTTCTTTCAAACCCGCACCGGCACAAATACCCGGGACAACGGTCTACGTTTCTCACCAAGCACCATGCCATTCCCTGTTCCACATTTTCAACCCAAGCCAGTTTACGATCCTCCGGCCATTGTCCAGAGTGTCCGCCGCGAGGATGTTCTCTGGAACCGCCCCGTATTCAGAGCACCGCCCCTGAACCTACCTGCTGCCGTGTTCGCCGACCTGACACTTGACGAAGAGATGCTGAATCCGGTTCAAGACGCTTGGTAGAGTCTGGGGAAAAGGCGCACGTTGACTCGCCGAACTTCCGACTCGGAAGGGCCCTGACCACCGTAAAGTCCAGTCGGTTGAGGGGATCAACCGTTCGCGAGAACCGAAGACGGGACCCGGTTCTCGCTCATTTTCTCGCCTTGGCAAGCGGTGCAGCCATTGTGCGGCACTCGTGAACGATCCGCACCCCTCCCCTGCGTCCACGGCTGAAACCAGCCGGCTGGACCGGCAGGTGGAGGCGGAACTGGTCCGAACCGCCTTTCAGGATGCCATCTTCGGCGCCCCCTTCGGCATGGTGGTTGCGCTGCTGTACAGCTTTGCAATCCGCGCGGCCTTTCCGCCCAAGACAGTTCTCCTCTGGCTGCTGACGGCGCTCATCTGCAACCTGCTCCGACTGATCTCCCGCTGGGCCTATTTTCGCCGGCCCGTGCGGGTCGAAACGACAACCTTCTGGCGCAACGTCTTCACGGCGGTCAGTGCCGCGACCGGCCTGAGCTGGGGCGCGGCGGGTTGGATCTTCTACACGCCCCACGACTCGGTTTACCGGGTGATGATTGTCCTCGTCATCGCCGGTCTCACCACCGGAGCGTCGCGGTTGCTCGCGCCCATCGTCCTCGCGAACCTCTCCTACGTCTACCTTTCGATCGGTCCGCTGCTCGCGCGACTTCTCATCAACGTCGAAACGCGCAGCGAGGTGCTCGGCGTGATGTGCGTGCTCTACCTCATCTACATGAGCGTGGCGGCTCGCCAGCAAATCGGCACCCTGCGGCGCACGGTCCGGCTTGGCTTCGAACACGCCGCGCTCGTCGCTTCGCTGGGCGCCGCCAACGAACAGGCCCGGCAACTCAACCGCGACCTCTCCGCCGAGATCGCGCGGCGCGAAATCGTCGAGACCGAGTTGCGCGCGGCGAGCGAACGTGCCGTCGCCGGCAGCCGGGCCAAGAGCGACTTTCTCGCCACGATGAGTCACGAGATTCGCTCGCCGATGAACGGCATCATCGGCATGCTGCGCATCGTGCGCGACTCCCCGCTCACACCCGCCCAACGCGACCATGTCGAGACCGCCGCGACCTCCGCCGATACGCTGCTCGATCTTCTGAGCAACATCCTCGATTTCTCGAAAATCGAGGCCGGCCACCTTCAACTCGAACAGATCCCGTTTTCACCGGCCTCCGTCGCGCGCAGCGTCATCGACCTCCTGCGACCTCGCGCCACTTCGAAGGGGTTGAACCTGGTACTCAATCTCGCCCCTCAGCTTCCAGCCGGTGTCCTGGGCGACCCGACCCGCATCCGTCAGGTGCTCTTCAACCTCATCGGCAATGCCATCAAGTTTACCGACCGAGGAGATGTTCGGGTAAGCGTGCAGGCCGTCGAGATCGGCCCGCTCACGACCACGCTGACGTTTTCCATCACCGATAGCGGCATCGGCATGGACGAGGCGACGCTGGCGCGGCTTTTCCGCCCCTTCTCCCAGGCGGATAGTTCCATGAGCCGGCGGTTTGGCGGCACCGGCCTCGGACTCGCCATCTCCAAGAATCTTGTCGAGGCGATGCACGGCACCATCGTCGCCCGGAGCGCGAACGGCCAGGGATCGGTGTTCGAATTCAGCCTGCCAACCCAAAAGGCCATCGAAACCGAAGCCACCCCCGCAGCCTCGGAGTTTGTGTTACCCCAGCTCCGCGGCCGGGTGCTGGTGGTCGAAGATGAGCGGACAAATCAACGGGTGATCCTGCACTTTCTGAAAAAAATGGGCCTGACGAGCGTCCTCGCCGAGGATGGCCCCGCCGCCGTCACGCTCGCCCTGCCGGATCAGTGGGATGTGATCTTGATGGACCTGCAACTGCCGGGCATCGACGGCTTGGAAGCCACCCGCCAGATCCGGTTTCGCCTGGGTGATCAACGGTTGCCCATCATCGCGTTTACCGCGAACGCCAGCACCCAGGACCGCGAAGCCTGCCTGGCTGCGGGAATGGATGATTTCCTGACCAAGCCAGTGCGGGTCGAGCTCCTCGCCGCTGCGCTACAAAAATGGCTGCCGTCTTTCCGCTCATAAGGTGTTGCACCTAGACGACCCGCCGCCACTCTGCTTCGGCTTCCTACTCCACGCCTTGCTCAATGTCTGACACTGCGCCACTCGCACCTGCCTCCGCCGCTGCCACCGGGGTGGATCACGCACCGCGACAGCTCAATAATCCCATTGAGGACCGGACCCGCAGCGAACTCGTCGGGATCGCCTATCGGGAACTGGCGGCAGGCACTTGGGTCGGCGTGGTCGGAGTCATCGCGTTTGCCGTCCTGATCAAAACGGGTGCGTCGGCACGCGCGATGGGCGGATGGCTGGCATTCATGGCAATCCCCACCGCGTGGCAATTCGGACTCGCCTATCGCTTTAATAAGCTAGCCCCACGACCGACGGAAGATCGGCGCTGGGCGCTTTTTCTGGTCACCGCCACGTCTCTCAGCGCGCTCGGATGGGGCGCCACTCCGTGGATTTTTCCCGCGCTGACGGAACCGGGCCTCGCTCGGGCTTCGCATCTGCTGCTGCTGGCCGGGCTCGTCACCGCTTCGGTGCGCGTGCTCCTGCCCATGAACAAGGGAGGCATGATCTTTGTCTGGGCAATAATGGGGCCGCTCGTCCTGAGATATCTGGTCAGTGGCGACACTTCCCTGCGGGTCTTGGCTGTGTTTGTGATTCTGTACATCGGTCACACGATTTGGACGAACCGGCACAACCACCGTACGCTGTCCGACGCATTGGTGGCGCGCTTTCTTCGCGAGGAGCTCGCCACGGAGTTGCGGACGGAGAATGCCCGGCGCGAAACGCGTGAGTCGGAGTTGCTGCACGCCCGTGAAAGCGCGGAAGCCGCCAGCAAGGCGAAGGGTGAGTTTCTCGCCATGATCAGCCACGAAATCCGCACTCCCATGCCCGGCGTCATCGGCATGCTGCGCGTGGTGCGGGATACCGAGCTGACCGTCGCCCAGCACGGCTACATCAAGACGGCCTCCGATTCCGCCGAGGCCCTCTTGGTCCTCCTCAACGACGTCCTCGATTTCTCCCGGATCGAGGCCAACCGGCTGGTGCTGGAGCATGCACCGTTTCCTCCCGTGACCGCCGCCCGGGCCGTGGCCAACATCCTCCACACCCGCGCCCGCGACAAAGGGCTGGAGCTTGATCTTCGCCTCAGTGAAGACATCCCCGCGGTGATTCTCGGGGATGCCTCGCGTCTCCGTCAGATCCTGATCAATCTTGTGGGCAACGCCATCAAGTTCACCGAGCGCGGTCGGGTCGAACTGAAGGGCGAGTGCTTGAATCGCAACCCGCACAGCGCGACGTTGCAATTCACCGTGAGCGACACCGGCATCGGCATCGATTCCGCCGCGATGGCGAAACTTTTCAAACCCTTCACCCAAGCTGACAATTCCCTGAGCCGGCGCTACGGCGGCACCGGCCTCGGCCTCGCCATTTCCCTCCGTCTCGCCGAGGCGATGGGCGGCACGCTCCAAGTGCAAAGCACCGTTGGCCAGGGCGCCACCTTCCGCCTCACCTTCCCCTGCCAGCTGCCGGAAGTGGCCCCGCCAACTTCGTCGCCGGCGGCGCCAGCTCCGAAATTCGTGGCGCCGAAATTCAATGGCCGCGTACTCGTGGTCGAAGACGATTCCGTCAACCAACAGGTGATCGACCTTTTCCTCAAGAAACTGAACGTGACCCCGAAATTCGCGGGGGACGGCGAAGCGGCGGTCGCCGCCGCCACCTCCGAACACTTCGACCTCGTTCTAATGGACTGCCAGTTGCCGGGCATCGACGGCATGGAGGCCACCCGACGGATTCGCGCCAAACTCGCCGGCCGGCCGCTGCGCATCGTCGCCCTCACGGCCAACGCCAACTCGCACGTCCGCGACGCGTGCATGGCGGCCGGAATGGATGATTTCCTGACCAAGCCCGTGCGCTTCGAACTGATCGCCGGAGTGCTGCAAAAGCACCTGCCGCCCGGCTGAACTTGGCCCTCACGCCTCGTTAACCAGCCACTCCACCCGCCCTTCGCCGCCCGGCGCCTGGGCGAGAGCACCCGCGAGGAACCGGACGATCTCACCCGCCACGCGATCAAACCGCCACGGCGGGTTGATGAGCAAGAGTCCGCAGCCCTTCATTTTTTGCGGCGCGGCGTCACCCGCAATCGCGAGCTCGACGGCCAGGGTCGGCGGCGGGTTGAGCGCCAGCACCGCCGTGCGAAACTCCGCGACGCGGGCCCGTCCGGTCAACGGATACCAGGCGGCAAAAACCCCGCTGGGAAACCGCCGGAGTCCCTCCCCCATCGCCGCCACCAATTGCGCAAACTCGTCCGGAGCCTCATAGGGCGGATCGAGCAATACCAGCGCCCGACGTTCCGGCGGCGGCAGGCAGGCGCGCAGCGCCGCATAACCATCAGCGTCCCAAAACTCGGTGCGGGCCATTCCCCCAAACTCGGTCTGCAACGCGCCGTACTCCGCGGGATGCTTTTCACACAACACCAGCCGATCAACGGACCGCATCAGGCGACGCACGAGCCAGGGCGAACCGGGATAAAATCGCGGGATCGCCGTGATATTCCCCTGCCGGCGATCGAAGTCGCGCACCATCGCCACATAGGCAGCCAGCGTGGCCGGCCGCTCTCCGCCCGTCCACAGCCGGCCAATCCCGTCCGGCCACTCGGCCCTCCGTGCCAGCGATTCGCCCGTCGCGGCAAGTGCGAGATCATACCAGCCGCGCCCGGCATGCGTATCGAGATAGAGAAATCCCTTTTCTTTCTGCTGCAGCGCACCCACCAGCCCCACGAGCAGGGCGTGTTTCATGACGTCGGCAAAATTCCCCGCGTGAAAATGGTGCCGGTAGTTCATCGTTATTGCGCGGCCCAAACCGGTTGGCCATGGGCCGCCCGCCAGGCGGTCAGGCGAAAAATGTCGGCACCTTGACCACCGTCTTGCGCACCAGCGCCGGTGCCTCGCCCGGCCGCAGGCATGGCATGTGCACATCCACCGGGAAAAACACGGCCGCCTCCCCCGCGGGCACGTGCAGGCGCGACGCTTTCGCCGCATCCTCGTAGGTGATGAGATCGCGATCGGCGTTGTAGACCTGTTTGACGACGATGCGTGACACATCGATTACCTCGATCACTTCTTCGCCCTCCACCACCACCTGGACGTCGATATACTTCAGATGCGATTCGAAAAACCCGTCGGCGCGCGCCTTGGCGTCATAAACCTGCTCCATCGCGAACACGCCGTGGCCGAGTTCGATTCGTTCGGACTTGCCCGGGGCAATCCCCCGCAGGCGCGCCCGCGCGGGCGAACTCTCCCGCAGCAGATCCTCAAGATAGGAAAAGGCGGTTGCGAAACCAGGGGACGGCGGTGTTTGAGCCCGCACTGCTGCAAGTGAACCGGTGAGTGCCATCGCGCAAATCCACCGTCTTGGCTGACCGGTGGCAAGCCGCTAAACCCGCCTTGCGCCCGCCCGCGATCTCCGCTTTACCTTCGCTCCTCAGCCCCATGAAAAAAATCCTCTTTGTCGTTTCCCTGTTGCTCGTTCCCGCCCCGCTGGTGTCAGCGCCGTTCGAAGGCAAGGTCCAGTTCAAGGTCACCGCCGAACGCGGCAAGACCGAGGAAATCGGCTACCTGCTCAAGGGCGGGAAACTACGGATCGAAGTCGCCGGCCAGCAGGACATCGGCGGCCTCATCATCGACGTCGCGAACAAACAAACCGTCGCGATCATGGATGAGCAAAAAATGTACATGGTGATGTCGATGCCCGATGTCGTGGCGCAGGCGGCGGAGGCCAAGCCGGGCGAGGCGACGCTCGAAGCGACCGGTGAAAAAGTGAAAATCCTCGGCTACGACGCGGTGAAATATGTTTCGACGTATCAGGGTGCGAAAACCGAACTGTGGCTCGCCGAGGGTCTCGGGGCCTTCATGGCGCCGTCCAGCGCCAACCCGATGGGCGGCGGCCAGCCCGGCGGCGGGGCTGGGCAGGCTTGGGAACGCGCGTTGGCCGGCAAGGAGTTGTTCCCGCTGCGCGTCATCAGCTTCGACCAGGGCGGCAGGCAGAGCTTCCGGATGGACGCCACCGCGATCGACCGGAAGAGCCTGCCCGATTCGCTCTTTGTTCCGCCCGCCGGCTACCAGAAACTCGACATGGGCGGCATGATGAAGGGCATGATGCCCCCCGGCCTGCCGGGCTCGCGGTAGCCCCTACCGCCGCTTCTCCGTCAGCGGCAGCATCACCCCGCGGCGGAAGAGCGTCACCTGCCCGGTGCTCGACGACACCACGATCGAGATGCAGTTGGCCGCGACGCTGATGGCCGCCGCCGCCGCATGGCGCGTGCCCAGGCCGCTGGGCAGTTCGAAGGTGCTGTCCGTCGCCTGAATCAGGCTGCCCGCCGATTCCACCACGCCGTCGCCGCGGATGACGAAGGCGCCATCGATCGAGGAAAACTCCTTCACCGTCTCATCCATGAAGGGATTCAGGATGTTGCGCTCCTCTTCCTTGTAACCGTAAAATGGATTCAGGACGAGCGGCTTGGAGAGCGCGCTCACCCGGTCGTTGTCCCCCACGACAAACAGGCAGCCGACCGGCCGGCCTTCCCGCCCCTCCACCGCCAGCTCCGTCGCCACCGCAATCACCCGCTCCAGCACCTCGGGCTTGACGTCCGCCGGCAGCAGGTCGGCGGTCGAGCCCGTGAGCAACGTCTGGAACTCGCGCTCGATGTCCACCACCACGAGCGTGTCGAACTGGTTGCTGCCCGTGATGCCCCCCACGCAACAGATCCGATCGGAAAAGGTCACGATGCCGCGGGTGAGCGCGACGAGCATCGCGCTGCGCAACTGCGCGAGCCGCTGGTTCGAGAACGACCGGACCTGGATGGTCTCGTTGAACCCCGGTGCGTCGCTGTCCCCCAACTCCAGCGCCGTGCGCGTCACGAGAATCGTCTTGAGCTTGGAGTGCAACACGCCGGGCTGGAGGCCGCCGACAAACGTGTCGCCAAACACCACGATGGCACTGCAGTCCGCCCCGGCCGCCACCCGCTCGGCCTCGCGAAACATCAGGCGGTTGACGCGGTTCTGCTGCGCCTCCACCGCGCGCAATCCCCCGAAGCCACCCACCAGCCGCTCGTGGAGGGAGTCGAGATCCGGGGCGTTGATCAGGTTGTCGACGAGATCCTTGTCCTTCACCTGCCGGGCGATGGAGGCGAGCACCTGCAGGTAGTCGCGCGCGTTTTCGCCGGCGATCAGCATCACGATCAGGTGCACCCGCTCGTCCGCCAGCGCCCCGTCGTGGCGGATGCCCACCCGGCTGCGGCCGATGGCGAGCACGTATCGCCGCGACATCTTGATCCGCACATGCGGCAGCGCGACGCCGAACCCGAGGTAGGTCGTCATCGTGCCTTCGCGGGCGAGCAACCCGCGCAACAGGGCCTCCGGTTTGAGGTCGTGGAATTTCTCCACGCAGACGCCAAGCAGTTCCTCCAGCGCGCCCTCGAGATCAAGGCTCCGCAGGTCAACGATGCGGGTGCGGGCGATGATCTTGTCGAGGCGCATGCTTCAGCAATCTGCCCGACGGCTCACTTCTCCCATTGGAGCGCGCCTTTCTTCACCTCGTAGACCAAGCCCAGAATCAATACGCCGATGAAAAACAGGATCGGCCCGAGAATCGCGATCTGGTTGGCCAGAAATTCGCGATAGATAAATGTCCACGGTATCAGGATCACCACTTCGAGATCGAAGAGCATGAAGAGCAGCGCCGTGAGGTAGAACTTCACCGAAAACCGGGTCTGGATGAGGCCCTCCGACGGCACCCCGCACTCATAGGCCGAGTCCTTGATCTTGTTGGGCTTGAACCGCTGGCCGAAAAGATGGCTGGCGCCGATCACGCCACCGGTGATCGCGGCGGCGAGCACGGCCTGGATGAGGAAGGGCAGATACGCGGAGGAGGTCATGGCACAAAGGACGGAACACTTCGCCGCAGCCGCGCGCCGGCCGCAAGAAGGAAGTTGGCAACCCCGTCTCCCGATCGTCGGCCGGGCGAATCATCGCCACCCTCCGCCAATTTCCGAGGGCGGCGTTTTCCCGCCCCCGCGTCCCAGCACCGCCGCCGCGCCGACAAAGCGGTGCCCGCGCCCCGGCCTCAATCCACCGGTATGATTTTCGCCAGCTTCGTCTTGGTGGAGCCCACGCCCAGCGTCTCGGCGAACTCCAGCGTCCGAATCTCCTCATCCACCGGCTCAAAACCCTCCCGCTTGCGGCGGCCGTTGATCCGGTCGCGCGCGAGCGAGTCCATCATCACCGGGTCGTTGCTCAACCAGAGCAGCGGCTCCGACACCGTATACAGCGAATTGAAGAACGGCCCGCCGATAAATTGGTAATGCTGCAGGCTCGCGAGCGTGAACATCCACGTCTGCCGCAATTCCGGGATGGCGCTCATCTCGGCGACGGCCGCGGGCGCGTTGGCCGGCGAGCGAAAAAACCGCGCGGTGTTCGACGCGTTCCAGAGCGTCGCGTTCACCAGGGCCCCGTTGATCCCCAGGGTCGGGTGATCCGAATAGACCGGCAGGTTGATCCAGAAATCGGCATCCAGGAAGAGCGGTGTCGCGAGGAAGCTCTTGCGATCCTCGTCCTTGGTGGAGGAATTCGGCACGCCCTTGACTCCACCTTGCGCGGGAGTCCGCTGTTCGGCGAAAACTGGATCGAATCGCTGCGGCAGGGGTGAATCGTAAAACCATACCGGATCGTAGTAGCGGCCGGACTCGAGCACATAGACCGGGTTGCCGAAAAACGGCGTCTGGCCCGACACCAGGGACGGCAGATAACCCGTCATGCGCAACCGGAGGGCGTTGAGGCCGACCAGGAAAATATTGGAATGTTCGAAGCCCCGCCGTTTGAGGGCGGCAATCACACCCTTCACCAACGGCACGGGCGTTGACAGCCCCGGGCCGGAATCCGCATAAATTTTCAGGCCAACCTTGTTCTTGGCCCCGGGCACGAGTTTCCGACCAGCGGCCTGCTCGAAAGTCGCGATCATCTTTTCGACCTGGCGCTCGTAGGTCGCCTCGTCGAAGCCCGCGAGGCGCGATTCCCAGACCGGTTCGATCGGCGCGGCACCTTTGGGAGCGGCCGGGGTGGCCGTCGTCACCGGGTCGGCCGCACGGGCGAACGCGGCGAGACACACGAGTCCGAAAAGGGAAAAGGAAAGCAGGCGCATGAGGTGGTTGGTCGCCTGGCGGCGCGCGAAGTTGCCTCTCATTCGTCGAAAGGTTAAATCCGCGCAAACGCCGGGGGCGCGAAACTTGACAGCCGGGTGCGCCAGTTGAAAGTGCATTCTTCATCCAACTGCGGATCTGTCGCCTTCACCGATCATCGTTTCCATCCGCCCATGCCCGTCATCAAGCCCGCCAGCGTGCGCGACCTCAAGTTGCGCGTAAACCTTGCCGAGGTCGTGACGCGCGTCGTCACCCTGCGCAAGGCCGGCGGCGCGCGGCTAAAGGGATTATGTCCTTTTCACAACGAAAAGACCCCGTCCTTCAACGTCGATCCCGACAAGGGCTTCTATAAATGTTTTGGCTGCGGCAAGGCGGGCGATGCGATCACGTTTGTGCGCGAGACCGAACAGCTCAACTTCACCGAGGCCGTCGAGGCGCTCGGCAAGCGTTTCGGCATTGTCATCGAATACGAGGAGGGCTCCGGCGGCCCCAGCCGCGAGGAGCGCTCACTGCGCCAGGAAATTTTCGACCTGCACGATGTCGCCGCGGAGCACTATTTTCAGGCGTTTATGGCGCAGGACGCGACCGGCGGTTTCATGCGCGCGTTGTGGACGGAGCAACGGCGCTTTCCCCTGGAACTCGCCGGTGAATTCAAGATCGGCGCGGCAGATGAAACCGGCAGCGGTCTGGGCGGGGTGCTCCTGCGCCGGAAATTTTCCGAGGAGGCGCTGCGACGGTGCGGGTTGTTCTTCATCTACGATGATGCGCAGATCACCCTCGGGGCGCTCCGACCGCGCTTCCGCGGCCGGCTGATGATCCCGATTCGCGATCATCAGGGGCGGGTGGTCGCGTTCACCGCCCGGCAGACCGCGCGAACGCCGGAGGATGACCCCGCCAAGGATGCGAAATACGTCAATTCGCCGGAAACCCCGATTTTCACCAAAGGAAACCTCCTCTTCAACCTCGACCGCGCGCGCACCGAGGTGGGCGAAGGCCGGCCGTTTGTGCTGGTCGAGGGCCAGCTCGACGCGTTGCGCTGCTGGAGCGTGGGCCTCAAGACTGCGATTGCCCCGCAGGGCACGTCGATCACCGAGGGGCAGCTCGTGCTGCTCCGGCGCTATCACGCCCAGGTCGAATGCTTCTTCGACAGCGATAGCGCCGGGCAAAAAGCCGCGCTGCGTTTTCTGCCCATGGCTCTCCGGGCCGGGCTTGAGGTCAGGTTCCTCACCCTCGCCGGCGCGGAAAAACTCGATCCCGACCTGCTGTTTCTCGAGCGCGGCCTCGCCGGCTACGATGACGTCCGTCGCACGGCGCAAAGCGCGATGGCCTTCGCCTGTCGCGCGGCCCTCCCCGACCCTCACCAAGCCTCGCCTGAGCTGAAATCGCGGGCGGCCCAAGTGGTTTATGAGGTCATCGCGGCCGCCGAGAGCCAGGTGGCCCGGGCGGCATTTGTCGCCGAATCCGCCGGCCATCTGCGCCTGTCCGCCCTGGCGGCCGAGAAGGACTTCCAGGCGTTTCTCGCCCGCTTGCAGCGGCAGGCGTCGGCCCGGCCGGCCCGACCCGACGAAGGGCCGGCCCCGGCCGAAGCGACGCGTGCAGCTCAGACCGCCAATCCAAACACCCCCGAGCATCACCTCCTGCTCCTTTGCCTGCACTTCGAGAAATTGGGCAACCCCCTCAGTCACGCCATTCAACCCGAATGGATCGATACCAGTGAAGGGCACACCGCCGGAAGGTTGCTGAACCGATTTCTCGCGGAGTTCGAACATGATACATGGCCGGGTCGCGACCACCTCGACCACCTCCTCGAGACCCCGGAGGAGCGTGCCATCGTGGCCACCCTGCTGTTCGAAAACCCCGGAATCGACGAGCCGGTGAAAGTCGCCCGCGAGGGCCTGCGCCAGCTTCGGGCCCGTGCGCTGGAGCCCCGGCTGCACCAAATAGAACTTGCTTTGGCCAACCCCCACGCGGAAATTGAGTCTGACCCAATTTCACTCTTGAAAGAACGTTCCGAACTGCAACGCATGCTCCGTAAACCCGTCATCTTGACCGTGGTGGTTTGACCTGTCGGTCATTCGACGTTCGTTCGGCTGCTCTATTCCTAATCATGTCGCGCAAGTCCAAGTCCGCATCCGTCGATCCCAGCCAGTCTGAAGCCGTTGAGGCCGTCCTCGCCAAAGTCACTCCCGTCGCCAAGGAGGGGGCCGATGCCGGGGCCGAGAGCATCCCCGCGGGCGGCATCAACGACAAGATCCGCAACCTGATCCGGCTCTCGAAGGAACAAGGCTATCTCACGTTCGACGACATCAACGAGGCCCTCCCTGAGTCCGTGGAAAACCAGGAGGAGATCGATAACGTCCTCTCCATCCTGCAGAATCTCGAGATCGAGATCTTGGAGCCCGATCAGGTGGATGACTACAAGCAGCGGATGGAGGAAGCGGAGGAGGAGCAGTCCCGCACGTCGCAGAACGACATCCTCGACGACCCGGTGCGGATGTATCTCAAGCAAATGGGCCAGGTTCCGCTGCTCACCCGCGAACAGGAGGTCGAGATCTCCAAGCGGATCGAGAACGCCGAGCTCAAGGCGCAGGAAGCTCTCTTTCAGGCCGCCGTAATTGGCGGCTACGTCGGCCGGCTCGGCGCCAAACTCCTCAATCGCGAGGAACGTTTTGATCGCCTGGTGATCGACAAAAAGATCGAATCGCGTGAAGCCTATTTCAAGGGCCTGCAGAAGCTCGTCGAAAACACCCAGAAATCCGAGCTCGGCGTCGCGGAGGCCTGGGAGGAATATCTCAAGGCCCGGGGCGAGGCCGAGAAAAAGAAGGTGCTCTCGAAGTTTAGGAAACGGGAAAACGTCCTCCGCTCGTTCTTCAGCAAATTCTATTTCAAGCTCAAGGTTTACGAGGAATACCTCGAGGAACTCCACCCGACCATTGAGGAAATCGAAGCCCTTAAACTGCAGCTCGAGCGCGCCAGGCATCCGAAGACCAAGAAGGACGCGTCACTCGACACCAAGGGCGTCAATGCCCGTCTCAAGCAGATCGAGGCCCAGCAGCGAATTGGACCGACCGAACTCCTGGGCGTTATCGCCCAGACGAATATCCACGTCCGCGAGGCGCACAAGGCCAAGACCGAGATGGTCGAGGCCAACCTCCGTCTCGTCATCTCCCTCGCGAAGAAATATACAAACCGCGGGCTCTCGTTCCTCGACCTGATC
>SXGT01901455.1_pt1 | contig 25036 bp, 19 predicted proteins | sample 3176221 | NCBI WGS metagenome assembly SXGT01 (sample SAMN11356862, study PRJNA531348) | freshwater metagenome | isolation source: freshwater sample F1-120 | place: China: Fuxian Lake, Yuxi | collected 2017-12-25
ACGTTGAGCGTCAGGGTGCGCACGGTGCCCGAGAAGCCGTTGTTCTGGGCTGTGAAGGTGCCGATGTTGGCCATGGTGTGGATCCTTTCGGTTCGCAAGGTCGCCCATTGCGGCCTTGTCGGTGATCCGTAAGGGGGAGGTACGGGCCGACCGCACCGCGCAGCGGCCGCAACGCAAGTGAAGGACCGGCAGGCGCAAAGAATGTGGGGGCGAGGAAGGCGCACAGCGCCGGGGACATTGTTTGCGGCAGCTGGTTGAGGTCATCAGGTCCGAGGCGCAGCCGATACCTCGCCAGGATTCACGACAAGCCAAGGCCGCTCCCGGGTCGACCTTGCTCTAAAGGAACCCTGCCAACTGGGCGCCTTCCCAAGAAAGGCGAAAGCCTTGCCGGCGCACTCCGCCCCAAGCCTCGTCCCTCTAGGGCCGCGCTTGACTACCCCCGGCCCGCCCGGGCCGGCATCAGCCCCGGGCAAGTCCGATTAGCCTGCGCCCAATGGCATCTGCCAGCGACCAGCCCCAGCCCCTGCCCCGCGGCTGCGCCGCACCGGGACCAGCAGGCCTGCCTGGACGTGGCAAGATTTCGCCGGCGGCCCCACAGCTGCGGTCCGGCTGATAGTGCCCTTCAGCGCATCGCCGCCCCGGTCCCTGGCTACCTCCCTGGGGGGCGTAGCCCTCTGCGCAATAGGCCGAGGCACCCACCCGAGCATTCCCGGCGCCCCGTCCGAGCCCAAAGCCAGCCGGGACGTCCCAAACCGCCACCTCCACCTGGTGACTCGGCCCTTCCAACGGGCCGCGAAGCCCTTCGCGGCCCTACCAACCCGCCGGCCGACGCCGGCGCGCCGTCAAGGGCGCAGAGCGCCCGGAACGGGCGCGTCCCTTGACGGAAGGAGCGCCGGCAAAGGCCGCCTGAAGCCCGAGAGCTGCGCCAGGCGACAGGACCATTGGGCAGCAGGCCACGGCCACCGCCTACTGAGCCGGAACCAGGCGCAGAAAAAAGGGGGGCCGAAGCCCCCCAAGGTCAGATCCACCCCCTGGCCGCGAGCGACACGTGGCTGTCAGCCCCGATCACGATGTGGTCCAGAACCCGGACCTCGACCAGCGCCAGCGCCTCCTGCAGCCGGCGTGTGATCAGCCGGTCCGACTCGCTCGGCTCCGCCACACCCGAAGGGTGGTTGTGCGCCAGAATCATCGCCGCCGCGTTCTTCATGAGCGCCAGCTTCACCACCTCCCGCGGATGCACCGCGGCCCCGTCGATCGTGCCCCGAAAGATCTCCACGTACTCGATCAGCCGATGCCGGGTGTCCAGCAGCATCACCGCGAACACCTCGTGCTCAAGCCGTGCCAGCTTGGTCCGGAGAAAGTCACTGACATCCCCTGGCGAGGTGAACGACGAGCCCCGCCGGAACTTCCGGGCCAACGCCAGCCGCGCCGCCTCGAACACCTCGTCCGACGTCGCCGGCCGGAACTCACCCCCGACATCGCGTACGTGCAAAACACTACGACCCGCACCACTGCCCGACACCACGGGCCCGAAGGAATCGATAACCGACATCGTCCTGCTCCAGCTCTCCGGGCGGAATTGCCCGAGGCCGGAGCCCCACGCCGCAGCGCAGCCGTCACAGACTCGCCGCAGGCGACTCGGCGAGTGGCTCAGCCACGCAGCGTCTTGACGGCGAGACCGGCGTGGTACGGTCGAACGGCAAAGGCAAGCCGCCCAACGACACACTCAACACGCAAGCGAAGCGCGCAGGCGGCCCGCCGCCGAAGTCGTGAGGGATCAAAGCCGACCGGCCGCGACCCCGGCGCGGGGCAACGCCCAAGAGCCCGACGGTGCGCAGCGCCGGCACGCAATCCGCTCGCAATTCAGGACGGAGTCCGTCTCATGTTGTGAGACGAAGCAGATCAACCATCTTCGTAACACTTCAGGGATCAGCCATGGATCGCGTAACGAAAATGAGCTTGAGGGTAATCAGTCCGGCTGTATGGGTCGCACTGTGCTCCGTCCCACTGGCAGGGCTCAGTCGGAAATGGGCTGAAGCCACGTGGCTGGATGCAACCCAGGAGTTCTGGAGGCTTGCCCCATTTGCGGCACTCATTGTTAGCCTGTGCCTCCTCGGATACGCCAGTTTCCGACTTTGGCGATGGTCCACAGGCCAAGCCCGGACCTGCACGGACTGCGACTGCTTGGTGGGCAGAGAGCGCCTCGGCCGCTACGGAATCTACCGGCGTTGCCTGGGTTGCGGTAAGAATGCCCCAGTCACCAGCTACAGATAGCCCATGGACCCCATCTCGCTACGTACAATCGCCCCACTGCGTATTGAGTGGCTCAAGGAGCCATGCTGTTCCAATCGATCGGCCAAAGAAGCCGATTGCCGTGACTCGTTCAAGAGTCCAACGCATGCCAACGGTCTGCATAGACCGACGAACAACGCGAGCCGACCGTGAGGGCAGCGCTCGTGAGAAGCCTTTTCGCATGCTGTGCCCTTGCTCTCGGAGTTGGGGTTTCTCCTGCAATTGCTCGCTGCCCGACCCTGAATGACCTCGTCTGGACTCCACCGCATCCACTCAAGGGAGACGACGTTCGATTCGAGCTCTATACCACTCAGGCATTCATAACCCTTGCGACCATCGAACTCACTGACCAAGTGATTCGCTTCCGTACACGCACCAACAGCAATCTCCCTACGCCCCCTCCGTTTCACTCTGCGACTCTTGTAGCACCGGAGCTCGCTACGGGGACATACGCTGTTATCTGGGACAACTTCTGGATCAACGGGGTAGTTGGCGTGCAGTGCCCGCTGGTCGAGTGGCCGCTTGAGGTGGCTGGCGCGCCCCTACCAGTGGCCCCAGTTCCTGTGCCCTTGCCGGCAGTGCCCTTTCTGCTGGTTCTCCTTCTGGGAGGACTCGGCGTTTGGGCAGTACGAGGCGCCGATCGACCCCATCCAGAGCGCCGCCAGTCGCTAGCCAGCTATGGCTCGAAGTCCCAGGCGAAGATCACGTCCCCTACCCCGCACTCGCCCAAGTATAGACATCCAGCCCATTCGGGATGATCGACAAACGGGTTTCGGTTCCCCTGGAAGCTCTGGATCACATCGTTCCGCAACACCTCAGGCTCATCCGGCGGATCTGCCTCATGCCAGGCAATCAGCACTGACAGCAATCCCATGTAGGCAACAGAGGCATTCTGGCCACCACTGGTCTGGATCAACCCCGGATCATCGGTCAGCCGCATGTCGGGCTCGGCCGCTCCCGTCGTACCGTGGGTCCCGCCCTCATACCGGACATCCAGGTACAGCAACCCCCGGGCAACGTTCCCGCGCTTGCCCTGCCAGACCTGCCAATACGTGGGATTGGCCCAGTTGCTGTTGCCCGGGAACACCCCGGAGCCGCCGCCGATGCCGTTGGTCAAGTCCGTGACGTACTCGACACACGAGGCCGTACAAAGCCCGAAGGGCTTGTTTCCCCGCGAGCTGTTGTAGCTCGAATTCGACAACATCAACGCATGCGTGTCGGTATAGGGGTAGTTGCTCGCGTTGTCGTTGGGATAGCCGTAGGAGTTCGGCCAGGTGTGCTCCCGGTTGTACACCCCCACGCCCCCGCCGATTTTGACGTAGCTGCCGTTCCGGTACACGTCAACGATCCGACCCGGATCCATCGGATCCTCCTCGGCCAGCTCCAGGATGTCCCAGGTGTCCGTAGATCCGGAGGTATAAGGAAACCGCTGGTGATCGTCGATCACCTCATGCAGCGTCAGCCGGAGCACCTCCGAGTTCGATGCATCGACATCGGCGTAGTAGCCCCCAGCCAAAGCAGCTGGCGCGCTACCAAGGAGAACCCAAAGGATCCACATTCGATTCATCTGTTCGCCCTTCTATTGGGGCGGAGTGTATCGACAACGGGTGACATCAAACACGGCAAGTTGCGCTACCTCTCGTCGGCGTCCGCTGCGCCGCATCAATGCGCCTGGCTACCGCAGCCGAGTCAGCCGGCTCACCGGGATTCTCGAGCCAGCTCGCTGTCGCCTGGTCCGGCTGTGGAAACTGCCACCCTAGCTAGCGACTCCGGCCATCGGCGGCCCTTCCAGGGCGATCTTGCCGAAGGCGCCCAAGTCCAACACGAGTTCCACAATGCGCGGGCCGGTGCTGCCCGCAATGGGCCAGCGCCGCCGGCCATTGCGTACTGTGTATCGCGAGCCAACAAAGCGAGAGTTGCCTGCATCACTGAGCGGGGTCGCCTGAAAGGCAGCAATCGCCCCAAAGCGGACGAGCTAGCTCTGACACCGATTTCACGCTCGCGACACATCAGACCCTTCGCAGGTGCTCCCGACTAATCTCGACACCTATTGCGCGGTACAGAAAGCCCGATCCCTCGGACCGGACGAACACCTCGTCGGCCGGATGAAACTCGACTCGAGTGATAAACCAGCTGCCTTCCCGACGATCTGCAGCTCGCCCGCGGTCAACAAAGTCGGAAAGCGTCCGCGGATCAGGCGCGCCGTCGCCTTGGAAGAGAAGCGGGTCGCCATTGCCGTCGGTCGCATACCGATAGCCGGGCGCGTTGATCTCGGCGGCCGCACGCCGCGCTTCCTCCTCCGTGGCAAAAAAATAGCCGAGCCGACTGTGCGTGGGGCCCATGCACTCGGCGACGAGTTCTTGGAAGTCGAGCTTGCGGAACGTGCGATTCACGATGTCGTTAATGCCAAAAATGGCTTTTCCCGCGTCCATGTGCTGTTTGGACGAAAGCTTGGCACCAACGCAGAACAGCCGATGCAGCTTGACGCAGCCCATCAGCTCCATACCAGTGTTGATCAGCACGAGGTAATGCTTCTTGCTGTCGAGGTCCAGATAATCTTTGAACGGCTCAAAGACTTCTGGCTGGAGCCCTGATCCCACGGTTACGAAGCGATTGACCGCCTCGTAATCGACTTCGCGAAGGATCCGTGAGATTTCGGTCGCGTCGGGCGCCTCGAAGTAGTCTCCGATCGAATCGACTGCGAACTCGTAGGCAATCTTGAGCAGGCCGATCTTGAAGGCCTGCGTGTCGACCTGCCATCGCATCGAGAATCCGCCGTCGAGCACGGACCGTACGAGTTCCGACTTCGCCCGAGCCTGGGGCTCGTCTATTCCCAGCCGCTCTAGCTTCTTGCGGAGGATGGTTCCGATCTTGGCCTCGTCCTGCGCGTCGACGACGATCTCGATCGACGTTGGGGCGCCGCCTTCCTCGTGCACTACCACGCGGGGAATCAATTGGAAATTCAAGGCGCCATCGTCATCCGCGATAGCACGTGCTTGGACGTCCGGGTTCTCAGACGATGTGGCGAGACCACCAAAAGGATTGGGAATCGCGCCGCTCCTGCCGGCCATCCCTTCAACAAATCGGTATAAGTCGGTCAGCTTGTGGTTGACCAGCGCGGAATCGACTGTCTCCCCCATCCGGGAGTTGCACGTCCGGCAAACGCTGTAGATGTGGTAGTAGCCGCCCAGCGCATCGGGAATAACATGCTCGTCGCTGAACTCAAGCGCGTCTTTGTCGACGCGGCAAATAATACACTTCACGTTGATCCCTCGGGTGAGAGCTACACATCGCGGTGCAGCATGAAACGCGCGCTCTGGGCAGCTGTTGCTTGGAGGCGGACACCAACGAGGACGCAGTGGACGTTCGGCTTGCGCCTCTTGTACGCGAATGCACTGGTCGTCCGGTAGTTTACCGGTCGACCTCAATCCAATGGTGCTCAACTTCGAATACGCTACCAATGACCGCTATTGGCCGAAAGCCGTCGTTGACCTCCTTGCTGATCAGAACGGATCAGACAATCACTTCCGTTCGATCCTGGCGATCGGTCCTATCGGGGCCCGCAATTTACCAGATCAAATACTGTGATCGAGGAAGTGTGGGGCGCAGCTTCCGGCTGGGACAGGATCCTTACGCTTGGCGACTATTCGGCAGCCCTAAGCACCAACTCTGTGGTGTGCACGGCTTTGCACGGCGTACGACCGACATCCACCGCGGCGCCCTGTGCGCTGGGCCGCTGGAACTCCAGAGTCGGCTCGGTCCGAGACTTAGGTCGGCCACCATGCCGACGACTGACCCTACTATGCAGTTGCCAGGCTCGCGGCCTCTGGGTATCGTCTGCCCGAAAGTTGTGCATCGGCTTCAGTGAGCGGATCGTCCACCACCGAACGAGCGCCAAGTGCGACACTCCAAAGCTACAGTCGGCACAGCATTGGACTCCCGAGATGCTGTTGCCTCAGGAACAGAAGTCGCTGCGCCAGAGGATGCGCGAAGCCGCTGTGATCATGGATCAAATTCTCGCCGAGCAGGACAAGGCCCGGGCCACCAAGGACACCACTGACTAGGCGGCGATAATGGATGAGCACCTGGCATCCCTAATAGCCCGCTGGCGCGAAGTCTGCCTCGCCCTGTCCCTGAACCCCAACAGCGCCACCTGGACCGCAGAAGCGCAGCGCGTCGGCTCGGAGCTCCTCACTGAGTGCCGACGGCAGGGAGTCAGCCCCATCCTGGCGATGCTCGAAGAAGGCGAAGCCTAGACCTCCGCAGATTGGAGCATCCTGTTCCGACGGCTACGCTTCCACCCGTTCGGCCTTGGCTGCGCGCTCCCTCCGGGAATTGGACCCGGGCTGGCCCGCGCAGCCCAGTCCGACCCAGTGAGTGGCCCCGCTCGCCCAAAGGCGTATAGCGCCGCAGCCGCAGTACCCGGCCAAAAGTGAAGCAACTCGACGCAAAGTGGGACAGGACCCGCCCTGCCCTCTCCCTTGCTTAAGGGTCAACTCCTGCTCGCCCGCCAATCCCCGGGACAGGCTGTACCAACGCGGCGTCCGATCGAGGGAGGACCGATGCCGCTCCCGCGATCCACGCCGAAGGCGGACATGTCCGAGACGCTCGACCGCAGAAAGCCCGTCCTGATCGTCGCAGCCGGTTTCATCGGTGGCTTAGGAGCCTGGGTTTGGGCGGTCACCGTCGGCCCCAGCCCGCTCCTGCCCGATCCCGTGCTGGCCATCCCCAGCTACATGTTCCTGGGCGCCATCGCCGGCTTTCTCGGCGTCTACCTCATCGCCAAGACCGACCCGGCCCAGACCACGCACGCCATCGCCTTCAGCCTGGCCTGCGGGGTGTTTTGGGGCCCGGTCATCTCCGGCGCCGAAGCGATCGTCAACCGGTCCAAGGTCGAGCAGGCCTCCAGAGAAGTCGCCGCGCAACAGGTGGCCGTCGTCCGCGCCCAGCACGAAATCGCGACTCAGGCCCAAAGGGGCCAAGCCGACCTGGAGAGCGTTGTCCAGAAGGCGCAGGAGCTCGACCGCACCCGGCAGCAGATCATGGCCCTGGCGCAGGGTGGAGTGCCCCTCAGCCCCGAAATCCGGAACCGGCTCGAGCGCATCAATACCGAAGGGATCCGACGGGAGCTGGGGTCCAGCGCCGCCCGGCTCGAAGTGATCGGACAAGAACTGCAGGAAATCCACCTGCAGGCCCGGCTTCCCACCGAACCACCCACCGGCTAACGCTGCCGGGTCCGGGAAGGGTCCCTCCAGCTTCAACCCCTCGGTACACACCATTTTCCTGGACCCCACCCCATGAAAAAGCGCCTGGCCATCTTCCTGGACGGAACCTGGAACACCCCCGAGGACAAGACGAGCGTCCACCAGCTCTACGAGCGAACGCACAAGAAGACCGCCCCGGACGGCATCGAGCAACGAAGCTTCTATCGGACTGGAGTTGGGTCCAAGTGGACCGAGCGATTCCGCGGCGGCGCGTTCGGAGCCGGCCTCTCCGCGAATGTGCTGGACGCCTACCGGTGGCTGGTCGAGAACTACGCCGACGGCGACGATGTGTTCCTGTTCGGCTTCAGCCGCGGCGCCTACTCAGCCCGAAGCCTCGCCGGCGTGATCGTCAACTGCGGCCTGCTGAAATCCACAGCCACCCTCACCCCCGACCAGCTCTACGACCGTTACCGGGCCGGCAAAGAGGCCGAGCCGATCTATCGCCTGGAGTTCATCCGGACTTCCGGGGAGCGGCCACTCACCCCCAAGGAGCAGCGGCTGCTTGCCGAGAGTCGACGAATCCGGATCCACATGCTCGGGGTCTGGGACACGGTCGGCGCCCTAGGAGTCCCCTGGACGGCAGCCCCCTGGGTCGGGAAGACGAACTTTTACTTCCACAACACCAACCCCAGCACGATCTTCGACCACTGCTACCACGCCCTGGCGATCGACGAGCACCGCGCCCCGTACAAGCCAACCTTCTGGACCCGCTTCACCCCGGAAGCCAAGGACCCCAAGACCGACCCGCACGCCCCACCGCCCACCATCGAACAACGCTGGTTCGTCGGCGCCCATTCCAACGTCGGCGGCGGCTACGCCGATGACCGGCTGCACCTGGTCCCCCTGGCATGGATGCAGAGCAAGGCCGCGTCACACGGTTTGGCCTTTGACGCCGCCATCCATAGCCATCCGGAGGACTTCGCCGGCCCCCCGGTGGACTCCTTCGGAGAGTTCATGAAGGGCTTCTACAAGGTCATCCGGCTGGGCAAACGCTACTACCGCCAGATCGGCGCCGCGAGTCGCCAGGTCAATCGCGGCTGGTCGACGTCCATCGGCGAGACGATCGATGCCAGCGTGTTCGCTAAGTACCGGTCGGACTCCAACTACCGACCTCCCAACCTGGAGGCCTGGGCCGAAGCCAAGGGCCTGGACCTGCAGCGGCTGGACGGCGAGCAGCGAGCCTGACCGCCCACCCCGTCCCTGCCCCACCCGGACATCTGGCTCCGCCCCTCTGCCCGAGATCCCGACATGTCCAAGCCGCCGTCAGCGCAGTCCGCCAAGCCCACCGAGCCCACTCAGACCCGCGGCGAGCGAATCCTGTGGCGGGACCTGACCATCCTGGCCCAGGACCCGAACGTCACGATCAAGGGCAAGCCGCTTTGGTCGAAGGTGACCCTGCCCTGCGAGCCGCTGCACCCCGGCCCGTGCGGTGCCCGGATCAAGGTCGTGGACTACGACGCCAGCCAGGACCGGTACTACCACCCCCTGGACGGGGCCTACGAGCAGGACGGCAAGCCCCACGACCCGTTCGCCGACGTCTCAAGCTCGGCTCGCCTGCGCGACCCGAACTTCCATCAGCAGAACGCCTACGCTGTGGCCATGCGGATCCTGTGCCGGTTCGAGACCGCCCTCGGGCGGCGCGCCAACTTCGGATTCGACGGCCACCAGCTGCATATCGCCCCACACGCGTTCGCCGAGGCCAACGCCTACTACTCCCGGGAGAGCCGCTCGCTGTGCTTCGGCTACTTCCCCGACGATCACGACCGCATGGTGTTCACCTGCCTGTCGCACGACATCGTCGCCCACGAGACCGCCCATGCCCTGTTGGACGGCCTGCGTCCCCGCTACATTGACCCGTCCTCACCCGACCAGGGCGGATTCCATGAGGGCTTTGCCGACATCATCGCCCTGCTGTCGATCTTGGCCGACAAGCGGATCGTCGAGGCAGTCCTGACGGCGGAGGGGGTCATGGCCCAGAGCCGGAAGCTCGTCGCCAGGAAGAAGCTCAGCGCCGAGGCTCTGCGCCAGTCCACCCTGCTCGGCCTGGCTGAATGCATGGGCTCTCCCATGCCCAATGGTTCGGCCGAAGCGCTGCGCCGGTCAGTCAAGCTCAAGCCTCACCCCAAGTGGCTGGACGACCCCGAGTTCGCCGAGCCGCATCGGCGCGGGGAGATCCTGGTCGCAGCCATCCTGAACGCCTTCATCGGCGTCTGGCGGCACCGCCTGGAAGGTCTGGGGGAGATCAAACCCGGCTACCTGGACGCCGCACGGGTGGTCGAGGAGGGCGCCACGGCCGCCTCCCACCTGCTGACCATGTCCATCCGCGCCCTGGACTACGCCCCGCCGACTGACCTGCAGTTCAGCGACTACCTCAGCGCACTGCTCACCGCGGACAAGGAGACGGTCCCGGACGACACCCGATTCCACTACCGGGACACCATCCGAAGGTGCTTCGCCGCCTGGGGCATCCAGCCCACCAGCCAGCCCGCCGGCGACGGCTGCTGGCAGCCCTTCAGCGAGCTGATCGATCACGGCAACATCCGGTTCGACTCGCTCCAGCGAAACTCCGACGAAGCCTTCCGCTTCATCTGGCAGAACGCCAAGGCGCTGCGCCTCAATACCGACGCATACACCTATGTAACCGGCGTGCGCCCGATCAGTCGGGTCGCCCCCGATGGCCTGATCGTCCGCGAAACCGTCGTGGACTTCATGCAGATCCTGTCGCTGCGCAGCAACGAGCTGCACCACCTCAAGCTCAAGAAACCGCCCCAGATGCCCGAGTTCCGCCAGGTACGGCTGTACGGCGGAGCGGTCCTGGTCTTCGACGAGTACGGGCAACTGAAGTTCAGCGTTGGAAACGGGGTGGCCAACGCGGCGCGGCAGCAGAAGCGCCTGGACCACCTGGCCGACAGCGGTTTCTTCGATCACCCCTCCGAGGCCGACTTCAGCCGCGGTTTTTTCTCGCGACTGCACCTCAACCGCGCCCGCGGACTGTAGGAGACCTGTCATGGCCGGCCCCAATTCCATCCGCATCCGCATGTACCAGGTCGGCTTCGGCGACTGCTTCCTGCTGACATTCGACTATGCCCCAAAGCCGAGCCGCCACGTCCTGGTGGACTGCGGCTCCATGGCCTCCCCCAAGGGCACCCCATCCGGCCTGATCAAGCGGGTAGCCGCCAGCATTGCCGAGACGGTCGGCAGCGACCCGGTCGCGGTGGTCGCCACCCATCGACACGCCGACCATGTCTCCGGGTTCGACACCGGTACGAACGGCAAGGGCCCGGGCGCCATCATCGCCGGCCTCAAGCCCCGGTTCGTCGTGCAACCGTGGACCGAGGACCCGAAGCTGCCCAAGGATGCCGCCGCCCCAACGGCGCGCAAGGGCATGGCCCTCCGCCACAAGACTCTGAATGACCTAAACACGATTTCCGAGGAGGTCATTCCCCTCTATGCCCAGCGCTTCAGGTGGAGCCGATCCACGCGCGCTCACGCCCGGCAGCTGGACTTCATCGGGAGGGACAACGTCAAGAACCTGCGGGCGGTTGAGAACCTGATGACCATGGCCCCGAACGAGTACGTCCACGCCGGCAGGACCACCAAGCTGACGCGCTTTCTGCCCGGGGTGACGGTTCGGGTATTGGGCCCACCGACGATCAAGCAGCACGACGACGTCCGCAGGCAGCGCAGTCGGGACGCCGACGAGTTCTGGCACTTCCAGTCCCGATCGCTGGCCTTGGGCGCAGGCACCATCCCTGCCCTGGCTGGCACCCTGTTCGACGGCTTTCCATCGACGGAAGGCCGGCACGCGGAGATCAGTGCCAGGTGGCTGATCGGCAAGCTCAAGTTCGAGAACGCGGAGCAGCTCCTCCAGCTCGTTCGGATCCTCGACAGTGCCATGAATAACACCAGCCTGATCTTGTTGTTCGAATGCGGCGAGCACAAGCTGCTTTTCCCAGGCGACGCCCAAATCGAGAACTGGGAGTACGCCTTGAACACCCCTGCCCTGCGAAAGCACTTGGACGGCGTTTCGCTCTACAAGGTCGGCCACCACGGCAGCCTCAATGCCACGCCCAAGTCCCTTTGGAAGGCCTGGTTTCCGGAAGGGTCTGAGACCCCCGATGCCGCCCGCCGCATGGTGTCGTTGCTATCCACCCTGGAGGGCAAACACGGAGAGCATGGCAACAACACGGAAGTGCCGCGAGGCAAGCTGGTCAACGCGCTTAAGAAGAAGACCGCTCTCCGGTCGACCGAGTCGATGGGCAGCGCACTGTTTCGGGACGAGATGTACTCGCTGGCAGCTCCATAGCCGAACAGCTGCGGACCGCTCGAGTTGACAAGCGGCACAGTCAGATTATCCAAGTCAAAGCAGGAGTTCCAGCGAGCCCAATTCAACGCAACCTCGTGGGTAGACCAACAGACGATTACAGACCACAACTATCGATGTCGCCGCGCGTGTAGACCGCATACTAGAAATGCAAAAACGCCAACTCAGCGCTCCCACAAACTTGGCCGCTGGCCGAATCCAATCGTACTCAATACGTTTGATGCGGCTCTTCAAGATTCCCGCACAAGTACCGCCATCGCCGCAGTTATCCAGTGCCATGTATGCAACACAACGCGAACATCGACGTACCCACGACAACTGAGTACCTTTTGTCCCACATGGAGCCGCGCCAAGCGGGACCGATCTCGGCAACAAAGGATGGCAATGACCAAGCCGGTAATCACCGTACCGACCACTAGATTTTCGGGAGCAACCGTTGTTGCTGGGAATGATCGATGCACGCACCAATAGACGCTACCCCCCCTGGACAAGACGACCTTTTCACCGAGGAGATATCGCTGCTCCTCCCAACGCGAATGGCCGTCGAGGGCAAGGTCTTGGCCAGCACAACGCGCCAGCAAGCAGAGCCGACGACAATGGCCACTTGCCGGCTCAAGCCGTTCACGGTTCGGCGAGTCGGAGGATTCGAGACGAAACTTTCCAGCGGTCAAACCCTCGTGATACTCAGCGGAAAGACGTCAACTGAGCTGGAAGCTGACCTCATTCTGCTCGTACCCGACGCGCGAAAGCCAATGGATATCAGGGATGCCCTGGAGCGTGGCGAAGGGCGATGGCTCCGTCCCACCCCTCTAGATCCAGCTCTAATGGGCGCTCCAGAAATGACGGCCCGGCTTGCGGCCGTAACCATGTCTTGGAATGACGCCTTCCAGCTGCGCGAAGGTCGGGAGGCCTCTGAAGGCAAGACAGCCGTCCCCGGACTGCGGCGACCTCAGATCGGCGCATTGCACGCGGCCCTCGCGCACGCGACACGCTCGACAGATCCCGCGACGATTGTCATGCCGACCGGCACGGGGAAGACTGAGACCATGCTGGCTCTGAACGCTCGTCGACAGTTTGACCGCTTGCTAGTCGTGGTCCCAACCGACGCCCTTCGAGAGCAGATAGCCGGCAAATTTGAGACCTTTGGCGTGCTCAAGAGCCAGGCGTGCCTAAGCGCTTCCGCCAACTACCCCGTCGTGACCCGTCTCGCGCACATCCCCGTATCTGTAGCCGAGGTCGATCAGATCTTCGATACGGCCAATGTCATCGTCACCACCATGCACATCGCCGGCCGGGCTGACTCCCAAGTACAAGAACAGATGGCGGCGCGAGCCGCAGCATTGTTCATCGATGAGGCACACCATATCGGTGCCAGGACATGGTCGGAGTTTCGCGGCCTTTTCGTCGATCGCAATCCACCGATCCCGATCGTTCAATTCACCGCAACCCCGTTTCGCGAGGACGGACGGCGAGTGGACGGTGAATTCATCTATACTTACCCACTAAAAAAAGCGCAGGAAGAAGGCTATTTTAAACCGATCCGGTTTGAGGCCGTATTCGGGCTTGATCGTGCAGACGCAGACCTGGCGATCGCCGAGAAGCTTGGCGAAGTCCTTGGTGATGATCTCGCAGCTGGTCTCAATCATTTGGCCATGGCGCGTTGCAATACGATCGAACGCGCAAAGCACCTGCACCGGCTCTACACCGATGCCTATCCGGAGCATCGCCCAGTTATCGTCCACAGCCAACAGCCGCTGCGCGAGCGAAGATTGAATCTCGCGGCGCTTCGACGGTTCGAGAGTCGGATCATCGTTTGTGTCGATATGCTTGGGGAAGGGTTTGATCTTCCCGAGCTCAAGATCGCCGCCTTGCACGACCACCACAAGAGCATGGCGGTGACGATCCAGTTTGTCGGCCGCTTCACCCGGCAAGACCCGAGTCTAGGTGACGCAACCGTCATCGCCAACACCGGCATCGATGACGTTGACCGATCGCTGGCGAAGCTGTACGCAGAAGATGCTGACTGGAACGCGCTAGTCGAATCGCTGAGTTCGACCAAGATCGAGCACCAGGTCCGACGGGCAGAGATGTTCAGGGGCTTCACCGGCGATCTCGAAGACATCCCATTGCAAACCCTCGAACCCAAGATGAACGCGGTCGTGTACCGGACGTCGTGCGATAGCTGGGACCCCTTCCATGCCGAAGATCTCTATGACCCCGGCTTCTACCTAGGCATGAAAGTCAACCAGCACCAGCGGGTGGCCATTTTCGTCACTAGATCGGAGGAACAAGCCGGCTGGACGACCTCACAGCACGCCATCAACGTGACTTGGGACCTGCATGTGTTGCATTGGGATCAGGCAAGTGGCCTTCTATACATCAGCAGCTCAGCCAAAGGCCCGTTTGATAGCCTCGCTGAGGCCGTCTGCGGCGAGACGGCCCGCCGCATCAAGGGGGAAGACGTCTTTCGCAGCCTTCATGGCTTCAAACGCCTGATCCTGCGCAACTTGGGCCTTACGCATCACCAAGGCCGCGGCGTTCGCTACTCGATGTATATGGGCGTCGATGTAGCCGATGGGTTGGACAGCGCCAAATCCCATTCAAGGATTAAGAACAACGTTTTCGCCTCTGGCTTTCTAGACGGAGCGCCCGCCTCACTAGGCTGCTCGGCCAAGGGCAAGTTCTGGTCACTTTCGCCGGTTCGGGACCTCACCGATTGGGTCGATTGGTGTCACGACTTCGGCCGCGCGGTGAACGATCCCGCCATCACGACGGACGGCGTGTTCAAGAGCGCGATGCGACCGCGCCAGATCAGTGATCGCCCTGCGGTCCCGCCGGTGGCGATTCATTGGCCGGAATCGCTTCTGACGCAGCTCGAAGATCGCATCGAAATCACTTTCGGCGATAAGCCAGTCCTCTTCAACGAATGCGACATCGAACTCATCGACAATGCGCGAACCGGGCCGCTGCGATTCGCGGTGCGAAGCGATGAGCAGTTCGCCGAGTTTGAAATCGTCTTTGCCGATGGAGTAGCACGCTACCCTCAACGAAACGGCGCCAAGACAACGATCAAAGTCGGCGGCAAGTCCAAGACGCTTTCGGAATCCTTCGCCGACGATGCGCCGCAGATCGACTTCGGAGACGGCTCCCTGTTGATCTACAGCCACCTCTATGCCCTGCCGGATGGCGAGGCAATCCAGCCCTATCCGCCCGAGAAGATCGAAGTGTGGGACTGGTCGAAAACCAACATCCGTGCCGAGGCACAGGGCGTTGATAAGCGGATGGATTCGGTCCAGCGTCTTGTCATCGAAGGACTGTTGGCTGACACCGAACCCTTCGACGTCATCTTTGACGATGACGGAAAAGGTGAAATCGCCGATGTGGTCGCGTTGCGCATAACCGACAGCGTGGTTTCGGTGACCCTGTTTCACTGCAAGTACTCGAGCGCAGCAAAGCCTGGCGCTAGGCTCAAAGACCTCTATGAGGTGTGCGGGCAGGCCCAGAAGTCGGCTAGGTGGAGAGATCGACCCAATCGAATGCTCCATCACATGCTGAGGCGCGAAGCGTTGCGGCGCGAAAGAGGCCTTAGTTCGCGGATCGAGCGGGGTTCGGCTGCGATGATCACGAAGCTGAAGGTCAGTTGGCAAGACCACCGCTTCGAGTACGACGTTCGCATTGTTCAGCCAGGCCTTTCCCGCCAGGCGATTGGCGAGGAGGGTCTGCACCTGCTTGCCGGTGTAGAGACATATCTACTGGATACCCGCGCAATGCGATTGCGGGTGATCGGTAGCAACTGATGCCAAAGTTGGTTCAAGCGTCGCGTTTCCCATGTTGCTCTTCATTCGGGAACGCCGCCGTCTTGAACGGATAAGGCGCAGCCTGACGGCCTATCGTCTCGCCCTCGCTCAGCCCCGACATGGAATTCTGCTGGAATCCTCCACAGCCGGCTGAGACATGAGTCGGCGCGGAAGCTCTCTCAGAGTTGCAATCCCCCTCTTCGTTGATCCGAACTTCGACCGAGTGCGATGGCTTGTGCACCTGCGCCTACGAGCGCAGCTAGGACCTAGCTGCAGCAGTTCATTACGCCGCAAAGCCCGTAGCAAAACGGATGGTCGAGCGGGTGATCGGGACATTGAAGGAGCAAAGGGTCCACCTGCACCGTTTCGATTTCTAGTAGCACTCACTGCGGGTGGTGGCCGATTGGATGCAGTTCTACAGCACCGGCGTTCGCGTCAGGTGCGGGGCATGAAGACCCCGCCGAAACCTACACCTTAGCGGCGTAACCTGTGCAGAAACGGCTGGGTCCTTGCACGTAAAGTGAGCAGGTTTTAGGGCTGGCGTTCCAGCATGATCAAGCACCGCGCGGCCGAGCGAGCGATTTCATCAACCAAGCGGCTGATGATCGGATGAGCGATCCCAGCCCGCTGCATGGCATGCGCCTCGGACGCGGCCGCATCTGGAGTTAGCGTTGCGACAAGTCGCAAAACCTCCCTCATGTACTCGGCTGAGAAGCCCAATTCCCTGCCGAGCTTCAACCAGTCCGCCAGGCGGATCTCGTACCAGCGATAGTGATTGCCGACCTTCATCGCCATCTTGAGCTTTCTCCGATCAAGGTCGGGGTACGGTAATGCGCTGGATATGTCGTATAGCGGCGCTAGACGTACACGGAGGCCGGAGGTAATCAACAGCGAGTAGTTCTTTGCATGTGCATCGGTCCCCCCTATTACCCAGTTGAAGATCAAAGCAAGTAGGAAGTTTTCTCTGTCCGCCTTTGGCTCGCTTGAGTAGTCGTTTAGTACTTGGACAATCTGAGCCGGTGAGGGTCCCCCATCGTTCTGATATTTCAGCTGGGGCATGACGCCTATCGCCTGGCAGAAGTCCTCCTGGTGGATCCGCTGCCATCGGCCGTTCTCATTGATTCGATCGTAGCGCCTAACGCAGATTGCGATCTCATCTTCATATTTCACTACCGCCGACTCGCATACGGAAAGCCCGATCCGCCGGGCCAGATTGAGACAGAAGTGTTCGTTTTCAGCGTATCCCTCGTAGGCCCCGGTTGGGGGCTTGAGTATGTGCGTTGTCGGTACTCGACCCTGTGGAACACCCCATTTGTTCCGGTCTCTGTGCAATGCGATCTTGGGCTGTGCCCCCGGTAGGCTGAACTGCCCGAGATCACCACGGCGGCGTGTTGCTCCCGCATTGCGTCGCACCTCTCGCAATCTCTCAGCGACAGCGGACTCATCGAGCCAGGCGATACTCTGATCGTTTGCGCTGTTTAGGATTTCGTCGATTCGATCTGGCCGCACGAACTGCGCGGCTCCTGCACAGTCCTCTCCTACGTTGGCTAGCAGCGACAGAGGATTGCGCGGTGAAACCTGGAACTCAGTTCCCCAGCTCTGGAGGACATGTTCATTGTCCGGAAGGAACCCCCACAGGACCGCTGCAACCGTCGCGGAAGCATGCTCGCTGGCCGCTAGCGGCAAACTTAGCGAAAGGGGCATAGCGTCTAGGGTGCTCCGCCATTGGCTGTCATACGTGAAGAGAGGATTGCCCTGCTTGTTCGCATAGGCACGACCCGCCAAGGTTCCATTTAGGAGGACGAGCAGCTCGGTCACGACTTTCGCCGCTTCGGACGGCTGGGCATCATCAATGGATCAATGTTTGGAAAGAGCTCGGCAGCGGCTTTCATTTGATCGAATTCTCCTGACGCCCCCATGTCGGCTAGGCATTCAGCGGCTGTCTTGGGTGGTTTGGGGACCAGTGATCCCGCGATGTGCTCTATTGAAGCAGCCCCTTTCGTGAGTTGGTTGGCCGCCTTGCTCGCAGCAGATCCAGTCAGATCATCGAGGGCGCCGGATTGATCAATCTTCTTCAGATAGTCCGCCGCGGTTGTCGGCATTGCCAGAGCAGACGCCTCTTCGAGTTTGGTGATGGATTCCGCTTCTCTGAGGAGTTGAGCTGAGGCGTTGTCAATTGCTAAGCTGCCTGGGGAAGACCTTAGTAGATCAAGTTCCTTGAGGTAGTCTGCGGCCGTCTTTGGTAGCCATTTGGCCATTGGATCCGCCAGCATACGGTTGCGTTCCACGATCGCATCAATGTCCATGGAGGGTGCCCCCCCTCGCCCTTCCCGGGAATCCGAACGGCTTAGGGTGCCTTCGTCCCGCGTCTTCGCATCGACGGTCAATGTGAGACCCAGTACACGCAGCGCACGCATCGTCAGGGCTAGCTCCGCACGTGGCTTGCCCTTCTCGATATCGATGATCCATTGCCTTGTCACGCCTGCTTGCGTGGCGAGTTTGGCCTGATCCCAACCCAGCTCCTTGCGCCGCGACCTAATCGCGAGCCCCAGTTCCTTTGTCGTTTGGATGATCGGCACGGCCTTCTCCAAGTCATCGTACGACGACATCCTAGCAATGTCTTCGTTCGCTTACAAATTGGCATGTAACCGTTCGCTGACTTGCCGTAAACGTAATCGAACGCTTACATGTAGGGCCGCGACGTTTAGCAGAGAGGCGTGCTCCCAATCTGGGATGGGATCTTGTGGTGGCTCACGAGAGTGCCGTCAGATGGCTGCCGTGACGCGCCGAAAGACCATAGAGTCGAATAGTCCGGGGCTGCGCAATCCCCTATCAGGCATGATGCCCCGGCGGCAGAAAGACAAGCAGTGTCGTTCAGCGGGTGCCCGTCAATGTGTGGGCCATGAGGTGAGGGCCGATCGCCAATGACTCGCGCTCCCAAGGGGCCGGCGCACTCAACAGGCGCCGCACATCCGAATTCGTCAATGGCGCTTCAATCAACTCATTGAAGTGCTGCAACGCTTGGCGGCTCAATCGAAAATGCGTCCGATCGGCCAAGACTCCCCGACGTTTCTTACGGGACTCATCTAGGAGAAAGTTCCTCCGGTTCTTGCCCGAGACGGGCGCTGCAGGATCGATCAACGCCTGCTTGGCGGGCGGTGCAGAAGAATTGATGACGTCGGTCACGCGTCGGCAGCCATGGAACGGACTCCAGTTGGAACCTGTACACACTGTCCATGCACTCGCGCCTTGGCAGACGGTCTCGCTGCTTCGCCAACATACCAATGGAGGCCGACGCGCTCAAGGCAGGCGCTCACCAAACATCGCACTCCTCTCCCCCGGAACCCAGCTACGGTTGCGCTAGAGATTGTCGTGGCAGGGCATAGCCTGTGCACACACAAATGCACACGAGTGTTTGCAAATAGCTGAAAAACTTAAGACGTTCCAGATCGTCCATCAGAAGGAGATTTGAGCCAGGATCAGCGTGCAGTGATCCTCCGCTGGGGAGTCCGAACCCTTGAGCAGATCTGCGATCTCTCGAATCCCGGGACCGACCGTAAGGATCAACCCTCGTAGTGAGTACCGAGGGTATCCGGGTCTGGGTAGGGTTTCGCGTCGCGGGGTGATATCCAGAAGACCTGTGGCAAACCCTTAGCGAGGTCAAGAACAAACTCTGAACACGCCCCCCACCCTGCCGCCTGAAACACTAGACCGCCGATTTCTTCGGACACATCGATAGTGACACCGCCGCCAGTTGAAGGGTCAACGAAGGAGATCATTGCTCCGTCGGAAAATGAGTCCGAAAGCATCGTAGAGATCTCACTGGGCAAAAGTAGATCAAGGCCCTGGTTCCTTACCGAGCGGATGCATATCCAAAATGGCGATATCTCGGACAACATTCGCGGAACATTAACGGCCAGATCGATGTAGTCGACGTCAGTCGCCTCAAAAACGGTCTCGACCTCGTTCGAATGACATTCTTTCGCCCAATTTCTGATCGCCTTTTCCAATCTTGGGTGCATCTTCATCAAGGTCACCTACCTTCATACTCAACTGCGGGACCGTTGGGCTTATACTTGATTTGGCCATAGCGGTTGGTTCTGAGTTCCCCGCTTACCGGGTCAGTCTTCGCTTCGGCGGCGTGCCAGTGGGGGTTAGGATGCTGAGAATCAGGTGGGTGCTGCGTCACCACGTTTGGCGTACCGTCTGCGCCTTCGACCACGTGCTGCCGCTGACCGTCGGGGCCCGTTTGACTTGTTGAGGATCGACTCGTCGGAATCCTAGCTTGGCGTTGTGCTTCGCGCTGCGCCGCCCGTGAGGTCACATGCTGTCTAACGTGGGCAACCGCATCCTTAAGGGTCGAAGCAGCTGATTTTGCGATCGACAGCCCGTCAGCCAACGTCAGTCCTGCTTCGACCAGCCCCATGGGAGGCTCAGGCACATCGTTAAGGCTGGGGGCGTTAGCTGGTTCCGAGACAACTAGCCACGAAATGCCCGCTAACACTGGAACAAGTATTGGCAGCTGACCATCCGGATCAGTGAACCGATACGGATTGTTGTTTGCATACCAATAGCGATTGAAGTTGCCGCCGGTGGTGGCGTCGACGTGGAGCGGATCAACACTGAGGAAGCGCATCGCGCCGGGGTCCTGATAGCGCTGCTGCATATAGGTCAGGCCGCTGGCCAGATCGGCTACGTGGCCGGTGAAGCCCGGGCCTTGGATCCAGCTGCCGGCCGACAGCGAGCCAAACGGCTCGACTACGCTGCGCCCGACCTCATTGCCAGCCCCGTCGCTGCGCCGCACCACACTGCCCAAGGCGTCGGTGTGGGTGTACAGCGGCGTCGTTCCGGTAATGCTGGCGACCAGCCGCTTGCCCAGGTGCACGTGCTTTATGGCCAGACCGGCCGGCCGCCGCTCGTACAAGAAGGTTCCTTCCTGATCGTAGAGCTGCATGGTGATGTTGGTGCTGCGCTCAATCAGGGTGCGTCGGCCATGGCCGTCGTACCAGTAGTACTCGTACTGGTTGTCCACCTGGCTTGAGGTCATCCGGTTGGCGTAGTCAAAGGTCTGGCTGCGCGGCACCGGGGTTGTGCCCTGGTTAGTGGTGCGAGTGGTGGCGTTGCCGCGGGCGTCGTGGCCGTAGGGCAAGGCCACTGAGGCGCTGGTGGTCTGCTTGAAGATCTGGTTCAGGCGGTTGTTGCTGTCGTAGCTGTAGGTGTCGAGCTGCGGCACGCGCAGGTAGTCGTCATAGTCCACGTAGCGCAGGTTGTCGAGCACATCCCAGCTGTATTCCGCCTTGCCCAAAAGGCCGGTCGCCAATGTCTCTTGAAGGCGGTTCAGGCCGTCATACATCATCGATCGGCTTTCATCGGGCCCGGTCGAACTGTCAAGCCGGCCGGTGAGGTTGCCGGCCGGGTCGTAGACGTGACCGTAGTTCACCAGATTGACGCCAAAGCGAACATCGCTCAGGTCCTGAGGCTGCTGGCGCGTGGTCAGGGTCGTTGTGTGGACGTAGCTATTGCCGTAGGTAAACCCTGCCAACGCCCCGTTCGGGTGGTAGCTGGCGCTGTGGGCGAAGCTGCCGGCCTGGGTCGGCTCACCGAGCGCATTGGGCGCGAACGCCACGTAGAGCGCGTCTGGGTAAGTCAGGGCATTGCGATGGCCATTTTCGTTGTAGTGATGGGTCAGAGTCAGCGTCTGGCTGTTGGCGGCCAGCGCTTCGGTACGAAGCAGCCGGCGCTGGTTGTAGCCATAGGTCCAACTCGATGTTGAGGTCGTCGTCCCTGCCAGCGCGCCATCGGGGTGGTAGCTGTAGCCGACGTCCGAGGTGCCAATGGGGTGGTCGATGCTGATCATCCGGTTACGACCGTCGTACTGCCGGACCGATTTGAACAAGCCGCTGACATTCCCCCGCTGGCAGTCGGTAAGGCTAGGCAGCGCCTGGCCAAGCGCGGTCCAGGCGACATTGTTGCTGGAGTCGTAGTCGGTCACCGTCCAGCCCGCTTCAGGGTCAAACACCTTGCACAACCGTTGATTGCTGTCATAGACGTAGCGCCGGGTGAGGCTTTGCGACTGATTGGAATAGGTGCCGTAGCGCTGTATGGAGGTCGGCTTGCCCCATGCGTCGCGGACCAGAGCCGTGTTGGTGTCCAGCGGTTGCTGGACGAGCACCGGACGATCCGTGCTTGGCTGGTCGAATGCCTGGTAGGAATACGTTGTCGAGAACAGACGCGGATCAGTTATGCGGGTCTGGAAGCCGGTCAGGTAGGTGAACGAAGTGCTGACCAAGCCGGCGCCCAACTCAGAGTGGCTGCCGGTCGTGAGCGGTCTGCCGAGCGCGTCGTAGGTAGAAACCTTACCCGGCATGAGCGTTGCTGACGGCACGGCGTTGACGTCGCTGATGCTCCTGGAGGGAAAGCTAGCAAAGGTCTCCTGATTGCGATGATCGAACCTGCGCGCGATCATTCGTCGCGTCGTCGATTCGCTTGCGGCATCGAAGATGCGCGTAAGCACCGGGCGCCAAAGGCCATCGAAATAGGTGACGGTGCGAGCATTGCCTGTATTGACCGTATGTCGCCAATGGCCTGCCGGAATGCCGTATTCATTGGCCGCCACAGGCTCGAAGAGCATCGTGGTGGGAACCCAGCTGTCCTCGGGGTTTGGCCCCGGCGGGTGCGTGATGCTATCCAGACGGCCCATGTCATCGTAGCCGTAGTTCGTCGTCGCGAAAACAGCGTTGGTCACGCTATCGATGTCGCCGTGATAGCCGACTTGGGCGCTCTCACTGCTGCCATCGTGATACACAACACTGCGCGGCAATCCGCGTCTGTACGAAGACAGGGTGGTTTTCTTGATGTCGCCGCCGTCAAAGATCTGCCATGGCAGCCCGGCTTGGCCGACCGCCGTATGGTAGGTGCGCCGCTCGGTTTGCTTGCCGTGCGCATAGCGGCGGACCGGCAACGCGGTGCTCGGATCATAGGTCGACTCGCTGACCAACTGAGTACCGGTCGGCGACGCTGGGCAGGGGGCGGGGCAGCTGAACTGGTCCCAGGTCCCGGACACCTGACCCATCGTCCAACTGGCCAGATGATCGAAGTAGCGCGCGTTATCAGTCCGGGTGAAGCCCAGTGTGCTTGAGCGCAGCACCTGCGTCGGGCGCGCAAGGCTGTCGAACTGGGTAGTCGCTGCGGAGAAAGTCACACCCTGCTGGACTATCGCTGTGAGCTTAACTGGTCTGATGCGGGCAGTACGAAGGTCGTCGCTGCCCGTGAACAGTCCATAGGAGTCGCGAAAGGGCATGCTCGCGGCCTCCGCGTCGGTCACGTAGGTCGATGTCTCAAGCCGCAGAACTCCGCGTCCAGTTGTCCGCACGGCGGTGGACAACAGGCGTCCTTCGTTTTCGGAGAAGCGGACACCGAACTCGTGATCGACCATGCTGCCGTCCGGCTGAGTCACCGTGACAACTTTGGACGGCGGGCACAACACATCGTCCAGACAGGGTATCGGCACCGAGTCTGGCCTCGTGTAGCCGGGGCCGGGGCTCAGCGTCGGATAGGTGTAGGTCCACTGCTGCAGGGGCAGCGCGACACTGTTCGCGCCGGCACTGAAATGTGCGACGCGCTTGATGCTGAGCGAGTAGTTGTCGAAGAAATCGGCCCGGTCAAGACGACTGATACCAGTAGCAACGTCAAGCGGCACGCAACTGCTCTTATCTATGCCGCTTCGGTAATGTTGTCGATAGTTGAACACGAATTCACCTACGGCGCCCGCCGGGTGCGTTGCCGTCAGAGTAAATTGCGAGGGGAGAGGCTGGGGCATCGGGCAGAAATTGCCAAAGTGGGCATCGTCATCGAAATAGCCGGGAAGCAGCAAGCCCGAATAGGTGTAAGTCCACTCCGATTGATCCGGTCGAACGACCCGCCAGAGCGGGGCGCCGGCCGTTATGTTGCCGAGCGTTCCACCGTGATAGTGGTACAGCCACTCCCGAGAGTTTACTCCGGCATCGGTGCGCGCCCGCCAGATCGTTGCGGTGGAACCAGCTCCGTTGTAGTCGAAGAAGATGCGCCGACGATCGTTTGCGTTGTCTTCGCCCTCGCCTGCATATATTTGCGTCAACCGACCATCAGCCGAGTAAACATAGTTGACTGTGTTTCCATGACGGTCCTTCACCTGGCTTGCCATCAGATAAATGGCCATCCGATTGACGGAAGCTTGACCGAAGCCCGGGAGCTTGCGCCGGATGATTCCTTGGCTCCGCTCGATGGCTGTATCGAACCGATACTCGGTGCCATTAGTGTCAACGGCAATGAAACCCTCTCCGGGGTATCCGTGGGGCAACGTCTCGGGAGCGGAAATGCACCTGAAACGCGTCTCGTCACGGGTGCTCCACAGATAGGTGCCGGAGGACGGGGAAGGAGTGGTCCCTGCGCTGAGTCGTAGCACCTCCTGCGATCCCTTTCCAGGGATGTGCATGTGAAAGCCGTTCCAGACCTCCTTGAGCTCAAGATTGCCGCCAACCACAGGCTGGAAGGCGTTGCTGCAGCGAATGCCCAATAGGGTTGGATTGAACTCGTCTTTGTTCCACCGATTGGCCGCATTTCCGTCGAACATGCCCATCAGGTGCGGCACATCCACATCCCATGCACCGAAGCCCCCGAATGGCGCGCCGGTTTTTTTGGAATCGATCTTGAGTCGGCGTCGGGCCTGCACAGGCAACCCGCTGTTGCCCGGCAAATCGATGTCGATCACCGAGAACTCAGTTGCTCCGTTGTATACGCTTGTGCTGTCTCCAAAGACGTCGGAGCCCAGTGGGGTCACCAACTCAGAGGCGCGTATTCGGCCGCTAAACGCTTCGTAGGTATTCTGCTGGCCTGCATTGCGCGGTGCGGCGCATTCACCATTGGGTTCGCGGGGAACTAGGCATTCCTCATCTTGCGCAATCGCATCATGCAATGGGCACATCAGGAGGGCGAGCCCCAGGGCGTGTTTGACACGGAACATGTTGGGGCTCCCTGATCGACGAGTTGACCAAAGCTAGCAGTGCAAACGTTGTAAATCAATGCACCTGCAGAAAAATGTGGTAGCCGGCGTCGCCCGCGCTACCGGGCTTCCTTTCCATTGCCTTGGGCACGAGATCAGACCTCTCATGGGGCGTGGCTTCATTCGATGACTTTGCGTCCACAGGAGGACGGCAGGCGCGCATCAGTGCCCGGTGGCTGATCGGCAAGGTCAAATCCGAGAACACTGATCAGCTTCTCCAGCTGGTGCGAATTCTTGACAGCGCCATGAGTAACACGAGCCTGATCCTTGCTCGAGTGCCCCCCCCCGGCGCGGAGGGGGGGGGGGGGGGGGGGGGGGG
>SXGT01642161.1_pt1 | contig 25034 bp, 21 predicted proteins | sample 3176221 | NCBI WGS metagenome assembly SXGT01 (sample SAMN11356862, study PRJNA531348) | freshwater metagenome | isolation source: freshwater sample F1-120 | place: China: Fuxian Lake, Yuxi | collected 2017-12-25
GCTCTACCATTGAGCTACACCCGCACAGCGAAGGACGAAGGGACGACTGAGCAAAAAACTCGCGTTCCCGATATCGTTCATCCTTCCAAATCTATCCTTCCCTCAAGTGGGCAGGGAGGGATTTGAACCCCCGTAGGACGTAGTCCGTCAGATTTACAGTCTGATGCCATTGGCCGCTCGGCCACCTGCCCTATTTCCGCTCGGCCACCTGCGGACCAGCGCTCGCGGAGAAGCGCCACACCGCTCAGGAATCCGCCGCATGCGCTGAGCCGCAAACGGCTTCGGCAAGCTAGCGGAGGGACTTGAACCCACAACCCCCGGTTTACAAAACCGGAGCTCTACCATTGAGCTACGCTAGCGAAGCGTGGAAATGGTGAGTATAGGAAGTCGGCAAAATCCGTGCAAGTTGTTTTTCGCCCACGGCTTCCCCTGCCCGCCGTCCGTCGCATTCGGACCAAGCGTTTCACGTCCCATTTCATCCTACGGAAAGACAGGCGGCGCGGGAATGAGGTTCATTCCCAGCGACACCAATCGACACAAGCCCGCGGGGCAAGCAAGCAGTCTAGTCCCTTGCTCACGCCGCGGGCTAGTGAACCATACCTATCTACAGGGAACAGTATATGAGAGTGCTGCGGCGACCGCCATGGGGCGGCTCAAAATAGTTGCGCGAAGTGAGAGAAAACCCCGTAGAATTGGGTAAGGCCTGGATGCCAAAAACCGCCGCCCACGCTGAGCCGCCATGACCTCTTCACTTTTCGTTATTGTCACAACCTTTTTTGCCGGCGTCGTCATCGGCTTGATCCCGACGTTGATCGACGCAGTCAAAACCCTCGTTGCAGCCCGCTTCAAAGACACCGCAATCCGTACCGATTGGTTCGTACCTCTGTTTTACCTAACCTGGTTGCCGGCCATGCCGGGTGCAGGGTTGTTGCTCGACAACACTCACAGCAAGGAAATCCTTTTTTTTGGACTCGTGGCACTCGTCCTGGGAGTCGCCTGGCTGGCGCTCATTAATAGCCTGGCATCGCTGCTGGTGAACGCAATCTTCCTCGGCACGGCCTACTCGACCGTTGCCGTGGCCGGTATTCGACTGATGACGTCGGCTTTTTTTCCTGACTATGTCGAGACCGACAAGATGAATATAGCGTCACTCAATCTCGGCTTCGTCATGGTGGCGTTCGGCGCTCTGCTGGGCCCAGGGACGGTCAAGGCGATCGAGCGGTGGAGCGGTTATCGACAGGGGCTGCTCTACGTAAGCGCGGCGTTAATCTTGCCGGCCGCGCTGACAGCGCTTTGCGATCGCTCGCGTTTTCCGTCGGCGCCCGAGAACGCCGCCCCGTGGCACGAACTCTATCTGCATCCCCACCTGATGCTCATCGCCGGCGTCATCCTGCTTTATTTCATTCTTGAGAACCTCCTGGAATACTGGCCTGAAGCATTTCTCAAGGACATTGAGTATCAAGGGGGACGCCTGAAGTTGACGCTGCTTGTATTCTGGCTAGCATTCATCGGTACCCGTGCGGCAGCTGCCTGGTGGGTCTATCACCATCCGGGGCATGGTTTCGCGATCACCATTCTCTTGATCATCGCATCGGGGTGCGTTCTTGGAAATCTTGCCGGCGGTTTCGACGTGGGGAGCAGCACTTTCGGCTTCTGGTTAGCAGGAGCCTGCTATGGACCGATCCTGCCCGGACTGCTGGGGATCGCGCTCGATTTCTACCATCCGCTACCGCTGCCGGTCAGTGCACTGGGGGTGATCCTGGCGTTGAGCGGGCTTGACACCCTGGTGGTCCGCCCACTCGTGAGCGCCAGTGCCGAAGCTCGCTCGGCGCGCTCCCTCATGCGCGTCCCCACGTTCCTGGCCTTCGCCCTGGCCGCCCCATTGCTGCTGTTGGCTTTTTTTCGGAGTTGACGTCGCTCACCGCTACTTCGCCGCTATCAAATCCTTTGCCTGCGCCTCGACATCGGGCGTCCACCGGTAGATTCGTAGCGGCGATTGCGGCCCCGGGTAGTTCGTAAACCGAGGAATTGGCGCCAGATGCCACCCATCCACAGATTTGATCACGGGCACCAAGTACTTCCCCTCGCCGCGATACCCATGGGCCGCCGTGCAATCTGCCAATTGCAGTATTCGAATCTCCCCCTTGGGAACGTCGGCATCGCCCATGGTCGAAGCCCACAACACTGAGTCAACTGAAACCGTGTGATGTGGATACGCGTCCCCCCGGCTTCCGGAGGTGATATTCACCAAAAGGTAGGCCTGGGCCGCCAGGAATTGCGGCGTCGAGAGCACGATCCGGCGTGAGTCGATTACCAAGTAGAGCAAAAAGCCCAGCCATGCCACAAACAGGATAGCCGCGACAACAGCGCGAGCTTTGGGGAAGGTCATTAAGTGTACTCCGATCCCATTCGCGAAACGATCTGCGCTAGCGGTCGCAGTTACACGACGAGGGATGCCGCAGCACTGCGGGCGCCTTCGAATTAGTCCTCTTCCAACACAATGCGAAAACCTCGCGCCAGCACTTCCTCCAGATCGAACAGGCCCTGGAAATCGGCCCGGCTCTCGTCCGGCGTGCCGTTCATCAGCTGCGCCTCGATCAAATTGAAGACAATTTCGCCGAAGTCATCCGTGCGGCGAATGCCCCACATACGGAAGACGACGCTAGCCATCAGGCCGAATTCCTGGCGGGCGAAAACGCAAATGCCTTCTACCAGCTGTCGGCCGGAAACGTGAGCGTGCGGATCGTTCGGATCGGTGTTTTCATCGGGAAGGTCTCGGCCGAGCGATTTGAGCGTATGGTCGAGCGCTTGAAAGACGAACTCGTAAGCCTCATACGCATAGCGCGGATCGGCCTGCACTACTGGAGCCAGCTTCTTGATGAACGGGGTCATGAGCCTTTCGATCCGATCACAGACAGCACTTCGTCGGCGGCGACGACCAACCGCCGCCCATCCTCAAACTCCACCATCAACTTGCGAGCCAGAACTTCCTGTCCGAGCACACGTCCTGGCCCCTTGGCGGTCACGACGCGGGTGCCCGGCGTCGGCAGATCACGCTGAAATTCTTCGTATACGTCCTGTTCGAATCGCAGGCAACATTTGAGCCGACCGCAGCGGCCGGAGATCTTCGACGGATCGAGCGTCGATTTTTGCAGTTTCGCCATCTTCATCGACACGGGCGGCATTACCGCCATATGGGAGTTACAGCACACCGGCTTACCGCAATCACCATAGTCTGCAAGTAGCTTGGCTTCGTCGCGCACGCCGATCTGGCGCATCTCGATACGCGTGCGGAATTCACGGGCAAGGTCCTTTACCAGATCGCGGAAATCGACCCGCTTTTCCGCCAGGAAATAGAAAATCAACCGCTCGCCGCCGAAAAGGTTCTCCACGTCAACCAGTTCCATCTGCAGCCTTCGTTCCTGGATGAACTCGGCACCGCGGTGAAAGGCGGACTCCTCGCGTGCCTGACTCTCAAGCAGGCGCTCGCGATCCTCGGCATTCATCGGGCGGACAATGCGCCCCTTGGTTGGCTCCTCGATATATTCGATCGCGCGCGGCGTTGCTTCGCAGAGAACCTCCCCGACCTCAAGCCCACGCTCGGTTTCCAGCACAACGTCCTGGTTGTGCTGATAAACAGCGTTTGCCGTCGGCTCGAAGTGGCCGAGAAAACGCATCACGCCGTGACGTGCGATGTAGTGCATGAAATTAAATAATCATCTGCCTTCGGCAAACATTCACACGAATCGGGCCGGTCCCGGATGTGTCGGGTGAACACAAGACGAAGACGGGAGTGTCCATAAGTTACCGTATCCTATCATATTACCTTTTCCTAGCCGAGATTTGTACTTGCATTTCGGCAGGTGGCGCGATGAAATAGGAATATTGAACAAGACTTCCCGCCAAAACCTGCCGCCTCGTAACGCCCCCCCTGCCGATAGCCTTGACTGACCTGTGCCAACGTGTAACCATAAATATGCCGCTTATCTTCTGGCGCCATTGCGCCACGCGTGAGCGATGATTCAACGAGGACTTAATCTGTGCGATTGTTGCGAATGTCCATGATCGTACTGGCTGGCTGCTTGTCCTTCGTCCTGGGCTGCAAGGCCGAGGACGAGATTTCGAAGCTGGAAGTCAGCCACCCTGACCGCGAGTCGATCCGCCTGCGCGTGGCGATTCTGAAACGTGATGCGACCGTTTGGTTCTTCCGCCTGTCTGGCCCGGAGGTGTTGGTTCAGGAACATCAAGGCGCTTTCGAGGCACTGGTAGCCAGCGCGCGCTTCGATGACAAGAAGGAACCGCCGCTCACATTGACCGATCCCAAGGGATGGACGAAAGACCTCGCCCCCCCACCCGGCGGCCTGCGCGTGGCAGGCTATCGCATCGATGCCAAGCCGAAGGAATTGGAAATCGCCGTCACGCAGATGCCCGCTCAGGATTACGATCTCATGAAGAACATGCACCGCTGGCAGAAGCAGGTCAACTTGCCTCCCGCGGAAATAATGGCCGATCTCGATCCGTTCCTCAAACGTGACAAGGTCGGCGTGCAGGAGGTAACCTGGGTCAATCTGCTAGGCCGCGGCGTCCATACCGTCAGCCGGCCGCCGGAGCCGATGGTCGCCAACAAGGGTAAATTCCTGCCGCCAAACCTACTGAAGGGCAAGGCCCCGGCCGGCGGCGGCGAGATCCCCTTCAAATACACGGTCCCCGATGGCTGGCTCAAGAAACCTGCACGCAAATTCGTGCTCGACGTCTATGAAGTTGCCGACGGCGCCCAAGCCGCAGAGGTTACCTTGTCGTCCGCCGGCGGCTCCATCGCGTTGAACATCAACCGCTGGCGCGTCGAGCAAGTCGGCTTACCCAAGCTGTCCGATCGACTGGCCGAACAGTCGGCCGAATTGAAGATCGTTGCAGGGATCAACTCCTATTATGTTGACGTCGCCAACCCGGGCGGGCCGAAAGGGATCCGGATCCTTGCCGTGATCATCCCGGCCGGTCAATCCAACTTCTTCATCAAAATGACCGGGCCGCACGACTTGGTCGGCAAACAAAAAAACGCGTTCGAAACCTTCGTCCAATCCTTCAAGCGGGATGACAAATAGCGAGTGTGGTCAACACGCTCCCCCGATGAACATTCCACGAAAAGCCTGACGACGGCACTGAGGAACCCAACGATGGATCAAACTGCAATACAGCCCGGCACACCGCCTGCGAAGCCGTCGCAGACCGGGATCCAGGAGGGGGCCCCGCCGCTCGGTACTGACACTTTGCCGGAATCGCGACGCGAGCCGAAGCACCCCGCGCTGCGGGTCCTGGAATGGATGGCCGATCTTCGCCTCACGGTCGCGCTTTTCGCGCTGTCCCTGGTGTTGGTCTTCTGGGGCACGCTGGCGCAAACCGATGCCGGCGTATGGACCGTGGTCAACACTTATTTCCGCAGTCCCTTCGTTTGGGTCCCCCTGAAGGTCGTCTTCTTCAATGCCATCGACAACACCGTGGACTCCATCCCGTTCCCCGGCGGCTGGACGATCGGCGGCGTGATGCTCATCAACCTGCTCGCCGCTCATGCAATTCGATTCAAACTGAAGTGGAATCGCGTCGGCATCATCCTCACCCACGTCGGCATCATCATCATGATGCTCGGCGAACTCATCACCGGTCTCTACCAGATCGAAGGCTCCATGGTCATCCAGGTCGGCCAGGCCTCCAACATGGTCATTCACCCAACCCAGTCGGAATTCGCCATCATTCGCATGAACCAGGACGACGCCAAGAAAGAGGAGGTCGTCACCATTCCCGCCCGGATCCTGAAACAGCCTGATGCCAATATCGATCACCCCGACGTCCCCTTCAAGATCGACGTGATCGCCTACATGGTCAATGCCGACCTGAAAGTCGCTGCCAATAACAAGCTGGCCAACCGCGGCTTCGGCCGCAATCACAAGGCCCTCGAAATACCGGAGGTAAGCGGCGTTGATCCCAATCAGAAACACGACCAGCCGGCCGCGTACATGAAACTGACAAGCCGCAAGGGCGAAGACCTCGGTACCTGGCTTTTCTCGACCCATCCGGGGTGCGACACGCAATGGATCAAGATCGACGGCGTCGATTACCAGCTGGCCTTGCGCTTCAAGCAGGTCGCCCGCAAGTTCACGATGCATCTGAACAAGTTCGAACACAAAGTTTTCCCAGGCACCACGACGCCGAAGGACTTCCACAGCTATATCCACCTCACTGATCCCGAGGCGGGCGTTGATCGCCCCAACGTCGAGATCTACATGAACACGCCGCTCTTCTACAACGGCGAGACGTTCTATCAATCTTCGTGGACCACCGACTTCACCGGCAAGGCCAATGGCACGGTTCTGCAGGTGGTCCGCAACCCAGGCTGGCTGATGCCGTACATTTCCTGCGGCGTCGTCGGCATCGGCCTGCTGATCCACTTCGGCTTGACCCTGTATCGCTTTATCGACCGGAGGATGGTCCGATGAACAAGACCACGTTCCAGAAATACCTGCCACACATGGCGGCGGGGCTGACGCTCCTGTACTTCGCCTTCGTCGCCTGGCCACGCTCCGACCGAGCCGACGATTTCCACTATCGCAAGTTCGGCCAGATTCCAGTAATCGACGGTGGCCGCCCCAAGCCGATCGAGACCGTCGCACGCATGAACCTGATGGTCATCATGCACCGCCAGCAGTTCTACGACGTCGAGACCGAGAAGACCTACCCCGCCACCAAATGGCTCCTCGACTGCCTGACAACCCCGCTGCCGAATGATCGCATCATGAGCGCTATTTTCCTCGAAGGGGCCGGGAAGGGCACGGCCTTTGGCCATAAGGTGTTTCGCATCGAGAATGACGAGGTCATGAAGCTCGTCGGTGTCGACCGCCGCGACGGCATGCGCTACTCCGTGGCTGAAATCGCTGGCGGGTTCAAGGCCCTTGAGGATTACGCCCGCCACACCATCGGCGATGAAGAGCGCAACATCCCAGGCAAGAAGCCCAAGGACTATACCCTCCTCGATGCCAAGGCGGTCGAGCTTTGGCAGCACCTGAACTTGTACATGAAGCTTTCGGCCCATGGGGCCCCGCTGGTCGTGCCTAATTCGGATGGGAGCGACCAATGGCAACCTTTCCGCGACGCCGTCATTGAGTTCGGCCTCGATCTGGAAAAACTCCCTGACACGGAAGATGCGCGTACCTACGCATTCTTCCTGCAACTCCTCAAACACTACGAGAATGGTGAAAAACGCGATTTCAACAGGCTGCTCGATACCCGCCTGACGTATCTACAGAGCACGTTCCCTGAGAGAATGCGGCACGTGAAAGTTGAGATGTTCTTCCATGAATTCGCGCCATTCTATCACTGTTTCCTCCTCTATATCCTCCTGGCGATCGTTGGCTCGGTGTCATGGCTGATCCCAACCTGGATGCGGCCGATCCAGAAAGCATGCCTCGCTGCGATGGGGATAGCCTTCGTGGTACACCTCTTCGGACTGGTGGTGCGCATGTACCTTCAAGACCGAATGTTCGTCTTCGTTACCAACCTCTATTCCTCCGCCGTGTTCATCGGCCTGGGGTGCGTCCTCATGTGCATGATTGCCGAGTGGTTTTACAAGAACGGCATCGCCATCGTGGTCGGCTCGGCGACCGGCTTTTGCACGCTGTTCATTGCCCACTGGTTGAGCCTGTCCGGCGACACGATGGAGATGATGCAAGCCGTGCTCGATACCAACTTCTGGCTGGCGACCCACGTCACCTGCATCACCCTCGGCTACACGACGACATTCGTCGCTGGATTCATGGGCATCGCGTACATCTTTTTGGGCATCTTCACCAACATGCTCCGCAAGGACGGGTCGGCTGAACTGACGCGCATGACGTACGGCGTTCTGTGCGCCGGCATGTTCCTTAGCTTCGTCGGCACCGTGCTCGGCGGCCTCTGGGCCGACTACTCGTGGGGCCGCTTCTGGGGTTGGGACCCGAAAGAGAACGGGGCCCTTCTAATTGTCATCTGGATCGCTCTGATCCTGCACGCTCGCTGGGGCGGCATGGTAAAGCACCGCGGCATTGCCGTCCTGAGCGTTCTGGGCATCATCATCACGTCATGGTCGTGGTTCGGCACCAATTTCCTGGGCGTCGGCCTCCATTCCTATGGCTTCCGCCAGGGCGCGATGACGACGCTGATCCTCATCGACCTTGGCTTCCTGGCCATCGCGCTGCTGGGGGCATGCCTGCCCCTCGAATACTGGATGAGTTTCGGCCCCCCATCACAACCTCATGGCGATCAGACACTTAAACCGACCCAGGGCGTACGGCCGAAGCCGGCCAGCCTGTGAGTACCAGGCGAGCCGAGGCAGGTTTGCGGTTCGACTCGCCTGAATTCGTGCGTTGGTTGCATTGATTGCATTCGTTGCGTTAGTTGCCTTGGTTTCGCGAAAGTTGGGGTGTCGTTGCACGAATGCAAGAAATGGACACCCTTCACCTCGAAGGCAAGCGGAGCATTCCTTTTGCCTCTCATTCATTTCTTGGTTACAATGGATTCTGTGATTCACGCGAAACCGCCAAGCGAGCCGTAATACGAAGCTGCCAGGCAAATTGCGATGAGTAAGTTGGAATGCGTGGAGGTGGGTGGGCGTTAACGAGAGGAACCCATGCCAGTCGTACACTGCCCGAAATGTCAGTGTGACTACGATCCGGGCCATGACGAGGACGCGGCAAGTCTGCCCTCTGACATGTCACTCAAGGTCGTATGCCCCTCCTGCGGCCAGTGGCTTCGGCTGCCCGAGGGGGACATGATTCCGGCCCCGGCCGCGCCGCCAGAAATCTTGCGTGAGATGATGTCGCAGTCCCGTCTGGTCAAAAAGCCCGGGCCGGCGGCGGCAGACGTGCGTTCCATCTCAGTTAGCTGTCCATGCGGCGCGAAACTGGAAATCGATGCGAAGTTTCTGGGCAAGGAGATCCAGTGCCCGGACTGCCAGCGGCCATTGCAAACAAAACCACCAACGACGCCCCCGCCCCTGGACTTGCCAGAATATCGCCGCACCAGCGGCCTGGCGGTCTTGAGCCTGACGCTATCGCTGGTCTTCGGTTTCGTCTTCGGCGGCATCGCCGGCATCGTCGTCGGCATCGTGGCGCTCAAGGAAATCGCAGCCCATCCCAGCAGGCTGAGCGGAGCTAATCTTGCCCGAGCAGGCATCACCACCGGCATCGTTTCAACCTTCCTGCTCCTGGCGGGGTTGATTTCTCCCTACGTCTTTGGCGTCGATGAATTGCTCCGCGAACTTGCCTATGCGAAGCGCACGGACCGCACTATCAAGGAAATCGTCAGCGTCAGCGCCCTCGACCGTGATATTACCATGAAACGCCCATCCAAGGCCTGGGGTCAGTACGCTCCCTCTCCGAGCCAGAATTCAGCCTATCAGAGCGACCCTCTGATCCTTGTGAGCATCCGCGACGACGCCTTCCTCGCCTGCCAGGACATGGATGTTGACGGCAATGACGATGAGGACACCGTATTCAAGAAGGTAATTGAACGGGTGAGAAAGTCGGAGGTGGTGAACCTGGTAGGCCGACTCGGCCGTAATGCCGCCCCGGAGGCGACGATCCGCGAAAAGAAGCCCGTCGGCGCCGACCTCATTCAGGAGTTGATCGTGGACCTGCGCCTGGGGGGCCACGACCGAACCTTTCTTATTCAGTACAAGACCAAGATCCGCACGAAGCTGTACTTTTTCGTCGGCTGCGCCCGCGCGAGCCGCTTTGAACGAGTGGAAAAGGACTTCCGCGAAGCGCTTAGCCAATTCAAGGCAAACTGATGATCTGGTTCACTTGCAAAAAATGCGGCAAGACTCACGGGCGGCCAGAGAGCTCAGCCGGCACGATGATCTTTTGCGACTGCGGGAACGGCACGACGGTCCCGTGGGAGAGCACCACCGCCGAGCCCATGACGCCACCGGTCGTGGCGGCGCCGAAAGTACCCGATCTGGCGCCGATTCAGTTCGATCCCGTGTCGTCCTCCACTGAAGGAATGCCCAAGCAATCCAAGCCTGGCAGCGCCTATCCGAGAACGCCGCCGCCGCTCGACGATGATCGCCCGTCTCGCCGTGGCCGCAACGAAAAGAGCGATCCAGATTACTGCTTCAATCACCAGCGCCGTCCCAAGGCGCAGGCTTGTGCTGAGTGCACCGAGAGTTTTTGCGTCGATTGCCTGGTCAGGTTTCAAAACGTTCGCGTGTGCGGTCCGTGCAAGAATTTCTTGGCGCGCCGCTCGGAGTTGCCGCCGGCGGCCGGCTCCATGGCGAACGCCAGTCTGATCATCTCGCTGATCGCTGGCCCTCTGACGATGTGCCTTCTGCTTGTACAACCGGGTAGCGATGCCATGCGCGTGTTGAGCTGGCTATCGTTATTGCCACAGGCTATCGCGCTGGCGCTCGGGGCATGGTCGCTGTTGGATGCCGAACGTGATCGCAAGGCCGGCGGCCAGTGGGTCGCCGCGGCAGGCGTGGCGACAGCGTCCTTGACCTGCGTGATGATGGTATTCCTGAATTTGGCCGCGGCCAAGCTGGCAGGGCCAACGTAGTTCCGATCTTGGGCAGGCGCGCAGCCGAATTTTACGCAGCGAACAGGCTCGCCAGGGAAACTCGAAGTTGATGTCTCATGATTGAATGCCCCTACTGCTACCGCGTATTTCGCCAGCCTCCGGAAAAACTCGGTGCGCGCTGTCCGAAGTGCAAGATGCCGCTCTACGAAGATCCGGCCAAGCGGAAAAAAAATCCCGAGAAGGATTTCGGCCCCTGCGAGCAGCACCCGGAATCGTCAAGTGTGACGCGCTGCAGCCGATGCGACAAGCCAGTTTGCCAGACATGCAGGACGCGCTGGCATGACGAATCGGTGTGCCCACGCTGCGTGGACGACTCAATCGCCGACGACGAGCCGAGCCCGCGTGAAGCGCAACTCCAGACAAAGCAAGCGTGGATCAGCGTCCTGCTTGGCTTCTCGGCGTGGATCTTGCTGCTCTTGACGCTGGCGCCCCTGGCGACGTTTCCTCAGGGGCAGGTCAGGTCGATCATTCTTTTCTTAACCTATTTCTTCTATTTGGGAAGCTTCCTCCCCGCCGCATTCGGCCTGGGTCACGCCGTGTCCGCACTACGCCTTCGTGGCGACCATGGCAAACTGGCTACCATTGGCCTCGCCGGCGCCGGGTCGCATCTGGGACTTGCCATTGCTATCATCGTGCTGAATGTTTGGCACAATTGAAACGCCGCGAGTGAACACGCGGAACCGCTTCTCAGAACCCTTCGCGATCCTTATAAAAATACCAAATGCTCTTTCATTCCCTCACCATCGTTGGCGTCGGCCTCATCGGCGGCTCCATCGGACTGGCAGCCAAGAAACGCGGCGTCGTCCAGCATGTCGTTGGCGTCGGTCGTGACGTGGACAGGCTGCGCAAAGCCCAGGCTCTCGGCGCTATTGATGCGTACACCCTGGATCTTCCTGAATCAGCTCGCAGCGCGGACCTGATGATCTTTTGCACGCCCGTTGACCGTATCGCCGATGAAGTCCGACTCGCCTCCGCCCACTGCAAACCCAACACCATCTTGAGCGATGCGGGGAGCACCAAGCAGGCGATCGTTCAGGCAATTGAGTCACCTGGCGAGGCCCCGGTGCGGTTCGTCGGCGGCCACCCGCTTGCCGGCTCCGAGAAAAAAGGCTGCGAGCATGCCCATGCCGATTTGTTCGTGAACCGCTGGACCATCCTGACGCCAACGGAATGCACGCCGGGCGAAGCGGTCGAGCGGACCGTTCTATTCTGGGAGGCGCTTGGCTCCTGTGTCAGGCTACTTGCACCCCAGGAACATGACCAGGCACTCGCCCTGACGAGCCATCTGCCGCATCTACTTGCTGCCGCGCTCGCCGGCATGTTGCCTGACGGAATGCGAGAATTGACGGCAACCGGCTTCCGCGACACAACACGCGTGGCCGCGGGGGATCCCGACGTCTGGACGCCCATCTTTCGGCACAATCGCGAGGCTGTGCTTGACGCGCTGGGCTTGTTCGAAGAACGGCTGCGACTATTTCGCAATCTACTCACAAACGATTACGTTCCATTGCTCGAGAAATACCTCGCTCAAGGCAAAAAGGTGCGCGATGCTCTGGGAAGTTGAAATTTCACCGCAAGGCCCGGATGCCGAACGCTTGCGCGTGGCTGAGGAGTACGGCCTCCTGACACACGCTGTACAAGCTGGCGCCGACGCCGTACGCAAGACCTCGCGCGGCTATCTCCTACAGGGCGAGCTAACTCGAGCCCACGTCGAGCAACTGGCAAGTGATCTGCTCGTCGATCCCGTGGCAGAAATCGGCGAGCTTCATGGCACCAATAGCAACGGCGAGATTGAATGCACCGCCGCGGCAACCGTTCTCCTCAAGCCGGGCGTCATGGACCCCGTCGCGATGAGCGTGATCCAGACCGCACGCCAGCTCGGCATCCCCATCGACTCGGTCCACACGTTTCGACGCTATTCCTGGACCGGCAAGCCGTTCGACAAGGAAGCAATGTACCGCAAGGTCCTCAGTAACGATGCGATTGAACGGGTGATCGAGCATCATCTCTCCGAATCCGTGCTCGGCATCGGCACCCAATATGTTTTCCATTGCATTGTTGTGCCGCTACGCAATCTCGATGACGCAGGCCTTGCCAACCTGAGCAAGGACGGCCAGCTCTCCCTCAGCATCGATGAAATGCAAACAATTCAGGCCTATTTTCGCAGATTGGACCGCGACCCAACTGATGCCGAGTTAGAGACGATCGCCCAAACATGGTCGGAGCACTGCTCGCACAAGACACTCAAGGGCATTATCGAGTGCGATGGCAAACGGTATAGCAATCTCCTCAAAGAGACCATCTTTGGCGCCACGCAGGAGATTCGTAAACGCCTCGGCAAAGACGATTGGTGCATTAGTGTCTTTGAGGACAACGCCGGCGTTGTCAAGTTCAACGACGATTACCATGTCTGCTTCAAGGTTGAGACGCACAACCATCCCTCGGCCATCGAACCCTATGGCGGCGCCAACACCGGAATCGGCGGCGTCATCCGCGATCCCATGGGAACCGGAATGGGCGCCAAGCCTATTTGCAATACCGATGTCTTCTGTTTCGCGCCGCCCGATACGCCGCCTGAATTGCTGCCGCAAGGGGTCCTACATCCCAAGAAGGTGATGAAGGGCGTTGTCGCCGGCGTGCGTGATTATGGCAACCGCATGGGAATTCCGACTGTCAACGGCGCCGTGTGCTTCGATCCGCGATATCTTGGCAATCCTCTAATTTACTGCGGCACCGTGGGGCTGATTCCCGCCGACAAGGCGTTCAAGGCAACTCTACCAGGCGATCTCATCGTAGCCGTCGGCGGCCGTACGGGACGCGATGGCATTCACGGCGCAACCTTCTCTTCCATCGAGCTTACGACCGAATCGGAAACTGTTTCCGGCGGCGCCGTGCAAATTGGCAACGCCATCACCGAAAAGAAAGTCCTCGACGTCATCCTGCAAGCACGCGATCAGAACCTTTACCACGCCATCACCGACTGTGGCGCCGGCGGCTTCAGCTCGGCGGTCGGCGAGATGGGCGAAAAGCTCGGCGCCCGCGTCGATCTCGACAAGGCTCCACTCAAGTACCAGGGGCTTTCGTACACCGAGATCTGGATCTCGGAGGCCCAGGAACGCATGATCCTGGCTGTGCCGCCGGGAAACTGGGAACGCCTGGAGGCCCTGTGTGCAAGCGAGGAGGTCGAGGCGACCATTATCGGCGTCTTTGAAGCTACGGACAAGCTCAAGCTTTTCTACCAGGGCAACCCTGTGGCCGACCTCGACATGCGTTTTCTCCATGATGGCCGGCCACCCGTGGTTCGCAAGGCCGCCACATCTCCTACCTCTCCGCATGCACCACGCGCCACCCCTGGAGCACCCACCGCTCCGCCCGCGGATGTTCTGCTCAAGATCCTCGGCCACTACAACGTCTGCAGCAAAGAATGGATTATCCGGCAATACGATCACGAAGTGCAAGGCGGGTCGGTGATCAAGCCACTCGTTGGCGTTGACGATGACGGGCCCGGCGACGCTTCCGTCATTATGCCCATTCTAGGTAGCTGGCGCGGACTCGTAGTCGGCAACGGCATCAACCCGCAACTCGGCGATCTCGATCCCTACCAGATGGCCTGCCATGCCATCGACGAGGCGGTTCGCAACGTGGTCGCCGTCGGAGCCGATCCAACTCGCATTGCCATCCTCGACAATTTTTGCTGGGGCAACACCCAGCGACCTGAAGTGCTCGGCTCACTGGTTCGCGCAGCCGAGGCTTGCCGCGATGTTGCGCTCGCCTACATGATGCCCTTCATCAGCGGCAAGGATAGCCTCAACAACGAGTTCAACGCCGGGGACAAGCATATTATCATCCCGCCGACACTGCTTATTAGCGCGCTCGGCCAGGTGCCGGACGTGCGACGCTGCGTGACAATGGATCTAAAGGAACCTGGCAATCGGCTCTTTCTCGTTGGCGCAACGAGCCCGCATCTCGGCGGGTCGCACTATCACCTCGTCACCGGCCAGACCGGAGGCCAGGTGCCCTGCGTCGATCTCCAGACGGCTCCGCAGATTTTCGGCCGGCTTCATGAAGCGATCATGACGGGCCTGGTTCGCAGTTGCCACGACCTCAGCGAAGGCGGTCTGGCTGTCGCCGCGGCTGAGATGGCGTTCGCGGGAGGCATCGGCGTCGATATCGATAAGCCCGGCTCAGGCGCCGACGAGGTTCTCCTGTTCTCCGAGGCCGCGTCGCGCTTTCTTGTCGAGGTTCGTCCACAGCACGTGGACCAGTTTCGCAGACTCATGAGCGCGGTTCCCTGTGCGGAGATCGGCCAAACGGTGAAGGAACCTCGCCTGCGCATCGCGGGCGCCAGCGGTGAATGGATCATTTGGCTCCCCTTGCAACAACTGAAAGACGCCTGGCAAAAACCCCTGGCGTGGTGATTTCCCACATACATCACCATGGGCGCAACTGTTGATGCAGCCGCGAGTTCCTGATATGCCCCTCACGCCCGTTACCACCTACTACCTGGAATCGCTCGATCCGCATGACTTGCGGCCGAAACGGTCGTCTCGCACCGATATTGGGCTCGTACGCATCGATCGGCCAATCCCTGAACTCAACCGTTTCTTCTACACGACCGTCGGCGGCAACTGGCACTGGACGCAACGCTTGCCGTGGACGTACCAGAACTGGCTCGACTATCTCGATCGGCCGGAGTTGGCGACCTGGATGCTCACGGCGAACGGGACGCCGGTTGGTTACTTTGAATTGGAAATGCAGCCGCAACACCAAGTCGAGATCGCGTATTTCGGCCTGCTGCCACAGTTTGTCGGCGCCGGCCTCGGCGGGCATCTGCTGACGTGTGCCATCGAATGCGGCTGGGCGATGGGCGCCAAACGTGTCTGGGTCCACACCTGCACGCTGGACCATTCGTCGGCCCTGGCCAACTACCAGGCGCGCGGCATGCGGCTCTACAAGGAGGAAACCCACGTCGAGGACGTCGCACCGCACCCCATCGGCCCCTGGCCTGGTGCGCACGACCAAGATCGGGCATTCAGGTAAACTTCGTCACAAAACGGATTTGGACAAATCGGGCTAACGGCCGATCAGGGTGTCAAATTCTGCTTCGGTCAGGATCGGTACGCCGAGTTGCTTGGCCTTGTCGAGCTTGCTGCCGGCTTTCTCGCCGGCGACGAGGTAGCTGGTGCTTTTTGAAACGCTGCCGGAGGCCTTGCCGCCGAGTTGGCGGATGAGGGCCTCGATATCTTCGCGTTGGTATTTGGCGAGGGTGCCGGTGACGACGAAGGTTTTGCCTGTCAGGTCGATGCCACCGACCTGAGCGGGGGTTGGTCGTTTGTCCTGGGTGAGCTTCAGGCCGAGGTCGCGCAGTTCGGCGACGAGGGTGCGGTTGTGCTCGTCCTGGAAGAATTCGTGAATCGCCTGGGCCATGATTGGGCCGATGCCTTGGATTTGCAAGCGTTCCTCGGTGGCGGTCGTCAGGTCATCGATGGTGCCGAACTCGTTCGCGAGGAGGTCGGCGACGCTGTCGCCGACGTGCGGGATGGCAAGGCCTGCGAGCAATCGGCTCAAGCCGCGGTCCTTGCTGGCGGCGATTCCGTCGAGGAGGTTTTGCGCCGACTTCTTGCCCATGCGTTCCAGGCTGGCAACCTGATCCAGGGTGAGGCGATAGAGATCGGGAATGCTGCTGACGTGCCCGGCGTCCACAAGCTGCTCGATGATCTTTTCGCCGAGCCCCTCGATATCCATGGCGCTGCGGCGGGCGTAGGCGCGGAGGACTTCCTTGATCTGCGCGGTACACTTGCGGCCGCCGGTGCAGCGGTAGAAGGTGCCATTCTTGTCGCGTTCGACGGGGCTGCCGCACGAGGGGCAGGTGGTCGGAAAGTGAAAGACCGACTCGCTGCCGGTGCGGGCATCGGGCTCGGAGCGGACGACGTAAGGAATGATCTCGCCCGCCTTCTCGACGACGACGGTGTCTCCGACGCGGATGTCTTTCGACTCGATGAAGTCGGCGTTGTGGAGACTCGCCCGCCGCACCGTGGTGCCGGCGAGTTTCACCGGTTCCAGATTGGCCACGGGGGTCAGGGTGCCGAGCTTGCCCACCTGGATATCGATCGAGAGGAGCCTGGTCATGCCCTGCTCGGCGGCAAACTTGTAGGCGACGACCCAGCGCGGCGACTTCGAGGTTGTGCCGAGCCGTTTGCGCTGGGCGAAATCGTTGACCTTGATGACCATGCCGTCGGTTTCATAGGGGAGGTCGTGGCGTTTGGTCGCCCAGCTATTGCAATAGGCGATGACGGCGTCGATGGAATCAAACGATTCGATGTTCGGATTGACGACGAAGCCAAAGCGGCGCAGCAGATCGAGCGACTCCAGGTGGGTCTTGACGGCCACCCCCTCGCAAGGGCCGAGGGCATAGGCGAAAAACCGCAGGCGGCGTTTGCGGCATTCCTTCGGATCGAGCAGCTTGAGCGAGCCGGCGGCGAAATTGCGCGGGTTGGCGGCGGGCTCATCTCCTGCGGCGATACGCCGGCGATTGTTGTCGGCAAAGTCGGCGCGCGTCATGTAGACCTCGCCGCGCGTCTCGAAATGCGGCGGCGCTTCGGGCAGTTTGAGCGGGACATCGTGGAAGGTTCGGAGGTTGTGGGTCACGTCGTCCCCTTGCTCGCCGTCGCCGCGGGTGGCGCCGACCTCCAGGATGCCGTTCACGTAGGTGAGCGACATGGCGACGCCATCGATCTTCAATTCCACGACATAGGTGACGCCGTCGCCGCCGAGCAATTTGCGCACACGCTTGTCGAATTCGCGTAGATCGTCCGGGCTGTAGGAGTTGTCGATCGAAAGCATCGGCTCGCGATGAGTAACCGTAACGAAGCCGTCGATTGGCTGGCCGCCGACTCGCTGCGTGGGGCTGTCTGGCGAGGCGAATTCGGGATGCTGCGATTCGAGCGTCTTGAGCTCATCGAGCAGCCGATCGAAGTCGCGGTCGGAAATCTCGGGCTTGGCCAGGGAATAATAGAGGTGGTTGTGGCGGTCGATGAGCTTGCGCAGCTCGTCGATACGTTGTTTGGCACTGGCCATACGCCCCTCGCAATGTGCGTCGTCTGACAAGGTATCATGTTGGCGGCGGCGATTCCGCCTTGGTGGGAGCCGCACTATCGGGCTCCGCGGCACTCTCGATTTTCCAGCGGCGGTAGCGGTCGAGTCCCATGCAGGCCAGACCGAGCACCACGAGAATGGCAACCTCAGCGAGCACCCATTTCCAGCCGTCGTGGCGCAGGGCGTCACGAAACGGGGACGGCGGCGGCATCGTCCCGGCGTCCATCGCCTTCTCCTCCAGCACCGGTATCACCGCGTAGCCCAGCACCGTGACGATGAACATCACGCCGACGCCCAGCAGCAGCAGGTAAAACGGATTGCGCGGTTCCGACGGCACGGCCATCGCGGGGACCTCTGTTCCGATTGGTTGCGGTTGTTATAGCGGATTGTTTCGCCGCGGCTCGCGGAGCCGCGCGCACCGGATAGCTATTCGCGGACGAAATGCGCCCAACGGCAATAGACAGGGGACATCTTGGCGTTCTCCGGCGGGACGAGGCGCATTTCGCTGCATCTCATTCGCCAACCAGTTGGGCCGACAAGGGCTGCGAGGTTTGCTACGTCAACTTCCTGATGGCTGCACAGCACCAACCAGCATGACTGCGTGGTCGGCGGCAGCGGCGTTGCCGGCAGCCAATCCACCGGAGCCGATTGGGTCCGCATATACCACAGAAACTCGGCGAGCAACTCCTCGTCGCGTTGATGACACAGGTACACCGGCTCACCGGCTGCAACCTGGTGATGCAGTTCGAGGACAACCCGGCGCACCTCGCGATCGTGCTCCGTCTTGTAGGGCTTTACCATGTCGCGCGCGATGCCGATTACTCCCAGGCTGAACAGGATCGCGTAAAGGCCGAGCTGGCAGCGCGCTCGCCAGTCTGGAGTGCAGGTCCACTCCAGCGCGTGGATGGTGCCGTGTGCCATCAGAATGCAGATGAAAGGCGCCAGATGAAGCGTGATGCGTGCGCTATCGCCGAATGGATACTTGTCGAACATGGCCGCGACCAGGTTGAGCGCGAACGGCAGCCAGCAGAGCGCGAGCAGCGCCCGCTCTCCCTGTCGCCACAAGGCAAAGGACCCGAGCAAGACCAGCAAGAACGTCAAAGTGCTGCCGCCGTGGTTAGCGCCGACCGGATACGCGAGCATGTTGCCGGTAAAAACTTTGAGCAGCCAGAGCGGCCACTGCGCCACGCTCTCGGGCGGGAAGGCGTCCTTCCAGTATTCGCGCAAGAATTCACGCGTTTGCTGTGCGCTCGCGGCATCAACCTGCTCCCGGCCCACGCACAAGAGATGAACCAGAAACGAACCGCATAACATCACGGTGAACAGCACATAGAGCCCACGCTGCGGCCAAGACCCCTTCCACATCCGCGGCAATAAAACCAGGCTGACGGCGCCGCCGACGAAGACGGACGGATAAGACGAAAACACCGCAATCGGCGTGACGACTGTCAGCGCGATCAGCCAGCGCGCCGACGTCGGCGCACGCAAATGACCCAGCGTCAGCCAGGCGTAGACGGCTGCGTAGAGCAAATCGAACGCATAAGGCTTCACCTCGGCACTGTGGCGCATGGGATAGTAAGAGACGGCCAGCACCGCAACTGCCAGGCCAGCCAAAGTGGGTGAGAAGGAGGTTCGGCACAGTTGCCAGAATACCAACAACGACACCAATCCCGCGAGGAACGGGAGAAGATGCATCGACGCTTCCGACGGACCAAGGGTCAGCAGAGCCGTTTTTTCGAGCCAAAGGAAGAATAGCGGCGCCACCTGGGCAAGGCGAAGATGCTGGGTCAGCCCGGCGTAGTCTCGCTCCAGGATATTGAGCAGCAGCATCGCCTCGTCGCCCCAGATGGGGAACTGAAAGGCATAGCGGACGATACGCCAAAGGATGCCGATGCCGACGACACAGACAAACGCACAAGAAAGCCAGCGTGCGCCGCCGTCTTTCGAAGACAACGCTGTGGCTGGCGTGCCCTCACTCGTAGAAACGGTTTCAGCGATGCAGGCGTCCATGCCGGATCAACTCCCGATGCGTAGCGCGTGACACGTTCAATTCTTCTCGAACCCAGGCAACCCGGGCCGTCCAGGGGGAATCGGCAGGCCGCCCGGAAAGTCGCGCGGCCCACGGCCTCCCTGGAATGTCAGGGTACGCAGCACTTCCTCATGCTCGGAGCGGTCATCGGCTCCGCCGGCCTTGGCTTGTACCAGGACCAGGTCGTCGTTCATCTCCTCGCGGGTGAAGGAGTGGTGGAACTTCGTCAGCACCTGCCCTTCCTGCAAATATCCCTTGAGGAATCCCAGGAGCTTGAGGTCGTCCTTCGGGGCTTCGCGGACCAAATAGCCGCGTGGCTTGTCCTGCCGATACTTTTGCACACGATACTGGATGACCTTTCGGATCGCCGCCGCACGCTGCGGGTCTTGCAGATCGCGTGCAGTGAAGCCCCAATCGGGATCGGGCGCGGTCTCGCCGTATGGCCGATCGCCGGCTAGAATGCCGATGTCGTCCGCAGTCAGCTTCTTGGCCCAGGCCAGGCTCGATGGCGTACGCCCCTTTTTGTTGGCGGCCAGCGGCTGACCGAGTGGAAACACGAAGCCCAGGTCGCCCCCACGCTTCAGAATTTCCGGCGCGCCGGCCCGTACCGTGTTGAGCCACTTTCGATTTGGCTCCAGCAATTCGTTGGGGCCCATGGTCTCCTCGACCTGCTGCAGCAACGACAGCCAGTGAAACTGGTAACTCAAGTCGCCCGCGAGATCCATCTTGTAGGGGGCTTGCACATAGAACAGCGCGTCGGTAGTGTCCTTGACGGACACCTGCGTGATCTTGGTCGGGTAAACGAGTTGCTCACTCTCGAAGGAGAATCGCGTCGGGGTGACATCGCCGGTGAAGGTGCCGTCCTTGTTGCGCTTCATCTGGAGCGTGTCAATCTTCATGACGGTAAAGTAGTATTTCTTCTGCACGTAGAAGTTGAGTGTCGCCTCATCGCCGGCGTAGCTGTATTTGTGGTCCTTGAGCCACTGGTACAGGTCGTCGGCCCGGGTTGCCTTGATAATCTTGTAGTCGAGATTGCCTACCTGGCCCGTCTCGAGCACGACCACGGTTGGCGGTTTAATCTCCTCCAAGGCTCCTGCACCGCCGCCACCCTTGTTGGCCATCGCTTCCGGGCGTCCCAGGCCGCGCGGGTCGCCAAACGGCCTTAACCGCGGCAGCAATTTCGACTCCGGGTAAACGCGTTTCTTGGGTTGCGTCACGAGGCCCAGTGCCTTGAAGAAATCCCGCGGCATCGGGTCCAGCTTGGGCTGGCTCGGTGTCGGGATCACCATGCCGAAGTCTTCGGCACTTCCCTCGAAGCGTGGCTGAACGGTCACGGTCTCGACCTTCTTCTCCGGGTCCCACGTGATGAACGCAATCTGCGATGGCTGCAAAACCGACGGCTGCTTGATGTCAGTCACAATCGGCCGCGAGAAATAGCCGCACATCGCCCCCGCGAACGGCGTCAAGCCAAGCGAAGTCAACCCCAGCAGGACGAGGCGAGCCAGCGCGAACTTACGCATTGCGATCACTCCCGGAAGTGGAATCCTGTCACCTACTTAAGACGAACGCCAGAGTATCACGGATTGTTTTACGGGTAAAGAGGGCTCTTTGCCAAGCTTGTGGATTTCAGGCAAGCCCAGGGACTACGTACGCCGAATCCCTGGCGTCCCCCCATGCGTAAGCCTGCAGAGCCACGGATATGTTGATCATTCCATGGAGATTCTCCTTCAGGAATCTGAGCTGTTGCATTTTCGATCTCGTCTTGCCGAGAACGCAAGGCGATTCCGTGCAAAAAAAGCGTTGCATCCGTGCCCTTCGTAGGCCACAATGCCTCGCATGACTTCCTCCACCCTTCGAGAATCCACCATGTTCCGTTTCCTCCTCGCGACTGGGCTGACTCTATGTCTTTTCGGCATCGCACAAGGGCAGCCAGGCAAGGCGAAAATGGTCGCCGTGCTGGCAGAAAAAGACGGCTATCTTGCAAGCCAGGCAAGCACCCCCGGCCTCAAGGCGCCCTGGAACGCCAATGTTCAAACCTTGCGCGGCGGTAAACAGGAGGGTGTCCGCATCATCAGGCTTGACAACGGCAAGATGCAGATCGACCTCATCCCGACACGCGGCATGGGTATCCTCGCCGTCACCATGGGCGATCTCAAGCTCGCCTGGAAATCCCCCGTCACCGAGATCGTACACCCCAAGCACATCAACCTGCAACTGCGCGGCGGCCTCGGCTGGCTTGAAGGATTCAACGAATGGCTCTGCCGCTGCGGACTCGAAAACACCGGCCAGGCCGGGCAGGATGAAATCGTCAACAACGTCGGCGACAAGCAAACCGTGGATCTCACCTTGCACGGCAAGATCGCCAACATTCCCGCCTCCCGAGTCGAAATCCTCGTCGATGAGCAACCGCCTCATCGCATCACGGTCCGCGGCATCGTTCACGAGAAGATGCTCTTCGGCCCCAAGTTCGAACTCGTCACCGAAGTTTCGACTGAACCAGGGTCCGATTCCTTTCGAATCCAGGACACGATCATCAACAAGGGTTCGCAACCGCAGGAATTCCAGATCCTGTATCACTATAACTTCGGCCGACCGATCCTCGGTGAGGGAGCAAAGCTGCATGTCCCCCTTGAAAAAGTGACGCCTTACAATGCGAATGCGGCACGCGATATCAAGACGTGGAACAGCTTCGCCGGGCCGAAATCCGGCTACGTCGAACAGGTCTATCTGATGCGGCCGCTCGCCGACAACGATGGCCGGGTGAATGTGCTCTTGCACAACCCCAAGGGGGACCGCGGCGTCGGCTTGCAATACGCGAAGAAAGAGCTGCCCTACTTGACTCTCTGGAAGAACACAGGACATGACGACGACGGCTACGTCATCGGTATCGAGCCAGGCGTCAGTTTCCCGAATGCCCGCAAGACCGAACGCAAGGCAGGCCGCGTGCCGACGTTGGCCGGCGGGGCGAGACATTCCATGCGAATGGATTTCACCCTGCTCAACAGCAAGATCGGCGTCCTTGCGTCGATCGGCCGGATTGCCGAAGTGCAAAAAGGGCGAGAGCCCAACATCAGCGAGAAACCGGGGGAGCCATGACGGAGCGCGGCCCCTGGAAAATCGTGCAAAAGGTCGATGTGTACGTCGATCCCTGGATTCGCGTGCAGGTCGATGACGTCATTCGGCCCGACGGTCAGCCTGGCATTCACAGCATCATTCACATCAAGCCTGGCGTCTGCGTGCTCGCGCTGGACGATGCAGAGAATGTCTATCTCACTGAGGAGTTCCACTACGCTGTCGGACGCGTCACACTGGAGGGGGCTTCGGGAGGCATCGAGCCAACCGAGACGCCGCTCATCGCGGCACAGCGTGAGCTTCGCGAGGAATTAGGCATCGTCGCCAGCACCTGGACCGACCTGGGCGTCGTCGATCCCTTTACCGCCAACGTGGTTTCGCCAACAGCATTGTTTCTGGCACAATGCTTGACGTTCGCGGAGCCCAGGCACGAGGGAACGGAGACCATTCGCACGCTGAAAATGAAGCTGGAAGAGGCGATACAGATGATATCTGCTGGCAAGATCACCCACGCACCGACGTGCGTGCTGTTACTCCAGGCGAGCCGCAGGTTGCTCTAGATGGACATCGCTACATTTCTCGTGGTGCTGAGAGTGGCCGGGGTCTGTACTCAGACCCCGGTGCAGGCGTGCTCGATGCTATGACGTTTTCGGCGAGCCGAGCCCCGTAAGCGGCCGGTTGAGTCTGCGTCACGCGTCATCAACCGGCCGCTTACGCGGCTCGGCTCGCCATGTGTGTCAAACTTCAGCGCGCAGAGTATATTTGTCCGCCGATTGTGCATGCAACAAAGTGCTCCTCGCGGGTGCACCGGGGTCTGAGTACAGACCCCGGCCACGATGTCATTCATTTAGAGCAGGTGATGACCGATCAAGGCGGCGAAACCCTGGATATGCTTGCAGCGTCCGTGCCGCAGGAAGCCCAGGCATTCGCAGGTAGACTCGACAGGATCGCCGACGCGAACGTGATAGAGATTGGCCAGGCCAATGCGGTGAACCGCGAAACCGCGGCCGCCGATCGTGCAGGCGATTTCCTTGAAGACGTAGAATTGCGTGCGCCTTTTGTCCCTGATCGAGAAAACACCGACGCCGCGGCGATCCGGAAGGCGCACCAGGCGGATCAGGCGCGGCGAGTGCTTGGACACACGACCCCCCGCGTCAGAGGGTTGCCAGGGCCACAACGGCCCCCTTGAGTATGGCCGCCACGCGCACCGCATCGTGAACGTGATCGTCTGTCAGGCCGTGAGAGAGGATGCTCGCCTCGTGATTCTTGACGCACAACTCGCAGCCTTCCAGGACCGCGATAGCCATACTCATCAGTTCGTAAGTCGCCTTGCTGGTCTTCGGGCGTGAAATCCACGTCATGCGCAAACGGGCGGCCTTCTTGGCGTACTCCTCCTTGCCGACCAGATGGCGGAATCGGTAATAGATCGTATTCATGGCCATCAGGACGGCGGCTGCCTTGGCGTCCTCGACGAGAGCGTCAGAGACCCCTGCGGCTTTGGCATCCGCGGTCAGCGCGTCGAGGATTCGCCTGTCGCCGAGGAAATACGCGCTGGCGAGAGCAACGCCCCAGAGTTGCTCATCGTCCAGGTAATCGCTCGACGCGATCGCGCCGAGGTTGAGCTTCATGTCCTTGGCTGGTTCGCCAAAGGTTTCGCGCAAGGCGTCGATCTGCGGCATCGTGAGTTGGGCCATGGTCAGGCTCCTGTGGGCACACACACTTCGGAGTGGGGAACCGAAGCTGATTGCACTCCATGAAATCACCTGGGGCGCGTCAATCGCGATGTTGACGCGCCCCGCAAGAATACCCCGCATCGGCAGGCAAGGCTATGCCGCCAGCACCTTATTTGAGGGTCGCCTGGCCCGGCTTCCAGTCGCAGGGGCACAGCTCTTTCGTCTGAATTGCGTCGAGCACACGCAGCACCTCGGGAACGCTGCGGCCCACCGGCAGTGGGTTTGCGCTGGCCCACTGAATGACGCCTTCCGGATCGACGATGAACGTCGCCCGCAAACACGCGTGCGCACCCGGATGGACAATCCCAAGGTCGAACGCCAGCCGGGCGGCGTTGATCATCGGGTAAGGGAGCGTCTTGAGGTCTGGGTGCGAGTTGCGCCAGGCCTGATGGCTGAATTCGTTATCGGTGCTGCCGCTGACGAGCTCGCAATCGCGGTCGTTGAATTCCATGACCTTCTTGCCGAACTCGACCAGCTCGGTCGGGCAGACAAAGGTGAAGTCC
>SXGT01697321.1_pt1 | contig 25033 bp, 22 predicted proteins | sample 3176221 | NCBI WGS metagenome assembly SXGT01 (sample SAMN11356862, study PRJNA531348) | freshwater metagenome | isolation source: freshwater sample F1-120 | place: China: Fuxian Lake, Yuxi | collected 2017-12-25
GATATTCACCGCGTCGCAACTCTTGGTGTTGACCACATCGGTGTCTTTGATCGACAGTTGCCCGAGGAGCCCGAACCCTAGCACGTAGCTGGCGAGTTGATGCGCGCGCCCACCCGGCCGGAGCAGTCCGGCCGCTTTCTTCCCGATCTCAGCCGCCAGCGGGAAGTCGATCGGCTGGGTCTGCAGGATCGGAAGGCCGCCCTCTTGGGCGAGAATGCTGCCGAGATTCGCCTTGTCGTTGTCCTGCCCGTTTTGCTCGACCAACGCGCCGAGTTCGACGGCTTCTCGGAACCGCTTTTCCTTGAGCAAGGCCCGGACCGACCGAATCACCGGGCTCATATCGACTTTGTCCACTTCGATCAGCCGCCGAGCCACGGCCACGGCGCTGTCGACCGGGCCGGTCAACTCGTAGCCCTTGACCAGTTCGTTGAGCAGCGACGCGTTCGCCGGAAACTTCTTCGCGGCGAACTGCCCCCACTTGACGTAGACCGCGCCGTTCGACGAATCGCGGGAGGCGACGTACAACACCTTCGCCAGATTGAAGGTGTCGGCCTTGGCCGTGTCGAGTGTGAAGACCATTTCCATGGCCTTGATGGCACAGAGGTTCTTCTCTGCTTTGTCCTGCACCAAGCACGCGGTGGCCAACAGGTTGTGCATGTCGGGGTTGGACGGGTCGCGCCCAATGGCGTCCTGCGCAATCTGTTCGCCAAGGTCCGACTTGCCGGCGGCGATGAAGTACCGAATCGCCTCCTCGACGACCTTCTGGTTGTTCGGGGCCACCAAGATCAACTGCCGGTACGAGTCGACGACGTTGACGGTATCGCCTTTGGCCTGGTACTGGCCCAGCAACCCGCCAAGCACCTCAACACTGAGCCGGTCGCCGAGGGAGGCACTCTTGAGGTGGCCGATGATCTGGTCGGCCGGAGCTTTCTTGGCAATGCCGATCTGGGCCAGACAGAGCGCGGCGGGGCCATGATTCGGCTGGGCCTTGAGGGCTTTGTTGGCCGCCTCGATCGCCTTGTCCGGCTGCGTTGCGGCCAAGTTGTCGCAGTTTTTCGACTCTTGGAGAGCGGTGAACGCTCCCCGAAAGGACTCTCCCAGCTTGGCGCCCAAATCCTCGAAGCTCTGGCCCGCCGCCTGGGCCATGGTGACCATGTGGCCCGTTTGGTCATTGCCGGCGAGCAGTCGGGCCTCGACACTGACCCGCCCACCTTCGCCGCGGGTCAACGTCCCGACGACGATAGCCCGGGCCTGCAACTGGGTGCCAAGTTGCCGCGCGACCAGCGGCGGCAGGACGGCATCCGGCGGATAACCATATTGGATCAACGCATCATTCATTTGGGTGCGTTGAATCGTGTTGTACCACTTGTCCGCGACGCCTTCGATCTTCTCGCGCATCCCGGTGCCAAGCCGGACAGCGGCGGCAGAGTCGGCGGCCTGAAACGAGTGCGGATTCGCAATCAACAGGCGCGGCAAGTTCTTCGGCGCCGTCGGCGGCCGACTCGCCCGCAACTGGGCCTGCGCCGGCCCGACGGCGGCGGCCGTCAGAAGACCAAGAACGAGGGGAGCGACACGGAAACGCATTCTTGACAACCTCCCTACGAGGTCACCCGGGTCCGGGTGGCGGATCCGTCGCCGGAGTTGGCGACGGAACATGGGCGAAGAGGGATTCGAACCCCCGACATCCGGCGTGTAAGGCAGGCGCTCTGAACCAGCTGAGCTATTCGCCCGAGCGGGCACGAGAGATCCACTTTAACTACCCACATGGAGACGCGGGTTCACGCCACCCATGCACGATCCAGCGGCCACCGGGCGCCGCTACAGCGCGATAGCCAAGGGGAACAGTACGCAATACCCGATGACAAGCAAGACGGCCGCGAGGCTCGGTTTGCCCGCCGACAAAGTCATATAACCTGCGACCAGACACACGACCGCAATTGCCAAAACGCTGAGGTTCCGGGGACCGAGCAAGCCTCGCCGTGTACTGGGGGACGCATCCGTTTGGGGCATAAGGGCTTGAGGATATGACAGGACGGCCGGTTGGTCAAGCTTTGTCCTCCGTTTTGGGGCCTTCGGCCGGCCTCCCCTCCATCGCGTCGCCGTTTGGAACATCCCAGCCGACGTCGAGGGCTGCCCGGCGAGACCGATCCCGGCCCCGGCGAAGCCAGTACCCTGCCCCGAGGAGGGCCGCCACCACGACCCAAATGCCACCGCCCAAAAACCACAGGCCGATCCCGTAGCGCCGCTTGACGTCCTTCCGCCAGGCCTCCTCGAACCGATCCGCAGACAAGCCGGTCGTCAGGATCACGGCACTGTCGAACGGCACCCCGCGCGCCAGGCGGGCGAACAAAGGCTCCAGCGACCGCGTGGGGACTCGTCGTTCCAGAAAAGTCACGGCGGTACCCGCGAGGGCATACGCAGCTTCCGCGGTCGATTGGTTACCTCGCAATCCTGCGGCGAGCGCGTCAAGGGTCGGGACTTTCCCGCGCGCGACGGTGAGATTCAAGGCCAACTGCGCGAAACGGCCGAACTCCGCCGCGGCAATGACCGCATAGCCCTCATCGAACCAGAGGGGCACCCGGCCACGAATGGCCTGATGCAGCGCCACGTGCGCAAGTTCGTGACGGAGGACCCGAAAGGGATCGTCACCGTCCGCCCGGATCACGACGAACCGGGCCGCCGGGAGGGCTAAACCCGCACCCCAATCCGGCACTCGCCCCCGTGAGATGGCGTTGAACCGTTCCTTCCCGCGGACCACGACCAGCACCAACGGGCCGAGCGACCGCTGGCCGAGGCGATACCACGTGGCGGGTTGATCCGCGTGTTCAGCCAGCGCCACCGCAAGGTCGAGATCGCGCGGCAGCGCGGCCGCGCGAATCTGTCCGACTTCAACAGTCTCGAGGCTGTCGGTCGCGGCAGGCTGGGCCGCCCCGAGGCAGGTCCGAGCGAGGATCAGGCCGAGGCCGAAGCGCGCGGCACGGTGCCGCCACGCTCGACCGATTCCAGAAGTTCGCGGCAACGTTGTGCCCAAGGAGCGAATCGATTCGCGGTGGCCCCCTTACCCCAGGTGGCCTTAGCGCCGGATTGATTGCCGCCAAACCACTGGGCCCGGCCGAGGTCGTAGTAGGCCTCGACCAAACTCGGGCCGAGCGCCACGGCCTTGCTCAAGAACCCCTCGGCGTCGACGTACATCTCCCGCTCGAGGTACACGAGCCCCAAATAGTAGTTGGCGTACAGAACGGCCTTCCGGTCGTTGTCGAGCCGGACGACCCGGCTGAGGTGTTCGATCGCTTCGCCGAAGATCCGCTTTCGGAGGCAGATGTACCCGACATTGACTCGAGCGAGCGCATTGCCCGGCTCCTCGGCCAACACCCGGGAGAACGTGACCAGGGCATCGTCGTACTGGAGGTCGAGCATCTGGGCCCATCCGAGCAACGACTGGGCATGGAGGTCGCCGGGGGCCAGTTCCAACGCCCGGGTCAACGCCTGCGTGGCGGCCGCGTGGTCGCCGAGGGCGATGAACGACCAGCCCTTCTCGATGTAGGTCGAAGCGCCCAGGTGGTCGGCCCTGGCCTGGGGCCGGGTTTCCACCAGCTTGGGCCCAGTCGCCTCCTCAGCGCCGAGTTGCTTGTATCGGTCGACTAGGCCCTTGATGCGATCCCGGGTGGCCTGGAGATCGGCGATCGCGGCATCGGTCGCCTTGAAGACGGCAATGATCCGCCGCTTCAATTCATCTTGGTTGGCCACCGCCGTTGCCAATTGGAGGCTGGTTTCCAGCAGGGCCACCTCCCGGCGAAGCGAATCGGCCGATTCAGTCACAGGACCTGGCTTCCGCGTTGATAACTCGTCACCACGATCCGGCCGGTGGCGAGGTCAAACTCCGCGGTACGCCCGAAATCGCCCCCCACCGCCTCACCGATCAGGCGGATCCCATGGCGATGGAGTGCTTCCCGGGCGGCCACGACGTTTCGATCACCCATCTGAATGGTGCCCGGCGGCGTCAGGGAGACGAACATGCTGGCGCCCCCGACCAGCCGGGCGACGATCGACGGCGACCGGGCACCCCGGGCAATCATTCGTTCGACCATCGCCGCGACCGCGGAGGGCGCATACCGCCCGGGTTCGCCGCTGAGCCGTCCCATCGATTGGTTGGGCATGAGGACATGGGCCATCCCGCCAATCCGGCTATGGGCATCGTGGAGGATGATTGCCACGCAGCTGCCCAGCGCAACGGCCACCAGGCTCGCCGGTGCCTCCGTCACGATCATTTCGCTCACTTTCACGACCACCCGGGGTCCGTTCAAGCAGCCCTCCGATAGATCCGCTCGGGTCGGTCGACCGATTCGAGGCGTGGAAGGAATTCGTATCCGGCGAGTTCGGCTTTGCCGAGCATCAAGAGCCCGCCCGGCCTAACGGCCGACACCACGACGTCCATGACGTCCCGTTGGGCCTCGGCGTCGAAGTACATCAGCACGTTACGGCAGAGCACGACGTCATAGGGCCCGCGGGGCCCGGCAACGGTCAGGTCGGTCACCGAAAATCGGACCGACCGCCGGACAACTTCGGGAACCACGAAGCGCCCCGCGGCACCCAGGTCCGGGGCCAAAGTCACGACCGCCTCGACCTCGGCGCGGGCCCGCTCGGGGTACTCCCCGAGGCGGGCGACGATCAGATTTCTCGGATCCAGGTCGGTCGCCTCAACCTCCCAGGCGGACAACCGGCCGGTCCGGACTTGGTCCTCCAAGAGCAGGGCCAACGACCAGGCTTCTTCACCGGTGGCGCAGGCGGCGCTCCAGGCGTGGCAGCGTTGTCCCCCGGGGACGGCGCTCGAGACCAAGCTCCCCAGCCGGCGCCAGGCCGACGGGTTCCGGAAAAAACTGGTGACCCCAAGCGCCACGGCCGACACCAGACGGCCGACCTCCTCCGGATCATGGTCCAGCAGGTCGGCGTAGGCCGAGAGGTCGGCCGCGCCGCGGTGCCGACAGCGGCTCTGCAGCCGGCGCTCGAGATACCGGGACTTGAACCGGCCGAGCGACGCCGCCCCGGCCGCCGCGAGATGCCGCCGCACCCGATCGAGAGCGACCTCGGGGGCCGTCATATCCCGACCGGCAGCAATTCGAGGTTGGCCCGGGCCAGCTGATGGCCTGGATTGAGCCGCACCGCCTGCTCCCAGAACATCTTGGCCTCGGCGCTATCACGGCGCCGAAACGCCAAGTTCCCGAGCTTGAAGAACACGTCGTCGCCTAACGTCGCGTCGAGGTCGGTGGCCCGGGTGTACTCTTGGGTGGCCTCGTCGTACCGGCCTCCGCGATACAGGATGTCACCCAAGTTCTTGTGGAGTTGCGGCAGCCCCCGGTCATCCGACACCGTTTCGCGGAGCACTGTCTCAGCCGTCACGATGTCGCCGGTGGCTTCGAGGAGCACCCCGAGATTGTTACGGAGCACCGGGTGGGCCGGATAGGCGGCCACGCCCTCATGGGCGACCGCCAGGGCTCGTTCCGGTTGCTCCTGCTGCGCCAGCGCCAGCGCCGCCGCAAAGAACCAGAGCGGGGGCGGTGTCCGCCCGAACAGGTCCCGGGCTCGTTCGATCCGGGCCCAGGCGACCGCCGGGTCATTCCGCCGAAGGCCGAGCAAGCCCCAACTGAGATACACTTGGGGGTGGTCGGGAAGTCGGCCCGCCGCTTCGGCAAACATGCTCTCGGCCTGGTCCAAGCGCCCCACTTCTTCGAGCGCCACGGCCAAGTTGTGAATGACCTGGCCCCGCGGACCCGCCCGATCGAGCGACTGGCGGAACAAATCGACGGCCTCCGGCCACCGCCCTTGCCGGCCGGCGATGACACCGAGGAGGAACGGGGCCGAGCCTTCGGACGGGCGGAGCTCGACAACCCGGCGAAACTCCCGGGCCGCTTCATCGAGCATGTCGGTGCGGAGGAACGCGATGCCCAGATTGCGATGCTCTTCGATCTGGGCCTCGAGGAGCCGTGCCGGCGTCGTCTTCGAGGAGGTTCCGACCCGCTGGGCCAGGCCGGCGGTGATCAGTCCGAACAGGGCCTGGGCGGCCTCGAAATCTGCCAACGCGGAGGCCTCGATGACCTCGCGGGTATCGCGCACGCCGTCGACGAGCGGAAGCACCCGCCGTTGCGCCTCGGTAAACGCCAGCGACTCATTGGCCAAGGCGTTGCGGTCGAGGGCAAACACCAGGTCGAAGCTCGGGATCTTCTTTTCAATCAGGGTCCATTCGTCGATTCGCCGGGCCCCTTCCAGGAGCAGATTCTCGGGGCTGATCCGGTCGAGTTCGCCCTCCCACTCGGGTTTCACCCCGGCGTCGAAGGTGAAGCTGCCCTCGGTCCAGGCGAACAGCGTGTAGACGGCTTCCTCGATCTGCACCCGAACGACGCGCCTGAGTTCTTCGGGAGTGATCGCCCCGATACTGACCAAGATCTCACCGAGCCGGCGGCCCCGGGACGCTGCTTGCATCGCGAGGGCTTGGTCGAGCTGCTCCCTCGTAATGATGCCCGGCCGCAGCAACAGATCGCCGATCCGGTCGCGTCGATTGACAATGGTGGCGAAGATGATCCAGCCGTCTTCGAAGTAGATCGTGCCGAACCGTTGGCGATCCGACAGCGCCAGACATCCGGTGCGGCGGCCGAAGAACAGCAGCTGGACCACGTCCGGAAGACTGGCCTCCTTCAAACTCCCCTTGATGGCCATCAGTGGAACTCCATCAGGAGCCGATCGTCCGCGGCGGGCCAGGTGAGAATCATCTTTTCGGGGCTCCGAACCGTCCCCATGCCCGCCGACTGAATCCCGCTGGTGGGGCCGGCCGGCTGGCGATCGCGCCGTGACGATTTACTCTCGACCACCTCGAGAATCTCGCGGGCGAAAGCGGTCGTCGGGACGACCCGTTCCGCCTGGGACTCTGCCAGAACCCGTTGGACCATGCCCTGCACCGAGCGGACGGAATCGGCGGGCCGGCCGGCCAGATAGTCCATGAGCCCGATATCGCCGGCCGCCAGGGTGTCGGTCAGGAGCGACTTCACGACGGCCAGGCGGACTTCCCGGTCCGGCGGACCGACATCGACGACGCTACCGCCCTCGAACCGGGTCAGGAGCCGGGGGTCGAATCCGCTCAATTCGCTGAGCGGCCGAGCGCTGGTGAAGGCCAATGGGCGGGTGCCGTCGAACAGGGCCTCATACACGTGCAACAGTTCGGTTTGGCACCGGGGTTCGTGCGCCAGAAGGTGGACGTCGTCGATCAACAACGCGGCAACCCACTGGTAGCGCGCCCGCCATTGGGCCACTTCTTCGGCGCTCTTCAGATTCGCCAACTCGCCGAGGAGGCTGTGGCCGGACAGGCACGCGACCGGCCCGACTCCCCTTGCGACGAGCGCGTTTCCGAGGGCGTGGAGCAGGTGGGTCTTTCCCACGCCGCTCGGCCCGACGATGACCAGCGGGTTGGATCGAGTCCCCGGCTCGGCCAGAATCCCAGCCAAGGTTTCGAGCGCGACACGATTCGACGGACCGGCGCCGAACCGGGCGAGGGTCAAGTCCGGCAACGGAGCGGAGAGGGGCGCCCGGCGGGCCCGGGCCTCGAGCACGAGATGTCGTGCGGCGGCCAACTGGTCCGGATCGCGAAGCACTTCGGCGCCGGCCAAATCGGGCGCGATGATCCGTGCTTCCGCCACCAGTCTCTGAAGTTCGCCGGCGTCGTGCCCAAATGCCGCCACCAGGGGCTCCGGGTCGCCACCGGAGTCGGACAGCAGCGCCTGCTCGAGGCGCCGGGTCCGCACCCCTTGCGCCTGCCAATGCGCGATCGCCTCCCGAATCCGGCCCCGCCAGCGGTCGAACTGCTCCGAGACGTTGGCGACCACCTCGGTCAGGAACGCATCGAACTCGGCGCCGGTCGCGGCCGGCGACGGTGCGTCGGTCGAGGCCCGCGCCGGTGCCTCCGCCGATTGAGCGGATCCGAGACCCAGGAGCGCCAACGCGTCTTCCGGGAGGATCGGGGTTGGACTGGTCTGCTGGACGGCGAAGATTCGCTGGAGCGCGCCGAGATACTCTTTGACCGACCGGAGATCGACCGCTGCCAGCGCCGCGGCGAGGCCCGGATGGACCACCCCGCCCACCGCCGCGATTTTCTGAGAGAGAATCGTCGCGATCGATGCCGCCGACGGCCGACCGAGTTCGACGGACGTGCCCGCCTTCAGCCGGCGGGCCAGCCGGGCATCGAGGTTGGACATGGCCTCCAGCGGCTTACCCGCGGCAACGACGGTGGGGAGCCCCGCGCTGAGGCGACTCTCGATGACGTCGTGGAGGAGGGCCTGGACCGGGATTTGTCGCTCGGCCGCCTCGAGATCGTCGAACATGACCACGTCGGCTCGAAGGAGCCGGTCGCGAAGGGCCGCCCCCGCGTCGGTGAGGCCGCGGTTGTGGACCAACTCCGCGAGTCGACCCAACACCACCAACTCGGCCGACCGTACGGGAACGACCGCGGCCAGCCGGTCCCGGAGCGCCCTCAGCAGGTGACTCTTGCCGGAGCCGCGCTGCCCCGTCACGACGAGAACGGAGGGCAGCTTCGGTCCATCGGCTACCAGCCGGACCGCAGACAGCGCCGCCTGGGTCGCCGGGTCCGCGACGAACGAGGCGAACGAGTCTTTCACAACGTCGGCGCCTTGGTCGCCAGCCGTTGGAGGACGACCGTCGACAACGCCTTGAGGGTCTCGAACACGCCGGTGCCGTGGAGGGCATCGGCCGGAAGACTCGGCACCGAGCGAAAGTTGAACGCCTCGTCGAGTTCGAGCGGCGAGAGGATCAGGTCCGGCGGCAAGTCCTGTTTGTTGTACTGCAACACGATCGGCAAATGGCGGACATCGACGCCTTGCTCGAGAAGATTTTCCTGGAGATTCTGGAAGCTCTCGAGATTTTCGTCGAACCGGCGGGCTTGGCTGTCCACTACAAAGACGACGCCATCGGCGCCCTGCAGGACGAGCCGGCGGGTCGCGTTGTAGTACACCTGACCGGGGACGGTATAGAGCTGGAACCGGGTGGTGAAGCCGGAGATGACCCCAAGTTCAATGGGCAGGAAATCGAAGAACAGGGTTCGATCCGATTGAGTCGCGAGGGAAACCATCCGCCCGCGGCGGGCCTCGGGCACCCGGCCGTGAATGTACTGCAAGTTGGTGGTCTTGCCGCACCGGCCGGGGCCGTAGTAGACCAATTTGCAGGTGATTTCCCGGGCGGTGAAGTTGACGAGCGGCATTGGTTACCGTCCGAACAAGGCGCGGAGGCTGGCGTTGAGATCGTTCTCGAACGTCTCGGGGAGGATCTCGCGCGGCGCGACGTCGCGGGGCGCGTTCTTGATCAGACCGTCGATCATTTGGGCAAAGAAGAGCTGGACCATGCCGAGCGAGGTATCGGTGCCGAAGACCACCAGACCGATCCACTGCGCGGAGGGCATGTCGAACGGCATGAGGTATACCCCGAGCCGGGGGCCCTGATGCACGACGGCGCCAAACGATCCGGCTCCGGTCTCTTTGGCCAACTCGCGGGTCGACGCAATGATCCCGGCGCCTAGCGCCGCCGCCGTCATCACATCGAGCGACCGGGTAAAGCCGTGCTGGGCCACCACCTGCCCCGACGACGTCATCAACAGGGCGACCCGCGCCTGGGACTCCGACACGAACGCCCGGAGCGGCGCCTCGACCCAGGTCTCGACGGTTCGCATCAGTTCAGCCGGCCCGCCGCATCCAGCAAGGCCAGCCGGACCTCGCCGATATTGACGTCGTTCGTGGTGATGGCCACCAGGAGCAAGCCCTCGGAGCCAGTGGCGGCGAATAATTGGCCGCCGGTTGCTTGCAGCAGCAGCACGCTCATCGGCGGCGTATGGAGGGTCCGCGTCAGGACCCCGAGCCGCTGGACGAGACGGGCGGCGAATGCGGCCGCCGCCTCGGTCGCTTGATTGTCGAGGGTCGACTCCGCCACGACGAGCCCGTCCTCGGTCGAAACCAGCAGGGCACTTCGGACCCCGGGGATTCGGGTGACCTCGTCGAGAATGCTCTGCTCTCGCTGGGTCATGCCAACTCCTCGAGCCAGCTGCGGGCCTGTTCGACCGCCTTGTCGGCGATCCGGGCCAAACGACCCGCCGGCACTTCCCGGCCCCGCATCACCAGCAACAGCGTCTCGGGCGTCGGACTTCGCAGTTCGAAATTCACCGCCCCACTCTCGATGGCGAGGGCCTTCCATTCACCGATGTCGAGGAGCCGGGCGGCTCGCTCCGCCTCGCGCGAGACCCCGGCCAGCGCGGCTGCCACGGATTCACTGGCATCGGCGCCGTCGACCCGCTCGAGCCGGCCCCGGAGGACCCGGCCCTGCTGGTCGAACAACAGGGTTGGGGTGCTCTCCACTCCCGACCGGGCGGGTGGATCGGGCGGGGCGGCCGGCTCGGTGGCCTCGGCCGCCCGCGACCGGGAGGCCATGACGGTTCGGATCCGCTCGATCGCCGCGGCCAGGGTGGTGTCGCCCGGGGCGAGTTCCAAGGCCGTCGCGAGGTGCTTGACGCTCCGGCCAAGGTCGCCGGCCCGATAGGCCAGGAAGGCCAAGCCCTTGTGGGCCCCGAGGTGATCAGGGACCAGGCGAACGACCGTTGCCCAGGCGTCGAACGCCGCGTCGCCGTCGCCCCGATCGGCATGGATCCGGGCCAGGAGATCGTGGGCGTCGGCGAGTTCCGGATAGCGCCCCGCCCCCCGCGTCACCACGGTGAGCGCGGCATCGAGTTGCCCGCGGCGACGGAGCGCCTCGGCAAGCGGCAGAAACGCCAGGCTGGTGGGATCCTGGGCCAGCTTCAACGTCAGTGCGGCGATGTCATCAGTCATGGTGGCCCCGGAGCAAAACCGCCAATTGCCGGGCCGCCGGAATCGCGGCGCCGACCGTGGTGACCTTCCGTTCCTCCTCGGAACCTAACGAGGGCAACGCCAACCATGCCTCAAACCCATGAACCGCCTCTTCCAACCGGCCGGACCCGAGCAAGGCCCATGACAGAAGCCGGAGCCCCCGCGGCGCGGCGGGATCCAGCCGGACGGCCTCACGAAGCGAGGCCTCGGCCTCGGCAAACCGCTGCTCGGCGAGGTGGATCCGCCCAACCAGCAAGTGCGCCTCCGCGGAGTCTGGAAACCGGCCCAGCGCCGTTTCCGCTGTGGCCTTGGCCGCTTCATAGTTGCGGGCCGCCAGGAGTCGCTCCGCCCCGGCAATCAGACTTCGGGCGTCGTCGCCGGGAGCGGCGGCGGCGGCCTCCTTGGCCGGGTCACGGAGCAAGATCACGCCGACCGACATGAGCCCGAAAACCGACCGGGCGACATCGAATTCGGGCTCGCCTAAGGTGGTCGCGATGGCCTGAACGTCCCGGATCCCGTCGGAAGCCGCCAGAATTCGCCATTCGGCCGGGGTCAACATCAGACTCCCCGGCTCGGCCCCCGCCGCCGGCGCGAGGCGCGGGATCACCCCGAGGTGGGGCACGCCGGCGCGGATCCGGGACCACTCGTCGATCCGGCGGGCCGCCTCCAGCAAAAGGGCCTCGACCGAAATCCGGATGTCAGCCTCCTTCGGAATCGCGTCGACCGGCGATTCTTCGAAGACGAAATGGCCTTCGGACCAACCGAGCATCGTGAAGACGACATCTTCGATCTGGGCCCGAACCTGCGTGGCCAGCTCTTTCGCCCCGAGCACCCCGAGCCCAACGAGGATCTCGCCGATCCGGCGCCGGTCACCGGCGGCTTGCATCGTCTGGGCGCGGGTAACCTCCTCCGGCGCAATCCGGCCGGCCTTGATCAGGTGTTGCCCCAGCGGGTGGGGGTTGGCCTTGATGGTCGCGGCAACGACGGCCGCGTCGTGGAACCAAATCGTTCCCTCATTCTGGCGCAGTTCGGACACGACCCGAAGGACCCCGGTCTTCTTACCGAGGTCGAGCAGCTGGAAGACATCGTGGACGCCCATCTCCCGGAGCGGGCCGCGAATCGCCATCAGGCCTCCGACGGCTGCAGAATGTGCACGAGATCCCGAGTCGACCGGGCCTCGGCCCGGGCCGCGGCGGCCAGCGGCCCCGTCGGGGCTTGCTGCACTACAAGATCCCAATCGGCCGTTGCCTCGGCAAACCGGCCGATGGCGTTGAGCGACACCCCGCGATGGAACCGGGCGACTCCGTGATCGGGCACGAACTTGAGGACCCGGGTGAACGCCACGACGGCGTCGCGATGCCGGCGCTCATCCGCCAAGGAGCGGCCCAACAGCACCAGGGCGTCGGTCGCATAGGGCTCGACCAGCAGCAGCTCGACCAACAGCCGGGTGGTTTCCACGGGGCGGCCCTGACGACGGAGCAACTCACCCAACGCGAGACCGGCCTCGAGGTAGGTCGGCAAGATCGCCAGCGCCCGTTCGTAGGCCGACTTGGCCTCCCCGAACTCACGTCGTTCCTCGTGCACGAGGCCGGCCTCGTACCAAGCTTGGACGTGGCCGGGGTCGATCGCGACGGCGGCCCGCAGGGCATCGAGGGCCTCGTCGGAGTCGCCGAGCCGGCGGCCAACTACCCCGCGCAGCACGAGGAGGTCGGCGCGGCCCGGGGCCAGCATGATGGCGCCGAGAGCGTCGTCCTGCGCGCCCGGCAAATCGTCGAGGGCTAGCCGGGCCCGGGCCCGGATCTCCAACGGAGCGGGGTCAGAGGGCCGAGCCGTCACGAGCAGGTCGGCAGCCACCCGAGCCTCTTCGGCTCGCCCAAGGGCAAGGAGCGCGGTGGCTTCCCCAATGGCCACGGAGGGGTCGTCTGCCCCCTCCAGCTTGGCTTGGCGGAACCGTTCCAACGCTTCGCCGAAGAGCCCCCGACGGCTGAAGATCTCCCCGAGCAAACCGATGCCTGGTCCAGCCGGGCCGCCCCGGCGCATGGTCCGATGCACTTCCGCGGTGGCCTGCTCCAAGAGCCCCTTGGCCACCAGGTCGCGAGCCACCGAGAACGGATCGGCGGCGATCGGTGCGGCGGCCTCCGAAGGCGCGAGGCCGGCGAAGAGGTCATCCAGCGACGCGGGGTCGAAGGCGAAATCCTCGCCGACGGAACCCACGGTTACATCCGCCATCAACGACGGGGCGATCGGAACGAGGGATTCCTTGAACTGGAGCTCGATCGACAGCGCGTATTTCTGAGGCAAGTAGAACGGATCGAGCTCGAGGGCTCGTCGGGTCTCGCGAAGGGCCTCGTCGAACGCACCAAGCTGGCTCAGGGCAAATCCCAGGTTGTAGTGGGCCGGCGCGCTCTCCGGATCGGCCTCAACCGCCCGGCCGAACGCATTCTTGGCGTCGCCGTACCGCTTGAGTTCCATCAGGACCAGGCCGACCCCGTTCCAGGCGACGGCGTTGTCAGGATCGGTGCTCAGCACCCCGCGATAGCCGTCCAACGCCGCTTGCATCCGATGGCGCTGAAAATGGGAGAGAGCCAGGTTGAGCCGCGCCGCCACAAAATCCGGCCGGCTGGCGAGCGCCGCTTCGAAAGCCGGTCCGGCCGCGGCGGGATCGGGTCCGGCCGCTTCGAGGACGCCGAGGTTGTTCCAAGCGAGCGCGTAACCCTCGTCGAGTCGAATGGCCTCGCGATAGGCCAGCTCGGCCTCCGCCCGGCGGCCGGCCTGGTGGAGCACGACGCCCTTTTCGTTCCAGGCCTTCGGGTGGGCCGGGGCGGTGGCGATCAGCCGCTCGTAGAGGTCAAGCGCAGATTGGGTTTCCCGCTGGAGCAGGTGAAGCTCGGCCAACCCTTCCAACGCCGGCTGCTGGTCTTCCCCGGTCTCGAGCGCGAAGCGGTATTCGCGTTGCGCCTCGACAAAGTACCCTCGCCGGCGGAAGGCCACGGCCAAGTTCAGGTGTGCTTCGTAGGCCGGCACCGGGTCGGCGACCGGCGGGATCGGGACTCGCCCGCGCGAAGGATCGACCGGCTTCTTCGGGGTAATCCGCAGATTGGTTTGGGCCGAGCCGAGGGCCGGATTCAGCGTGACCGCGTTCCGGGCCGCGACCCGGGCGGCGTCGTGATAGCCCAAGTCGCCATAGACGAAGCCGAGCAAGTACTGGACGTCGGCGTGGTCGGGGCTGATCTGAGCCGCCTCGATCAACGTGGAGAGAGCTGCGTCGACCAAGCCCCGGTTGTAGAGGGCCTGACCCAGGTAGAGCCTGGCCACGGAGCTCCGGGGGTCGACCTCGGCGGCCCGGCGGAACCACTCAGTGGCCACATCGTGCCGGGAACGCCCCTGTTCCACCAGTCCCAACTGGACCAAGGCGGTACCGTCATTCGGGTGACCCCGCAGGAGTTCCTCGAACTGCTCCGCCGCCCGGTCGTGCTGATTCAACGCCAAATAGGCCCGGCCCAACTCAAGCCGATGCTGCGGTTCCCCCGGAAACCGGGCAATCTGTTCCCGGAGTTCGCCGATCCGCCGATCGTAGTAGCCGGTCTCGGTATGGATGATCTCCAGGTTATCCTGGGCGACCTTCATGTTGGGATCGAGTTCGAGTGCCCGGGTGAATGCGGCGATCGCCTCCGGGATCATCCCCCGCTCGTAGTAGAGGACCCCGAGATTGTTGTGGGCGCCCGGGTCCGACGGGTCGATTCGTCGGGCCAGCGAACGCAACACCCCGAGTTCACGTTCCACGGGCGCGGGACCGGTCATGGGTCAGCTGGCGAGGTGGATGGCGTCGAAAATGGCGGTGAGCGATGCCACATCGGGCATCAGGATGAACTGCCCTTGCACCATCTCCTCCGAGCCGGCGATCCGAAATGCCGTCTCGACGCAAATGACGAAGTCCCTGGCGTGGCCGAAGTTGAGATAGGCGGTGGTGAGGACGGCCCCGGCTTGATCGACCACGAGCGCCGGCACCGACGGGACCAACATCATGCCCATGAAATCAGACAGCGCGTTCAAGTAGGCGCTGCAGAGGATATTGCCCGTCTCCATGATGGTCGACCGCTGCATCTCGGAGAATCCCGCTTGCGGCTCGGGTTTGCGGAGGAGGATGTTGCAGAGCGTCCGGGCCGACGCTTCGGGCAGAACCAGCAGGGTTCTGCCGGTGAGGTCGCCCATCATGTGCATGAGCACGGCGGCTACGATCGTATCGGCCGGCCCAAGGAGTTCGGCGGCATCCTCCAACCGCTTGACCTCGACCTCGGGCACGTCAATCATGATCTTGCGGTCGGTCATCTGGGACAGCGCCGTCGCCGCGTGGCCGGCCCCGATATTGGCCACCTCACGAAGGGCGTCGCGCTCCGACGGAGACAGTCTTTCAGCGTCTATCATTCCGAATCGCCTCCGCGGGTCAAAAAAGGGCCGATGGATCCAGCACGAACGCGGGTGCTCCATCCGCGAGAATCGTGGCGCCGCTCACCCACGCGGGCAGCGTGCGCGGCGCCTCGAATCGCTCCAAGAGCACGTCGTGTTGTCCCAACAACGTATCGACTGCCAAGGCGCCATCGCTGACGCCCCATTCCAGAAACAGGACCGGCCGCCGCCGACCGTTCGGTGCCACCGCGCCGGTCGTCGCCGCCGTCAGGTCCACGAACGGCACGGTTCGACCCTTCAGGGTAAACCGGCCATCTTCCTCGAGGACCGCGTCGGACCGGCGACCGGCGACCGTGGCCTCCCGAACCAGCCGCGAGGGGATGGCGTAGCGGTCTCCCCCAGCCTCGACGAGCAACACCCGTTGAATCGCCGTCGTGAGCGGCACGGTCAGCTCAAAAGAGGTCCCCTGCCCTTCTTCAGTCTCCATCGTGACGCGACCGCCGATTGACCGGACCCTGGTGATGACGGCGTCCATCCCGACCCCCCGTCCCGACACCGCCGTCACTTCTTGCTTCACCGTAAACGCGGGACTGGCCAGGATCCCGAGGAGTTCCTCATTGGAAAGATCCCGCCGCCCCGCCTCGAGGAGGCCCAACTCGACCGCCCGGTGGATGACGCGCACCCGGTCGACCCCCCGGCCGTCATCGGTGAGCCGAATCGCGATCCACTCCCGCCGCCGTTCCGCCGCCAGCACCAGCCGCCCCTCGGCCGGCTTCCCAAGCGCCACCCGCTCGGCCGGCGATTCGAGGCCGTGGTCGATGGCGTTGCGCATCAGGTGAATCAGCGGATCGACCAACTCTTCGAGCACGGTTCGGTCGAGTTCGATCCCGTCCCCAAGAATATCGAGCCGAGCCGTCTTGCCCAACGTCACCGCCAGATCCCGGACCACTCGCGGAAACCGGCCGAACAACTCGCCGATCGGCGCCAGCCGGGCACGGAGAACCCCGCCGTGGAGGGCCCGGATCAACGAATCGAGTTGCCCACTCACGGCGTCCAAATCGGGATCGGCCCGCCGACCCGCCACCGTCGTCAGCCGGTTTCTGGCGACCACCAATTCGCCGGCCAGTTGGAGCAACTCGTCAAGCCGCGCCGGATCGACCCGCACGGCCCGCATGGCCGCGCGTTCGGCAGGCACCTTCGCCACCGGAGTGACGGGCTTGGGGGCGATCGGCCACTCCCCGGTCGGCATCGCGGTGGATGTCAGGCGCTCGATCGCCTCGGCAAGCGGGCGGATGTCCGCCAGGCTCTCGCCGCGGCTGGCGGGTTCGATGCCTCGGTCCAGCACATCCACGGTTTCAAACAGCAGGCCCACAACAGCCGCCGATACGGCCAATTCCCGGCGCCGCACCACCTCGAGCAGATGCTCCGCCTGGTGGGTCAACTCGACGATGTCGGCGTACCCCATCGTCGCCGCGGAACTCTTGAGCGAATGGAACGCTCGAAACAGTCCATCGGTCGGCTCGGTCCGATCGGGGTGCTCTTCCCATTCCAACAAATGAGCCGTGGCCCGCTTGAGGTGATCGCGGCCGTCGGCCACGAAGAGCGCGGTGTAACGACTCAGATCCACGTCGACCTCATCCGAGCAGGCGCTGCACGGCCTCCAGGACCCTCGACGGTTGGAACGGCTTCACGACGAAGTCCTTGGCCCCGGCTTGGATCGCCTCCACCACCAGGGCCTGCTGACCCATCGCGCTGCACATCAGGATCTTTGCCTCCGGGCTTTCCTTGCAGATCGCTCGGACGGCTTCAATCCCTCCCATCGACGGCATCACGATGTCCATGGTGACCAAATCGGGCTTCAATGCCCGGTATTTGCTGACCGCTTGGTCACCGGTTTCCGCCTCGCCGACCACCTCGAACCCCGCTTGCCGCAGGATGTCGGCGATCATGGTCCTCATGAACATCGCGTCATCGCAGACCAGAACAGTTTGCGCCACAGGCCCCTCCAGCAAGGTGAGTCAGAGCTTACCCGAGTCGGTCGAACACCGATCCGAGGACGGCTGCAATGTCCACCAAATCGATGCCGGTCGTTCCGACATCGAGGTCAAGCACTTCATCCACACCGATCCCGATCCGCCCTCCGGCCATCCCAAGCACCACGAGCCATCTCGACCCTCCGGCATCATCGCCCGGCAGGTCAAATAGCTCCGAACCGCGGACCACCGTCACGAGGGTGCCGCGAATATTCGCGACGCCTTCGACCGGGGATGCAACTCCCGGCACTCGGACAAGACTGAATCCCGTGCAAACTTCGCGCACGCTCGATACGGGGAGCGCGAACTGCCGCGCGCCGATCCGACAGACCACGACTTTGCCACTGACCGGATCAGACACCTGGGCCGCCATCGAACCCAAGATAGGCCAGCCAATCGGCTGGATCAACTTGCCCTGCAACGAGTTGCAGGGCCGGCCTGAGGTCGGCGGGCCAGTCTGCCGAGACCGCGAGCGGCTCAGCGGTGACCGGGTGTTTGAAGGCCAATCGGGCGGCGTGGAGGGCCTGTCGCCCGACCAAGGCATTGAGGCGTTCCGCCAGAAATCGGCTCGGGCCGGTCATTCGGCGGGGGCCCCCGCCACCGTAGACCCGGTCCCCCACCACCGGGTGTCCGATTTCCTGAAGGTGGACCCGAATCTGGTGGGTCCGCCCCGTATGGAGTTCCGCTCGGAGCAGGTCGGCCACATCGAACCGGGCAATTCGATGAAAATCGGTCCGGGCGGGCCGGCCATCTGGCCGGACGACCATCCGTTTGCGATCGGTCGAGTGGCGCCCCACCGGAGCCGAAACCTCGACCATGGGGCCGTCCAGGGGCCCCCACGCCAGCACCGCGTACGACCGCTTGACTTGCCGGGCGGCGATGGCGGCCCCGAGCCGCCGATGGGCGAGATCGCTCTTGGCGATGACCATCAGTCCGGAGGTATCGCGGTCCAGTCGGTGGACGATACCCGGCCGGCCGGCACTCCCATCGGACAGTGAGGTGCCTCGGGCCACCAGCGCGTTGACCAGGGTGTCGTTCCAATGCCCCGGCGCGGGATGGACGACCAGCCCGGCCGGCTTGTCGATCACAGCCAGGTGCTCATCCTCGAACACGACCACGAGCTCGATGGGATGGGGGCTGAGGGCGCGGGGCGGTTCGTCCTCGACGAACGTCACCTCGACCGCCTCGGTTCGGGTGAGGATGCGGGAAGCGCGCGCCACCAAGCCGTTCACGGTGACGGCACCGGCCGCCACCAGGCGAGCGGCCTGGGTTCGGGACAGACTCAGCTGATCGGCTAGAAAACGATCGAGACGCTCGGTGGCGGGGGCCGCGACGGAGAAAACGATCGTGATCAGCAAATACTCCTCAGGAGGACGACGGCGTGACGGCGGCTTCTTTTGCCTTTCGGGCGTCTTCGAGCCAGAACGAGATCGCGAGCGCGACGGCCCCGCAACTCACCCCCATGTCGGCGACGTTGAACGTCGGCCACCGAGTCATGCCGACGCCGAGATCGATGAAATCGACGACACCAGCCGCCCCCCGGATCCGATCGATCAGGTTCCCCGCGGCCCCGCCAACGACCAGCGCCGCGGCGATCTGCCGCAGTCCTTCATTCCAATCGGCGTCGCGGGCCTTCCACGCAATCCCAACCACGGCCACGGCCGCGATGACCATGAAGATCCACCGCGAATAAGGCCCGAGCGACAAACTGAAGGCCGCACCGGGGTTGTAGGCCAACCGCCAGCGAAACCACTCGCCGACCACATTTACCGGGCCGTACGGTGTCAACGCCGACTCGGCCCATCGCTTGGTGACGTAATCAGCGCTGACCCACACCAACGCCAGCGGCCAGAAGGCGCGATGCCAGCTACCGCCGCTTTTCATCCTCTTCCTTCTCCTTGCAACTGATGCAGAGCCGGGCGTGGGGGAGTGCGTCGAGCCGTTCGAAGCTGATGTCCTTGCCGCAGGTGTGGCAGCGGCCGAACGTCTCGGGCGCGGCGTACAGCCGCCGGAGCGCCTGATTCACATGCCAGAGATAACGGCCTTCCTGCGAGGCGAACAGGAACTGTTTCTCGCGCTCCATCGTGTCGGTGCCTTGATCGGCCATATGAAACGAATAGGACGAGAGATCGCCGTCGGAGTTTTGCTGGGTCGAGTTGAAAGCGTCGTCGTAATGACCCAACTCCTTCATGACCCGGGCTCGCTCGTCCCGCAACCGTTGTTCCAAATGCTTGAGCTGATCCTTCTTCATGACACCCTCAGTGGTGCGTGGGACGCTCCTCGGCAAACCGCGAGCGTCACCTGGTGATCGTCGATACGCGCCTCATCTCGCGCGTCACTTGGGTCCAACCCTTCGCCAACCAGCAACCGCTCGGCCAGGGTCTCTCCCTGGACGAAATCTAAGTGAGAGCGGACCGCTTCAAGCACGGCCGCATCGCCCGCAACCGACAACACGATCCGGGTGGTGTACTCGTACCCGGCATCTTTCCGGAGCCGCTGAACCCGGCTCACGATCTCGCGCGCCAAACCGTCTCGCGCCAAGTCAGGCGTAATCACGGGATCGAGCGCCACGACGAACGGACCGGCGCTTTGGACCAGCCAATCGCTGGTCACTTCCCTCTCAATGATCACGTCCTCGGGCAACAGCTCGATCCGGGTTCCCTCGAAGTCGGCCTCGACCGTTTCCCCATGATCGAGCCGCTGCAAATGGCCGGAAGGCAGGGTGGCTACCAGCGCCGCCACTCGGGGAGTGTCCTTGGCGAACCGCTTACCGAGGCTCCGGAAGTTACCCTTGGCCTTGAGCCGAACGAGATCCCGATCGGAGCTGACGACCTCGATCGACTTGACGTTCATCTCTTGCGCCAGGAGTCCAAGCAACTCCCGGAACCTGGGGTTGTCGACCTCCTTGGGAACCGCGACCCGCATCGTTCCGAGGGTTTGGCGAACCCTCCGGGTGCCCGCTTCCCGGGCGCTGCGACCGAGCGACGCCAGCCGCCTGATGCCGTCCATGGCCCGCTCGAGATCGGGGTCGACGGCGCTGGGATCGGTTCGCGGGAAATCCGCGAGGTGAACCGATTCCCCGACCAAGGCTCGGTGAATCCAGTCGCTCGCGAACGGCGCGGCCGGCCCGATGAGCCGCGCAACCGTTACCAGGCACTCGGTCAGGGTGGCTGCCGCCGCCGGATCCGCGTCGCGTCCAGGGGCCCAGAACCGAGACCGGCTCTGCCTCACATACCAGTTCGACAACTCGTCGACGAACTCCATGACCGCCCGAACGCCGGTCGTTGCATCATAGCCTTCCCACGCGGTCGTAACGGCTTGAACGGTCGACGCCAGCCGGCTCCGAATCCACCGGTCGAGGAGCGAGTCGCCGCCGGCAGCGGCCACCGGCGACCCGGCGACGTAGAGCGCCAAGAAATTGTAGGTATTCCGAAGCGTGTTCAGAAACCCGCCAGCCGCGTCCGGAATGGCCGCCCGGTCGAAGGGCTTCGGCACCCAGACCTGACTCGAGGCGAGCAGGTAGAGGCGGACTTGGTCGGCCCCGAACTCGCCCACCGCCGCCCACGGGTCGACCACGTTGCCTTTGCTCTTCGACATCTTCTGGCCCTCAGCGTCGAGGACCAGTTCGTTCACGACCACATTCCGGTACGGAGCCTCGTCGAAAACCGCCGTCGCGATCGCCAGCAGCGAATAGAACCAGCCTCTAGTCTGGTCGACACCCTCGCAGATGAAGTCGGCCGGGAAATGTCCCTTGAACTCCGCCGCGTGCTCGAAGGGGTAATGCCATTGAGCGTACGGCATCGAGCCCGAATCGAACCACGTATCGATCACCTCGGAGACCCGCCGCATCGTCCCGCCACCTGGCGCCGGCCACGTCAGCTCGTCGATGAACGGCTTGTGAGGATCAAAGTCGGGCGGAAGTTTCCGGCCGAGGTGCCGCTCGAGATCGGCCAGACTTCCGACAACTTCGATGACATTGGGATCGGTATCCGAGACCCAGATCGGCAGCGGGGTGCCCCAATACCGGTCTCGCGAGAGGGCCCAATCGACGTTGTTCGCCAGCCACTCCCCGAAGCGCCCGGTACCGACCTCGGGCGGGTGCCAATTGATCGTCTGGTTGAGCGCAACCATCCGCTCTTTGACCGCCGAGGTCCGAACGAACCAGGAGTCCTTGGCGTAATAGATCAACTTGCTCTTGCAGCGCCAGCAGTGCGGATAGCTGTGGGTGTACTGCTCGGTCTTGAGGTGGCGTCCGTCGGCCTTGAGCCGGCGGATGATCAGTTCCGTGGTGCTGTCGGCCGTGACCAACGTCCCCTCGAGCTCCGGCCAATTCGATCCGACGAAGGTCCCGTCGGGGGCCACAGGCCGAAGCATCGCCAGGCCGTGCTGCTGACCGGTGGCGTAGTCATCGGCACCGAAAGCCGGCGCCATTCCCACGATGCCGGAGCCGTCGGCGGCCGTAACGAAGTCGGCCCCGACCACCACGGAGTGGGCGCCCGGCGGCATCGAGAACAGATCGAAGGGACGGCGGTATCGCTTGCCAACCAGCGCCGCGCCCGGCTCGACGGACTCCGGGGTCGGCGGCGCCTCGCCCTTGCTCGAACCCAGGATCGAGGCCCGCACGGTGGTGACGACCAGACGGCGCCCGTCCGGCATCCGGTAGGTGCCGTACTCGAGCTCGGGGTGAACGGCCGCGGCGACGTTGCATGCCACGGTCCAAGGCGTCGTGGTCCACACCACCAGCTCCCGCCCGCTCCCATCCTCCAGCGGAAAGGTCACATAGACCGATTTGTCCTTCACTTCGGCGTAGCCGAGCGAGAGCTCATGGCTCGACAACGTCGTGCCGCATCGAGGGCAGTACGGAAGCACCCGGTGGCCGCGAACCAACAACTCCTTCTGATGGAGCCGCTGGAGGAGCCACCAGACCGACTCGATGTACTCCTTGGTGCAGGTGATATACGGACGTTCGTAGTCGAGCCAATACCCGATCCGGTCGGACAGCGACACCCACTCATTCTGGTAGGTGAACACGCTCTCGCGGCAGAGCCGGTTGAACGCCTCGATCCCGAACGCCTCGATGTCCTTCTTGCCCTTCAACTCGAGTCGCTTCTCGACTTCGATCTCGACCGGGAGGCCGTGCGTGTCCCACCCGGCAATCCGCGTCACCGACCGCCCCTGCATGGAGCGGAACCGGCAGAACAGGTCTTTGATGGTCCGGGAGAATACGTGGTGAATTCCCGGCCGTCCGTTTGCCGTTGGCGGCCCCTCGAAGAAGACGAACGACGGCTCGCCTTTCCGATGAGCCTCAACCTGACGGAATAAGCCGTCGGCCTTCCATCGCTCGAGCACGTCCTGCTCGAGACGATCGGCACCACCGTCCGGCCAAACCGGGAAACGCCCCACTAGACGGGTCTCGCCAGCGTTGGGTCTGCGGCAGACCGGGCCTCGCGAGGATCCGCGGCCGCGAGGGCGTCAAGTTCGTCAAGTTCCCGCTCGAGCAGACGGCGGAAGCTGATTACGTAGGCCGAGAACTGGCGTCGCACCGTCTCACTCGAGTAGTGGAGCCGCTCCTCGTTCTGCCGGGCTTGCTCCATGAGGCGGTCGGCCTCGTTCCGGGCTTCGAGCAGCGTCTGATCAGCCTGGGCCCGGGCCCGCTGGAGAATCAGGTCTGCCTCTTTGTCCGCCTGGGATTGGACGTCGGCCCGAAGCTGCTGCGCGGCAATCAAGGCATCGTTCATCGCCCGCTCGCGATCCCGGAAGACCTTGAGTTGCTCCATCATGCTCTGGAGCCGGTCGTTGATCTGCCCCCGGTCGCGCCAGAGCCGGTCGAATTCCTGGGCAATTCGTTCCTTGAAGTCATCAACCTGTGCTGGGTCGTAGCCCCGCATCGCCCGACCGAACTCCTGGTGTCGGACATCATGCGCGCTGAGTTGGAACCCGTCTTCCGTCATGGCTCCCGCCTTCCAAACAGAATCGTACCGAGCCGCACCATGGTGGCGCCTTCCTCGACCGCTGCTTCGAAATCGCCCGACATGCCCATTGAGAGCTCGGCCACCGGGGTGCCCGCTGCTTCCAGCGACTGCTTCAGTCCCCGAAGCTTGGAGAAGGCAGCCCGTTGGACCCGCTCATCGTCAGACAGGGCCGCCATCGTCATCAGACCCCGAAACTCGAGCCCTGGCTTGGCAACAATGCTGGCCACCAATGCGGCGGCGGATTCCGGGACCACCCCGCCCTTCTGGGCCTCACCACTGCAATTGACCTCGACCAGGACGCCTTGCCGCCCGGTGCCCGATGCCCGACGATCCAGAGCCGCGGCCAAGTCCTCCCGGTCAACCGAGTGAATCAACCGAAACCGGCCGAGGACCTGGCGGGCTTTGTTGCGCTGGAGCGACCCGATCAGGTGCCACCCGACGCGATCGAGGCCAACCTCGTCCTGCTTCGCCAGCGCTTCCTGGACCCGGTTCTCGCCAACATCGGTCAGGCCGGCCGCCATCGCAGCCCGAACGGCATCCGGTCCGTGGCCCTTCGTTACGGCGATGATCGTGACCGGATGGGCGAACCCGCTACGAGCCTGAGCCGAGGCGATTCGTTCCCGAACCTCGGCGAGCCGCCCCGGCATTCCCTCGTATCCCATAACCACGCAAAATAAAAGGACTTACCTAGGTATTGGAAGCGCAGAGTCCGGAATCGGCTGAATTCGGCGCCGAGCCTCCGCCAACGCGTCCTTGACACCCGGATTGGAGGAGAGTTGGGCAGCCATTTCCAGGTGGCGAACCACGGCGGGATAGTCGCCCTTTTCTTCGGCGTGAAATGCCATCTGGGTGAACGGCATCCCGAGGGTCTGGGCGATCCCCGCCGCGGTCGTTTCCAACCCCGCCGCGGAACGGCTCATCAGGTCCGCGAACCGGTAGTTCTTGGTGAGCAATTCCTCGGTTGCCTTGAGATCGAGCGGCGCGTCGAACATCCGCCGGAAATCGAGATTCGAATCGGCGGTATCGGCGACCTTCGATTCCAGCGAAATTCCGATTCCCCGCTGTAGCAGGAGCGGTTCGAGACCGTAGTACTTGCCGCCAGACGTCAGCCCCCACACAATTGGGCGCTTCCCGAAATTTTGCTGGATCATCCTGATGGACACGAAGTCCTCGGTATAGACCACGGTGTTGCTGTCGAGCTGGGTTTGGTACGGGCCGAAGCTGACCGTGACCGGCCGGGGAAGATATTGGGGCACGGCCGCGGCGATCTCAGCGTCGGTCATGTTGTGGAGCGGCCAGGTTGGCTTGACGGCCGGCGCCGTGCGCCAATACGGAATCGAAGTGGCCGGATCGAAGTCCCGCTCAGGGTTATCCCGGAGTTGCCGGATGTACCAATCGGTGCGGGACAGTGCGAGACATACCACCCGGACATCCTGGCGGATCCCCTCGACCTCCTGCGCCCACCACAGGGGGAAGGTGTCATTGTCGCCGAACGTAAACAGGATGCCGTAGGGTGGAGCGGCGTTGAGCAGGTTGTAGGCGAAGTCTCCGGCCAATCGAGCGTCGGCACCATGGCGGCGGCCGGCGTCCTCAAAGTTCCCGATCACCGGGACCAGCGCCACCCCGAACACGCTGAAGGCCAGTCCCCTCGCCCCTGGAGCCAAACGGCCCACCCATTGGCGAGCCAGGTCCGTGAGCGCCATGGCCGACCAGCAGGCCCAGACCACGAAAC